>Ga0209812_10000407_pt1 | contig 39943 bp, 38 predicted proteins | sample JI71714BDNA_FD_187502 | JGI IMG/M metagenome (GOLD analysis project Ga0209812, IMG submission 187502) | Wastewater effluent complex algal communities from Wisconsin, to seasonally profile nutrient transformation and Carbon sequestration -... | ecosystem: Engineered > WWTP > Effluent > Algae...
TCCTTCTTCCTTCTTCCTTCTTCCTTCTTCCTTCTTCCTTCTTCCTTCTTCCTTCTTCCTTCTTCCTTCTTCCTTCTTCCTTCTTCCTTCTTCCTTCTTCCTTCTTCCTTCTTCCTTCTTCCTTCTGGTATACTGGTCAAGTCCTAACCCCAAAAAAAAGAGATGAGTCTTGAGTTTTGGATTCCCAGTTGATAACCAACTTAAACCGCAAAACTCAAAACTCACAAGGAAAGAGTAAGGAAAATTCCCTACTCAACACTTAAGCGAAAATCAGCCAATTAGCGCTTCCGGTAAGGAACCATCGTGTCAATATTGATATTGCCCAAAGGCACTCTCGGAGTGGGATTACTTTGAGGATTAATCGACCGTGCCAGACCCAAATAGAGCCCAGGATCGCCCGCTTTAAGCTGCTTGTCTTGAGGGACGAAACGACGGACACTCGTCTGCCAGATGATTTGTGGGAAGCCGAGTTGAGAACGATGGTATTCGCCGTAGCGAGGAGTCTTGAGATTGAAAGGCGTTTCGCCAGCATTGCGCTGAGGTAAAACGCGACGACGCTGAAAAGGCACCGTATTGTCACCAAAATTGCTCAAGTATTCTTCGCTATTGACCAACTCATCAATAAAGCCTTGAGGGCCCTTGTTGGCAACAACGATCGACCACGCGATCTTTTCGCGTTCGCTATAGACATCGCGGCCGAGAATACGCTGGACGCAAATCTCAACAAAGCGGTAGTTGCTATTCGTTTGGTAATTGCGTGTCAGGAAGACAGGAGAAGAAGCCAAACCACGAATGAAGTCCCGCACAGTAATTTGACCATAACGGAGTTGAGATTCGAGGGCCGTTTGGCGACTACTCTTGAGGATCTGGTGCTCGCTAAAAATTTGGCGATAGGCAGCCCAGATTAACTCATCCATCGAACCCGCGGTGAGCAGGTTTTCGGTGGTGTAAATTCTGGGTTGTTCATCACCTGGTTTTTCAAAACCGGCAACCCGCTGGTTTTGGCTCTTAGGAGCGTAGCTTAATAAAGGAAGCGCCACTTGACAATCTCCGTAATCTTAAAGTTTAGAAGTTGTGATTCTCGGTCTGACCAGTGGATTGTTACAACTAGCCATCATCCAGATTACGGGATGATAGGGCTCTACGGATTATTTTTCTGAGTTCATGCAACAATCTGTAACATTTTGCCCTGGGCAAGGGCGAAAAATCAAGGAAGAGGGAAGAAGGAAGAAGGAAGAAGGAAGAAGGAAGAAGGAAGAAGGAAGAAGGAAGAAGGAAGAGGGAAGAGGGAAGAAGGAAGAAGGAAGAGGGAAGAAGGAAGAAGGAAACTTCCCCAATCCACAATCCCCAATCCCCAATCCCAATCCCCAGTCCCCACAATCCCCATTCCCTATTCCCTATTACCCATTCCCCAGTCCCCATTCCCTAGTCCCCAGTTTTCTACCAGCCAAAGGCAGAATAAAATTGATGGGAGTTTCCCTCCGACTGAGGTTGAGCCGGAGTAGAATTGGGATCAACGCGGACTTCCGTACAAAAAGTAGAAGTGCTGAAACCGCCAAAACGCTTCACTGTACTGCTTCTCATCCTCACATTCGGGTTAGGAAACCAGAAACGCTCGATCGAGCTCATGGTTTCATATTCGGTAATAAGTACCAAACCGCCTTCTTCATCCATGACAAACCTTCCCGCGACGGGAATTATTTCGGCATAACCCCGTTCTCGTAACATTAATCCTTCTTTCGGATTATCGGCATCAGGGACGATCGCGAAGACAGTCTCACCTTTATGGTTTTCATCATCTTTATCCCAAGACATACTGCCATTCCAAGTTACATAAGCCCCCCCCGCGGCCTTGCTGGGATCGACTTCATGAATTTCACAAATTTCGATAATCCGTGGATCTTCTGCTGTTAGGGTTGTTACTTGAATATTCGAGTCCCCAATTTCTGCTTGGCGGAAAGGTAAGTGGTGGGTACTACGCTGCGATCGCCATTCCCCTTCACTTTGCTTGAAAAATCCCATCGCGTCCATAATTTGTTTTTGTTTTTGTTTTTGTGCTTTTGGTTTAGACATCTCCAAAAACTACTGTAGGGTAGGCATCTTGCCTGCCTTTGATCGGATTTTTGGGAGATATCTTTTCAGGATTAGTGAGAAACCGGGTTTCTCATCGTCAAAGACCCAAATTTCGTTATCCCTTCCCAGAGAAACCCGATTTCTGACATTTAAGTTTAACCTCTACCCAGTCCCCATTCTCCAGTCCCCATTCTCTAGTCCCCATTCTCCAGTCCCCACCTATCATAAAACCTTATCATTTTGATTAACTTTATTAACCTGAACAAATTGCAAACTGTATATTTTGTACTTGTTGTCAAGAGAAATTTACGATAATTTACATATAAGGGAAAACAAAGGAGGTCAAGAAAACCTCCCGTGGTGAACTTCCCCCTAGTGAATTGTGAGGAGTCAACTATGGAAATGCCAATCAATTTAACCCTGGAACAGCAGTTCAAGTTACAGATATTGCGCGAGGAAATCAAAAACCTACCCCTCGAACAAGCTCAAGAATACCTGATCGAAGTTCTCCGTCAGAATATGGTGAAGGATAATATGTTCAAACACTTTGCCAAGCAGGTCTAATGTGATACAAGTTTCTCTCCATGAGCCCCTTGGATCATTACCACTTCTTTAACCCGGTTTCTCCGAGAAACCGGGTCACAATTTTTGTGTTTTATTATTACGATCTATTTTAATATATTAAGTAATATTTTGATTTGTTAAACTCCGAGTGACTTTTGGCACACTTATAAGTCTTTATACTTAATCTGTTGAGTATTGTATGCCGCCAGATAGAAGGAAATACGAGAGAATATTAAATATTGTTAACTATTCTCAGATAGATCAAAAAAATGGCATAATGGAACTTTAGCAAGAAGAAAATCAAGCCTTGAGTTCAAATTGTCAGCACTAACATCGCAATCCGTGTAAGACTCGTGAAATCTTCTCAAACCAGGTTTCTGGAAGAGAATGTTGACACAGATTTTCCTGTGAAAAGAAACCGAGTTTCTCAAGGTGAACAGATAAAATTAAAGTTTACTTAGATTAAGTGAGTCCGGAATTCTGGGGAGTGTCTTGGCATAAAACCTCAACTGTGTTTGACTCTAATAGAGTTAATCTATCTATTATTTTTTCTTCTACTTGTTGACTTTGGATAGTTTGAGAGGTTGGTTTTATGTTAGCGGAATCTCATCGATCAATAGGAATTTCGGCGGAACGTGCTTCCCAATTAAAAGGAAATGCGGTCTTTGATAATGTTATTACGATAATGATGCAAGAAAATGACCTATTATTAGAGATTTTGAATGAATTAGAATTACTGAATTGCACAATTAAAACCCTTGCCCATATCAATTTGGTAGATTTTTCTGCCCTAGAAAGGATTGCGGAAAGCTTATTAGAAGCCGAACCGCACCATCAACGGGAAGAAAAAGTTTTATTTCCCCTATTAGAAAAACAAGGTTTTATCGGCCTGCCTCTAATGATGCGACGGGAACATCAGCAATTAAAAGAATGTGAAGAGGAACTGAAAGAGTTTGCTGTCACAGGTAAAGAAATGTACTTTTCGGAATTTAAACAACAATTAGACGCGATCGTGGACTTCATCATCAAAAACTTGCGTCAACATATCGATAAAGAAAATAACATTCTTTATCCAAAAGCCTTAGAAATCATTCACCCGGAAATGTGGGAACAAATTAAACAAGATTGCGATCAGATTGGATATTTCTAACCAAGTTCTAGTATCCTACAGGATGGAGCACTCATTAAAATTCCATACCGAGCAATTATGTTTTTTGCATTTGAGGCTGATTTTGTTGAATCTTTACGCTGTATCCCCATGCAGGTACGCCTAAAGTTAGATAATTGTGGCATTAAATTAAAATTAGAGGAGTGGAATCGCTTCAGTCACGTTGAGCGTCAAATTATTGTGGAAACGCCCTGTGTGACTGAAGTCGAAATTCTCTCCTATCGAGAAAAACTTCAACAATTGGTAATGCAATATACGGGAAAAAACCCCTCTGACTTACCTGTGGAAAAACATCCCGCGTGGATGGATGGGACAACTATCCCCGAATCCGTACAGGAAAAAGCCAACCACGTTGGTGTTACTATTAGCTTAGAGCAATGGCAAAATCTGGAACCGCTCCCAAGATTCGCCTTAATTAAACTTGCCCGCTCTAGCCATGAAAATAGTAATTTTTTACCCGCATTAAAAGAATTTCATCTAGTCGATTAAACGATCAAGGTATCATCAATAAAAGCTATCGCAATCCTAAATAGGTTGTGAGAGTTTTCCCCGCACCAGTATCTTGCTCCTTTGCGCCGAAACTATTCGCTCCCGATACCTTCGCACTCAATTTATTAACATTAAATTTGTTACGACTCAATTGGGATTGCTATAGGCTTCTTTGAGATGCTCCCAAACCCAACATATCGGAAACCCTGCATATTCGTTGGGTTTCGCTACGCTCAACCCAACCTACAAAAAAAGGTATTGATTCAAGAAAAAAGCGGTTTTTCAGTCACAACATTGAATAAGTTAACGCCAAAAATCTCTTTCTTTAACATCTGCATGATTGAGCGTTTAGAAAGTAGGTTGGGTTGAGGTACGTTTGCGAGAAAGGCGCAAGCTGCGCTAACGTGTCGCGTGCGCGTAGCGCAAAACCCAACATATAGCAATTCTTGGATTATGGAGGTATAGATTTAAACTGAAAAAGCTTGACAACACTGTTTTTTGTATACTCCATCTTTGTGAGAACCGCTATATAATAAAATCAATGGTTTTGAGCATTAACCGTACTAACCGTGTTGGAGTTGGCGATAATATAGATTAAGATTAGGGTGTAGGCAGGAAATGACAAAACACCCTAAGAGTTTTCCATACAAAATGGAAAAAGGAGGCTTCTTTACCCCCTAACATCTCACTAAAATTTCGTTTTTAAACTTCAACCAAAACGTCCACTTACATACTCCATCGTGGCTTCTTCCTGGGGATTTTGGAAGATAATTTCTGTGCGATCGCACTCTACTAAATAACCATAACGGTTGCCATCTTCAGAAATTCTCGCGTTAAAGAAAGCCGTCATATCTGACACCCGTGAGGCTTGCTGCATATTATGAGTTACAATGACAATCGTATATTTTTCTTTGAGCTCTTGAATTAACTCTTCAATTTTCAAAGTGGAGATAGGATCAAGAGAAGCACAAGGTTCATCCATTAATACCACATCAGGATTAATGGAGATCGCCCTAGCAATACATAAACGTTGTTGTTGGCCTCCCGATAGAGAAAAACCACTTTGTTTTAACTTATCTTTAACTTCATCCCAAAGATAAGCTTGACGCAGCGATCGCTCCACCAATTCATCCATATCGCCTTTATAATTATTTACCCTAGCCCCATAGGCGATATTATCATAAATTGATTTGGGGAAAGGATTGGGTTTTTGAAACACCATACCAATGCGACGACGTACCTCCACCGGGTCAATTTCCGGTGCATAAATGTCTTGATTATGATAATAAATTTGACCCCGAAGGCGAAAACTATTAATTAAATCATTGAGACGATTAAAACAGCGGAGAATTGTACTTTTACCACAACCCGATGGTCCAATAAAAGCAGTTACTTCATAGCGAGGAATCTTTAAAAAGACATCTCGAACTGCCAAATAATTGCCATAATAAATATTTAAGTTTTCCGTCTCCAATACATACTCAGGTTTCTTTTCATAGATCATACAAAATTACTCCAATCGAATCGACATTTTCCTCAAGAATAAACCTTCTGGCGCGTAGCCCAACGAGAGAGGATGCTCGTTAGTAAAACTAACAACACTAAAATTAAAGAAGCCGCCCAAGCTAACTCTTTTTGTGCTGCGAATGGCACCGTCGCAAAATTATACACCAACACAGAAAGGGAAGGGGTTGGATTCCATAATCCTTTCGGCCAAAAAGGAGAATTAAGGGCTGTAAAAATCAAAGGTGCTGTTTCTCCAGCAGCGCGCGCGATCGCCAAAGTCACTCCGGTTAAAATAGCAGGTAACGCCGCGGGCAGTACAACTCTTAACACAGTTTGGTAATTAGACGCGCCTACTCCCACAGAAGCCCAACGGATATCCTGGGGTACAATTTGTAAAGCTTCATCCGTTGTTCGTACAATTGTTGGTAACATAAGGACTGCTAACGCGATCCCACCTGCCACCGCGGAAAAAGTACCTGTTGTTACTACCAGTATAGCATAAGCAAAGATACCTGAAATAATAGAAGGTACTCCACTGAGGACATTAGTCGCAAACCGAATACTTTGGGCAGTTTTTCCACCACTAAATTCTGATAAATAAACGGCGGCAAGCACTCCAAAGGGTACAGAAATAACTGTAGCAATTCCTACTGTTATTATAGTTCCCAGAATGGCATTGGCTATCCCCCCACCGGATAAACCGGGTGGGGGTGGAAGTTTTGTTAATAAATCAAAATCGAGACGACTAAATCCTTGAATTGTGACATAATAGAGAACGGCAAATAAGGGTAAGAGTGTAATTGCTAGACAAGAGCCTGCCACAATTGTCATGGCAATATTAAATATTGTTCTGGGGCTACTGTAAGATTTTTTCAGCGTTTCTGCTGAAAAATTTTCCGACTCTTCTATACTCATATTTTTGGTAATGGGTAATGGCTAATTGGTAATGGGTAATTGGTGATTAGGGATTGGGGATTAGGGATTAGGGATTGGTGATTAGGGATTGGGAATTGGGAATTGGGGATTAAAGGTTTATTTGCTTCTTCCTTCTTCCTTCTTCCCTCTTTTTTCTTCCTTCTTCCTTCTTCCCTCTTCCTTCTTCCCTCTTCCTTCTTCCTTCTTCCTTCTTAGTTAAGAATATTTGGCTTTGACATTACGGACAATTAATTCCGCCAAAACATTCACAATGAGGGTAAGTACAAATAAGATTAAACCCGCGTACATCAACGCGGATACTTGTAAACCCGAGGCTTCGGCAAATTGATTCGCCATTAAAGACGCGATCGTATTGCCTGGGGCTAAGAGAGAAATATTAAGTTGATTGGAGTTACCAATAATCATTGTCGCGGCCATTGTTTCACCCATTGCGCGTCCTAAACCTAACATAATTCCGCCCACAATTCCCGAAAATGCCGCGGGAATTAAGACTCGAAAAATTGTTGTCCAACGAGTCGCGCCTAATCCTAAAGAAGCTTGTCGTAAATCTGGGGGAAGACTCGCGAGGGAATCACGGGAAATCGCGGTGATAATGGGTAATACCATAATGGCTAAAACTATTCCCGCGGGTAACATTCCTGGGCCGGATGGGGAGGTACTAAAAAAGGGAATGAAACCTAAGTTTTGATGGAGCCATACTCCCAAATCTCTGACGATGGGAATTAAGACAAAAATGCCCCATAAGCCGTAAACTACACTGGGAATTGCTGCTAATAATTCTACGAGAAAAACTAGGGGAGTCCGAAATGATAAGGGGATAAAATCCTCACTTAAAAAAATCGCGGTTCCCACTCCTAAAGGCACCGCGATAATGAGCGCGATCGCGGAGCTCATTAAAGTCCCATAAATCATGGGCAGAGCCCCATATTGTTCTTTTACTGGATTCCAAGCACTATCAAAAAGAAAACCTAATCCAAATGCCTCCATCGCGGGGAGTGAGCGATAGGCTACTGTAATCGCGATGACTATTAATATGAACGCGATCGCGATTCCGAATATACGAGTTAACCAGATAAAACCGCGATCGAGTGTTTTCTCCGCTTGAGAACGCGATCGGCTCATAAATTGCACATTATCATTTTCAGAAACCATAAAAAAAGAAAAAAAGTGTATAAATTTTCATCTATTGTCGGTTGGGTTGAGCCATGAATTGCTCAACTTGAGGAGTTAATTCCAGAATCAACCCAACCTACTACTTGAAATCGAGAAAGGAATCAAAGAAGGAAAATATTAACCTTCTTCCTTCTTCCTTCTTCCTTCTTCCTTCTTCCTTCTTCCTTCTTCCTTCTTCCTTCTTCCTTCTTCCTTCTTCCTTCTTCCTTCTTTCAAAGACTACTTGCCGACTTCAATTTTATAGTCAGGACTAATTTTATCAGCCACAGCAGCAACCTTGTCAATCACACTCTTAGGCAAAGGAACATAACCTAATTCAGCACTGGTTTTTTGACCTTCTGTTAAACCATATTCAATCATTGCTTCCATAGCCTTTGCCTTATTCGGATCAGTTACTTTTTGAGGTACTAACAACCAAGTATAAGTCACGATCGGATAAGATTCTGCCCCTTCAGGATCAGAAATAAAGGCGCGTAAATTTTCAGGAAGAGTCACCGCGTCTAAAGTTTTAGAAGCAGATAGTTCAGAAGCCACAATAAACTTACCTGATTTATTTTCCAGGGATGCAAACTTCAAATTATTATTCTTGGCATAACCATATTCAACATAACCAATAGCACCTGGGGTTTGTTGAATTTGCGCGGTAACACCTTCATTTCCTTTACCACCAACACCAACAGGCCATTGTACAGTTTTACCTTCGCCGACTTTCTCTTTCCATTCAGGACTAATGGCACTTAAATGCTTAGTAAATACCCCAGTTGTACCGCTACCATCTGAACGAAAGATGACATTAATCGTTTGATCAGGAAGTTTCGCACCTGGGTTAGCCGTGGCAATTTTAGGATCATTCCACTTCGTAATTTTACCGAGCAGAATATCTACATAAACCTCTCTGGGTAACTTCAAATCAGGCACATCGGCCAAATTATAAGCAAAGACAATACTACCCGCGGTCATCGGTAGCATCAAAACGCCCTTATCCGTGGGAATCTTAGCAATTTCTTCATCTTTCATTGCCGTATCACTGGCCCCAAAATCAACGGTTCCCTTGGTAAATTGTTCAACACCCGCACCACTACCAACAGACTGATAATTAATTTGGAGTTTAGGATTAGATTTATTAAAATCCTGAAACCAACGCTGATAAAGAGGGGCTGGAAAAGTAGCACCTGCACCCGTTAAGCCTAAATCAGTCGTCATCGTGAGTTTACTAGAGGCCTTTGCACTGGTAGTCGCGGTACTGCCACCAGGAGTAGGAGTAGTATTAGCTTTGTTTTCTGGGGCTGATCCACCACCACAAGCTGCTAAACCGAGTGTTAAAGCCAAAGCTGAAATAGAAATACTCAGACGATTGAGATTGATTCGTGTACTTCGGTCAAACATAAATAAGAGAGGATGAGTCCTGATGAGGGAGTTCCCTTGAAAGGATAATGCCTTAAGGTAAAGAACAGGTTAACAAGTGTCTTATTTTACAAAAATTTTGTTCTTTTTGTGAATTTAACAGGGAAATACCGACAAAGGATACAATAAAGGATTGTTTGAATGAGGACTCCGTGTGGTTCAAGCACCCTTATTAACTTCTGTATCGGTTCCTGGGGAACCCTTCACCCCGACGGCTTTTCCTTTAGGGGGGGAGGTGTCGGGAACTTCTATGCGTGAATGGCTGATGGATTTGGCCGATCGCGTTATTAAAGGTAAACGTCTGAATCGAGAAGAAGCCCTTGATTTAACTAAAATCGAGGGTGAAGACAATATCCTGTTATTATGTGAGGCTGCGGACAGAGTACGTCAAGCCTGTTGTGGCAATACGGTGGATCTGTGCAGCATTATTAATGTTAAATCTGGGAATTGCTCGGAAAATTGCGGTTTTTGTTCCCAGTCGGCTCATCATCCGGGGGAAAATTCGCCGATTTACGGTTTAAAGTCTCCTGATGAAATTATAGCAAATGCGAAGGCGGCCGAGGCGGCTGGAGCCCAAAGATTTTGTTTAGTATCTCAGGGACGGGGGATTAAATACAATAGTCCGAAGTCGGGAGAATTTGAGCAAATTCTGGAAACGGTACGTCGCATTAGCACGGAAACTAATGTTAAACCTTGTTGTGCGTTAGGTGAGTTAACTGTCGAACAGGCTCGGCAACTTCGCGAGGCCGGCGTTACCCGTTATAATCATAATTTGGAAGCTTCGGAGGGATTTTACCCTGAAATTGTCACTACCCATAGTTGGCGCGATCGTGTGGAAACGGTAAAAAATCTCAAAGCCGCGGGGATACAAGCTTGTACGGGTGGCATTTTAGGGATGGGTGAAACTTGGGATGACCGAGTTGATTTAGCTTTATCCTTAAGAGAATTAGAAGTGGAGTCAGTCCCTTTAAATTTATTAAATCCCAGAGAGGGGACTCCTTTAGACGATCGCGAGAAAATTAATCCTTATGAAGCATTAAAAGCGATCGCGATATTCCGTTTAATTCTACCGGAACAAATTATCCGTTATGCGGGTGGAAGAGAAGCGGTAATGGGACAATTGCAAAGTTTAGGTTTAAAATCAGGAATTAACGCGATGTTAATTGGTAATTATTTAACCACATTAGGACAATCGCCTGACGAAGATCAAGCCATGTTAGAGTCTCTGGGACTTCAAGGTGGTGATGCACCCGTTCCCGTCAGTCGGTGATTAGGGATTGGGGATTGGGGATTGGGGATTGGGTAATTAATAATTAACAATTGACAGTTGATAATTATTAATTGTTAATTGTCAATTATCAATTGTTAACCCTCTTCCTTCTTCCTTCTTCCTTCTTCCCTCTTCCCTCTTCCCTCTTCCCTCTTCCTTCTTCCTTCTTCCCTCTTCCTCCTTCCTTTTTCCTTCAAACGTGCCTGCACCAATTGAACTATTATGGGCCTTTGTTGGCTTAATTTTAACGATAACCGGCACATTTTTACCCGCGTTTGTTGCCAATCCTAGTATCATTTGGGATCATCAAAATCTCCAAATGCAACCATTAGGAGTTACCTATCAAGTCGGCGCGGTACTCCTCATGGGATGTATCGGGGGTAAAAATGCCGCGATCCTGTCTCAAATTGCCTATTTAGTATTAGGATTAACCTTATTACCAGTCTTTACCCAAGGGGGAGGACTGGCTTATCTGCAACAACCCACTTTTGGTTATTTATTAGGATTTATCCCCGGAGCCTGGATTTGTGGTTGGTTGGCTTTTAAGGTAAAATTACGTTTAGAGTCTTTGGCTTTTAGTAGTTTATGTGGGTTAATCTCGGTTCATCTGGTAGGGTTAAGTTATTTGACGATCGCGTTTTGGTTAAAGTTAACTAACTTAAAAAGTTTATCCCTGGAAGACGCGATACTGAAATACTCAGTTTATCCTTTACCCGGACAACTCGCGATCGTTTGTGCGGTAACAGTGATCGCGTTTTTTCTCCGGCGAATTATGTCTTGTTAATAGGTAATGGGTAATAGGTAATGGGTAATTAGTAATAGCTAGTATTTTTCTGCTAATTTTACTTTCCATTGTACCACGTTTCCTTACATATTAACTGACTATAGCAATCTTATTTGAGTCGTGGCAGTGTCCACGTCTGGGGGACTCGTGGGAAGATGCCTACACTCCTTATTTCACAAATCATTTACGACTGCTATATTACCTATTCCCAATTGACTTATAATTACCATTACCCATTACCCATTACCATCATACTTCATGCGTTTTAAAAGAAATCCGTTATTTTGGATATTTGCCATTATTAGTTTAGTCTTAGATCACCTGACAAAATTATGGGTAGTCAAAAATTTTGTCTTAACATTTCCTCCCCAAACTTTACCTTTATTACCCGGGGTTTTTCATTTTACTTATGTTGTTAATACAGGGGCGGCTTTTAGTTTATTTAATAATGGTGTAAATTGGTTAAAGTGGTTATCATTATTTGTCAGTATCGGTTTAATCGGATTAGGCTTATTTGGCCCTAGGGCAAATCGTTGGGAACAGGTGGGTTATGGTTTTATTTTAGGGGGCGCATTAGGGAATGGAATCGATCGTTTTTTTTCCGGCCACGTGGTTGATTTTATTGATTTTCGGGTGATTCAATTTCCCGTTTTTAATTTAGCGGATGTGTTTATTAATGTCGGTATTTTTTGTTTATTAATTGGGACTTTTCCTCAGATCAATAAAAGTAATTGAGGACGCGTTCGGGCTTTCTTTCATCTGTGTTTATCTGCGTTTATCTGCGGTAAAAAAAAACGATCACGCTCTTTCCGCGGGCGATAAGAGTGTGTGAAACACTAAGGCACTAAGACACTAAGGAAGACGCGATCGCACTCAATTTTTGATCAATAATCCGTCTTCAAGCATCTTGTTAAGATTTAATAAAAAATCCGGTATTGCCCACTCTACTGTATTTCTATTATGGTAGAATTAATTGATTTTTTGTGTGGGAGGTTCCCCGGATGTCTCGACTTTTAATTACTCAATATCACAGGGAATTAGATAATATTATTCAATATGGCGGTAGTCGTCAAGAAACATCCATTCGGGTTGCTTTTCAAAACCTCCTTAATCAATACTGCAAAACGCGAGATTTTCTCCTTATCCCCGAATTAGACTATAAAACTTCTACCGGAAAACGAGTTAAGCCTGATGGTACTGTTAAAGATGCTCTCCGTCTTGATTGGGGATACTGGGAAAGTAAGGATCAATATGATAATTTAGATGATGAAATTGAGAAAAAACTCGCCCAGGGCTACCCAAATGATAATATTTTATTTGAGGATTCCCAAACCGCGGTTTTAATTCAAGGGGGAAAGGAGTCTTTACGCGTGACAATGCGTGATACTGATGGTTTAGATCGGATTCTTAACGCGTTTATTAATTATACTCGTCCTGAAGTGCGAGATTTTCGTGACGCGATCACGAGGTTTCAGAGTGATTTACCAACTATTTTAAATACTCTCCGTGATACGATTAATTTGCAAGGGAGAAATAACCCTAATTTTATCACAGCAAGGGATAAGTTTTGGAATATTTGTCAACAGTCGATTAATCCCGAAATTAACCTAGAGGATATCAGTGAAATGATGATTCAACATATCCTCACCGAAGATATTTTTATCAATATTTTTAAAGAATCTCAATTTCACCGGGAAAATAATATCGCGAGGGAATTACACAATGTGATAGAAACTTTTTTCACAGGGAATACACGACGGAATACATTAAGTAGTATTGAGTGTTATTATGCTGTGATTAGAAGAAATGCGGCTAATATTTACAATCACCATGAGAAACAAAAGTTTTTAAAGGCGGTTTATGAAAATTTTTATCAAGCTTATAATCCTGAATCTGCCGAGAGATTGGGAATAGTTTATACTCCTAATGAAATTGTCCGCTTTATGATTGAAAGTGTTGATTATTTGGTGCATAAGCATTTTGGTAAGTTATTAGCAGATCCCGATGTGGAAATTTTAGATCCCGCGACGGGTACGGGTACTTTTATCACCGAGTTAATAGAGTATTTACCCAAGGATAAATTACAGTATAAGTATCAGAATGAAATTCATTGTAATGAGGTGGCTATTTTGCCTTATTACATTGCTAACCTAAATATTGAATTTACCTATAAGCAAAAGATGGGGGAATATCTTGAGTTTGCTAATATTTGTTTTGTGGATACGTTAGATAATACATCTTTTGAGGATAAACAATATGATTTATTTTCTTTGACGGTGGAGAATACCGAGAGAATTATGCGGCAAAATGACCGCAAAATATCGGTGGTGATTGGCAATCCGCCCTATCGGGCTAATCAGGCTAATGAAAATGATAATAACAAAAATCGTAAATATCCCGCGATTGATAAAGTTATTAAAGATACTTATATTAAGGCAAGTAACGCGCAAAAAACTAAACTTTATGATATGTATTCTCGATTCTTTCGATGGGCAACCAATCGGTTAAATAAAAACGGCGCGATCGCGTTTGTTACTAACTCATCTTTTATCAATGGGAAAACATTTGATGGGTTTAGAAAGATAGTTTGTGATGAGTTTAGCGAAATTTATGTTATTGATTTAGGGGGTGATATTTTGTCCGGCGATAAAACGGGAAATGTCTTTAATGTAAAAGTAGGTATCGCGATCAGTTTTATGATTAAGAGAGAAGAAATAATAAAAACTCCGTGTCAGATTTTTTATGCCCATATTCCGACATTAGATACAGCAGAAGACAAATTGAGATTTCTGGAATCAACTAAGTTAGCTCAGATTTCTTTTCAACATATTACCCCAGATCCTAATCATAACTGGCTCAATTTGAATGAAACGGATTTCGACTCTTTTATTCCTTTAGTTGATAAGGCTACTAAACTCGCGCATCCCAGAGAAAATCACGCAATTTTTCAATTGTTTTCTTTAGGTATTTCTACTAATAGAGATGAATGGGTTTATGATTTTAAGGAAACAGTATTAACAGAGAAAATTAAGTTTTTTTCTGAAATTTACGAAGAAGATCGAATTAGATGGCATAATTCAACTATGATTAATAATCGCACTAATGATTTTGTTAATCGACAAATAAAATGGACTACGGAATTGGAAAGTTATCTAAAAAAAGGTTCTATCCTCTCCTATAGTCAGGATTATTTTACCGTGGGCTTATACCGTCCCTATATCAAAAAAAGACTGTACTATGCTCGAATCATCATTCACCGATTTTATCAACAAGATCACATTTTTCCCATAGGTTTGAAAAGGGATAATCTAATTATTACTTTTACTGATCCGGGTTCCCAAAAACCTTTTATGAGTCTTGCTAGTAATGAAATCCCAGACTTGCACTTAAATGGTGCAGCCTGTGGTACACAATGCCTCCCCCTCTATCGTTATGATAAAGAAGGAAACCGTATTGATAATATAACTGACTGGGGATTAAACCAATTCCAAATCTATTACCGTGATGCAACTATCACGAAAAAAGATATTTTTCACTATACCTACGCGGTTTTACATAACCCGATATATCGGCAAAAATATGAACTCAATTTAAAACGGCAATTCCCGCGTATTCCCTTTTATCAAAACTTCCCTCAATGGGTAAAGTGGGGAAAACAACTCATGGAATTACACCTTAATTATGAAACCGTAACCCCCTATCCTCTGACTCGCGTGAATTTACCCGAAAAAACTGCACCCAAACCAAAATTAAAAGCAGATATGGACAAAGGGAGTATGATTTTAGATGATATTACCACTTTAAAGGGTATCCCGAAAATGGCTTGGGAATATCGCTTAGGCAACCGCTCCGCGTTAGAATGGATTTTAGATCAATATAAAGAAAAGAAACTCAAAGATCCCACGATCGCGCAAAATTTTAATCCCTATCGTTTTGCTGATTATAAAGAAACCGTGATTGAATTATTAACGCGTGTTTGTACCGTCAGCGTGGAAACCATGAAAATTATCGCACAAATGGAAAAGATAAATTCATAATAAAATTATACCCGGAAACGGCAGTGCCGTGTCCCTACATTCGATCGCGCTTGTTATCCCATATAATATAAAAAAACCTCTCAACTCCCCAAAAATGACTCAAAACATCACGTTTCTCGGTTTAGGTGTAATGGGCGCATATATGACAGCAAATCTCGCCCGTAGTGGTTTAAATGTTACCGCGTGGAATCGCACCCCCAACCGCCCTGGGGTCGAATTTGCCGCGATCGCGGGTGCGACAATTGTTTCATCTCTCCGTGACGCGGTTTCTTCTGCTGATTTCATCTTTTCCTGTCTGGGAGATGTCCCTGATGTGGAAGAAGTTTTGCTGGGCAAAAATGGCGTTTCTCAATTCGCGAAACCCGGTGCTCTTATCGTTGATTTTAGTACCATTGGCTCTCAAGCCGCGATTCATTTAGCCACTGAATTAAACAAACATCAATTACGTTTTTTAGATGCACCAGTCTCCGGGGGCGATATCGGTGCGAAAAATGGGACTTTGACGATTATGGTAGGAGGCGATCACGCTGATTTTGAGGTTTGTCAACCCTTATTAGAAGTGATGGGAAAAAAAATCTTTTATTGCGGTACAACAGGAAGCGGTCAAGCGGTAAAATTATGTAATCAAATTCTTTGTGCGCTGAATATGGTGGGACTTTGTGAAGCGATCCAATTAGCCCAAAAACAGGGAATTGATCCCAATTTAATGATCGAAGTTTGTAGTACCGGAGCCGCGGGTTCTTGGGCCCTTTCTAATTTAGCTCCCAAAATTGTCGCGTCGGATTTAGCACCCGGATTTATGATAAAACATATTATTAAAGATTTGCGTTTAGTTCAAGAAACGGCCTCTGATCAAAATTTACCTGGGGTAGAATTGAGCGATCGCCTCTTTAAATTAGTGCAGGAATTAGATAATGGCATGGGTGGGGAATTAGGCACTCAAGGCATGATCCGCGCTTATCAAGAGGAGTAGCTTTGTAGGTTGGGTTGAGGTACGAAACCCAACATCAATAATTAATTATTGTTTGGTGTTGGGTTGCGCTGCGCTTAACCCAACCTACTCCATACTTATACGAAACCCAACATTAATAATTAATTATTGTTTGGTGTTGGGTTGCGCTGCGCTTAACCCAACCTACTCACTTGATTTATGATTCATTTTGGGTTGGTGTTGGGTGAGGCGATATTCCCGAATTGTAGGTTGGGTTGAGGTACGAAACCCAACATCATTAATTAATTATGGGTTGGTGTTGGGTTGCGCTGCGCTTAACCCAACCTACTCCATACTTATATGAGCCTCAAATAATATTTCTTCTTGAGATCCCCATTCTAAATCATAAATTCCCTCTCTCACATAACGCTTAAAACTTGAATATTCCCAATCTTTAGGAGCCTTGACTAAACCATGTTTAACGGGATTATAATGAATATAGTCAATATGATTCCTATAATCTTCTTCATCTTTAATATAATGTTCCCAAAAACGGCGTTGCCAAATAGATTTTTCTTGTTTTTTTTCTCTGGATTTTGTGATGTTCCCATGAGGTATTTCTTGGCATTTACGACTAAAATAACTTTTAATTAAACGCCATCGGGTAGAAAAATCATAATCATCATCGGGAAGTGTCCAAATACAATGAAGATGATCGGGTAAAATAACCGCCGCTTCGATGGTAAAGGGATGTTTTTCCATCACATAACGAAATGATTGTCTTAATAATCCCACATTTTCTGGATTATTAAAAATTTGATTTCGGTTATAGGTGACAAGAGTAAAAAAATATGTTCCTCCTGCTATCTTTGCTCGTCTATATTCCATAATTGTTATTGGGTTGGTGTTGGGTTGTGGAATATTCCCTAATTGTAGGTTGGGTTGAATGAAATGAAACCCAACATCATTCATTAATGATTGTTTGGTGTTGGGTTGCGCTGCGCTTAACCCAACCTACTCACTAATGCTTGGGTTAAATGAAATGAAACCCAACATCATTCATTAATGATTGTTTGGTGTTGGGTTGCGCTGCGCTTAACCCAACCTACTCACTCACTCAAACTCGTCTATATTCCATAATTGTTATTGGGTGGGTATTGGGTTGTGCGATATTCCCTAATTGTAGGTTGGGTTGAATGAAATGAAACCCAACATCATTCATTAATGATTGTTTGGTGTTGGGTTGCGCTGCGCTTAACCCAACCTACTCACTCACTCAAACTCGTCTATATTCCATAATTGTTATTGGGTTGGTGTTGGGTTGTGGAATATTCCCTAATTGTAGGTTGGGTTGAATGAAATGAAACCCAACATCATTCATTAATGATTGTTTGGTGTTGGGTTGCGCTGCGCTTAACCCAACCTACTCACTAATGCTTGGGTTAAATGAAATGAAACCCAACATCATTCATTAATGATTGTTTGGTGTTGGGTTGCGCTGCGCTTAACCCAACCTACTCACTCACTCAAACTCGTCTATATTCCATAATTGTTATTGGGTGGGTATTGGGTTGTGCGATATTCCCTAATTGTAGGTTGGGTTGAATGAAATGAAACCCAACATCATTCATTAATGATTGTTTGGTGTTGGGTTGCGCTGCGCTTAACCCAACCTACTCACTCACTCAAACTAAAGGTAAATCTTCTCAGAAAAAGAAACAACAAGCAAGAGAAAAGGATGAAGAAGTTAAAAAACAATATGAAATATGGCGAGAAAATAATCCCGAAATTATGGAAATTTCCGATAAGTTTATGTTGGCTAATTGCTATAATCCGCGTCATGTAGGCGAATTTCTCAATAATTATGAATATTATTAATTGCATAGTCATGGGGCATGGGATTCTTGTGTCTATATGCAGGTTTTAGGTACTATTTCTGTATATCTTGCTACATTTTACTATCATTTTTTTGTCTGTCTGAATAGAAACCCGGTTTTTTCTCAAAAACAGGGTTTCTTTAGAAAAAACCGGGTTTCTTTGCCACTCAAAAAACGAGCGTATTCGCGTTGAAGATCAGCTAGTTTACGGGCTTCTTCCGCTTCACGGCGTTTACGAGCTTCTTCTTCTTCTTGACGGAGTTTATTATTCCATTCCCGTTGTAAATCAGCCAGTTTATTATTAGGATGTCCTAATGTTACCGCTTGATTATAGTTAGCTAAAGCCATCTCGTAATTGCTTAATTTGAGATAAGCATCTCCCCGTAAATCGTAAAATTCCGCTCGATGGGGTTGTAAGGTGGTAGCTTTATCTAAATCCAGAATCACCTGGGAATAGTCTTGTAACTGGTAACACGCGATCGCCCGTTGATAATAGACATCTGATTGAGGGTTGAGGGAAATAGCGCGATCGAAATCAATACGAGCCAAATCATAACGTTTTGCTTGTAAATGCTCAATCCCACGCTGAAAACAGGATAAAGCAATATTGAGAAAACGGGTTTCTCCTAGAATTTGTAACAAATTATTAATGTCGTTGACAAAATTAGCATCTTCTGGTAATAGATTTTTGCTAATTTCAGCAACAAGCTCGGTGATAGTAGAAACCAGGTTTTTTTGAGAAACCAGGTTTCTTTGTTTTAGCCAAGTTTGCATAATGTTTACTACTTGCTCGGCAAAACCATAACGTGAGGGAATATCTTGGAGAATTTTTGCCCATTGTAAACGTAAATCTACCATAATGGCGGATTCTGTTTGCTCTAAAGCATCAAAGAGAGCATTACAGTAGTCAATCACGGCTTTAGTTAATTTAAGACGCTCTTCATCATCAAGATTTGCTTCATCAAATAAATCCGATAAGAGGCTAGGTAAGAGTGGTAATTGACGATATTGTGCATAAATCAGGAAATATTCATCAGCCACCATCCCTACATGAAGACAGTGTAAGACTTCCATGTAATGGGTGAAGGTTTCTCGACTACGGCGATTAAATTCAGCGCGATCGTAGTCTGTTTGGATTTGTCGCCCTTGAGTTTGCCATTTTTTGAGTAAGTTTTGAGAAATTTCGGCTATAGCATCTTGCCAACGGAATTTACGCACAACGGTTTCAAATCTTGCGTCATCAAAGTCGTTATTCCAGAAACCAATATTAATATTGAAAAATGACTCTTCTACTTCGGTTTCTAAGACTAATACGGGAATAGAATTTAATTCGCTGAAAATTTGATTAACTGCTGCCTCTGCACGGCGGTTTTTTGTCACCCATTCCCCTGCCATAAATTTTACGGGGCGTTGTTTGAGGGTATATTGTTTGAATAATTGCCGTAATGCACCGGAAAGGGTGGATTCCATCATGGGAAATTGACTTTGGGCGGCAGCATTAGGGATGGGATCATAACGTAGTACGGGTGGGGAAAAGAAGACAGTTAAGGGCATTTCTGGGCGATTTTCAACGGTTTTAAGGATGTCATCAGCTACAGAAAAAACGGGGCTATTACGATCGCGCCGTGCCTCATCACGGTTTTGTTTGTCTCGTTGACGGTTAATTTGAGCATTAAGTAAAGTGATTTCCAGGGAAAAGTCGCGATCGGTTTCGGTTTTCCAACATTGAAAGGCGATACTATCAGCTTGAAGGGCGATTTGCACTTCGGCTTTAAATTTTTCGATGGCTTGGGTAAATTCTCTTTGTTTTTGGGCTTCTAAGGATTGAAATGCTTGACGGATTTTTTCAACTTTTACCTGATTTTCGGTGCGAACATTCTCTAAAATGAGACTAAATCCTCGATCTTCTTGACGCTCTTTGGCCCTAATTTCTTGACGAAAAACTTCGATACCAAAGAGGTTTTCTGCGTCAATTTGTTTAAGTTGTAAGCTAAATTCTTTATCTTCTTGACGCTCTTTTGCTCTCACTGTTTGACGCATTATTTCCATTTTGGCATCAAATTCCATGCGTTTAATACCCAAATCTCTCGTGTCACTGTCTCGTTTTTGAGCTAGTGCTAAAGATTGTGTTTGATTCGTGATCGTCCGGGTTTGATTAATAGCCATTAATCCGGGCGCGATCGCGCCTGCTACCTTAGCTATTCCACCAATAATAGAGCCAAAAAGATCCATAAAATAGACTCCTTTCTAGGTTGGGTTAAATGAAATGAAACCCGACATCATTAATTATTGTTTGATATTGGGTTGCCCTTGGCTTAACCCAACCTACTAACTACTATATTCCATAATTGTAGGTTGGGTGGAAACGATAGTAAAAACCCAACATTATCAGGACTTTCGCAGGGGTAGGTTGGGTGGAGCACAGCGACACCCAACACCGAGAATATCCGCGCTGATCAAGAGGAGTAGGTTGGGTGGAGCACGGCGACACCCAACACCGACAATATTTTCAGCCTTTGGGTTTCGTGCCTCAACCCAACCTACCTCTGACGTTGGGTTTCGTGCCTCAACCCAACCTACTTCTTAAGGGGTAGGTTGGGTGGAGCACAGCGACACCCAACACCGACAATATTTTCAGCCTTTGGGTTTCGTGCCTCAACCCAACCTACCTCTGACTTGTGGCACAGGCATCTTGCCTGTGACGGGCTCTGTGCCCTGCATTTACATCTCCTATGGAATTGCTATATATAGGTTTATTCTGTGGTTGGTGAGCGTAGTCAAATCATTTGTAGTGCGCGCGTCCTCGCGCGCGTGTAGCAGTAGCCGCTCCGATGTAGTGTGCGCGTCCTCGCGCGCGTGTAGCAGTAGCCGCTCCGAGGCGCGCACTTCTTAAGGAAAAAAAAATTGAGCTACCCCCTTGACAAACGGACAAACATCGGTAACAATGAAGTCTTGTGATTAAGCGGAACTGGCGGAATTGGTAGACGCGCATGATTCAGGTTCATGTGGTGCAAGCCTTCCGGGTTCAAGTCCCGGGTTCCGCATTGGGAAAGAAAAACGAAGAAGTAACCAGGAAAATGATACTCAAGAAAAAAGCTTAAGGCTTCTACTTTGATTCTCAAATCTCTGTCAAACTTCTCTTTTTTTCAGGAATCATCAATGTTAACAAGTCTTCAAAACCCTTTAGTTAAGCAATTCCGAAAGCTGCATTCAGCTAAGGCACGCCGAGAAGAAGGGTTATTTTTATTAGAGGGTACTCATCTCATTGAAGAGGCTTCCGCGGTAAATTTACCTTTATCGGTGGTATGTTGTACCCCAGGGTGGCAAGAAAAACACTTTTCTCTTTGGGATCAGCTTTCTGCACTGGCAACTCGCACTCAATTAGTCAGTGATAAAGTCTTAGAGTCTATGGCGACAACGGTACAACCTGATGGGGTTGTCGCGATCGCGTCTCGTGTGATTACGCAAACGACACCGTTAACCAGTTTAGGCCTTGTCTTGGAAACAATACAAGATCCCGGTAACTTAGGCACAATTATTCGCACGACAGCCGCGACAGATGCCCAAGCCCTTTGGTTAAGTCGTGATAGTGTCGATTTAGATCATCCCAAGGTATTACGGGCTTCCGCGGGGGCGTGGTTTCGCTTACCAATGGCGGTTAAGGATGATTTGAAAGAGGATATCCTTGAGTGTAAACGTCAAGGAATGCAGATTTTAGCCACAGTCCCCGATGCCAGTTTAAGTTATTGGGATGTGAATTTAGCCAACCCAAGTTTGATTTTATTAGGTAATGAGGGCGCGGGTTTATCCCCAGAATTAATGAGTTTAGCTACTCACCAAGTGACAATTCCCTTGAGTCGCGGTATTGAATCTTTGAATGTCGCGATCGCGGCTTCTTTAATATTATATGAAGCCCAACGACAAAGATATACGACTCCTTAAGTCGGCTTAATTTGGAGGAGTGTGCTTCTCGGCGAGATAATTTTCAATATCGGCGATCGCGTCTTCCAAGTCAGCAAAACTAAACTGAGGAGGCTTTGCTTTTTTCGCGCGAGGTGGGGGCGGAGGCGCGATCGGTTTAGCCTTGACGGGTTCATCAACGGGGGCATTCAACGAGTCACAGAGTTTATCCAAAGACTCGAAAAACGCTTGGGTAGCAGCTCTACGCCCTTCTAACTCTTCTTTTGTCTCGTTTTCGTGCTCATTATCCATGAGAAACAATTTCTGGTAAATGTGGTGGATTTAATAGATTGCGTTGCCCCCTACATTACATGATTATACAGCACATCAAAGGAAGAGGGAAGAAGGAAGAAGGAAGAAGGAAGAGGGAAGAAGGAAGAAGGAAGAAGGAAGAAGGAAGAAGGAAGAAGGAAGAAGGGGGGAACGTTAATGCGAAATAAAAAATAGAAACAGATATCACAATTACCAATTACCAATTACCAATTACCAATTACCAATTACCAATTACCGATTACCAATTACCCAATCCCCAATTTGGTAGAGAATAAAGAAGGAAATTCAGGCAAAAAGGTGACATGAGTAAAGGATTCGATTACGATTTAGTGATACTCGGCGCGGGTGTCGGTGGACATGGTGCTGCATTACACGCGGTTAGTTGTGGTCTCAAAACTGCTATTATCGAAGCGGCTGATATGGGGGGGACTTGTGTTAATCGCGGTTGTATCCCTTCCAAAGCTTTATTAGCCGCTTCCGGGCGAGTGCGAGATTTACGCAATACCCATCATTTACAATCAATGGGTATTCAAGTCGCAGGAGTGAATTTCGATCAGGGCGCGATCGCGTCTCACGCGAATAACTTAGTCGGCAAATTAAAAAGCGACTTAACCAATAGTTTAAAACGTCTTGGAGTCGACATTATTCAAGGATGGGGTAAAGTAACCCGATCTCAAAAAGTTACCGTAAAAGTCGCCGGAAAAGAACAAATCATTACCGCGAAAGATATTATTATTTCCACAGGCTCCATTCCCTTTGTGCCCCCAGGTATTGAAATTGATGGAAAAACCGTTTTCACCAGTGATGACGCGGTAAAACTGGAGACATTACCTTCTTGGATCGCGATTATTGGCAGTGGTTATATCGGATTAGAATTTTCCGATATTTATACCGCGTTAGGCTGTGAAGTAACCATGATTGAAGCCTTACCTCAATTAATGCCTACCTTCGATCCTGATATTGCTAAATTAGCCGAAAGAGTATTAATTACACCTCGCGATATTGAAACCAGAATTGGTAAATTAGCTAAACGCATTATTCCGGGTTCTCCTGTTGTCATAGAATTAGCAGACGCGAAGACTAAAGAAATAGAAGAAGTCTTAGAAGTTGATGCCTGTTTAGTCGCGACGGGACGTATTCCTTATACAAAGGATATCGGTTTAGAAGAAATTGGAGTAGAAACCATCCGCGGTTTTATTCCTGTTAATGACAAAATGGAAGTATTAGTAAATGGGGAAGTCGTACCCAATTTATGGGCAATTGGCGACGCGACAGGAAAAATGATGTTAGCTCACGCGGCATCAGCTCAAGGCGTTGTCGCGGTAGAGAATATTTGTGGACGGCCTCGTCTAATTGACTATCGTAGTATTCCCGCAGCCGCGTTTACCCATCCTGAAATTAGTTATGTGGGATTAAGTGAACCCGCAGCGCAAGAATTAGGAAAAAATGAAGGATTTGAAGTCGCGATCGCCCGTACTTATTTTAAGGGTAATTCTAAGGCATTAGCAGAGATGGAAACCGAGGGAATGGCTAAAGTAATTTATCGTAAAGATACGGGTGAATTATTAGGTGTTCATATTTTTGGTTTACACGCGGCTGATTTGATTCAAGAAGCGGCAAACGCGATCGCGCAACGAGATTCCGTTCACGAATTAGTGTTTCGAGTGCATACTCATCCCACCCTTTCCGAAGTGTTAGATGAGGCTTATAAACGGGCTGTAGGCACTCATTAATCCCTAATTAGTCAGGGGTTTAAACCCTTGAATGGGGGGCTAGAAACCCGGTTTATTCGTATAATTTCGGAATAGGTGATTTAGCTTGGTAGGGGCGGGTTCACCAACATCTATGCCACTAAACAGATATGCTGGAAAACCCGCCTCGTTTTTTTGAAACCGCAGATAAACGCAGATAAACGCAGATGGGGATAAGCACGGATAGATATTTTGGTGATGGGAGAAATTCCGGCGATCGCGCCCCTACAGACGCGCCCCATCCCTACCCGAAAATCCCCCTTTTTCAGTCGCATCAGACGCAAACATCTATCTGTGTTCATCTGCGTTTATCTGCGGTTAAAATTTCTATATCATGGGTAGGGGCGGGTTTATTGAGGTTATTTGTTGTTGGGAGAAATGCAGGTGAACCCGCCCCTACAGACGCGCCCCATCCCTACCCGAAAATCCCCCTTTTTCAGTCGGATTAGACGCAAACATCTATCTGTGTTCATCTGCGTTAAGGAGCGGTTAAAATTTGTATATCGTGGGTAGGGGCGCGATCGCCAATATCTGTGTCACCAAACAGACAAGCCAGAAAATTGTCTATTGCATCCGATCAATGGTTCGATATTGAATGGCTTCGGCAACAGAGGTACTGGTTAATTTTTCTTGCCCCGATAAATCCGCGATCGTCCTTGCTACTTTTAAAACGCGATCGCTCGCCCTTGCTGATAATCCTAATTTCCGAATCGCGGCTTCTAATAAATTACGAGACGCGTCATCTAATTGACACCATTTTTGCAGATGACGACTTTGCATTTCCGCATTAGAGCGAATTGACTCGGCTTCAAATCTTTGAGACGCGATCGCGCGCGCCGCTTCTACCCTTTCACGGACTGCTTCGGAAGATTCTCCCGTGGGTTTTCCGGTAATTTCTTCCGGTTTTAAACGATTAACCATAACTTGTAAATCAATACGATCCATCAAAGGTCCCGATAATTTTGACCAATATTGTTCCCGTTTATTAGGTGAACAAGTACAAGCTTGAATCCCATCACCAAAATAACCACAGGGACAAGGATTTGTACTTGCTACTAAGGTAAATTGTGCTGGAAATTTTACCGACTGTTTGGTTCGAGAAATTGTGACATAACCATCCTCTAAAGGTTGTCGTAAAAATTCCAAAACATCCCGTTTAAATTCCGTTAATTCATCCAGAAATAATACCCCTCGATGGGCTAAAGAAATTTCACCCGGACGGGGAAAACTCCCCCCTCCTACTAACGAAGGTCCCGACGCAGAATGATGGGGTGAACGAAAGGGACGATCGCGGATTAAAGAACCCCTATCCTTTAATAAACCTGCCACAGAATGAATTTGCGTAACATCTAACGCGTCTTCAAAAGTAAGGGGAGGCAAAATACCGGGTAAGCGTCTCGCTAACATGGTTTTACCACTGCCCGGAGGTCCGACAAAAATTAAATTATGACCCCCTGCCGCGGCTATTTCCAAAGCACGACGAGCATGAGCTTGTCCTTTCACATCTTTTAAATCTAACCCAGAAAATTGTTTTTTTCTTAACTCTTGTATTCCATCTATTTTCAGGGGAGTATAACGATCGGAATTATTGAGAAAATCTGTGACTTCAAAAACGGTTTCAAAACCATAAACAGAAATACCTTGAACCAGGGCGGCTTCTTTGGCATTGGCGAGGGGAACAACTAACCCAGAAATACCCATTTTTTGAGCCGCGGCCGCGATGGGAAGAACTCCCGATACCGGCCGCAAACTGCCATCTAAAGATACTTCTCCTAAGAATAAATAATCTCCTAATAACGCGGGACTCACTTGCTCCGACGCGGCGAGAATACCCATACTAATCGGTAAGTCAAAACTAGGACCTTCTTTGCGTAAATCCGCGGGCGTTAAATTAATCACAATATTTCGCATGGGAAAGGCAAAACCCGCGTTTTTCAGGGTGGATTTTACCCTTTCTTTGGCTTCTTGTACCGCGGTATCGGGGAGGCCGACAACGATGAATTTCGGGAGTCCTCCCGATACATCTACTTCGACTCCGACTTTTACCGCGTCGATTCCTACCAGGGATGCACTCCAAACTCTTGCTAACATGATGATTTTTCTGAAACGCGATCGTTTTTCTATTATTGCATATTTCTCCATTCAATGCAATCACATTATCGTAAAATATTATTTACAATTCTTAATAAATGCTATAAAATAGAGGAAAGTAGATGTTTAGGAGCGGATAAATTTATGTTATTGGCATCGGAGCAACGGACAAAATTAGACCAAACGGAGGATACTCTATTTTATTCTTATCCTCGATTTGTCACTCATGTGGATGAGGGATTTATTCAACAATTAACGGATTTATATCGGCAACGTCTGAAACCGAATACTCGCGTCTTTGATATGATGAGTAGTTGGGTTTCTCATTTACCTGATGAGATGGAATTTGCCCATGTAGAGGGACATGGAATGAATGAGGAAGAATTAGCCAAAAATCGTCGATTAAATCATTATTTTTTGCAAGATTTTAATCTTAATCCGAAATTTCCCTTAGACGATCAAAGTTTTGACGCGGTGTTAAATTGTGTTTCGGTGCAGTATTTACAATATCCTGAAGCGATTTTTTCTGAAGTTTATCGGGTTTTAAAACCGGGTGGAATTGCTATTTTTAGTTTTTCTAATCGGATGTTTTATCAGAAAGCGATTACTATTTGGCGTGATAGTGCAGAGCGCGATCGCGTGGAATTAGTGAAAGGTTATTTTAATGGAGTCTGGAAGGGTAAAAATATCCCTGGATTTAGTAAACCGGAAGTGATATCACGTCAAGCGAATGTGCCTAATTGGATGCAAATGTTTGGCCTGGGGGGTGATCCTTTTTATGTTGTGATGGCTTATCGCGATCACTAATCTTGTAGGGGCGGCTTCCCCAGATTTTTATGTAGGTTGGGTTGAGGCACGAAACCCAACAACAACAAATGCGTTGGGTTTTGCTTCGCTCAACCCAACCTACTACAACTTTGTTTTCACATATTGCGCTACCACCGGATTGAGAGGAAAAGTAGGTTGGGTTGAGGCACGAAACCCAACAACAACAAATGCGTTGGGTTTTGCTTCGCTCAACCCAACCTACTGCTTGGTGTTAGGAAAAGTAGGTTGGGTTGAGGCACGAAACCCAACAACAACAAATGCGTTGGGTTTTGCTTCGCTCAACCCAACCTACTACAACTTTGTTTTCACATATTGCGCTACCACCGGATTGAGAGTAAACAAAGTGGTTTTTCCTTGCTCTTGTGTCTCTAATAAAAATCGCCTTCCGATCGATCGCGTAAGATTGATGGAGTCTGAGGGAGATAAATTTAATCGGTTTAAAATTTTTGACAAAGTAAGGGGTTCAGTTTCCTGGGCGAGCTCAGTGATCACCGCGACTTCTGGCTCGGTTAACCGCGAAAATATTTGGGATAAGTGGGATTGCAAAGATTCATCTAAAATGAGTTCGTATTGCAAGAAATCAGAAACTCTACCCCCAAATAAGTCTCGAATCAAAGATGCTGTCATTTCTAACCAAAAGGGATGACTTTGATAAGTATTAATTAAAGTTTCCCAGTCTTCTTCATCTGATAACTGATATTCTCGCAATATCTCTTTTGCTGCCATCCCTAAACTTCCCAATATAAAGGAGCGACAGGGATAATTTTCTTTTTCTAATGAGGCAATTTCTCTCGGTTTTTCGGAACTAATTAGGAGGAAACAGCTATTATGAGAAACTTCGGAGATTAATTGGAAAAATCGGTGATAATCTTCATAGTCTGATTTGTATTGTCCGGCTAGTTGATTACTACTGAAAAGTGTCTGCACGTCATCGAGGATTATTAGGCAACGATTCTGCCGTAGGTGGTTGAGAATTTCGGTTGGGGCAATCTCCCCGTGGTTGCCCCTAACTTCCTGGGGAATTTCTGATGATTGGGAGAAGATTTGTAGGAGGTTGGTGAGGGTTGTTTCTAGGGTAGGGGAAAAGCGGAGGCTGCGATAAATGATCGTATCAAAATGGGTTTGGATTTTGTCTATTAGACGTATAGCAAGGGATGTTTTACCTATTCCGCGAAGTCCCAGAAGTTGCACAAGGTGACAGTGATCTTGTATGATCCAATGTTCGAGGGTGGCGAGTTCGTTAGCGCGATCATAAAAGCTGAAGATTTCCGGTGCGTCGCCTAAGTCGAGGTGGAGTTGTTTAGAAATTTGTTGGGGGTTTTGAGGTTCTCTTGGACTTCGCTTCTTTTCTTGGCAAATATTCACATTATTAATTTCTACAAAATTCTTGCCTATAGGTGATGAAACATTATAAATTTTACCACTATCTAATATCGCTAGAAAATTTCTTTTAGTAATCTCTTCTCCGAATCCCTCTGAGAGTATTTTCCATAATTGCGAACCCATATCCCTAACATGACCTTCACTGGAGTGAGTTTCTTCGGCTATTTTCGAGTATTTGTGACCTTTTAGTGTACCCCGCAGTATAGATTCTTGCAGATAGTCTAGGTGTTCTCCCGTATGGGCTAAAACTAGGTCGTCTGCAAATTTTAAGATTTCTTGAATGTCCATCTTGCCCGTCACAGGCAAGATGCCTGTGCCACGAAATATTGTTTGTCATATTGTATCCGATCTTTCCGACATTTCCGACATTTTTGCCGACATTTCCGATCTGATCGTCTGGAAAAAGTCCCGACATTTCCGACTTGCCTCAGAGCGTCATTGTACCATAGCATTTTTAAATGAGATGTAAATGTGGAACGGACATAAGGCCCGTCACAGGCAAGATGCCTGTACCACAAGATGCCTGTGCCACAAGTTTCACCTCTCAAAGGTCAACACTATATAGTGGATTTTACAGTAACAAAGAGGAAAGTTTAAATGAGTTACCCAAGAACGGCATCATATCAAGCTGATCCCGACGCGGATAATTATGTCTGTGGTAGTTGCGAGAGATATCAAGATCCTCGCGAAGGCGAGCAATGTATCAAGTGTGGAAAACCAACTGTCACTTGGTTAAAATCTCAGGGGGAACAGTGGGATGAAGTGTTGAAGAAGTGGGAACGGTGGCACGGCTAAGTACAATTATATCATAAACGGAAGAGGATTGAAATCATGGGGAATGAGAAACCACCAAATCAACCAAAATCTAAGGAAGAAATGGAGAGAGTCTGCGACAAATGCAATGGGACAGGAAAGATAAGTTACCCAGAGGGAAAACGAGAGGTTGATTGTCCTAAATGTCACGGTAAAGGTTGGGTACTGTAAATCATTAGGGAATTTAATAAAGGGAGTAGTTATGGCTAAAAAGTACATGGGTGAAGTTAAAAATCCAGAAGGTTCTCCTTATCCTTATTATTGGGATGAGGACACTGGCGAAGTATATGTTAGCAATGAATCGGCTGGTAAAGCCTCATCCGCTGATGAAGCTTGGCGTAAAGCGAATTTCTATGTAACTACGCTTCAGAAATGGAAGGATTGATTGAGAAAAATCGCGATCGCGAACATTTACAGGAAAGGTTAAATGTTACGCGATCAATTCCTCGAATTTACTATACACGATTAGGAGATAAAAATGAGTGAAAATACAATAAAAACTAGATATGAAAAAAAGTATTTAACTATTTGGATGGTAACAGGTGCAGTCTTAGGTCTATTAATCACTGTTGCGGCTTATCTATCCGAAATAACATCAGGTAAAACGGCAAATGTTAATTGGAATGAAGTCATAACGGTAGTGTTATTTAGCCCTGTTGGAGGTATTATTTTCTATCTAAGCTATGCTGGTTTGGGAATGCTATTTGAGGCTGCAACTGTATATAATTGGAAATTTGGACAAATTGAGCATAGAACTTGGATTTGGTATATTTACCCCATATTTAGCATAGTTTGGATAACATTTTGCATGACTTTTGGATTTTTTATTTATTTGGTGAAAAGTCTATTTAAGTGAAGTGATTTATGAATAAGTATCAGAGAGGGTTTAGGGCCGTATCGCGAACATTTACAGGAAAGGTTAAATGTTACGCGATCGCTACATTCAATATACTAAGGTTTTAAAAGGAACTATTTAACATGAATAATTTGGATAACTTTGACGGTTCAGATTATCAACGAGCGGTTGAAGACTTGTTTCGTAGGGGCGAATTAAATTATCAAAATCAAAATTACCAAGCAGCTATTGAAAATTATACTCGATTATTGCAACTCAACCCGAATGAATCCAAAGCTTATTCTCAAAGAAGTCTTGCTTGGGCAAAGTTGGGAAATTATCAGGAAGCTATTAAAGATTACACTCAATGTTTGAAACTTCAACCTAATTTTGTTAAGGGCTATGTAGCCCGTGCCGGCTTATTTAAGGATGCGGGGAACTTACAAAGAGCAATAGATGATTGCACTCACGCTATATCTATTGGTAGTGATTGGAATCATATAGCATACAGTTTAAGAGGTGATTGTTATGGTCTGTTAAAAAACTATCAGGCAGCCATTGAAGATTATAGCAAAAGCATTCGTTTAGATCTTGAAAATATTGAAGGCTGCTACCAAAAAAGGGGCTATTGTCACCAACAACTCGAACATTACCATGAAGCGATTGAAGATTGTACTCAAGCATTGCGTTGCAATTCAAAAATAATTGAATGTTATCAGATTCGCGCTCAATCCCATCAAGCACTTGGCAATTGGGAGGAATCAATTAGGGATTTTACAGAGGTAATTCGTAGAGAGCCTGCTCCTACTGAATATACATTTTTAGCTTACATTGGACGAGGTGTATCTTATGGGTTCTTGAATGAGAGGGAAAGTGAAGCTTCTGACTACGATGCAGCCGCTAGATTATCCCTGGCTCGGGGAGATACTAAGGGATATCAGAAAGTTATGATGCTGATCGAATCAGTGGGGATTACGCAAGGAAGTAGTGAGAAAAGTATCAGTGATAATAAGCCAAGTCCCGTTCCGGTGAGCCACATAGTCGCGGCGATTTTTTTCCCCCCGCTGGGCGTATTTTTAACGGTTGGGCTTGGCTTTCATTTTTGGATAAACCTGATACTCACATTGGTTTTTACATGGATTCCCGGAGTAATCCACGCTCTTTGGCTGGTTTTCAATCACGATCGAAGTTAAGCAGTAGGGAAATACGATCGCGTTTCTTTCCCAAGCTCGATACGGTTGAATCAAAGAAACCGGGTTTCTCCCTTGAGGCTGTTTATGTTACTCCAAGTTGACTAAAGAAACCCGGTTTCTCACACACGCGATCGCGCCTCTTTCTTAAGCATCAAATGGGTTAATCAGTGCGAGTTCAACAATCCATCGAAAATCCTCTATATTTCTAGTCACTAAAGTTCTGCCATACACCAAAGCTGTTGCCGCAATAATAGCATCCCCAAGTGTCATTCTCCTCATCTGTCGCAACGTCACTGCCCGATCTAATACCGCATTAGAGATGGGTAAAACCTCCACAACACTAAAGAATTCCTCAAAGTACAATCTATACTCTTCAGTTAACCGATGATAACCCAGCACTTCCACATAACTTACAGCCGATACAACTATGTCATGTTCGCCAATAAACTGCCGAAGAAGCGCGTTTTCTGGTTGGGACGCGTAAATAATAATATTACTATCAAGCAGCATTATTCATCCCTACCAGGAAGTGGACGATCTTGACGCAATTCTCGCTGCCATTCTACCGGATCGTGAATATTAGCAAATACATTACTTGCGGCTATTTTTTCCAATATCTCAACTATTCTCTGACGGCGAAACTCAGCACTTAAACTCGATCGCGCTTCTTCTAAAGTAACGTAAACTCTGACAGGGAGATCCCCCTGTTTGGGAACCTCATTTGTCCATTCTAAAAGGTTGCCCTTCAATATAGCCTCAAATATTCGTCCCATAAATATCAACTCTTCTCTATTTTTTTACTATTATAACCCTTTGATGACTGGGACTCGCTTTTCTTCCCAAAGTGCGTGAAACCAAACTATTCCTCCTGAAATTGCGCTTTTCATCCTGCTGACGCGATACGGCCTCTCTTCTTACCTTCTCAAAGAAACCGGGTTTCTCCTTTGAGGCTCTTTGTGTTACTCCAAGTTGACTACAGAAACCCGGTTTCTAAAACAGCGCGATCGCGCTTATTTATAAACATCACCACGGGGGCGAATTTGAGTGACAATATAAACTTGATTGACCGGATCTTCTAAGAAGAGTATTCGATATTTACCCACTCGCAAGCGAAACTCAGGACGACCTTTGAGCGGTTTAATATTAAGTCCTGTGGGATCGGATCGGCAACCAAAGCATCTAAAGCCTTGAAAATCCGAACTTGATCATCTAGTTGCATCCGTTCTAAATAGCGTTCAGCCGCTTTTAAAAGAATATAATCAGTCAAGTTTTTCTCCCAACAGTTTTAATTTTAGTTCTTGGGAAGATATACCACGATCTTTGCCGGCTAAATAATCTTGCCACGCGGCTTCGCTTGCTTCAATTTCATCCAAGGGAATAATCTCATCATCACCTTCAACTTCTACTCCGACTTTAATGATATTATTTAGGTCTTTTAATAATCGAAGTTGATCGATGATTGTTAGATTTTGAACTTGAGTAAGTACCTCGTTATATGTAGGCATAGACTCTCTACTGAGTTCTTTGGGGGTTCCCTCTATTATACAGACATTTGAAAATTTTGGCAAGCGCGATACGGCCTTTCACCCTGCTGACACGATACGGCCTCTCTTCTTACCTTCTCAAAGAAACCGGGTTTCTCCCTTGAGGCTCTTTGTGTTACTCCAAGTTTACGCTCCTAAACCCGGTTTCTAAGGAGCGCGATAGCTGCGCTTGAGCCGAAGGCTATCGCGCTTCAGTTAATCATAAATTTCTCTCCGGTGTCCCATCTGGTGAATAGTAATAACCCCCAAATCCTCATTAAAAGAATAAATTACCCGATAATCACCAACTCTTAACTTAAAGAAACCAGCCAGATTTGCCGACAACGGCATAGGAGTAATTTGTTCAAAATTTTCTGCCAACCAATTGATTTTATTACCTATACGCTCTCGCACAGCCTGAGTCAATCTTTCTTGGTTAACCAGAGCTTCTGCTGTCAACTCAACCTCATAGCCCATGACGATTTTAGCCTAGTTTTTGATAAACTTCCCCAGGTTCGATCCTGCTTTTTCCTGCTTGTTTGCGCTTCATTGACTCTAACAATTTTTCTTTGACTTCTTCCTTAACTTCTAAACCCGCATCAGGATCGCCGAAATATTCTTCTAAGCACTGTTCAACCGTATGCCGAATCAAGTCCTGCAGTTGCCCAACTGTCATGTCTTTAACTTGCATCTTAATCTCCTAGTCTGTGGGATTATCAGTAAATTATAGCAACTTTATTACTGTAAGTATACATAGATTTTTCATTAATATTTTTAGACTAACTGTTATTATAGCAATTTAGGAGCGAGGGAAACACGATCGCGCCTCTCTTCCCCAAAGCACGATCTGGTTTTTTCGGATCGAGAAATCAAAGAAACCGGGTTTCTCCCTTGAGGCTGTTAGTGTTAGTCCAAGTTTACTACAGAAACCCGGTTTCTCAGGGGCGCTTTTCTTATTATCGGGTTAATACACTTCTCCACGATGCCTAATAATAACTATAACCACTTGCATCGTTTCATCATCAATGTAATACACCACTCGATAATCACCAACACGATATCTATAATAACCAGCAAAGTCTCCCTTGAGAGGTTTAATATTCGGATGACTTCGAGGGTTGATTTTGAGCATTTCAAAGCATCGATCCAGCTTTCGTTGCAGAGACGCGGATGCTTCTTCAAAAAAATTCTGCGCGTCAATACTGACAACAACTGTATAAAAATTAGTATTTTCGTTTGAGTTGCTCAACAGAAGTCACCTTTCCTTCTGATATATTTTGCTTGGCTTTTTCCCAATCTTCTACAAACCCTGGAATTTTCAATAATTCCTCTGTCGCTTCATTGATTTCACCCTCGGCTAAATAGGCTAAAAAATCAGCAGCTACCAGTAGTCGCTCTGGTGACAATTGATCAATATATTGCTTAACCTTTTGGCGCACTTGTGTCGTGTTCATTGGTATAAGAGTTTGATGTTTTATTTTATTATACCACAAGGGGAAATTAATGGGAGAAAATCAAAGAAACCGGGTTTCTCCCTTGAGGCTCTTTGTGTTACTCCAAGTTTACGCTCCTAAACCCGGTTTCTCATAGACGCGATCGCGTATCTATTCTTATCTTCTCAAAGAAACCGGGTTTCTTCATCCTCTTGGGAAAAGTTTTGGTAAAGAAACCCGGTTTCTCATTACACGGTAGAAACTTCTTCCGAAGGAGATGATTTGCTCTTAAACTTTTGTTGCCAAGACTCCATATACATATAAAAAACTGGCGTTATATAAAGCGTTAAAAGTTGAGAAAATAATAACCCTCCTACTACTGCTAAACCCAGAGGCCGTCGTGACTCCGCACCCGCTCCTAAACCAAGCGCGATCGGTAATGTCCCCATTAAAGCCGCAGCCGTTGTCATCATAATCGGACGGAATCTGACTAAACAAGCTTCATAAATAGCATCGCGAGCACTAATATCTTTATTCTTTCTGACTTCAATGGCAAAGTCAATCATCATAATACCATTTTTCTTGACAATACCGACTAACAAAATAATCCCCACAAAGGCATAAATATTTAAGTCTATGCCAAATAACATTAGTGTTAATAATGCACCAAAGCCCGCCGATGGTAAACTCGAAAGAATCGTGAGGGGGTGAATAAAATTCTCATAGAGTATTCCTAAGACAATATAAATCACCAAAATCGCGATCACTAGCAACCATCCTAACCCCGAAATAGAAGATTGAAAGGCTTGTGCTGCCCCTTGGAAACTGGTACTAATAGAGGGGGGTACTGTTTCCTTCGCAATTTTTTCAATTTTTCCCGTGACATCACTTAAAGATATCCCCGGTTTTAAGTTAAATGAAATCGTCACCGCCGCAAGTTGACCAAAATGGTTAACCGTTAAGGGCCCTACTCCTTTCGTAATAGTCGCGATCGCGTTTAAAGGGACCTGTTGGCCATTAGGGGAACGAATAGAAAGTAACTCAATAGACGCGGGATCTTGTTGATATTTCGGATCTAACCCCATAATAATTTGATATTGACCATCTGACGCGTAAATTGTGGAAACTTGACGAGTACCATAGGCATTATTTAAAGCCGCGTCGATCTGATTTGCCGTTAAACCAAGGGCAGAAGCTTGCTCTCTATTAATCTCAATATTTACTTGGGGATTTTTGATTTGGAGATCGCTATTCACATCCTGAAGTTGTGACATTTCCCGCAGTTTTGTTTCTAAAAGAGTAGCATATTGATAAAGTTCTTTTTGATTCGGACTTTGGAGGGTAAATTGATAAAGGGCTTTCGACTGTTGTCCACCAATACGAATAGATGGCGGGTTTTGAATAAAGGCTCTAATACCCGGAACTGTTGTCAATTTTGGACGTAATTTCTGCACGATTTGATCAGCACTTAAAGGACGTTCCGAACGAGCTTTTAAGCGCAGAAACATTCGCCCCGCGTTGGCTGAAGAATTGGCACCACCAGCACCAATACTAGAGTTAATTGCTTCGATATTAGGATCGCGATACACAATTTCTGCTAATGCTTGTTGATGTTTCGCCATTTCATCAAAAGATATATCTTGCGCGGCTTCCGTTGTTACACTCAGTTGTCCCGTATCATCATTAGGGATAAATCCTTTAGGAATTATCATAAATAAATAAATAGTCGCGATAAAAACCACTAAGGAAATCATCATTGTAGTACGATGATATTTGAGAGATTTTTTTAAACTCCAATCATAAATTCCTAACATCCCATTAAAAAATCCCTCTGAGATATTATATAAATGGGTTTTTAAACTTGTTTTGGGGATTCGATCTTTAATGGTTTCATTTAATAATTTTTTAGATAAATCATTATATTGATCACGATCATAAATATTTTTTTCGTGATGGGGAGGACGCAAAAAACGACTACAAAGCATCGGCGTTAAACTCAGAGAGATGATACCAGATACTAAAATTGATGCACTAATTGTCACGGCAAATTCGCGGAATAATCTCCCTAAAATGCCTCCCATAAATAACATCGGAATAAATACCGCGACGAGAGAAATAGTCATAGAAATAACGGTAAAACCAATTTCTTTCGCACCATTTAACGCGGCTTCAAAGCGACTTTCTCCCATTTCCATGTGACGCACAATATTTTCGAGGACTACTACTGCATCGTCAACGACAAAACCGACACTGAGAGTTAATGCCATTAATGAAAGGTTATCGAGGGAATAACCCAAAATTGCCATAACTCCAAAGGTAGCTACCAGTGATAAGGGCAGTGCTAAACTGGGAATAATTGTCGCGGATACATTGCGAAGAAAGAGGAAAATTACTAACACTACCAGAGCAATTGTCAGCAGAAGTGTGAATTTAACATCATCAACGGATTCACGAATAGACTCGGAGCGATCGTAGAGAATATTCATATCTATTGCCGCGGGAAATTGCTCCCGAAAAGTGGGCAAAATTTTCTTGATGTCATCCACAACTTGGACGGTATTTGTCCCCGGTTGACGCTGAATTGCTAAGACAATTCCCCGGATTCCTGATGATTCTTTAGTCTGTTTTTTTTCTCCTATTTCTTGATTATTCTTTTCCTGTGATATTTCCCCTTTGTGTTTCTCGATTGCCTTAAAAAACCAACTAGCCACTTTATCATTTTCTACACTGTCTATAACATTACCTATTTCTCCTAAATGTACGGGGGCTCCGTTACGATACGCGACAATTAATGAACGATAACCCGCGGCATCATTTAGTTGTCCATTTGTTTCGATAGTATAATTTTGTTTATTACCGTAGAGTGTCCCCGTAGGTAAATTACTATTACCTTGCCCGATCGCGGTTGCTATTTCATCAATTCCTAATCCCTTGGAGGCTAAAGATTGAGGATCAAGTTGAATGCGAACCGCGTATTTTTGAGAACCATAAACTTGTACCTGTGCCACGCCATTAACCATTGAAAGTCTTTGTGCCAGGAGAGTTTCGGCATATTTATCAACAGTAGATAAAGGTAAAATAGGGGAACTCAAAACTATATAAAGAATCGGTTGATCGGCGGGATTTACTTTCCGATAAGAGGGCGGCGTTGGCATATTTGTCGGTAATTGCCTCGACGATTTAGAAATAGCGGCCTGTACATCTTGAGCCGCCGCGTCGATGGAGCGATTTAAGTCAAATTGTAGTGTAATTTGAGTGCTTCCTAGAGCACTTGTCGAGCTCATTGTATCTAATCCAGCAATACTAGAAAATTGTTGCTCTAAGGGTGTCGCGACGGATGCTGCCATTGTTTCTGGACTTGCTCCTGGCAGATTTGCTGATACTTGAAGGGTGGGAAAATCTACGCTAGGTAGATCACTTACAGGCAATGATTCATAACTCATTAACCCGAATACCATGATACCAACCATCACTAAGACAGTCATAATCGGGCGGCGTATAAATAGCTCTGCAATGTTCATGGTTAGTGGTTAGTGGTAATTGGTGATTGGTAATTGGTGATTGGTAATTGGTAATTGGTGATTGGTGATTGGTGATTGGTAATTGGTAATTGGTGATTGGTAATTGGTAATAATTACTTTCCCTCTTTCTTTTCCGGGAAATTTCTTCTTTACCTCAGGCCTTTTTTTCTTCTATTTTAGCACCAGGAATTAAATTAAATTGACCATCAATTACGACTTTTTCACCCGGTTTAAGTCCTTCTTTGATCGCGGTTTCGTTGCCGACGGTATTACCCACTTGGATCGGACGTAATTCTACTGTATTGTCGGATTTTACCACAAATATAAATTGCCCTTTTTGTCCGGTTTGTACTGCTACTGTGGGAACGACGATCGCGTTATCTTCTTGAGCGAGTTTCAAAACAACATTAACAAATTGTCCGGGGGAAAGCCGATCGCGAGTATTTGTAAAAGTACCTTTCAGTTGAATCGTTCCCGTTGTTGTATCAACGCCACTATCAACAAAAGTAATTTCACCCTTTTCGGGACGGGCTTCCTCTTTAGGAATTAAAGCCTCAACTTTTAAAGCTCCATTTTGCCCCATGTATTTCTTAACATCAGGTAACATTCGTTGGGGAATCGCAAAAGAAACATAAATAGGGCGAGTTTGACTAATAATAACAAGGGGGTTACTATCATTTTCTTTGACTAAATTACCGACATTTACTTTGAGGTTGCCCGTGCGCCCGTCAATGGGAGAAAATATCGAACTATAGGAAAGTTGAATTTTCGCTTTTTCTACCTCTGCGTCTGCCGCACGCACCGCGGCTTGGGCGTTCACGATTTCGGCTTCGGCTGCTTTCACAACGGCTTGGGCATTTTCGATATCCGCGTCGGCTGCCCGCACCACGGCTTGGGCGTTTTCGATTTCGGCATCAGCTCCACGCACCCCGGCTTGGGCGTTGGCGATTTCGGCATCCGCGGCTCGCACCCCGGCTTGAGCGTTTTCGATTTCGGCATCCGCGGCTCGCACCCCGGCTTGAGCGTTTTCGATTTCCGCGGTAACAGACTGCACTCCCGCGATCGCGTTATTGACTTCACTTTGACTGGCATCAACGGAGGCTTTATTCGCGATCGCGTCGCTGTTTAATTGCTCTGCTTGATCTTGACTAACTGCCCCGTCTGCTAGTAATTTAGAGTAGCGATCGGCCTTGGATAGAGCATTGTCAGCTTGCGCGATACTTTTAGCTTGATTAGCTTTAGCTTGGTTAACCCCCGAAAGCGCTTTTTCTTGATTAGCTTTAGCTTGGTTAACCCCCGAAAGCGCTTTTTGTTGATTAGCTTTAGCTTGGTTAACCCCCGAAAGTGCTTTTTCTTGATTAGCTTTAGCTTGGTTAACCCCCGAAAGCGCTTTTTCTTGATTCGCTTTAGCTTGGTTAACTCCTGCAAGCGCTTTTTCCCGATTCGCGGTAATTTGATTAACCCCTGCCAAGGCTTTTTCCCGGTTGGCTTGGGCTTGACTCACAGCCGCGATCGCTTTTTGTCGATTGGCTTCTGCTTGCATCAGCGCTGACTCCAGGGTACGGGAATCAATTTTAAATAATAGGGAGTCTTTGGTGACATTTTGCCCCTGTTGAAAATAAACCCCTGTCAATTGTCCCCCAATCTGGGATTTGATGGATACGGTATTATAAGCCTCGACGGTACCAGTCCCCCGTACTAAGATTGGGAGCGTTTTTTGGGTAGCAGTCGCGATGACAACGGGAACGGGTTTTCCTTTGCCCCCTTGGGCTTTGAGTGATTGAGCCTCAGACGCGGCACAAGCCCCCAGAAAGCTTACACTAAGCACAACGAGCCCTACGCGAGAATATTTTTTGAGGCTTGCAGACAACGTGGGTTGGATGTTAGCCATAATTTAGTTAGACGAACTAACTATTAGTGTAACAGATATAGCAAGTCTAAGTCATTCATACAGATTTGTAGGGGTAGTGCCCCCGTGCCTACCCCTCCAACCTTTGTAGGGGTAGAGCCCCCGTGCCTACCCCTCCAACCTTTGTAGGGGTAGTGCAAGAGTGCCTACCCCTGATTGATCAGGGCAACCACGGGGCGGGGCAACCACGGGGCGGGGCAACCACGGGGCGGGGCAAC
>Ga0209812_10000408_pt1 | contig 39920 bp, 39 predicted proteins | sample JI71714BDNA_FD_187502 | JGI IMG/M metagenome (GOLD analysis project Ga0209812, IMG submission 187502) | Wastewater effluent complex algal communities from Wisconsin, to seasonally profile nutrient transformation and Carbon sequestration -... | ecosystem: Engineered > WWTP > Effluent > Algae...
ATTTAGAATGTTCTGTATTCCTTTTTCACAAACTGATTGGCTTCATCAAAGTTGGTGATCTTCATATTAGGTCCATCCCAAAGTAGTTTGATATTTCTACCAGGATAAGACACTCTACCTGATTCTGATTTCTTCTGAATATCAAAACTGCGGATGGCTAAGTTACCCATTAACACACTCTCTGTTAATGGTCCTGCAATATCAAAATTAGAACTCAATTCTTTTGCTTGCGCTGAACCATATCCTGCAATAGCAGCTTCTACCCATGCAGCATAGTGACCTGCGTCACCTTTTGGAACACGCTTAATTGTTTGAGGTACACCATCATTTTCCTTGCTCTTAGATGTTGGCAATAAATTAGGTAAAGCACCATAAGTGCCACAAATCATCTTACCTTTTGTTCCTTCAAAAATAGCTCCATTACCACCGTCTCCCATCATTTCATTTGGTCCTAATTCTTCAGGACGTGCAGGCTGAATTCCTCCATCCATCCAATGTAGTTTTACATCAGGCTTTCCATTCTGTCCTTTAAAGGTTAAGATAATATGTGATGCAGTAGGACAGCTTTCAGGATAATAAGCACGTGTCCATGGTTGTAAATATCGGGTGGCAACACTACACTCCGCAGAAACAGGGTATCCCAATCCTAATACTGCAAAAGCAGGGGCCATGATATGACAAGCCATATCCCCTAATGCACCGGTACCGTAATCCCACCAACCTCTCCAGTTAAATGGCAATAAACCGTCAACATAATCTTTATTTGGCGCAACACCCTGCCATAGATTCCAATCTAAACCTTCTGGAACAGTCCCTTTGGTAGTAGGCCAACCCACTCCCTGTGGCCATACCGGTCTGTCTGTATAACAGTAAATAGTATGAACATCTCCAATTAATCCTGCATTGTACCAATCAATTAATTTTCTTACTCCATCACCACTGGCACCTTGGTTGCCCATTTGTGTAACCACTTTGTATTTGTGTGCCGCTTCTGTTAATTCTCTTGCTTCAGAAATATTGTGTGACAATGGTTTCTGTATGTACACATGTTTTTTCAACTGCATAGCTGCCAAGCCTTGAATGGCATGCATATGGTCTGGCGTTGAAACTGAAACTGCATCAAAATATTTATGCTCTTTATCGAGCATTTCACGGTAGTCTTTATAATACTTGGCTTTTGGATAACGCTCTCTGCTTTTTTTAGATTGTCTGTCGTCTACATCACATAAAAAAGCAATATCTGCTTTGCCACTGTTGTAGAAACTCCACAAATCACTTTCCCCTTTCCCTCCTGCACCTATGCCGGCAATTTGGAGTTTATCACTAGGGGCAACAAACCCTCGTCCTAACACATGACGGGGAACAATGTAAAACCCTGCAGCAGCAAGGCCTGCGTTGCGCAGGAACGACCTGCGGGAATTGGTTTGGGCTGTTTGGTTTTCTGTGTTTACAACCCCTTTTTCTTTCTTTTTCATATGGAGCAATTGTGAAGTATGAATATACAGATTTAACTAACTTGTTCATCTAAATTATTGATGAATGCAAGCCCTTATAGCACAACTTCAGCAGCAGCGCCATTTTGTTGAATCAGGCGCTACTAGGCCCTATGCTTTTAGAAAGCAACAACTTTTGAATTTGAAGCATGCAGTAGAAAATCATGAGGAAGAAATTTATGCTGCACTCTACGCCGATTTACATAAAAGCAAGGAAGAATGTTGGGTAACAGAGAATGGGTTTTTTATGGCTGAGTTAAAAGATACGTTGGCCAATTTAAAATCTTGGATGGAACCTGAGGCAGTGCCGACTAATTTATTGAATCTTCCTTCTAGCTCTAAAGTGATGCGAGAACCCTTGGGTGTGGTATTGATTATTGGTCCATGGAATTATCCTTTTCAGTTATTATTTACTCCATTAATGGGCGCAATTGCCGCTGGAAACACAGTGGTGTTGAAACCCAGCGAGTTTGCTCCCGCCACTGCGGCAGTAATGGAAAAAATTATTCATGCTGTATTTCCTCCTGAGCAAGTATTATACGTACCTGGTGATGGGGCTACCGTTATTCCTGCAATGATGAATCAATTTGCATTTGATCATGTTTTTTATACGGGTAGCACTGGCGTTGGAAAAATCATTTACAAGATGGCTGCTGAGAACCTAGTGCCTGTAACATTAGAATTAGGCGGTAAGAGCCCATGTGTAGTAGAAGATGATGCGAATATTTCTGTTGCAGCTAAACGGATTGCCATGCCTAAGTTTTCTAACGCGGGTCAAATGTGTGTAGCGCCTGATTATATTTTAGTACATGAGAGTAAGCGAGTACAATTAATTGAAGCTTTAAAAAAAGCCATTCCACAATTTTATGGAAATGATGCTTCAAAAGAAGAAGGGTATGGAAGAATTATTAATGAGAAACAATTCAATCGTATTGTTCAATATTTATCTGACGGAACTATTGTGTACGGGGGTAAATATGATGCTGCTTCACTTTATATAGAGCCAACCATTTTAGACGGGGTTTCTGTTGATTCAACTATTATGCGGGATGAAATTTTTGGTCCACTATTACCTATTCTTAGTTTCAATACCATGGAGGAAGCCAAAGCCATCATTGCAAAAAATCCGAATCCATTGGCATTTTATATTTTCACGGGAAGCTCAGCTAAAGAACAAGCTTGGTTGCAGGCAGTGCCTGCAGGAGGAGCTTGTGTGAACACTGCAACGCTTCATTTAACCAATCCAAATCTGCCTTTTGGTGGACGAGGTTTTAGTGGAACGGGTGCATATCATGGTAAATTTAGTTTTGAAACCTTTAGTCATAAAAAAGCAGTGATGAAAACGCCTACTTGGTTTGATCCCGCTTTAAAGTATCCTCCTTTTACAGGCAAACTAAAATTATTAAAATGGTTGGTAGGTTAAATTGTTGGCTTGGTCTAAACTTTTTTAATTGAATAAACGTATATGAAACGAATCATTCTTTTTCTAGTTGCAGCGATTGTTGTAACAGGACTGCTTATAAAAAAACCGCAAATGACTTGGAAACAATCTATACTGAAAGCCGCTTATCCCATTATCATGTTTGTGGGAAAGCTTACGGGACAATCTAAAAATATTTTAGCCAATAAAAATCAATCAAAACCCAACCAATCTTTCTATGATTTGCAAGCCATAAAAAATAATGGCGACACTTTGCATTTTAGTGAATTAAAAGGGAAGAAAGTTTTATTAGTGAATACAGCGAGTGATTGTGGTTATACTGGCCAGTATGAAGAGTTAGAAAAATTACACCAGCAATTCGGGAAAGACCTTGTGGTGATTGGGTTTCCTGCAAATGATTTTAAAGACCAAGAAAAAAAATCAGATGCAGATATTGCTGCATTTTGCAAAGTGAATTATGGCGTTAGTTTTCAATTGATGAAAAAAGGGCAAGTAATTAAAGGGGCCAATCAACAATCGGTTTACCAATGGTTAACTGATCCTTTTAAAAACGGTTGGTGCAATAAACAGCCAGATTGGAATTTTTCCAAATACTTAATAAATGAAAATGGAGTGCTAGATAGCTATTACTCGCAATGGGTATCTCCTAAGGATATTCCTATTAATTAATGGGACATTTTTGGTGATAGTCAATTAGCTCAATAGGCATTCTTTCAAACTCGTATCCTTCATAGTTGGCGGTCAATTCATCCAATACCGATTCTATTTCTGCTGGTTCCATTAAAGTAACCAATCTAGCTCTGTAGTCTTTAATACCAGGCAGGCCTTTTAAATAATTGGTATAGTGCCTGCGCATTTCGAAAATACCTACTTTCGGCCCTTTCCATTCCACCGATTTGCGTAAATGCTTTTTACAAATTGCTACTCTTTCTGCTAAGGTGGGCGCTGGTAAAATTTCTCCTGTTGCTAAATAATGTTTGATTTCTCTAAAAATCCAAGGATATCCAATGGCTGCACGGCCAATCATTATGCCATCAACCCCATAACGTTCTTTATACAATTTAGCTTTTTGTGGGCTATCGATGTCTCCGTTTCCAAATATGGGTATCTTAATTCTAGGATTATTCTTCACTTTTGCAATCAATGTCCAATCGGCTTCACCCTTGTACATTTGGGCCCTTGTTCTGCCATGAATAGCCAATGCTTTAATTCCTACATCTTGCAATCTTTCAGCCACTTCTTCTATATTCTTATTTTGGTCGTCCCAGCCCAATCTGGTTTTTACCGTCACGGGTAGTTTGGTGCTCTTAACGGTTGCTTCTGTTAAGCGAACCATTAAATCGATGTCTTTTAAAACACCGGCCCCTGCGCCTTTTAAAGCTACTTTTTTTACTGGGCATCCAAAATTGATGTCTAATAAATCGGGGTTTACCGTCTCTACAATCTTTGCGCTTAAAGAAAGGGCGTCTTCATCTCCCCCAAATATTTGTATCCCTACCGGTCGTTCATATTCGAATATGTCTAATTTCTGGCGGCTTTTTATAGCGTCTCTAATAAGTCCTTCACTACTAATAAACTCTGTATACATCAGGTCTGCTCCATTGACTTTGCACACAGCCCTGAACGGCGGATCACTTACATCTTCCATTGGAGCCAATAAAAGTGGAAAATCAGGCAGTACTATTTGATCTATTTTAACCATATTGCAATACACTACCTTTTATCATTTAATGCTTTGCAGAAGATAAAAGGAAATGCAAATTTACAACCTTATTACTCAATTTGATGAATCAGAAACCTGTTGTTGCCTATTCTAGCCAGTTTGCTTTGCTTTTGGGCTTTTTAGGAGTAGGATTAATTTTAAGTGGATTGTTGATGACTTGGCTAACAGCTGTCTTGCTTCATGTGCCCTTTTTACAAGTTCCAGAAGCCTTAATGAAGCCTGAAAATGTACAATTCTCTCGCTTTGCCAATGCCTTAACCACTTTTGTTGCTTTTTTTATCCCCGCTTGGGCGGTTGCAAAAATTGCATCTAAAAATGCATTTCAAACCCTTGGATTTAATAGTCATATTAATATTAAGCAAGTGATTGCAGTGGGCGTTATTTCTTTTGGCGCCCTTTTTTTAAGCGGATCCTTATCTGCCATCAACGAAATCATTCCCATGCCAGCTAATTTTTTAGCAAAAGCCAGGAAAATGGAAAATGAATATCAGCAAACCATGATTACGCTCGCTACAATGAAGAATATGGGCGATCTATTGCTTGGGTTATTAGTTATTGCAGTGGCACCAGCCATTTTTGAAGAAGTATTGTTCAGAGCTGGTTTGCAGAGGGTTTTAGTGGGCCTCACTAAAAATGCAGCATTGGGAATCATGATCTCCTCTATTTTATTTAGCGCTATTCATGCATCTTATTTTGGTTTCTTGCCAAGGGTTGCTTTAGGAGTGGTATTGGGCCTTATTTATTATTTAACCAGTAATTTATGGTTGGCCATTTTAATGCACTTTTTAAATAATGCGGTTGTGGTCATTCAAATTTATGTGTATACTCAAATGGGTAAACCCATTAAGGAAGCCATGGACGAAACAATGCCTATCTGGTATGGTGTATTTGGTTTACTCATTGTAATACCCGCACTATTATTTTTAAAAAAGGAAAGAAACCAAATTATATCTAAGCAGGAATTAACTTTAGCCAATGAATCAGTGGACTAAAATTTTTACAACCAAAAGTTTGGCAGAAGCAAGCATAGTGGAAGGAATGTTATTAGAGAATCAAATACCTGTTCAGCAATTGAATAAACAAGATAGTAGTTACCCGGTATTGGGCGAGGCCGAAATTTATGTACCCGTTCATTTAAAAGACACCGCATTACAATTGATTCAGCAGACATTTAGCCAGTAGTAAACCTAACCTTATCTTCGCTTTATTATGGCATTAAATATTCAAACATTAAAAACAAGGGCAATCACTGCAGTGGTATTTGTAATAGTTATGCTGGGTGGTTTATTTTATAATCAGTGGAGTTTTTTAGTGCTGTTCTCAATTATCATGGTAGGCTGTTTAGTAGAATACCATCAGTTAATGGGGAAGATAAACGCTACATACGCCGGGGCGCCTATCATATATAAATCCCAAAATATTTTGGGCAGTTTTTGGGTGATGCTCATCATTGCTGGGAAAGGAACTTTGTATCAATCATTGCCACTTTGGTATTGGGGTTCATTTATTATTTATTTGCTCATTATTGTTTTATTGGTCACCATTTTTTTCTATAGACCTAAACTAGGTTATCCAGTCAATTTATATTCCGCTTTAGGTGTATTATATATTACTATCCCTTGTGCTATGATGGTAGATTTATACGACCATAGTGTACAATTTTTTAAAGGGCCAGATTGGATTTTACCAATGGTGATCATAGCTTCTATCTGGATCAATGACACCATGGCTTACTTAGTTGGGTCTTTAATTGGTAAAACTCCTTTGAGTTCTGTAAGCCCAAAGAAAACTAAGGAAGGTACGTATGGAGGGATGGTATTATCCGTAATAGTAGTAAGCTTGGGAGGGTATTTTTTCTGGAAATTGCCTTATCAAACGCTCATAGCTATATCACTTACATCGGCTATTGCTGGTACTTTAGGCGATTTGTTGGAGAGTAAAATTAAAAGGAAAGCAGGGGTAAAAGACAGTGGAAGTTTTATGCCTGGTCATGGGGGTTTCTTAGATCGGTTTGACTCTTTATTGATAGCTATTCCCGCCGTTTGGATTGTTTTATTTCTTTTTTTCTAAGAGTATCTTATTCCAACCATACATTTGCACTTTAATTTTAAACATTTATGACTATACATAGGGAAGGATATAAAACCATTGCTATAACAGCTTTATTATTCGGGGCTATCAACCTGGTATCATTTAGCTTTTTAAGTGCCTCATTTCCAACAGTGGCAATCGTCATTTTTATACTCACTTTGGCTTTGTTTCTTTTTATCATTTCTTTTTTTAGAATACCGAATCGGACTCACACTTTAGATGATAGCAAAATCATATGTCCTGCAGATGGTAAAGTAGTGGTGATTGAAGAAATAACTGATGTAGAATATTTTAAAGACAAGCGAATTCAGGTAAGTATTTTCATGAGCCCCGCCAATGTGCACGTGAATAGGTATCCAATGAATGGAGAAGTAACCTATAACCAATACCATAAAGGTAAATATTTAGTAGCCTGGCATCCAAAGTCTTCAACTGAAAACGAGCGTTGGAGTGTGGCAGTGAAGAATGAATACGGTGAAATCTTGTTTAAGCAAATTGCGGGTGCTTTGGCAAAAAGAATTTGTAATTATTCTGCTGTAGGTCAAAAAGCCGTTCAGTGTAATGAGTATGGGTTCATTAAATTTGGAAGTAGGGTAGATGTGTTGTTGCCAGTTGGCACCAAAGTGAATGTAGAACTGAATCAGGTAGTAAAGGGCGGTGTGACTATTCTTGCAAGTTGGTAATCAGTCGCTTAGGATTTTAACAATAAATTTGTGGAAAAATTCAACAAAATGATTAAATTTAATCATAATTTAAAAACAAATCATATGAAAAAAACGTTTTTATTCGCAGTTGCTGCACTTTTAATGAGTGGTGTAGCGTTCGCACATGGTGATGGCAAGAAATGCGCTAAAGGTAAAGAGTGCGCGAAAGAAGGTAAAGAAATGAAGTGCGATATGAAAGGTAAAGAAATGAAAGATTGTTGCAAGAAAGATGCCGCTAAGAAAACAACAGCAACTAAAAAAGCATAATCAATCCCCCCAATTGTTACGTACCCGTCCCGATTTTATCGGTACGGGTTTTTTATTGCACTAAAGTATTTGCTCTAATTCTTTTAAATGAAAAATGGTATAAGTAGGCTGAATATGTGGAGCTGCATTAATATGATTTACAAATACAGTATCCAAGCCTGCATTTATTCCACCTTGAATATCTGCATCTAAATTATCTCCAATCATAATGCTATTTGATGTATTTGCACCAGTTTTATTGAGTGCGTAATCAAAAATTTCTTTATTGGGTTTTAGGCTATTGCTTACTTCTGATGTAATCATTTCGGTAAAGTAATTGGCAATATTACTCTTGGCTAATTTATGCTGTTGCACTTTTTCGAAGCCATTCGTAATTAAATGAAGGATATATCCTTTTTCTTTTAAGTATCCCAAGATTTCATGAGTATAAGGAAAGAGCTTGTTTTTATTTGGAAGTATATCTAAAAAATCAACTCCCATAGAACGAGATAATTTTTCATCGGCAAATTTAAAATCGAGCATCGCTAAGTACATTCTTTTCCACCTCAATTCGTCTTGTTTAATTAAGCCCTTCGCATATTTTTCCCAAAGCAGGTGATTATGATAGCTGTAGCATTCAAAAAAATCATCAAAATGTTCAATTCCTTTATGGTGCAATTGATTGATATCGTATAAGTCTTTCAACGCTTCTTTAGAATTGGTATCGAAGTCCCAAAGTGTATGATCTAAATCAAAAAATAAGTGCCTGTATTGCATTGTGTAAAGTTAGTAACTTTAATAGATGAATATAATAGTAACTGGCGCATCTAAAGGGATTGGAAAAGCCATTGCCGAAAAATATGCTGTAGAAGGCAACACTCTATTGATTTGTAGCAGGGGCGAAAAAAGTTTGTATGATACTGTGAATGAATTACAAACTGCTTACCCCAATAGTATCATTAAAGGAATGTCTTGCGATATGGCCAACAAAGAGGAAGTATTGGTATTTGCTGAATGGTGTTTAAAATTTGGGAGTCCAGATATTTTAATTAATAATGCTGGGCAATTTATTCCTGGTAGTATTCATGATGAAGCAGAAGGTATTTTAGAACAAATGATTCAAACAAATTTGTACAGTGCCTATCACTTAACAAGGGCTTTACTGCCTGCCATGATTCAAAAAAGTGCGGGCCATATTTTTAATATCTGTTCCATTGCATCTTTAAATGCCTATGCCAATGGAGGAAGCTATAGCATAAGTAAGTTTGCCCTGTTAGGATTTAGTAAGAATCTTCGCGAAGAATTAAAACCCAAAGGAATAAAAGTAACTTCAGTAATGCCCGGTGCAACATTGAGTGCAAGCTGGGATGGTTTTGATATTGACCCCAATAGAATCATGGAAGTAAACGATGTGTCTGAAATGATTTTTGCTGCTTCTAAACTTTCTTCAATGGCCGTAGTAGAAGATATTGTGATGCGACCTCAGTTAGGGGACTTGTAATTACTTATAAAGTTCCAGAAAGCAATATCTGCCAAGCTTCTTGTACTTTTTCTTGGTTCAATAATTCAGTAGCATATTTATGTAATTCCTGTTCCATTTCGTTGGGATTGATGGAATAGTATTGAATAATATTTTTTAAGCGATCATCATGAAATGCAGGATCAATCGAGGGTAATTCGTTTACGTTACCCAATTGTCCTAAATGATTCCCAGTTAAAATGGAACTATTTTTAATACTTTCTGGAATGGCATCTATGCCAATCCCCAATGCTGTATTGGGTTTAGCTACCTTAAACAAATTGTCATTATTTACTTTGCAATACCAATCGCCCCCCAATCTTGCTACTAGTTCTAATTTAGTTTGGTCTATCATGGTTCCCTCTGCATTAAGAATGGAATCGTCTATATGCATACAAAGAACTTCTGCAATAACCAATTGTCCGGCTCCTCCTTGGTCACCTAAACTTTTGACTTCATTTATTTTACACTCTAATTTTATTTTAGCCTCTTTCACCATCGGAGGTTTAACCATGGTTGCAGCTTCTTTGGTAAAGCCAGCTTTAATGAATTCATCCACTCCTTTTGGGTATTCGCAACTAGATAAACTCATTTGCTGAACCATACTATAATCCACCATATTGATTACACATTCTGGTACAGCCAACACATTATCTAAAGTATGTTTAGTAGTATTATCTCTTCCTTTTCTTGCGGGTGAAAAAACAACGATAGGAGGGTTAGATGAAAATAGATTGAAAAAACTAAATGGGCTCAAATTGATATTACCTGCTTCATCAATGGTACTGGCAAAACAAATAGGTCTTGGTGCAATAGCATGTTGAAGCCAAGCTTGTTTTTGCATGATAGGTAACTCAGATAAAACTATTTTCATACAACCGATTTAAATTTTCTTTTTAGCTAAAATAGAAAAATCATCTTCGTCTTTTACAATGGTATTACTTAATTTACCTAGGCCCGTAATTTCCATTTCCACTTTATCACCTGCTTGTAACCATTGCTCTTGGTAATTAGGGTTGTTTAGTTTACCCGTACCATTTAATTCTAAGAAGCAGCCTGTGCCCACTGTTCCACTGCCTATTACATCACCTGCTTGAATATTCACCCCATAAGAACAACGCTCAATAATTTCAGCAAAGGTCCAATCCATATCACCAACATTGCCATTGCTTACTTGTACGCCGTTTACCCAACATTTCATGTTCAGGTTCCAGCTCTTGCCGGTATGGCCCTCTTTTGCTGGAATTTCAAATTCTTCTAATTCATCTAGTGTAACCAAACATGGTCCAATCACTGTAGAAAAATCTTTTCCTTTTGCTGGTCCTAAATTCAATAACATTTCTTCCATTTGCAATCTTCTTGCACTCATATCGTTCATGATCATTAGGCCTCCAATATATTGGTCGGCCTGTTCTGCTCTGATATTTCTTCCATTCCTGCAAATCACAATAGCAGCTTCCAATTCAAAGTCTAGTTTTTCAAAATGATCCGTCATGCAAACAATATCTCCAGGTCCTTGCACACTGTGATGATTGGTAAAATAAAAAATAGGGTATTGATCAAATTCTGGAATCATGTCTACTTTTCTATTTCTTCTTGCAGCTGCTACGTGTTGTCTAAACGCATATCCATCTCTGCAAGAAGTAGGAAAAGGAACTGGAGCAAGCAAGATGGCTTCTTCAATTGAAATACCTCTGTCTTTACTTAGTCTGCCCGATTTAATAGCAGCTTCTGTTTGTTGCGCAATCGGAAACATATCGTCCCAATATTGCAAAAACATATTCATGCTATTGGGCAGTTCGGGATGCATCAAGTCGCAATCAAATAATAAATCATCTACTAAGAAAGCCAATTGATCGTGACCATTAGATAAGTAAGAGACAAGCTTCATGCTGAAATATTTTGGTTGCAAAAATAGGTTAAAAAGGCTGTAGGAGGCTGTATCTTTAAAGCATAATTGAGGCTATGAAAAGATTGTTATTGATTGTTTGTATGATGGGAATCCTAGGATCTAATTTAATGGCATTAGATAGCAGTTGGATTAGAATCAACCAATTGGGTTATTTACCCAACGGATCTAAAGTAGCCGTATTTGGGAGTAAATCTGTTAGCACTATTGCAAGCTTTCAATTAATCAATGCATCCACCAATCAAGTGGTATTTCAAGGCGCTGCAGGAAAAAATTTTGGCGTGTATGGTCCATTTAAGACTAGTTATCGCTTAAACTTTAGTTCTGTTTCAATTTCAGGAAAATATTATTTAAAAGCAGGATCAGTTGTTTCACCAGTTTTCAGCATTGATCCTGCTGTATACGATGGAACAGCAGACTTTTGCCTTCAGTATATGCGCCAACAAAGAAGCGGCTTTAATCCATTCCTTAATGATAGTTGCCACACGCATGATGGCTACACATTGTATGGTGCAAATGCGGGAATTAAAGACAGTACTATTATTGATGCAAGTGGTGGCTGGCATGATGCCAGTGATTATTTACAATACAGTAGTACTACTGCCAATGCAACATTTCATTTGCTAGCAGCTTATCATCATTTCCCTCAAGTTTTTGGAGACCAGTACGAGTGGAATGGGTTAAAAGGAAAGAACAATCGATCAGATATTTTAGATGAAGCCAAGTGGGGATTGGATTGGTTGGTTAAAATGCATCCAAGAAAAGATTGGATGTTTAATCAACTGGCCGATGATCGAGATCATATGAGTATGCGAATACCCAAAGAGGATAATTATTATGGCAGAGGATTTGAGCGCCCCGTTTATTTTATAAATGGACAACCACAACAAAGGGGAAAATTTTTAAACAACACCACGGGCACCAGTTCAACTGCTGCAAAATTTAGTGCGGCATTTACATTGGCTGCCCATATTTTTAAAACCACTCCATTTGCTAAGTTGTATGAAGACAAAGCAGCTTCTGCTTATCAGTTCTCTTTAATTAAGCCGGGGGTTACACAAACTGCATCTGTAAGATCTCCTTATATCTATGCAGAAGAAAATTGGGTGGATGATATGGAATTGGCTGCGGCTATGTTGGCAAAAGCAAATAAGCTTTCCATTAATACTGCATATGAATATGCAAAACAAGAACCCCTTACACCTTGGTTAGGAAAAGATACTGCCAGTCATTACCAATGGTATCCCTTTATTAATTTAGGACACTATGAATTGGCTCAACAGCTCAAAGGGGCACAACGGGATACTATTCTAGGATTTTATAAAAAGGGTATTGATGCTGTTTGGCAAAAAGCTAAACAAAATGCTTTTTACAGAGGGGTACCTTTTATTTGGTGCAGCAATAATTTAACTACTTCATTTGCCATTCAATGTAAATGGTACAAAGAATTAACAGGTGATAAAACCTATGATCAATTAGAACAAGCGAATATAGATTGGTTATTTGGCTGTAATCCTTGGGGAACAAGCATGGTGTATGGATTGCCTAATTGGGGCGATACGCCAGTGGATCCACATTCAGGATTTACACACTTAAAAAATTATCCTATTAATGGCGGTTTAGTTGACGGACCAGTTTATACAAGTATTTATAAAAATTTGATTGGTATACAACTAAATGATCCGGATGAATATGCGGCATTCCAAAGTGATTTAGCTGTATACCATGATGACTACGGCGATTATAGTACCAATGAACCTACCATGGATGGTACAGCCAGTTTAATTTATCTATTAGCAGCTCAACAGAATAGTGCAAAAAATACAGCAAAGTACAATGCCAATAAGAATCTATCGGTTTCTATTCCCATAAAGCAAATGGGCACTATTATTAAATCTGTAAACCCTACTGAACCTTCGGTATCATTGATCTTTACTGGAGATGAGTACGGCGAGGGGTTGCCAATTATACAAGAAATATTGGCTAAAGAAAAAGTGAAAGCGGGGTTCTTTTTTACAGGACGATTTTATACAAATAAAAAATTTACTAAAACAATAAAGACTTTAGAAAAAGAGCAACATTATTTAGGTGCGCATAGCAATGACCACCTACTCTACAACGATTGGACCAATCGAAATAAATTATTGGTGAGCTATGATTCCTTTAGTACCGATTTGGATAAGAATTTTGCTGCGATGGAAAATTTGGGAATAAATACGCAGCAACGTAAATTATTTATACCACCATTTGAATGGTGGAACGACAGTGTAGCTAGTTGGTGCAACTGGAAAGGGCTAGAATTATTCAGTTTTACTCCTGGTACTTATACCAATGCAGATTATACTTGGCCTGAAATGGGTAGTAGTTATAAAACTAATGCCATATTGATGAATCAATTGAAAACACTGGCGAGTACTCCTGGTAAGCTAAACGGTAATATTTTATTGTTGCACGTAGGAACTGACCCAAGGCGGAAAGAAAAATTATACAATGAGTTACCCGCTATCATACAGTTATTGAGAAAGAATGGGTACCGTATTAAGAGAATTGATGAACTAATTAATTAAGACTACCATTTTTCTTCTTCGGATGCTGGGGAATCTTGTTTGTACTTTTCTCGGGAAGCTTTTTTCTCTGCCAATCTTTCTAGTATCGCATCTGCAATAACGGGCGCTGCAAAATTGGTATTTTCTTTATTGAGCAATGTTTTAATTTTTGCTTCGCTTACATCAATTCGGTAAAGGATAAATACCAATTTTTCAAAATCGTGAATGATGAGCCAATTGATTGCATCAATTAATTGAGTCTTACTAAGTTGTTCAATTGCAGTAATATCTAAAATAGGTACAGACATACTTAAAATTAATATTTCTCAATCACTCCCAAGCCAAATAAAGCAAAATCATATTTGGCGGGGTCTTTGGAATCTAGCTTTTTTAAATAATTAGTCAATTCTTCAGCAGCCAACCAATCTGTTTGTTTTCGATCTAATAAATTGAATCTTTTGGCTACCCTGGCAACGTGTACATCAATTGGGCAAATTAGTTGCTGAGGTTGGATATTTTTCCAAATTCCAAAATCTACCCCAGCCTTATCTTTTCTAACCATCCACCTTAAAAACATATTCAGTCTTTTACAACTCGACCCTTTTTCTGGTGTTGAAATATGTTTCTTGGTTCTAAGCGGGGCATCTTCTAAAGAAAAAAAATAATGATGAAAATAACTCAGTGCTTCTTTAACACTGGAAGGTGGTTTATTCAAAGGCATAAATGCGTTTTCTAAGGATTCGTATTGAGTGTAGTGCTGTTTAAAAAATTCAATACAATACAATAGATCGGTAGCGTTGAAAGTTCTATGTTTAAAGCCTTCTAATCGTTTTAATTCAGCAGCACTAGCATGTAAACAAAATTGATGCGGTTGCATCTGCATGAGCTGCATTAACTCTTTCGACTTATTAATGATTGTGGTTCTATTTCCCCAAGCAAAAATGGCAGCAAAGAAACCAGCAATTTCAATGTCTTGTTTTTTCGTGAACAGATGCGGTATGCATATAGGATCGGAAGCAATAAAAGATGGTTGGTTGTATTCTTTTACTTTTCTATTAAAAAAATCTTGCAGTTTTGCCCTTGCTTCCATTATTCATTTAAAAAATTGGTCATAATGTCTATTCCCAATCTGTCTGCGATATTATTTTTATTGAAAGCATTAATCACTACTACAATACTATTTTGATTGGTGGGATTAAACGCAGCAAAAGTAGAGAAGCCATATGTGCCCCCATTATGCCAATATAAGAATGTAGTTCCGTCTTTTTCAATAGTATGCCATGCTTTAGCAATAGCCACTTGTTTATTTATTTGGGTGGTTTTTTGAAGAACAGACTTAACCACTGTAGCATTTTGATTGGATGCAATAAAGTCTAGATATTGTAAAAGATCAGTGGCATCCGACTTGATACCACCCGCACCAACCAATACGCTCATGTTCCAGTAGGTTGCCACTTCATTCCCAAAATAACCAGTGGCTTTAGGCATTCTCTTGGCTGGTTCAATACCTGTATGCTTTAATTGAAAAGGCTTATTAATGTATTCAACTAATAATTGCTCATAGCTTCTACTACTTATATTTTCAGCAATGACTCCTGCAAGACCTACACCTAAATTAGAGTAGGCTACTTTGCCAAAAGTTTTGGGCTCTGTTATATTTAAATAATAATATAAATTGTCTTTATCATAATTGGCATAAGGTTGTAAACGGTCTTGCGGGATGCCAATATTCTCAGGAAGTCTAGGTAAACCGGAAGTATGGTTTAATAGATGTACTATTTGAATAGCAGTGATAGCTTGATTCTTTTTTAGACTATCCGGCAAGAATTGAGTAATTAAACTCGTATCTGCAATATTGTTTTTTAGCAATACCGATTCTAATAAAAAAGCTGTAAAAGTTTTACTAATGCTCCCAATTTCAAATTGTGTTTCAGGAGTAAACGCAAGGTTGGATTTTTTATCTGCAACCCCTGCTGTAAAGAATTGATGTTTGCCTTTTACAGAACTAGCAACCATAATACCTGGTACTAAGTTTAGTTTAATAATACTATCCACCTTCGCTTGTATGGGATGTATATTATTTACTTGTGCAATACTATTTGCGAAAACTAATATTATTGCACAAGCCAGTATCCAGGATTTTTTATTCATTATGCCAATGCTTTTTCTAAATCAGCAATTAAGTCGTCTGCATCTTCTACGCCAATACTTAGTCTGATTAAAGTATCACTTAAACCATTGGCTATACGTTTTTCTCTAGGAATGGAAGCGTGTGTCATAGATGCTGGATGATTAATTAAGCTCTCTACTCCACCTAAACTTTCTGCTAATGAGAATAATTTGGTTGAAGACAAAACCTTTTTAGCTGCATCCATGCTATCGTCCTTTAATTCGAATGAAAGCATACCGCCAAAATCGCGCATTTGTTTTCTTGCGATTGCATAATTGGGATGATCTTCAAATCCACACCAGTACACTTTACCTACTTTAGGATGTTTTCTTAACCAATGTGCAATAGCCCTCCCGTTTTCGCAATGTCTTTGCATACGCAAGTGCAATGTTTTAATGCCTCTTAACACCAAGAAGCAATCCATTGGTCCTGGAACTGCGCCACAACTTTTTTGAATAAAATACAATTGCTCTCTTAGTTCTGCACTATTCATCATCAAAGCCCCTTGAATGACATCGCTATGCCCTCCCAAATATTTAGTAGCAGAGTGCATCACAATATCTGCACCCAAGTCTAATGGGTTTTGTAAATAAGGAGAGGCAAAAGTATTGTCTACACAAAGCAATACATTATTCGCTTTTGCAATGGCTGCTACTGCTTCTATATCGGTAATATTCATCAATGGATTGGTAGGTGTTTCAATCCAAATTAATTTTGTTTTTGTAGAAACAGCCGCTTTAATATTGGCTACATTGGTTGTATCTACATAGGTAAAAATGATCCCAAATTTTTCGAACACTTTTGAGAAAAGTCGGTAGGTACCGCCATACATATCATTGGCTGCAATTACTTCGTCTCCAGGACTCAATAATTTGATGACTGCATCAGTTGCAGCTACTCCACTACCAAATGCTAATCCAAATTGTCCATTTTCAATTTGCGCATAAGCTTCTTCTAATGCTTTTCTAGTTGGATTTTGGCTTCTAGCATATTCGAAACCCTTATTTACACCAGGAGCTTCTTGTACATAAGTAGAAGTTTGATAAATAGGCGTCATAATGGCTCCAGTAGATTGATCTGGTTCTGCTCCAGCATGAATGTATTTAGTAGCGGTCTTCATAGTATATTATTTTTTGTTAGTTACAAGTGTCATGGGCAATTCGGCACGTTGGTTATCCCAAAGCATTACCAGATTTGCTTTTCCAGCATTTTCATTAAAGTAAATAGTAAATGTTTCAACTATTTCATTGGTTGTTTCAGGTTTTATATCTGCCCTAACCATATCTTTTCTGGTATCATAAGTAAAACTTCCCCAACAAAAATTATCCTTACTCACAATAATGGTCCATCTATTTTCTGATGGAACACAAAATAAAGTGTACCTCCCTTTTGGGATTATTTTATTGGCAATCTTAACTGGGGTAAAAATTTCTAATTCGGTTGCTTCGTTAGCGCCCAAACGCCATAGTTCGTTGTACTTTATTATCCCCCCAAAAATTGTTCTACCGTTTTTCACTGGCCTTCCATAAATAATTCTGGCTATTGGTTGGTCCTTGGCTTTTCCACTCATTTTTAAGAGCGGGTAGTTATCGGGCCAATAACTCATGTCCATGGGTGATTTGTCTAATTCGGTTGGCTTTTGTTGACCAACTGCCATTATGCTGATGCATGCAAATGCTAAAAAAAATCCGATTTTTTTCATTTGAATCATTTTTACAAATATACCTAGCTATTGTTCTACCAGTTGTTCAAATTGACCAGTGGCAAATATTTTAACATCCGGTATAAAATCGGCGGATAACTGACGTATCTGCGTATAGTTGGCTAAAAATAGGTCAAAAGCTTGTTCTGCATTGGTTAAATAAGCAGCTCTTCTTTGTAATCCTTTAAAACTGTTTTCCATTCCCCAATCAAATCGGTAATTATACAACCAGTTTTGTTCTTGCATATAAGGGAATACCCTTGCAAAGTATGGAGGAAACCATTCTTGCTGCGTGCCAAGTTGGGTATAAGTGGTTTCGGTAAAATGCATCCACTCATCTGCCGTTTTCTCATTGGGGTCTAATGCTAAGAAATGATCATAAACTATATCTGCAAAAGCGCCAGCATAAAGCCTAACCAAGGGAGAAAAAATCTGCTTAATGGCTTTAGTGGTGGCATGGTCATCGGTAAACTGATCAATTGCCCTATGCAGCTTTATTCCTTTTTGAATGGCGATTGGATAGTCAAATTGTTTTTTACCCTTCACATAATCACTGATCATGTTCCCAGTTAAAATGGCTGGGTCTCCAAAAGAGAAATATGCATGGGCTAAATAATTCATGACTATTGATTTGTTTTATTAATCCAGTCACTCATTAGTTGAAGCGCTATCGGTGAAAAACTTTCTTCAATAGCTCCATAGGATTGTTCAGGGCTAGTGCATGTTTGAAATAAATGGTTAAGGGAAGGAAATATTTTTACTTCAAATTTTTTATTCTTTGCTTTCTTCAGGGCTTGTTCAATGCCGTTAATATTTTCTACTGCTTTTACTTGTATGTCTGAAGCCCCATTTAAAGCCAGTACAGGTATTTTTAATTTGGATAAATTTTCAGCGGGATTATAGTTCATAAAAAATTGCAACCAAGCCAACGCAGATTTGAATTGATTCACTAAACCTAAATATGGTTCAATTCCTTTGGCAGTAAATAGTTTGGACTCGTTTACAGCAGAATTAGCTTGCTTCCAATTAGTATATGATTTTTTCATGTTGGCTTTAATAGTATCCGCTTCTGTGCTGAATCTAAAATGACTGTTCATTTCATTTACTAAAGAAGCTGCAATGGAATAGTCGGTTATAGACAAATTGGGTTGAATAAAATTTCTGCGCATTTGGTCATTCCAAATTTCATAGCCAGGAACACCGGGCCCAGCTAATAAAATAATAAAAGCAACTTGCCTATTGGTAACAGCTACCATTGGGGCAATAGCTCCTCCTTCACTGTGACCGATTAATCCAATTTTTTTAGGATTGATTTCTGTTCTGGTTAATAAGTATTGAATGGTTGCTTCTACATCTTTAGCAAAATCTTTACTGGTGAGCAATTGTGGATTAGGACCTAAACTGGTTGTACCTGCCCCTCTATCGTCTACTCTTAATACGCCAATTCCAGCTTTCGTTAAATGATCTGCCAATACCCAATATATTTTGTGATCAAACATGGTTCCGTCACGATCTTGTGCGCCACTTCCTGAAATCAGTACTACAGTTGGAAAGTCTTTTTTATTTCTTGGTAAGGTTAGCGTTGCTCCAAATTGAACGGTTTGATCTGCATTGGTAAATTTGATTTCTTCACTCAAATAATCAAATGGTGCTTTGGGTGTTTGCGGTCTTACAATTGGTTTAGGAGTATTTACATTAGCGGGTTCATTTGTTTTGGTAAGTATGAGTGCTGTATTAAAATTACCTTGTTGAAATACACCATCTATTTGATTGGTTCCATTCCATTTTCCTTTATAACTCCCATTGATTGCAGGAATAACAATAATGATGCTATCATTCTTTATTTGTGTTGAGCCTGTTTTAATGCCATATGCATTTTGAGCAGGGCTATCAAAAACAGTTTCCCACTGGCTATTCGTTTGTTTAATATGAAATACCAATGGCAATTGATTTCCACCCGCATCAATATTCCCTTTCCAAGAGCCTTCTATTGTTTGTGTTTTTCCAATAAAGCTCAAAAAAGTAAAAACAACTACTCCTAATATAAATTTGTAAATCATCATTCAGCTTTTGACTTTTTGAATAAACGATAAGAAAAAACAATGGGATAAACCACCATCACTGATAAAACAATCATCGAAAAAATGAATCCACTTGTATTCGGTAAAAATGGAGAACTAACTGCAATAAGCATACCTCCAATCATCCATATTTTACTGCCTAGTTGATGTGTTTTTCTCCAATTCTCTGGATCTTCTAAAGTCCAGGGTAAACGCATTCCAATAAAATAATTGGGTTTTATGCTGTGCATAAAATTACCTAAACCAGCAAACAATAACCCAATTAGGGGCATTAAAAATTGATTCGATTTCATTGATCCAGTTTTAGAAGATTGGATAATCACCAATAGAATCGCACATAAGAAAACTACAATCATGTACGCAATCTTTTGAAGCAATTCAGGTGATTGGGTATTTTTTTTAGGATCTATTTTGTTTGCATTTTTTATTATTAAGTAAGTAAATACCGAAACACATGACATGAAAATAGATACTACAATTAGTGTAGACTTTTCACCAGTTCCATCAGCCTCGCCCTTATAATTGAAGTGAGTTGGAATTACTGCTGGTAAGGATTCATAAATGCTTGCTAAATATAAAAATGGGAGCCCAATTATAAAGACCAGCACTACAATTTCTTTTATTGATGTTGATTTCATCCGCTTATTTTTTAGATTTAAACTGCATCATCCATTTTAGCATTTCATCCATCACGGTAGTATTGATAGAATAATGAATAAATTGTCCATCTTTATTTGCAACTACTAAACCCGCTTGTTTTAATAAGTCCAAATGATGAGAGATACTGGGTTTAGATATATTGAATTGCTCTGCAATTTCACCTGCAGACATATCTCTTTTTTTTAAAAGCTCGAGAATCCCCCTTCTGGTTTCATCATTTAGTGCTTTAAAAAGAATGTTCACGGCTTTTAGATATTTAGACAAATGTCTAAATAATAACTCAGTAAACCAAATAAATGCTAACCATAAAATATATGGTTGAATTAGCCAGTTTAGAAGTGGCTAATGGGTACAAGTTTGAATTGCTAGATCTGGTTCATTGTAGAGAACTCAGCGTCTTTTGATAAGTCTTTTACTAACTGTAATAAACGTTCTACTAAAGCCGGCCCGCACCATCTTCTAGTATAGCCTGGTAACCCAAATTGCTCAATAGGGGTAAATTCCCATGGATGAAAATATAAGCAGATATACCCGTCTTTGGCGATGGTTTGACGACAAAGTTTCAAATACAAAGCATAAGGCATATTCTTAAAACTCAACCAGAATAAGGGTATCCTTATACCAGGGCTTACCGAAGCAGGTATTCTTTTGATACCATTTTCTGTGTAAACTGTTCTGGGTAAATGAAAATTATTGTATCGCCCCGGCAACCAAGTTGGATTGATGGATGAGTCATAAGTGTACCCAGCTGCTTTAACATCTTCCATTAAAACAGGACGCATCCTAGGCATTCTTAATCCTGTTATTTTTTGCCCAGAAATTTCTTCTAATCGCAATCTAGATTTTAATAAGTCGGCTGTTTCGTAAGCTGTATGATAAAAGGTATGTGAAGCAATTTCGTGTGATAAAGCCAGCTTGCTGATTCTTTCAGGGCAATGATTGGCAAAATTGGCGGTGGTAAATAAAGTACTAGGAACAGTTTCTAATATAGGCGTAATAGCATTAAGTCCTTCTATCCCAATTCGCATTTGTTCATCAACAGGTATATTAAATTGATATTCTAAAGGCATATCAAACTCTTCTACATCAAAACTCAATAATACCTGCCTATTCATTTTCACAAATTCGTTTCTTTAACCAAATAATGTGGTCTACTCTTGCTTTGCATAAATAGTTTGCCCAAATAAAGTCCAATGATTCCAAGAATCATCAGCTGTAATCCCCCAAAAAAAGCAATGGCAGCAACTATAGACGCCCAGCCTGAAACAGTATGGCCTTGGTAAAAACTATAAATGATATAAGGAATATATAAAACCGATAGAAAAGCAAAACTAAATCCAAGATATGCCGCCATGTACAAGGGTTTAGTACTAAAAGATGTGATTCCTTGCAAGGCAAATCGCACCATTTTCTTGATGGTATATTTAGACTCACCCGATAATCGTGCTGCAGGATAATAAGCAACTCCTGATTGACTAAAGCCCATCCACTTAACCAAGCCTCTGATAAACAAATCATGTTCTCTAATTTGTTTGAAAGCTTCCACTACTTTGCGATCCATTAACCTAAAGTCTGCTGTTCCCTGCTCCAATTCTATATCAGACATATTATTGATGATGTCGTAAAATATAGCAGATGTTTTTCTTTTTAATAAAGAGAGGTCGGTCTGTTCTTTTCGGATGGTATAAACAATATCAGTTCCTTCTTCCCACTTTTGTAATAATACCGGAATTAAATCTGGGGGATGCTGTAAGTCTGCATCCATCATAATCACACAGTCGCCATCCGCAAAATCTAATCCTGCTTTTAAGGCATTTTGGTGACCAAAATTTCTAGATAGACTGATAAAATGAATATGTTTATTTGAAGTGGCTTCTGCTTTTAAAACGGGTAAAGTTTGATCGGTACTACCATCATCTACAAATAAAATTCGATAATCATAGTTCAATGGAGCCATGATATTTTTAATGGCTCCAGCTATCACGAGCACATTTGATTGTTCGTTACATGCAGGTATTACAAAAACAACCATCTTGCTCATTTTGAAGGTATTTTAGGCAGATGAATTTTCCAGCAGCTGATAATTAACCAGCACCAGATGATGAAACAAGGTAAAGCTTTCAAAGAATACGCAAGAATAAAATTGATTCTAATATAGGGTGGTATTAAGTCGGTTGGTGATAATATTGTTAGCAAAAATAATAACCATATGGTTGCTTTAATTTTTGTTGAATATGGTTGTTGTTGTGTAATAAACCAAATTGCTGCACCAGTTACTGCTATCACAAATGTGGGACTTTCTGCGGCAGAGCTAAAAATCACCACTGATATTAGCACCAATGCTAAATAGTTTAATTTAAAATTCGGATGGTCTTGATTTTGTTTTTTTAATAACGGAATACCAAATAATACTCCAGCTGCAGCAATGATTGGGAAGTCAATAGGGCCATAGTATTTAAATATTCTGCGAATCATTCCTGGAACAGAAATATCCTGCATTCCGGCTGTTCTTGAATTATCAATATTCTGCTGATTTCTTCTAATGATTTGGTAATACCAATCTTCATAACTCTGAACAATATAATCATAGCTAGAATAAAGAATTGGTGCCGCAACAATTACGGTTAACCAAACCATTAAGGAAATAATAAATTGAATTTTATTCTTTGAAAAGAAGAAAAAAGCTAATCCAGCAATTCCATATAATTTAGTTAGTATGCCTAATGCGATAAATAAAGTTGCAATCCAATCTTTACCTCTTAATGTGAAAACAAATGTGAAAATGAAAAATGCAGTAAACATTGGATTGAACTGAACACTGTGTATTGATGTCATCATTTCAATCAATACAATCCAGTACAAAATAATTTTTTGTTTCTCTTCTAGTGGAAGCATTTTTAGTGCAATAAATAATGCAGCCGCATTGGCCATTGCCCAAAAAAAACATCCTATATATGTAGGGAGTAATGCAAATGGTGCAATCACTAAAGAAAATGCTGGACCATAGTTATTGAAGGATACATATTCTTCTGGATAGTAGCTAAACAAATATTTTTCTTGAACTACGTGTTTAAAAACACCTTCGAAGATTAAATAATTATCTATCCCTGTTAAGCCTCTGCTCATTTCGGCTGTAACAGCAAAAGCAGCTAATAAAAACCAAATGCAATAGATAAGGTAAACCGATCCAAATTTGGCTGTTTCCCATTTATGAAAAATGATTTTCTCCAATTTAGAACTCATTCACTTTCTTTTTTAAAAAATACCATGATGGATACACCTGCAGGAAAACGTATTCCCCATTTCAAAAAATAATAATCGATGGAGAAAATTCCTGCTAACAAGTTATTAAAAAATCCTTCAGTACCAAATATGGCATGATCGGATTCAATGTTTTCTTTTTTAGGCCCCTTCAATTTATTTAGTCCAGTTGCTATTAAACGAAATGCAGCAATGGGTAAAAAAAGAATGGAATTGAAATAAGTTTGATACACAATTTTGCCAGGATGGTTTTTTAATAATCCCAGCAGTTCAGTTTTGGTATATCTTCTAAAATGTTGGTTAATCACATCATGCTCCCCCCACAAAAACGCATAGGCCGGAACCGTTATTGCAATATGACCACCAGGTTTACAAACCCGCATCATTTCTGATACTGCTTTGTTGTCGTCTTCTACATGTTCTATCACATCAAAAGCACAAACTAAATCATAGGTATTATTGGCAAATGGCAGTTCGGTAATAGATCCCTGTATAAGGGGGGTACTTAAAAATGTTTGGGTATAATCACAACATTCCTGGTCATATTCTACCGACATCACTTCTCCAAATTCAGTGAGCATGTCAGAAGTGGTTCCTGTTGCTGCCCCAATATTTAGAGATTGAATACCCTTGGGTTTGTTCAATATTCGGCAGATTTGATCCCTCAAAATCCTTCTTCTAACAGTAAACCACCAGTTTACCCTTTCTAAATGATAATATTCTTTAAAGTATTGTTGGTCCATATTGTTTTAGGGGGAGATGCAAGTAACGAAAATTCTACTACAATTTAAGAGAGGCATACCAGCTAAAAAATTTACTTTTGCCCCTCTAAATTTAATCATATGAGTAAAGGACCAATTTCTCAATTTGTTGAGCATCATTATAGACACTTTAATGCGGCTGCTTTAGTGGATGCTGCAAAAGGGTATGAGACCCATTTGTTAGAGGGTGGAAAAATGTTGGTGAGTTTGGCTGGTGCAATGAGTACTGCAGAGTTGGGCATCAGTTTAGCGGAAATGATCCGTCAAGATAAAGTGGCCATTATTAGTTGTACGGGCGCTAATTTGGAAGAAGATATTATGAACTTAGTAGCGCATAGTCATTATAAAAGAGTTCCTAATTATCGTGATTTGAGTCCTCAAGAAGAATGGGATTTATTGGAGAATCATTACAATCGTGTAACCGATACTTGTATTCCAGAAGAAGAAGCTTTTCGTCGTTTACAAAAGCATATTTACAAGGTTTGGAAAGATGCAGATAATGCAGGAGAACGCTATTTTCCACACGAGTTTATGTACAAAATGCTATTGAGTGGTGATTTGGCTCAGTATTATGAAATTGATCCAAAGAATAGTTGGATGTTGGCCGCTGCGGAAAAGAACCTGCCGATTGTAGTGCCAGGTTGGGAAGACAGTACCATGGGAAATATTTTTGCCTCTTATATCATTAAGCAAGAATTGAAAGCTTCTACCATGAAAAGTGGTATTGAATATATGGTATGGTTAACAGAGTGGTACCGTGCCAATAGTGGGGGTAAGGGTGTTGGATTTTTCCAAATTGGTGGAGGTATTGCTGGTGACTTCCCTATTTGTGTAGTTCCGATGATGTACCAAGATTTAGAATGGCATGATGTGCCTTTCTGGAGTTATTTCTGCCAAATCAGTGATTCTACTACTTCTTATGGATCCTATTCTGGGGCTGTTCCCAATGAAAAAATTACCTGGGGAAAATTGGATATCCATACCCCTAAATACATTGTTGAAAGTGATGCAACCATTGTAGTGCCTTTGATTTTTGCTTATTTGCTGGGTTGGTAAACTTAATATTGTAAATTAATTCAATATAAGCCTCGATTGTTTCAATCGGGGCTTTTTGTTGCCCAAAGAGGTGAAAATTATAGTCTATAGCTATATTAAGGGTCATTTACACTTATTAAGCGCATTTTAATGTTTAAACCTTTAAGATTTTTTTAACAATAATGCAAAATTATGTAAATTGAAATCTTAAAATTCTAAACCAAAACCTAAACAAATGAGAAAAATTTTGTTGTTAATGCTGGGTTTTATTCTTTTTACGAATATTACTTATGCGCAAAAAACAACAGTGAAGGGAAGGGTTACCGACACCAATGGTGTGGGGGTACCTTCTGCAACTGTTAAAGAGAAAGGCACAAAGAATGCGGTTAGTGCCGATGGAGAGGGCAATTTTACTATTTCTGTTTCTCCCAATGCAACCCTGCAGTTTACTGCAACAGGTTTTGGGATGGTAGAATTACCTGCAGACAAAGCTTCTTCTGTAAGAATGAAAGAGGAAGTAGACAACCTAAGTGAAGTAGTTGTGACTGCTCTAGGTGTAAAAAGAGAAAAGAAGGCCTTAGGATATGCAGTTCAAGAAGTTAAAGGTGAGAACTTGACTGTTGCTAAGTCTTTAGACATCAGTACTTCATTAGCTGGTAAAGTTGCTGGTGTTCAATTAGTGGGATCACCTAGTTCTTCATTTGACAATGCAGATATCTTGATTAGAGGCGTAACAGGTTTAGGACCTCAAGCGCCTATTTTTGTTGTAGATGGAACCATTACCAATCAGTCTGGTGTAATATTAGATAATATTGAAAGCGTTTCTGTGTTAAAAGGACCTGCATCAACTGCATTGTATGGTCAACGTGCTGCAAATGGTGCAGTAGTTATTACTACTAAAAAAGGAAGTCGCAAAAAATTCACTAGTGTAGATGTAAACCTTGGATTAACTTTTGAAAAGTTAGCTTTATTACCTCCATACCAAAATGATTATGCAGGTGGATATTCTTCTTCATTAACTTCTGCAGGAACTTCATTTGATGCGCAGGGATTTTATTTGTTTAAGTACAACCCCGCAATTCATCCTGCATCTTGGGCTGCTTTCAATGGTCAACGTATGTTAGAGTACGGTGCCGATGAAAGTTGGGGACCAAAAATGAATGGAGACAATTATCGAGCTTATTGGAGCTGGTATCCTGGTGCAGAGTTTGGACAGCAAACACCATTAACTGCACAACCAAATAACGTAAAGGACTTTTTTAGAACAGGTGTAAACAAAAACAATTCGATTTCATTTTCTTCAGGTGGTGAAGGATATAATTTCAGAATGACTTATGCCAATCAAAATAGAACCTTAATGATTCCAAATGCAAACAGAGATCAACATCAGTTGGCATTGAACGGTTCATTTGATATTGGTAAGTATATTACTATTTCTACTGACCTTACTTATACTACTAACAGTACTAAAGGAAAGCCTGCAGAAGGATATCGTTTAGATGGATTGAATATCACGCAGAACTTTAACCAGTGGTTTCAACGTCAATTAGACATGAAGCGTATGGTTAATTATAGAGAGCCCGACGGTAGTTTAAATTCATGGAATATTGGCGACCCGAATGCAAGTGCTGATATCTCAGTTTATGGTAGACCTCAGTATTGGGATAATCCTTACTTTATAGTAAATGAAGCAATTGCAACACAAGCTCAAAACAGGTTAATTGGAAACGTGGGTATGAATATTAAAGTCAACAAACACTTAAATATTCAATCTTATGTAAGAGCGAATACTTATAACAATGAGAATACTAGTAGAATGCCTACTGGTGCCTTAACATTGGACTACTTTAATATTTCACAGGATCGTTATTCAGAAATGAATTTTGAAACTAATATCATGTACAAGAATAAATTTGGAGATTTTTCTGTAGATGGAATGATTGGTGGTAACGTTCGTAAGAATAGCTACAGTGCATTATCTATGGGTACACAGGGTGGATTAAGCTCTCCTAATTATTTTGATATTGCTGCTTCTATCTCAAGACCTAGTGTTAGTCGTTCTTATGAAAAGAAAACAGTGAATTCTGTATTAGGAAAAGCTTCTGTTGGTTGGAGAGATTTATTATTTGTTGAAGCAACTTTGCGTAATGATTGGTCATCTGCATTACCTTCTCAAAGTAATTCCTATTTATATCCTTCATTAAGCACCAGTTTTATTTTCACTGAATTGGTTAAAACCAGCTGGTTGACTTATGGTAAATTAAGAGCGTCTTTTGCTAGCGTAGGTTCAGACTTAGGTGCACATGCACTAAACCTTGCTATTGGTAATGGTTCATTCTACGGAACCAATCCTTCCGCAACTATCGGAAACCAATTTAAAGGTGGTGGAATTAAACCAGCTTTAACCAAAGCGTATGAGTTTGGTGTTGAATTGCGTTTATTCAAGAAGATTGGTTTAGATGTTACTTATTATCAAAATAATAATACCGATCAAATTTTGGGTATTGATGTAACCCCTGCAAGTGGATTCTCTACTGCACAAATTAATGCGGGTAATATTCAAAGTAAGGGTATAGAAATTACCCTTAGCGGTAAACCAATTGAAACCAAAAACTTTAGTTGGGATGTTACTTTAAACTGGGCTAAGAATCAGAACAGTATTAAAGAATTGGCTCCTGGTATTAATACCTACTTGTATGCAACCAACCGTTATGATACTCGTTTAGAGCATAGAGTAGGTGGTGAGTGGGGAACATATTATGGTAGAAAATGGAGAACTGATCCAACAACTGGTCAAACTTTAATTGATGCAACTGGTCAGCCATTGTATGATATTAACGTTCCAATTGGAAATGTACTTCCTAAGTTTACTGGTGGTATGTTTAACTCATTTAAGTACAAATCATTTGATCTTACTTTTGGTATAGATTTCCAAAGTGGTGGTTTGTTCTACTCTGAAACCAGAAACTTTAATACAGGTGCTGGTCTTTCTCAAGAAACAGTTGGTAAGAACGATAAAGGAAATGATTGGAGAGATTATCCTGGTGCTTACACTACTGCAGGTGGTAATGCAGGTGCTGGTGGTATTCGTATTCCTGGAATTTTTGGAAACGGTGCTTTAGCTGGAAAAGAAAACAATCGTTACATTTCTGCAAGAGCTTATTGGTACACAGCGCGTCAACGTGATGCAAGCAATGTTTTATTAGATGGTTCTTATGTTAAATTGAGAGAAATCAGATTTGGCTATACCATTCCTAGTTCGGCACTAAAATCGCTTCCTTTTGTGAAGTCTGCTAATATTGGCTTCATGATTCAGAATGCATGGTTAATTTGGGCTACTACCAAAAAATGGGGTGTTGATCCATCTGAGTTAGAAACTTTCTATCGTGAGGGTGGTCAGTTATCATCAACTAGACAATTTGGTGTAAACTTAAGAGCATCATTTTAGTAAACGAATTCAGTAAAAACAAAAAGACATTTTATGAAAAAAATATTAATCGTTTTTGGTTTGCTGGCTACGTTACAAAGTTGTAACAAGTTTGGCGATACCAATATTTCTCCTGCACAGTTAACTACGGCTTCTACCAAAGCATTGTTAACGAATGCAGAACAAGCATTAAGTACTTATGTTACCAGTGCAAGATTAGGGTCAATGTATATTCAGCATATTTCGGAAGGGCCATATCCTGGTTCTTCATTATACAGTGATAGAAACTCCAGTTTTGCTGGCTGGTATACAGGTCCATTGTATGATTTACAAACTATTATTAACGATAACAATGCAGGTTCATCTTCTGCCAATGGAAATGGCTCTAAGAGTAACCAAATTGCAGTTGCTCGTATTTTAAAAGCATATTACTTTTTACAAATGACCGATATATGGGGAGATATTCCTTATTCGGAAGCATTACAAGGTGATAAAAATTATGCGCCTAAATACGATAAGCAACAAGATATCTATACTGCCTTATTTAAAGAGCTTACTGAAGCTGTGGCTCAAATTAAGGAAACAGAGTCTTCTGTAGTTGGAGATATTTTATTAAATGGCAATATGGCCGCATGGAAACGTTTTGCAAATACCACTAGAATGGTTATGGCATTGCGTATTTCAAAAGCCGATATTGCAAAAGGTAAAACTGAATATGCTGCTGCTTTAGCTGCTGGTGTTATTTCTAGTAATGCACAAAACATCAATTATAATTATATCGCAGGTGATCCTAATAACTACAATCCTTGGTATAACAATTATACTATCAGTAATCGTAATGACTATGCTATAAGCAAAACCATGACCGATTATATGGATCCAAAAGCAGATCCTAGATTGCCAGTTTTTGCTGAAACCTTAGCGGGAGGTGTTATTAAGGGCTTACCATATGGTAGAAACGTTGCAGTGAATATTCCAGCTGCTTTTAGTAGAATTGGTACTGCATTTAGAAGCCAAAACTCTCCTCTTACTTTACACAACTATGCGCAAGTTTTGTTTATGCAAGCTGAAGCTGCTAAATTAGGCTATGTAGCAGGTGGTGATGTAGAAGCTGAGGCAAAGTACAAAGCAGCTATTAAAGCTTCTTGGGAAATGTATGGTGTATTTAATCAAGCTAAATATGATACCTATATCGCTTTACCAGAGATTGCATATGCTGCAGTTGATGGACATAAGAAAATCATGACCGAAAAATGGGTGCATAATTATTTAGCTAGTTATGAAGCTTGGAAAGACTGGCGTAGAACTGGTTTCCCAGTTTTAACTCCTGCAACTGATGCAGTAGATTCAAGAGGAATCCCCATGCGTTTAGGTTATTCACCAACAGAAGCTTCTCTAAATCCGGTAAACTATGCTGCTGCTGTTACAGCACTAGGTGGAAAGGACGAGAACTATGGCTTAATGTGGTTGGTTAAATAAATATTTCGATAGTTTAAGAGTCACGATTGTTTGCAATTAAAAGCCCCGGTTCTATTATTAGACCGGGGCTTATTTATTTTAGAGAAGTATTATTTGTACTAATCCGTTGGATAATTTGAATTATCTAGCAGGCATTGTTAAAGGGATATCTCTCTTTAACATCTCGTCTCTATTAGCCATTTCCCAAGCTGTATAGAATACAAGCTTTGCTCTTTTTTCCATTAATTCAAAGTTGATTTTGTCAACAGTATCACCTGGTTGGTGGTATTCTGCTTTAAGCATTCCATCATAAAAGAATAAAATAGGAACTCCTTTACGTGCAAAATTGTAATGGTCGCTTCTGTAATAAATTCTGTTTACGTCTTTAGGATCATCGTATTTGTAATCTAAAGTCATATTCAAATGTTTAGCATTCACACCTTCATTAATTTTTGCTAAATCAGAGCTCAATTTATCGTGACCAATTACATAGATATAATTAAGGGTATCAGCCGTTTTTCTTTCTGTATCTACTCTTCCAATCATATCGGTATTTAAATCAACTGTAGTTTTATCTAATGGGAAAATTGGATGTTCAGAATAGTATTGAGAACCCCAAAGGCCTTTTTCTTCTCCAGTAACTGTCATGAATACCAAAGTTCTACGAGGCTTGTTGCCTTTTTTAGCGGCAGCTGCAAAAGCTTCTGCCATTTGCATCACTCCTACAGTTCCAGAACCATCATCGTCTGCTCCGTAATAAATCACATCGCCTCTTTTACCAAGATGATCATGGTGACCGGTCATGAAAACATACTCGTCTTTTTTGTCGGTACCTTCTACCATTCCAATTACATTACTAGTTTCTAGCGCAGTAGATTTTTTATCTGCTGCAATGCTTAATTCAGCAATATATTTTCCTTTGGTTAAAGAAGCCAAACTTTCACTTGATAATTTAGCAGTACGTCCTGCTAATGCAGATGCTATTTCTTCAGAAACAGTTACCATCATAAATGGAGCGCCTGTTGGCTTATTCATGTAAATATTTCCTTTAACCGCAGTTGGTGTTTTGCGAGGAAAATCTTTTGAAACCAATACAATGCCAGTTGCGCCTGCAGTTCTTGCTGCTGCTGCTTTGGCGGCACCTGAAATAGGGCTAGGTGTTCTTGATCCTGCAACAGGGGCTGGAGCTTTATAACCAGCAGGAGCACCGTCTAAGATCATTACAATTTTACCTTTAACATCAAGACCAGCATAGTCATCCATTGAAGCAGCTTTGTCTACAATACCGTATCCAACAAACACCAATTCTTTAGAAGTGTTGTTTCCATTAGCAATCGATTGCAAAGACATCATATAGTCTTTGTCCCAGTTAAATAGTTTACCGTTTACTCTTAATTCTATACTAGACAATTCGTCTTGATAAACATTAAAATATTGTTGGTAGCTATTGCCATTACCTGGCTTAAGTCCCATTCTTTTGAATTCAGATTCAATGTAGGCAGCGGCTTTTCTTTCACCAGGCATACCTGTTTCTCTTCCTTCCATTTCAGGTCCGGCTAGAATAGTCAATTTTTCCTTCATTGAAGCGGGGGTAATTAATGCAGCAAACTTGGCTGATGCATCTTCTTTTTGTCCGTATGCAATTCCAGTGGAAAGGAACATTGCACCAAACAGGATTTTTTTCATCATGGCTTTTTGGTTTAGTTACAGCTAATTTTATTCACTCTGTCGGCGTGTCTACCACCTTCGAATGAAGTATTCATAAAAAGATCAATCATTTTTTTTGCCAATGGCAATTCTACAAATCTTGCAGGAATACAAATGATATTGGCGTTATTATGTTGTCTAGATAATTCTGCAATATCATTTTGCCAGCATAAAGCCGCTCGGATTCCTTGGTGTTTATTAGCTGTAATGGCTACCCCATTTGCACTTCCACAAATCAATATGCCAAAACTCGCTTCACCCTTTTCTACTGCATCCGCAGTAGGATGTGCAAAGTCGGGATAATCTACAGAATCCAAGGAATAAGTTCCATGGTCGGTAACTTGGAAGCCTTTTTCGGTTAACCAAGCAATTAAAGCAGATTTATACGCAAATCCTGCATGGTCACTTCCAATTGAAATGGGTTTGGAAGCGTCAAAAACATAAGCCATAAAATAATCTTTATTGTGATGTATATAGGTTGATTAATCCCACTCTTTGTCTTCGTCTTTCTCTAATTTCTTAAACACCCTAGCAGACACAAGAATACTTAATTCATATAATAGGAATAAAGGAATGAACACAATTAATTGGCTCATCCAGTCTGGACTAGGTGTAATAAATGCAGCAACAATTAAAATAATTACTACGGCATATTTACGGGTAGACCTTAAAAAACTAGGGGTAATGATGCCTATTTGGGTTAATATATACGCCAATACAGGTAATTCAAAAGCCAATCCGCAACCCAAAATAATATTGGTTAAGTTGTCTAAATAGTCAGAAAAAGTGGGCCTGGTTACAATCATATTTTCGGTACCCAACTGAAAACCTGCCAAGAAGTTAAAAGTAAATGGCCCTAATAAAAAGTAGCCAAAAGCCGCGCCACAAAAGAAGAAGAACGAAACCCAGAAAATAATGAAGCGCGTATTTTTAACTTCTTTGTCTTTTAATGCGGGTTTAACAAAACGCCAGAATTCCCAAAAAATATAAGGGAAGGCCATGATGATACCACCCACTATAGCCATGCTGATGGTGCTTAAGAACTGGCCGCCAAATGTAGTGCTCTGCATGGTTACCTCAACAGGGGGCATACACAATGCATCTCCAATTCCGAGCCAACTACTAAAATTGCACAATGCTTTATAACTTACAAAGTCTTTGTTAATTGGGCCAACGATGATATTATCGAAAATCCAGTTGCGGTAAATAAATATTACCAATGCCATTACCAAAATGGAAATAACCGAACGGATAATATGCCCTCTTAATTCTTCTAGATGATCAATAAATGACATCTCCTCTTTTTCTGCTGTTGCTTTTCTATTAAATAGTGCCATGTTTATTGTAATACTTTCATCTTAACCATTTCTATTCTTCTCTCAGATACAGTTAAAATATCAAACTTGAAATTATTGATGATAATGGTTTCTTTTTGTTTGGGAATGGTCTCGTGTTCGCTGATGATGTAACCGCTTAGTGTTTCAGAATCGCTGGCTGGAAAATCGAGGTTGTATTTCTCATTTAAATAATCCAATTCCATTCTACCACTAAAAATAAATTCGTCTTCGGCTAATTGCTTTTCTACAAATTCCTCTGTATCATATTCATCTTGAATTTCACCAAAAATTTCTTCTAATAAGTCTTCCATGGTTACAATCCCTGATGTTCCGCCAAATTCGTCTACTACCCATGCAATGCTTTTTCTTTCTTTGGTGAACTTATTCATCAAATCGGTAGCACTCATGCTTTCAGGAACAGCTACAATGGGATGAAGCATTTCTTTAATGCTCTCAGGGCGGTTAAATAAATCTAATTGATGAATATAACCTACAATATTATCAATGCTGTCTTCATAAACAAGTAGCTTGCTCAACTTAGTTTGAATAAACAGATTTCTTGCTTCCCCAATAGAATCTGTTATTTCTAAAGCAACAATTTCTGTTCTTGGAACCAAGCATTGTCTAATCTTTACAGTAGGTAAGCTTAACGCATTTTCAAAAAGCTCTGTATTTAATTCTTGATTTTCATCGTCTTGGTCTTTGGTTTGTTGAAAAAAATGCTCTAAATCTATTTTGGTAAAAGCTTCGTTTTTGTCTTTTACTCGAACATTAAAAACGTATTTCAAAATCCATTGAGAAATATTGACAAATAAATTGGTTAGAGGAAGAAACAAGTGATGAAAAAAATTAGCAACTGGTGCAAAAACAAATAATAAACTATCACTCTTTGCCCTGAAAATGGCTTTGGGTAAAAATTTTCCAATTACTAAAACAACCAGAGTGGATACCAAAGTATCAAAAGCCAGTTTTAATAAGTTATTTTCAATTTGTAAGGGTAACCATATACCCGTTTTGAGTAGTTCATCAAAAAGCAACCCATAGATTACCAAAAAAACGTTCACCCCAATTAAACAGGTTCCAATAAATCTTGCGGGAGATTCTATGAATTGGGCTAAAATAGCGCCACTTCTTTTACCTTGTTTTTTCTTTAATTCAATGCTCAATCTATTGGCAGTTACGAATGCAATTTCATACCCCGCAAAAAAGCCGATAAAAAGCAAAGTACCCACTATACTAAGAATGGTATAGATATGCGTCATAATGCGTCAAAGTTAAGGTATATACAATAACAAAGTACCCCGTGGAAACGGGGTACGATACCGACTTAACACATGAGAATCGGTGCTGTAAAATTTATATGGCTATTTTATTTAAAGTCAACCGTACAATTCTGGCAATTCATGTCTATTTTGAGCCCTTTACCTTCGCCTACTTTAGCGCTAAATCTTGTTTCGTTATCTATGGTTTGAGAATAACGGGTAATAGAACGATTAATTTCAACGAGCTGCTTAGCCAAAACATCGGTTTCTTTTTCTTTAGTTAGCGGTTTTTTCTCTTCTTCTATTAATGGTACTTTTTCAAAATTTCCATAAACTGTGCTATATGCACCGTTGAATTTAACAGAATAGTCCTTGATATTTCTGAGCGGAATACGGATATCGGCATATTTGTTATCAATTTTAATTAAGTCAAGATTTGCTCCAACGCTTCTTATTTTAACATCGGCATTGGTTCCATCCATTTCAAGAGAGCCATTTAATTTGGTAATCCTAAAATTACCATAGTTCTTTCTTCCTCTTAATTCGTTGGCATCTTCAATTTCATATTCGTCGTTGGTACTTCTGAAAACTGCTTTTTTAGCACTGCCAATTTCAATGGTAGAATACTTGGTATCTAGATCTGCTTCACCTAACTCTTTAGCAGAAAATCGCCCATTCATAAATTCAATTTCAGCAATGGCAGCATTCTCCATAGTTACATTAGAATATTTAGAGCGCAGGTATAATTTGGAAAAACTTTCCGCTTCTAAACTACCGTTGGAAATATCTACTGTAGCATTTCCATAGTTTCCAGTTAATTGAATATCCGCATACTTGCTATCGATGTCTAATTTACTAGCAGCGGGTACATATATGGTTACCATTCTTTTTGTGTTCGATTTGCTTCCTATACTTTCTCCTTTGTCATTAAATACAGCAACACCTGTACTGCCACTCCAACCATATGTATTACCATTAATGGTATAGCTACCGCCTGAAATGGTTCCAGATTTTACTCTTACCGTAGTGCCAATTGATTTTAAAGAAAGGTTCATTTTTTCAAACCATTCCTCATCACTTAATTTTCCTTCACCTTCGTAATAAACAGTAGTAACTACTTTTACTTTAGGTTGATCCCAAATTTTAACTTGAATATTTCTAGAAGTATTGTCAACATAAATATCGGGGGATTTAGATGTGCTGATTTCTTGACTTACTTCTTTGGCTTTAACATCTTTTAAGTCTTTAAATACATAATCAAAATTCTGATTGATGTTCATAGGAAATCCTGTAACAGTTACAGCGCCAGTTCCTCGCAGCGGGAAACCTTCTACCACAATCGGTTTCAAGGCTTTTGCCATGCTTTCTTTTACCGATCTTTCTATCTGAATATTCGACACTTTTACCTCTTTGTTCGCTTTTTGAATTTCCTTTGCAGCATTCTGAATTTCCTTTTCTGCTTTTTTGATTTCTCTTTCAACTTCTTTTTCAGTAGTGGTTTGCTGTGCAGAAGTACTCAATGTTCCTGCGCCAATAGCACATAAAATCATTGCTCCGATAATGGTATTTTTCATTGTAACTGTTTTTAAATATTAATAAAGTAAGCACGAGTAGAATCTACTGGTCCTCTGTTTTGTTTGTAACGATTATTGGTTTTGTTCATTTCTAATTGCAACTGCTTGAGTACAGTTAATTTATATTGATACAGATTTATCAGTTGATCAAGCTGTTGGTCTGTTAGTCCTTTTTTACTGATTTCTTTTTTGATTTGTTTTTCTTCTTGTTCTAGTTGATTAATTTGAGATTTGAATTCATTAAAATAACTCGCAGACTCCGCGTACATAGGAGTGGTGCTTATTTTTCCTTTTTGTAAATTGATGATTTGTGTAAAACCGGTTTCCATATTTGCTAATGCGGTCATGGCGTTATTGCTGTTGTTTACCGGTGAAGCAGAACTGGCCGTTCTTGATTGTACCGATTGAGTAGCTTTACTCAATATGGGTTGAGTTGCACTAGCAGAAGGGGCATTGGATTCTGTTGCAACCAAAGCTTCAGTTGCTTGTGGGGTACTGTCAAAATTATTAGTAGAAGAATGAGTTGCATTATTCAAATTATTGGTCGCACTATTTGGTTTTTCTTCATTCGTTACCACTTGTTCTTGCAATGGTTTCACCACATTATTATCAGTAAACAAATACCAAGCACCAATACCTGCTAAACCCAAGATGCAAGCAGCTGCAGACCATTGCACCAACTTACGCATTGAAAAAACTTTAGCTGTGGTATCAAGTTTTACCGATATAGATTCGTCATGCACCTGAGCGAAGTTTTCTCCAGACTGAGTTTTTAACTGTTCTTGCACTTTGCTCCAAACCAATGAACTGGGCTCATCGGTATCAAGCTGCTCTTGATTGGTGATTAAATATTTTTTAAACTCATCCATGTATTTGTACTTGTTTGTAAATTCTTTGTTTTAATAATGCCCTTGCTCGTTGATATTGGCTTTTACTCGTTGATTCTGAAATTCCCATGCTCTCTGCAATTTGTTTGTGTGAATAATCTTCAAACACATACAAATTGAATACCTGTCTACATCCGTCAGGTAATTGCTTAATGGTTGCATGAACGATCTTGAAATCAATTGTTTTCCACCATTCCATTTCTTCGTTTACTAAATTGCCTTGTTGATCAGTATCCCATTCTTCCCAGCGAATATTTTTTTTGCTGAAACGAATGCATTCATTTACCACAATTCTTTTAAGCCAGCCACCAAATTGCTCTGCAACTTTAAGCTGATGCAAATTGCTAAATGCAATAACAAAACAGTCTTGTAAAAGGTCTTCTGCATCTGACTGGTTACCAGTCATTCTGGTACAGATATTAAACATGGCTTTACTGTATTGCTCGTACAACCAAGCCTGGGCTTTTGCATCTCCATTGCAAGCCTTTTTTACAGCAGCTTTTTGTATGTCTATTACCTGTTCCAAGCAGTTTTCATGAGTAAGAGAAGGTTTTTATGAAAAGTTGGAAAGAGGGCAGCACTTTTTTTTGCTTTTTAATATTCGGCTAAAACAGGTTTATTCTGCATGATTGCTTCTATTTTGCTGATCACTTCTGAAGTTAATAGCTCCACTGCTTTTAATGCGGTCAAATTATCAATTAATTGTTCTTTCTTGGTGGCGCCCAAAATAGCTGTAGTTACATTTGGGTTCTTAATACACCAGGCAATACTTAAAGCAGGCAAGCTACAACCCAATTCATTCGCCAGTAATTGTAGTTTTTGTACTTTTTCAATTTTGTCTTGCATAATCCAACGCTCTTTCAACCAATCGAAACCTTCAATGGCTAAACGGCTGCCTTCGGGAATGCCATTATTGTATTTGCCAGTTAACAAACCAGCGGCCAATGGGCTCCAGATGGTAGTACCTAAGCCCACATTTTTATATACTTCTAAGTAGTCGTTTTCGATTTTATTTCTTTCGAATAAATTGTATTGAGGTTGTTCCATTGAAGGGCCAATCAAACGATAGTGTTGCGCCACCCTATGTGCTTCCATTAGTTCAACACCACTCCATTCACTGGTGCCCCAGTATAAAATTTTACCTTGTTGAATTAAATTATTCATGGTTAATACCACTTCTTCAATAGGTGTGTTCTTGTCTGGTCTATGACAGAAATACAAGTCTAAGTAATCGGTTTGTAAACGTTGTAAAGCTTCATGACAGGCTTCTGTTAAATGCTTTCTGCTTAGGCCTGTTTGATTGGGTTTGTTCTCTTTTCCTCTCCAACCAAAGAACGCTTTGGAAGAAATGGTATAAGAAGTTCTGTCCCAATTTTTTGCTTTCAGCACACGGCCCATCATTTTCTCACTCTCGCCCAAAGCATATACTTCCGCATTGTCAAAAAAGTTGATGCCATTATCGTATGCAATACCCATTAATTCGTCGGCACTATTGTCGTTGATTTGTTTATGAAATGTAACCCAACTTCCAAAGCTTAATACGCTTAATTGAAGGCCCGATCTTCCCATTCTTCTGTATTCCATAAAATTGATTTTATTGTTTTTTATCTGCAGTACTATCTGGTAAAATTAGAAAACTACCTAAATCTAATTCATAGTAAGTAATATCTGTTAGGGATTGATTAGAGCTGAAGCCTTTTTTCGCATACAACTTTTGACGCGGGTTACGCTGACTGGTCGTAACTGGTTTGTCTGTATGAAATCTTCCTAGTGTTTGGTCCCAGAGTAATTCAGAAGTTTCTAAAGTATCACCATTAATGCGGATAATGACTACGCTGTCTCTTAAAAAAATTTTGTTTTCATTTTCCATGTATCGGCCATAATTGGCCCTGAGCGTGCTTTCTAACTTCATGCTGTCGTTGTAAAACTCAACAAAAAGTGTTTTAGGAAATTCAGATTTGAGTGCACTGTCTCCTTGATAACGGAGTAATAATGGGGCAGTTAATTTGGCTTTCATTTTGCCCCCCATGCTCAAAAAACTTACAATATTTTTTCCTTCTTCTACCCCTGGCTTTTTCTTGCCCAATTCTTTTACTTCATTTACATCGTTCTCACATGCGAGCATAAAAAAGCAGCCTATAAAAAAGGCTGCAATAATATTTTTGTTATGAGCGTGTAGATTAATCATACTTGCGTTTAATAAACCAAACATCACTTAAACTAAAACCAAGGGTTAATTGGGTATAGTTCTCCGTAATATTGTTTACAGCTGATCCTCTTTTACCAAATTGAACAGCTGCTTGAACAACCGTATACTGGGTTTCATAGTTTCTCCATTTTCTGATAGGGAAACCTGCACCTAAAGTGAATGAACTATGCTTTAAACCATTGCCATCTGCATTGATATAATCTTTGCCAAACTGAAATCCTAAACGGTAGTTCACATTGCTCAAATAGCTGGTACCACCATCTGGGTTAGGGCTAATTTGCGCACCGATTTTTAATGCCCAACTATTGTTCAAGGCATCTGGTTGACCATAATAACGATACTTGGTCCATTGTGTAGTAGTGAATTCTAATCCCGCAGACCATAATTGGAAATTTCCCCTAGAATTGGTAAGGGTTCTCATAATCATAAAGCCAGCATCATAAGTTGCAGGCATCACAATGGTTCCTTTGATATTGTCTTGTTTAGCAATACTGTCAACTTCAATTAATCCACCAGCAGCATTCACCACAAAAGTTTGTCTGCTGATACTTTGTACTGCATTCATATTCTGTTGTAAAGAAGCAGTAGCACCCACTCTCATCAAAAGACTTTTTGCAGATTTATCTGCTGCATTTTCTTTTTTAGATAAAGTGAATTCGTATTGAACTCCCAATTGTAAAAATACTTTTCCAAAATTGGTTTGAGTAGCAGATTTCG
>Ga0209812_10000412_pt1 | contig 39806 bp, 44 predicted proteins | sample JI71714BDNA_FD_187502 | JGI IMG/M metagenome (GOLD analysis project Ga0209812, IMG submission 187502) | Wastewater effluent complex algal communities from Wisconsin, to seasonally profile nutrient transformation and Carbon sequestration -... | ecosystem: Engineered > WWTP > Effluent > Algae...
CGATTGTGGTCGCAGGTGTCCGACGCCGATTTCCTGAGCCGCGCCGAAAAGCGCCAGATGCTGGGCTTGCCGCCCGAGGAGGCCAATTCATGAGCCGCGAAGATATTCTCGCCAGCCTGATGGCGCAGGCGCGCGAGGAAGGCGCCGGACTGGTCACCTTGCGCGCCATTATCGAGGAGGCGAGCGTGCTCGCCACCGACCGGGCACTGGAACGGCTGGGCCTTGGCGATGCCGGGGCGGAAGGCGATCTGGTCGAACTGCGCGAACTGCTCGGGGCGTGGCGCGATGCCAAGACGAGCGCGTGGAAAGCGCTGGTCGACTGGATTGTGCGCGGGGCGCTGGCTTTGCTGCTGATCGGGATCGCGGTGCGGCTCGGCGTGTGGGATCTGCTGTGAGCGCGCCTGCCCCGCTGCGCTTTGCAGGCTATGCCGCGCTGTTCGACATCGCCGATGCCGGACGTGACACGATCCGCCGCGGGGCCTTTGCCCGGACGCTGGCAGCGCGCTCCGACCTGCTGCCGCTCTATTGGCAGCACCGGCCCGACCAGCCGATCGGCGTGATCGAGCAGGTGTCGGAGGACGCACGCGGCCTGCGCGTGATTGCCCGGATCGAACGGCCCGATAGCCGCGCTGCCCACCTGCTGGCTGCGGGCAAGGTCAACGGTCTCAGCTTCGGCTTCCGCACCCGCATGGCGCGGCAATCGCAAGCTGGGCGCGAGTTGCTGGAGATCGACCTGTTCGAAGTCAGCCTCGTCACTCACCCGCTCCAGCACGGCGCCCGGGTTCATCTGGTGACGTGATTTTTTGCCTCAAGCGCCGGCAGCCGCATCCGCGGCTTTGGCTTTCCTTGCTCCCTCCGGTCGCTGCGGGCGGCCGGACGGCCTTGCGGTCGCTTTGCGACCGGACACTCGCCCCCTTCACTTTCCACCGGCCGCCACTGGGGCGGCCTTTTTTCTGCCCAACCGAAAGGCCCATGCCCCATGGAAAATACCCCCACCCCCGTCACCACCGCCGCCGATCCGCTCGATGCCAGCTTCGGCATTGTCGCACGCCAGGATCAGGCCGAAGCCGACATCTCTGCGCTGCGCACCGATGTTGAGGAGGTGAAGTCGCGGCTCGACAAGGTGGCCCGCGCCGCAAGCCGTCCGGCAATGGGCGGCGCTGCCCCGGCCAGCGATGCCGCCGAGGTCAAGAGCTTCGTCGATGGCTACTTGCGCCGCGGCCGGGAGACCGAGCTGAAGTCGATCACCTCCACTCCCCCCGGTGATGGCGGCTTTGCCGTGCCGCGCCAGATCGATGCGGTGATTGCGGCCCAGCTCGTCGGGATCAGCCCGATCCGGGCGATCGCTCAGGTCGTTCAGACCGGCAGCTCGGGCTACCGCAAGCTTGTCTCGACGGCCGGCATTGCTTCGGGCTGGGTCAGCGAAACCGCGCCGCGCCCGGAGACAGGGACGCCGAGATTTGCCGAGATCGCGCCGCCTGCGGGCGACCTTTATGCCAATCCGGCAGCGAGCCAGGGCATGATCGACGACACGGCCTTCGACCTTGAAAGCTGGCTGGCGAATGAAATTGCGCTCGAATTCGCCCGCGCTGAAGGCACCGCTTTCGTCAACGGCACGGGCAACAACCAGCCCGAAGGCTTCCTGTCCGCCGCCAAGGCAACCACCAAGGACGGTGTCCGCGCCTTCGGCAGCCTGCAATTTCTCGGATCGGGCAATGCGACCGGGCTCGGAACGGCTCCCGACGCCAAGCTGATCGATCTGATCCATTCGCTGAAATCGGGTTATCGCCAGGGCGCGGTGTTCGTGATGAACTCGGCGACACTGGCCAGTGTGCGCAAGCTCAAAACCGCGGACGGGGCGTTCGTGTGGCAGCCGGGTATGGTCGAGGGCCAGCCCGATCGCCTGCTGGGCTATCCGGTGGTCGAAGCCGAGGACATGCCCGATGTCGCGGCCGGCACCTTCCCGATTGCCTTCGGGAACTTCCGCCATGGCTACCTGATCGCCGAACACAGCGCCACGCGGGTGCTGCGCGATCCGTTTACCAACAAGCCGTTCGTCCACTTCTACGCCACCAAGCGGATCGGCGGGAAGGTGCTGGATTCGAACGCGATCAAGCTGCTCAAGATCGAGGTCTGACGCCCGGTCTTGTTCCTCCCGGCAGGGCTGCGTGTCCCCCTTCGCGCCCTGCCGGGCTCTCGCGCCCGCATCGTATCAGGCCGTCCCTCCCGCCTGAACGCCGCGATGCGGGCGCATTTCTTGCGCAACATATTCTGGGAGACACCGCGATGCAGCGGACAATCGTGCAGCCCCCGATGCCGGGCGACGCTGCGCTGGCGGAGCTCAAGCACTGGCTAGGGATCAACCGCCCCAACGAAGACGAAACCCTTGCCGGGCTTCTCGAAACCAGCCTGACCATCTGCGAAGCCTTCACCGGCAAAGCGCCGCTGCGGCAGACTGTCGAGGAAACCATTCAGCTGACAAGCGGCTGGCAGGAACTGACCTCCCGCCCGGTTCGCGCCCTGACCGGCGCGGCGCTGATGGCAGCAGACGGCACCCGCGAGGTGATTACCATGCCCTCGGACGCGCTGGAATTGCGAATTGGCAGTTCGGCCTGCGTACGGTTGCAACGTCCGTTCGACGCGCAGGGCATAGCGCTGCAACTGGAGGTCGGGATTGCCGGGGACTGGGGCGCCCTGTCCGCCCCGCTGCGGCACGGGATCATCAGGCTGGCCGCCCACCACTTCCGCGACCGCGAAGGCAAGTCCGGCGCCGTCCCGCCAGCCAGCGTCACCGCTCTGTGGCGGCCCTGGCGCGAGGTGCGGTTCGGATGATCCGGGGTCATGCACGCAGTGATCAGCTGATCCAGCGCCTGCGCGCCCGCGCCGCCCGGATCGCTGCGGCGCGGGCCGCCAGGCGGCGCCCGTCACAGCGCACCGACTGGCATTCGGCCGCCTCGTTATGGCCCGATCTGTTTGGAGATTCGCGCGATGGAAAATGACCTTCGCACCGCGCTGATCGCGTGGCTTGCCGCCGATCCGGCGCTCGCGGCGATCAACACGATCGAGGAGGAAGCCCCGCTTTCGGCATCGCCGCCGTGGCTCGGGATCGCCGCCAGCGCATCGACCGACTGGGGCACCAAGGACCGGCCCGGGCGCGAGATCCGCGTCGCGCTCGAACTGGACAGCTTCACCGATCAGACCGCAGGCGATGCCGCACTGCTTGGCATGATCGAGCGGCGGGTGCTCGACCTGCCGCCCTTCCACCCCGGCTTCGAACTCGCCTCGATCCGCTTCCTGCGCTCGCGCAGCGAGGCGCGCGCCGACAATCGCCGCGCCGCGCTGCTCGAATACCGCTTCCGCCTTTTCGCCCCGCTTTAGGAGTACGCTCTCATGCCCGCACAATCCGGCGCCGCCTTTTTGCTCAAGATCGCTGACGGAGCCTCGCCTCCGGCCTACCAGACCATCGCTGGCCTGCGCACGACGCAGATGTCGATCAACGGTGACACTGTCGTGGTCACCCATAAGCAATCGGGCGGCTGGCGTGATCTTCTGTCGGGGGCAGGCACCCGCTCGGTCTCGGTCAGCGCGGCGGGGATTTTCCTCGCCAGCACCGCCGAAAGCGCGGTGCGCGCCCATGCTCTGGCCGGGACACTCGACGATTACGAGCTGTCATTCGAGGACGGCGAGAAATTGCGCGGCCGCTTTCTGGTCCAGCGGCTCGACTATGCCGGGGACTTCAACGGAGAGCGCAGCTATACGCTCCAGCTCGAAAGCTCCGGCCCGGTGATGCCGGCATGACCGCCGCAGCCAACCCCTTGCGCGGTGAAAGCACGCTGGCGGTAGCTGGCATCACCTATGTCCTGCGCCCCAGCTTTGAAAATCTCGTTCTGGCCGAGGCCGAGCTCGGGTCGTTGTTCGCTTTGGTCGAACGGGCGGCAGGCGGGGCTTTGACCTTGACCGAGATGACGGCGCTGCTGTGGCATTGCCTGCCGACCGAGGGCCGCCCCGAACGGATCGCAGTCGGTCAAGCGGTGCTGACAATGGGGCTGGTGGGAGCGGCCGGGCCGGTGCGGGCCGTGCTCGCCCAGGTGCTTCAGGGCGAGGCATGACCCCCTGTTTCGGAGATGCTGCCGCCTGCTGGTGTGCGCTTGCCGCGCGCCTGCTCGGCTGGCGACCGGCCGAATTCTGGGCCGCCACCCCAGCCGAACTGGCGATGGCCCTCGCCGCACCCGAAGACTCCGCCACCCCTCCCCCGCCGAGCCGCGAGATGATCGCCCGCATGATGGAGCGCGACGCCCATGACTGACAATTTCGAAGAACTGGTGATCGATGTGCGCGCCCGCACCGATGGCTTTGCCAATGATGTCGAGGCGATGCGCCGGTCGATGGACGGATCGTTGCTCGAAGGGTTCAGCCGGGCGGGCAACGTGCTGGAACGAGGCCTGCTGTCCGCGCTCAGAAGCGGGAGCCTTGGCTTCGACGATTTGAAGCGCGTCGCCTTCAGCGCGCTCAGCGAAATCGCCAGCTATGCCTTGCAGATGGGCCTCAACAACCTGCTCGGCGGCGCGGGTGGCGGAGCCGGCGGACTTGGCTCCCTTCTCGGCCAGTCGGTTGGCGGACTGTTCGGCCTGCCCGGTCGCGCCACCGGCGGGCCGGTCGCGGCGGGGCGGGCCTATATGGTCGGGGAGCGCGGGCCGGAGGTGTTCGTGCCGACCGCTGCCGGACGGGTCGAGACCGGGATGGCTGCACCAGGCCGCGATGTCAGAGTCGCTATCCAGGTTGCCGTCCCGCGCGGGCAGGCAGCGCCAACCGCGATGCAGCGGTCCTCGCGCCAGATCGCCAGCGCCGTGCGCCGCGCGCTGCAACAGGCCTGATAGGAACTCGCCATGTCATTCTGGCTCGCCCGCGAACGCCGCGCGCAGGAAAGCACCTTCATCCAGCGTTTCGATCCGCGCTTCTGGACCGTCAACTTCCCCCGGCCTGCGATGGCTTCGGTGGTAACGACCGGCCCGGATAGTCTGCGGGTCGATGTGGAACTGCATCATGCAGGCGAACTGGTGGGGCTGATCTGGGAGAGCGCCGACACGCTCGATCACCCACTGCTCGCCTACCAGACCGACCGTGATTATGCGCACACGACGCTCAGTTTCCGCTGGAGGTCGGACGGCGTGATCGCGCTCGATCTACCCAATGGCCCGACGCTGACGATCGAGGGGCGCGATGCGGCAGGGCTGCCGCGCACCTGGTACGTCCGGTTGTGGAACTATGCGCAAGGCACGCCCACCGATGCACGCATCACCCTGCCGTTTTCGTCGCTGGAAAGCGGATACGGATTGCCGGGCGAGCCGATCTTCCCAAGCGATATCGACCGGATGTTCATCTCGCTGGTCGCGCCCGGCCACATCCCCGGCAGCACCGCACCATTGCCCGCGCCGTTCACCGGCTCGGTCGTCATGTCGCAGATTGCCGCTGACGGCGCGCGGGCGATGATCGAGCTGGGGGACGTGCTCGTCCCACCGCACGGGGAACGCATGGCGACCGCCTATGACGATGGCTACAACCAGACCCCGGCACGGCTGCTGCGGGTCGTCACGGGCCTCGGCTACAGGGAGGATATTGTCCACTATGTCGGGATGAGCCACTTCATGCGGCTGGCGCGGCAGGCGGACGGCAGCCTGGAGGCCGCGAGTGATGGCGGGCTGTGCGTTCCCACGGCAGAATGGCACCGCAGCTTTTTCGCGCTGGCGCAGGCGGAAGGGTTCGAAGTAATCGCCTCGCTCTCCTACGAGCTGTTCGACGCCTATTGCCCCGAAAGCTGGAAGCAGAGAACCGCCAGCGGGGCGCCTGCATTGACGGGTTGGGTGCCGCCTTCGACGTTACTCTCGCCCGCCAATGCGACAGCGATGGGATGGCTTGCCGACGTCGCCCGCGCTTTTGTGGCTCTGCTTGACGAGGCAGACCTGCCGGTGCGCTTCCAGATCGGCGAGCCGTGGTGGTGGGTCACGCCCGCGCGCGAAATCTGCCTGTATGATGATGCCGCCAAGGCCGCATTCGGTGGCAATCCGCCCGTTATCGCCAATATTGCCGCGCCTCAGAGCGCGGCTGCAACTGCGCTGCTCGATGCCGCTGGCGCGCTGCTCGCCCAGTCGACGGCGGCGCTGACAGCGGCTGTTCGCGCCGCGGCGCAAGGGCAGGCCGAGGTGCTGCTGCTCGCCTTCACGCCTACGATCCTCGATCCCGCCATGCCAGAACTTTACCGTGCCAATCTGCCGACAGGGTGGGCCGCGCCTGCCTTCGACCGGTTGCAGCTGGAAGACTACGACTGGCTCACCGCGGGCGCGGATGCCGCGCGGCGGGCCGCCTATGCCCTGGTCGATGCGCGGCTCGGCTACGCGCTGGCTGATCAGGACTATCTGGCGGGCTTCGTGTTCGATCCTGCCGATGCCGAAACCTATTGGGCGCGCATCGACAGCGGTCTGGACGAAGCCGCCGCGCGCGGCATCGTCCGCCGCTATGTCTGGGCGCTGCCGCAGGTCAACCGCGATGGCTACACCCGCCTCGCCCCTCCGCCGGAGCAAGCCATGGACCCGTTCGACAACGTGCTTTACCCCTTCGCCCTGGGCCGCAGCGCCTCGGTCGCGCCCGAGTTTTCGACGTCGATTGCGGTCACGGCATCGGGACATGAACGGCGCAATTCCCTGTGGTCGGATGCGCGGCTGCACTTCGATGTCGGCCCCGGCATCCGTTCGGAAAGCGAATTGTCCGAGCTGATCGCCTTCTTCCGCGCGCGCCGCGGCCCGGCGCGGGGCTTCCGGATCATGGACCCGTTTGACAACAGTTCGAACGGGATGACGGGCGCGCCGACGATGCTCGATCAGCTGCTCGGCATCGGTGACGGCGTGCGCGCCGATTTCCGGCTGGTGAAGTCCTATGGCACCGCCGAACCGCAAGTGCGTCCGATCACCCGACCGCGCGCGGCAACGCTCGTGGTCAGTATCGGCGGTGCGGCGACAAGCGCTTGGACTTTGGGCGAACAGGGCGTGCTGCGTTTCCTCGCCGCGCCGCCCGCCGGGGCCGAGGTGCGCGCCGGTTTCCGCTTCGATGTGCCGGTGCGTTTTGCCGAAGACCGGCTCGATGTTGCAGCAGTCAACTTTGCGGCAGGCGAAGCGCCGTCGGTACCGTTGATCGAAATCCGGGAGACAGCCTGATGCGGGTATTCTTCGACCGCGAGCTCGATACGGTTGCGACCTTCTGGCGCATCTATCGCCGCGACGGCGCAGCTTTGGCCTTTACCAGCCATGACCGCGACCTCAGCTTCGGTGGAATGCGGCATCTGGCCGCGCCGGGCATGATCCCGGCGGCGATCCGGCTTACATCGGAATTCGCCAACGACAGCGCAGAAGTGCGCGGCGCGCTCAATCACGATTCAATCCGCGAGGCCGAACTTGCCGCAGGGCTGTTTGACGAGGCCGCCATTGAAATAGGCGCTGTCGACTGGGCCAGTCTCGATCACCACACGCTGTATACCGGGCAGATCGGCCGGATCGAGGATGACAGCACGCAATTCGCCGCCGAGCTGCGTTCGACCAAGAGCCTGCTCGAACAGGACCTGGTGCCACGCACCAGCCCCACCTGCCGCGCGGAGTTCTGCGGGCGCGGGTGCGGGCTTTCGGCGGTGCGCTTCACGTCCGCATATGCACTTGCCGACATTGACCTTGAAGCCAATCGGGTGCGGTTCGCAGGGCTTGACGGCGAGGCCCATGTCGATGGGCGACTGCGATTCATGGCAGGACCCCAGACAGGGGTCGCCTTCGGGATCGTCGATGCCGATGGTGACTGGCTGGGGCTCGACCGGCCACTGGTCGCAGGCACCGCGACCGGCACCCGGACCGAGCTGCGCGAAGGCTGTGACCACACGATCGCGACTTGCGCCGGACGCTTCGCCAATGCCGCCAACTTCCGGGGCGAACCGTTCCTGCCCGGCAATGATCTGCTGGCCCGCTACGGTCAGTCATGATCGCCCCTGACAATGCGGTGGTCGAAGCCGCGCGCGGTCTGGTCGGCTGTCCGTTCCGGCTGCATGGGCGCGATCCTGCCACCGGCCTCGATTGCGTGGGGCTGGTTTCGGCGACTCTCGCGGCGACTGGTGCAAGCCCCATCACGCCCAGCGGCTATGGCCTGCGCAATCTCGCGATCGCGCATTGGTTGCCGTTGGCGCAGCAATCGGGGTTGGTACCTGCGAGCGGGCCTGTGCGTGCCGGCGACGTGCTGCTGATCGCGCTGGCCCATTGCCAGCACCATCTCGTGATTGCCGCTGACGCACAGAGCGTGATCCATGCCCATGCCGGCCTAAGGCGCGTGGTGCTCCAGCCGCATGATCCGGCCTGGCAGATTATCGCCCAATGGCGCCGCGCCCCTCAAACGGAAGGCTAGTTTCATGGCGACCTTAGTCCTCACCGCCCTTGGTACTGCCATTGGCGGCCCCATCGGCGCATCGATCGGCGCGTTGATCGGCCAACAGGTCGATCAACGCATCTTTGGTCCCGGCGGGCGTGAAGGCCCGCGCCTGCGGGAGCTGGCGATCAGCACTTCAAGCTATGGCCAGCCGATCCCGCGCCAGTTCGGTCGGATGCGGGTCCCCGGCACAGTTATCTGGTCGACCGATCTGATCGAAAGCAAGCGCAAGCAAAAGGGTCGCAAGGGCCAGCCTTCGACCACAGTCTATTCCTATTCCGCCTCCTTCGCCGTTGCGCTGTCAAGCACCCCGATTGCGCGCCTTGGCCGGATCTGGGCCGACGGCAACCTGTTGCGCGGGGCGCAGGACGATCTCAAGGTCGGGGGCTCCTTGCGGATATATCGCGGGTTCGGTGACGACCAGGTCGACCCGCTGATTGCCGCTGCCAAGGGCGACGAGGCTCCGGCCTTTCGCGATTGCGCCTATGTGGTGTTCGAGAACCTTGAACTGGGCGACTATGGCAATCGCATCCCGGCGCTCAGCTTCGAGATTTTCGCCGATGGCGGCGATGAGAGCGTGTCGCTGGCGCAACTGGTGCCGGATGCCGTGTCGCCCTTTGCTGCGCCCCCGCTCGCTCACGCGCGCGGTTTTGCCGACGAAGGCGGGGCGCTCGCCTCGACGCTCGCAGCGATCGATCAGGTGATCCCGCTGGTGTGCATGTCTGGCAGCGAAGGGCTGACCATCGCAACGCGCGAGGCCGTCGGGAACGACATCGTAACGCTGCCCGATCAGCTGGCGCCCGAAGATCGCACGCAGGACGAAGCGCGGCACAAGCAGCGTGCTGGCGTTCCTGCGCGCACACCCGCAGCGCTGCGCTATTATGACGAGGCGCGCGACTATCAAACCGGTGTCCAGCGTGCGGCGGGGGCTCGGCACGCTGGCCGCGAGCTGATGATCGATCTTCCCGCAACCATGACAGCCAGCGGTGCGCGTCAGCTCGCCAATGACAGCGCCAGTCGCGCCCGCTGGCAACATGAAACCGTGACCTGGCGAATCGGCGAACTCGACCCGCGCATTACCCCCGGCAGCATTGTTCGCCTGCCCGGCACGCCCGGCCACTGGCTGCTGCGCAGTTGGGAGTGGCTGGATCGCGGCATCGCGCTTGAACTTGAACGGCTCGCTCCCGCCGGCGGCGCACCGCGCATCAGCGATCCGGGAGAGAACCTGTCGCCCCCCGATCTGATAGTTCCGCCCACCCGCCTCACCCTTATCGAGGTTCCGCCCGACGGGTCTGCCAACCCGGTCAATCCGCTGATTTTCGCAGCGGCCTCGGCAACAAACAACGCGTGGCGCGGGGCGGCGCTATTCGCGGTACAAGGCACTTCGCTGGTCGATCTCGGCACGACAGGCACACAGCGCGCCATGATGGGCACGCTGGAAGAACCGCTGGCTGCGTCCCCGGCACTGTTGTTCGAACCGACGGCGGCGGTGACGATCGATCTCGTGGCCGATGACCTCGACCTGACGGACACCGATCTTGCGGGCCTTGCCGCTGGCGCAAACCGCGCGCTGATCGGGAGCGAGTTGGTACAGTTCCTTCGTGCAGAACCGCTCGGCGGCGGACGCTGGCGACTGGCGGGCCTCCTGCGCGGGCGGGGCGGTACCGAGCCGGAAGCTGCGGAAGGCCATGCAGCCCGGACCCCGGTGATTCTGATCGACGACAGTCTCGTTCCGCTCGATCCCTTGCTCGTCCCCCCTTTGGCGAGCTCGCGAATTGCCGCGATCGGCACGGGCGACAGCGATGCCGTGATTGCGCCGCTCGCCAATCCCGGCCTTTCGCGGCGCCCGCCCTGCCCGGTTCATCCGCGTCTGCGGATAGAGGCCGATCTCGCCCGCCTCTACAGCTGGACGAGGCGCGCCCGGGGTCAATGGCGGTGGGATGACAGCGTCGAAGTGCCGCTTGTCGAGGAGCGCGAGGCCTATCTCGTCGGCTACGGTCCGGTGGCCACGCCCCTTGTGGCGTGGGAGCGCGATACGCCGTGGCTGCGGCTGACCCCGGTGGAAAGCGCAGCGTTGCTGACTGCACATGGCCCTGCTCCCCTGTGGGTCAGGCAGGTCGGTACTTTCGACTATTCGCCGCCCCTTCTGCTCGCTTCAACTCTCTGATCTCCGGGAGAATCGCATGTCCGATCCGATCGCCTACCCCAGTTCCACCCCGGCGCTTGGCCTCCCGCTGCTGATTGCGGGGCAGGCGCAGAAGGAATTCTTCGTCAATCAGGCGCTTTGTCTGCTTGATGCCCTGCACGATCGCACTGTCGCGTCATCGCGCAGCGTCCCGCCCGCAAATCCCACCGAAGGCACTTGTTTCCGCGTCATCGCACCGGCAGATGCGGCGTGGAGCAGCCGGGATGATCACCTGGCGGTGCTGATCGGCGGAGACTGGCACTTCATCGCGCCGCGCGACGGGATGCAGGTGTTCGACCAGGAAGCCGGCAACCTGATGGTGTTCCGGAACGGCTGGAAGCACGCAGCTGCACCCGTTGCGCCGCAAGGAGGGACAGTCGTCGACACCGAGGCCAGAATGGCAATCGCGGGGCTGATTCAGGCGCTTTTGGCCGTCGGAGTGTTCCGTCCAAGCAACCCCTGATCTTGCAGAATGGCTGATTCACGCGTGTTTTTCGGTTGCATTTTTATCCACAGGCACACCAACGCGACATTCTTGCCACACACTTGGGCATTGATTGCTTGCCTCGCGGGAGGGGAAAAGATAGAGACGGCCAGTGCCTCAAGTCCAATACAAAGGGGAATTTTAGAATGCGCAAACTCGTCATTGGGATGGCGATGGCTTCGACCGCGCTGACCACGCCCGCCATGGCCCGTGAAGGTCAGTGGTACATTCAGGGTGATGGCGGCGTGATGATCGTCGAAGACCAGAACCTTGATGTGAACGGCTCGCCGGCCAACGCAGTCGCCAACTACGACACCGGTTACGATTTCGGTGGCATCGTCGGCTACGACTTCGGTGCCTTCCGTCTGGAAGCAGAAGCCAGCTACCGCGCTGCCGACTTGCAGGACGTTCAGGCCGGCAACCAGGGCCTCGCTCTGAACCCGACAACGAACGCACCGGGCGGCATCTCGACCTTTACCGGCACGCGCGAAGCGCTCGGCGAAGTGAATGCGCTGAGCTTCATGCTCAACGGCCTGTTCGATTTCGGCGCTGACGATGGCATTCAGGCCTTCGCAGGCGGCGGTGTCGGTGTGGCTCGTGTCGACATGGACGGCCGCGTCAATGCCAACGGCCCGGGCGTTTGGAACGATTCGGACACCGGCTTTGCCTGGCAGCTGCTGGCGGGCGTTCGCGCTCCCCTGAGCGATTCGTGGGATGTCGGCCTGAAGTATCGCTACTTCAACGTGCCGGACATCGGCCTTGTCGATCCGCTGGGTCGTTCGCTCGACACCAAGTTCAGCAGCCACTCGCTGCTTGGTTCGATCACCTACAACTTCGGTGGCGCTGAGCCGGTTGCTGCACCTGTTGCAGTGCCCCCGCCGCCCCCGCCGCCGCCCCCGCCGCCGCCGCCGGTTGTGGCTCCGCCGCCGCCGCCCAAGGCTGTGTGCAACACGGGTCCGTACGTTGTGTTCTTCGACTTCGACAAGTCGGACATCACTCCGCAGGCTGCAAGCATCCTCAATAGCGCCGTCACCGCTTATGCGAACTGCGGCACTGCAAGCGTGATGCTGGCCGGTCACACCGACCGTGCGGGTACGCCGAAGTACAACGTGGCCCTGGCCGAGCGTCGTAACGCTGCTGTCAGCGCCTACCTTTCGGGTCGCGGTGTCCCCGCCTCGCGCATCACTGGTGAAGCCTTCGGCGAAACCAAGCCGCGCGTGCCGACCGCAGACGGTGTGCGTGAAGCGCAGAACCGCCGCGTGGAAGTGACCTACGGTCCGGGTTCGGGCATGTAAGTCTACCCAATCAGGGTATTGAAGAGGGGCCGGAGCGATCCGGCCCCTTTTTTTGTCCGCTGCACTACCCCACGGACCAGATAGATGAGGCGGACCCGGAGCAGCAGCAGGACTGAATGTGGCTTGCCACGCTCAATGCCTCCGGATCGCCGTCTGCTGGCGGCTGGAACTGTCACGCTATCACGGCACCCTGTCTTCAAAGCCCCGGAGCCGACCCTATAGCGCACGCTTCTGCATGCTGCTGTGACAAGCGGACAGCCTGTTTCGCGCCGCCCGGCAGACGCCCCACCGGGACTTATTCGCCAGCCGCTGCCCTCGCCCGCTCAGCGATGGTCGCTTCGGCCTTTGGCAAAGTCCGGTAGGCGTAGATCAGAAGGACAAGCGAGATCGGCGCCACGCCAATCAGCGACAGCACACCAGTCCGCATGCTGCCGCTCAGCTCGGATATCTGCCCGACCATATATGGTCCGATCGCCAGTCCCACCAACGTGGTCGCAAGGAAGAACGAGGCTGTCGCCGTGCCACGCATTCGCGGCAACACAAGGTCCTGTGTCGTCGCAGCGGCCGCACCCAAGGCCGTCGCCGCGAACAGGCCCGCAAGGAAATTCATGATATAAAACAGCGTCGGATCTTCAGTAGTGAAGCCCACCCAGATCGGGATCACCGGAGCCACGATACCGAACATCACCACAAGGATCCGGCCCGATGGATTGCGCGAACGCAGCCAATCCGACATGCGTCCGCCGAGAATCACCCCCAAGAACCCGGACACCGCGCCGCTGCCGCCCAGCACAAACGCCAACTCGGCCTTAGGCAGCTTGAGCACGGTCTCGGCATAGGGCGCCGACCAGAACGCCAGTGCATAGGCGCCAAGCGAGACCAGCCCATATCCCAAAGCCGTGCAAATAAAGGCTGGTGTGCCCCAGATCAGGCTGAAGGTCGCCGGGTCATGTCTCCGCAGCGTCGACGCCCAGGAGAACACGGCATAATAGCCGAAAGCCATCGCCGACCACTGAGGCAGGTTTCCGGTCAACTCGATCATCACCGTTGCAAGCCCGATCATCGCCGCTGCCATCACCAGATTGATTAGCGCTGCCACGGGGCCGCGCTTCATGGCGTGGTAGAAGGTGAAAGGCGGCAACAGCATCGACAGGTCGATAAAGAAATCGTGCAGCGGGTGGCGGGTGCTCGCCCCTTCCTGCGGTGGCCGCGCAGGCTCGCGCAGCGATGCGACCCACAAGGCCAGCAGCAGGCCCGGAACGCCCACCGCCAGGAAAGCCGCCTGCCAGCCGACCAGGCCGGCCATGCCCCCATCGGGATAGGCCGCATCCCACACTTGCGAAATCTTGGCACCGATCAGCAGCGACACCCCTCCCCCGAGGTACAACCCCGAGGAATAGATCGCCAAAGCCGTGGCGCGCTGGCGCGAGGGGAAATAGTCCGAAATCAGAGAGTAGGCGGTCGGGCTCGCGGTGGCCTCTCCCACGCCCACACCCATGCGCGCCAATGACAGCGTCAGATAATTTCGCGCAAAACCGGAAAGCGCGGTCATCGTCGACCACAGCACAAGCCCGATCGTCAGTAGACGCACCCGGTGCCAGCGATCCGCCAGCCGCCCGAGTGGCACCCCGAACAATGCATAGAATACCGCGAAAGCCGCACCGCCCAGAAACCCGAGCTGGCCATCGGTAAGTTCAAGATCGCGCTTGATGTCGACTGCAAGGATCGAAAGGATCTGCCGGTCGATGAAGTTGAGGATGTAGACCACAACCAGCACCCCGAGCACATACCAGCTATAGGCCGAAGCGGGTGCCTCGCTGCGGTCTTGCGCCGCCGTGGTGTTGTCGCTCAATGGTGATCCCCTATCCCGGATGCTCTGGTTTTATGCCGGCGCTCGGGGCCGGTCAGGCGTTATAGCGCGTGCTATCGACAATCCCCGCCTCGTCAAAACCCTTTTTCCTGAGGCGGCAGGAATCGCACAAGCCGCAGGCCAGCCCTTCAGGCGTCGGGTCATAACATGACCAGCTCCACGACGGATCAAGCCCCAACCGCGCGCATTCGCGGGCGATATCGGCCTTGGTCATATGCTGGAGCGGGGCGTGGATCGTGAAGGGGGCGCCTTCGACTCCCGCCTTGGTGCCGAGCCGTGCTGTTTCGGCAAAGCTGGCGATGAATTCGGGGCGGCAATCGGGATAACCCGAATAGTCGAGCGCATTGACTCCGATGAACACATCGCGCGCTCCCGCAGCTTCGGCGCAGGCGGTCGTCAATGCGAGAAACACCAGGTTGCGCGCAGGCACGTAAGTGACCGGGATATCATCCCCCACTCCGCCTTTTGGCACATCGATCGCATCAGTCAGCGCCGACCCGCCGAAAGCCCGCAGATCGAGCGCAATCTGGGTATGGCGCACCAACCCCAACTGTTTGGCAATGCGCGCGGCAGACTCCAGCTCAAGCCGGTGGCGCTGTCCATAATCGACCGTCAGCGCGTGAACCGCGAACCCGGCCTCCTGTGCCAACGCCGCCGTCACCATTGAATCAAGACCGCCCGAAAGCAGCACCACGGCCAAAGGCTGCGCGAGAGTTTGTTCAGAACCGCTCATGCCGCGCACCTAACACGCGTGCGCACAAAGGCAATCGTGCCGCGGTCAGCAGGCGCCCGTGCGGCGGGCTTCCGCCGTCAGCTGAAACGGCATTCCGTCATGGATGCCCTGGCTTTCAAGCTGCACAAGAGCGCCGGTTTCGCGCCGGATACTGGTGCGGCCATAGCCATTGCCGGGACAGGTATACTGCACCGTGACCCGCGCCGCGCCATCCTCGACCACGAACTGGCTGCACCCGCTTTCACGGTGCATCAGCTGGATCAGCTCCGCGCCGGACTTCACGCAGATCTTGCGATCCCGCGCGACGCCGCGCTGCTTGATCGTCCACTCGCCCTTGGTCAGCGTGCCGAGCATCGCAAGGCCATTGCCTTGGGCCACCACCGGCACGGCAAACCACAGCGCCGCCCCGGCAGCGAGCGCCCCGAGCGCCAGCACGCGAATTTTGCTGTCGGTTCGATTGGTCATATGTTTCCTCATGCCAGAAGCTGGCCCCGGCGAATTGCATATATTGGCCGAATTGGGCCGGATTCGCCGAATTTTTCGACGAACCGTCAGATCGCCAGCGCAAACGTTCGTGAACAGAAGGCGCAGTCGACGGCGATTGTTCCGTCCGGACCGCGCATTCCTTCCTGCTCATCAGCCGGGAAGCGGGCAATGATCGTCTCGTAATGCGCCGCGCTGCACCGGCAGCCGCGCGATAGCGGCGCCCCGGCCTGAACGCGCACTTCATCTTCCTCGTGGAACAATCGCCAGGCGATCCCTTCAAGCGACAGCGCAGGGTCTAGCAATTCGTCATGGCTGATCGAACCGGCCATCACCGCGACATGCTCCCAATCGGGATGGTCCAGACGCACGTGCAGGCGTTCGCGCCCCTCCTCCCCGTCGGCGAGGTGCTGGATCAGCAAACCCGCCGCCATGCGTCCGCCCGCGCTTGAGCGGCTGGCGACGCGGATCAGGGTCGGGAGCTGCTCCGACTGGCTGAAATAGCTCTCGCAGGCCTCGGCGAGAGTATCGCCGACAAGCGGAACGATCCCCTGATAGCGCTGGCGGCCCTCGGTCTCGAAGGTGATCGCAAGATAGCCTTCTCCGAACAACGCCGCGAGGCTGGGGTTGGCACCCAGCTTCGCCAGTCGCTCGGCGTCGAAATCGGCATAGCCGCGCACCGCGCCAGCACGATAATCGCACACCAGCAGTTTAACGATCCCGCCCTGCATCTGGGCCTGCATCGTCATCTGCGCATTCTCGCCCTTCAGCAAGCCGCCCATCAGCGTGCCAAGCACCAGCGCCTCTCCCAGCAGATGGGTGATCGGCGCGGGATAATCATGGGCCGAGAGCACCTGTTCGAGCACGTCCTCCATCCGCACAATGCGCCCACGCGCACTGCGCCCGGGAAGGGTGAAGCCCATCAGGGTGTCGGAAAAGGTCTCGGTCAGGTCGGTCGTGTCAGTCATGCGGGGCCATATGGGGATGGATAGCCCCGCGCGAAAGACCCCTGCGCCCTCGGCTTAGCCCCCGAGCAGCCCGAAACTCCACAACAGCACCGATTTCTGGGCATGGATGCGGTTTTCGGCCTCGTCGAAGACCACAGATTGCGGGCCTTCGAAGACCTCCTCGCTGACTTCCTCTCCCACATGAGCGGGCAGGCAGTGCAGGAACACGGCATCCGGCTTGGCCAGCGCCATCAGCGCGGCGTTGACCTGATAGGGCGCCATGGCCGCCAGCTTTGCCTCGGCGTGCGCCTGACCCATCGATATCCACGTATCGGTGACGATCACATCGGCCCCGCGCGCGGCAGCTTCGGCGTCCTGCGTCAGCGTGACGGTCGCCCCGCCCGCCCGCGCAAGCTCGATGAAGGCCGCTTCGGGTTCATAGCCCGCCGGCACTGCCACGCGGACGTTGAACTTGAACAGCCCCGCTGCCTCGAGGATCGAGTGCAGCACATTATTGCCATCCCCGAACCACGCGACCTCAAGGCCGGGCAGCGCCTTGCCCTGCTCGATCACAGTGAGCAGATCAGCGACGATCTGGCACGGGTGCGACATGTCGGTCAGGCCGTTAATCACCGGCACTGTGGCGTGACGCGCCATTTCCTCGATCTTGGCGTGATCATCGGTGCGCAGCATGATGCCATCGACCATCCGGCTCAGCACCCGAGCAGTATCGGCAATCGTCTCCCCCCGCCCGAGCTGGCTTGAGGCCGAATCGAGCAGCAGCACGCTGCCGCCCAGCTGGCGCATCGCGATGTCGAAGCTGACGCGGGTGCGGGTCGAGCTTTTTTCGAACACCAGCGCCAGCACGCGGCCCTTGAGCGGCGCGTCGGCATCGGCCGCGCCCTTGGGCAAGCCTGCACGCGCCGCCTTGCGATCAATCGCATCATTGATCATCGCCGCGATATCATCGCCCCCGGCATCGCCGAGGTCGAGGAAATGCCTGAAGCCCCCCGTGCCTGCTTCGGCCCCGGTCATGCCGCTTCAGGCACCTTGAAGCTCGCCGCGCCAGCAGACAGCTTGTCGAAGAACTCGTCGATCTCGGCATCGCCGATCACCAGCGGCGGGATGATGCGGATGGTGTTGTCGCCCGCAGCCACGGTCAGCAGCTGGTGATGGTCGCGCAGGTGGACGTAGAACGGACGGCTCTCCATCTTCATCTTGAGGCCGAGCATCAGCCCCTTGCCGCGAACCAGTTCGAACAGCTCCGGGTAGTTGCCGATGAACTGTTCGAGCCGCGAACGCAGACGCTCGCCCTTTTCGGCGACCTCGCCCAGAAATTCGTCATTCGCCACAGCGTCCATCACCGCCATGCCCGCCGCCATCGCCAGCGGATTGCCGCCATAGGTCGAACCGTGGGTGCCGAAGGTCATGCCGCGAGCGGCCTTCTCGGTGGCGATGCAGGCGCCGAGCGGGAAGCCGCCGCCGATGCCCTTGGCGGTTGCCATGATGTCCGGCTCGACCCCGTAGTGCTCGTAAGCATAAAGCTTGCCCGTGCGCGCAACGCCGCACTGCACTTCGTCAAGGATCAGCATCAACCCGTGCTCGTCACACAGCGCGCGCAGGCCCTCCATGAACTCCTGCGACGCAGGGCGGATCCCGCCTTCGCCCTGGATCGGCTCGACCAGAATGCCCGCGGTGTGCGGCCCGATCAGCGCCTTGGCTGCTTCCAGATCATCGAAGGGCGCATATTTGAACCCTTCGAGCAGCGGCGAAAAGCCGTGGTGCATCTTGGTCTGGTTCGACGCAGAAATGGTGGCCATCGTCCGCCCGTGGAAGGCGTTGTGGAAGGTGATGATCTCGAACCGGCTGGCGTCACCCGCCTCGCCCGCGTTCTGGTGATAGGCGCGCGCGGCCTTGATCGCGCATTCGACCGCTTCCGCGCCCGAATTGGTGAAGAACACCGTATCCCCGAAAGTCGTGTCGACCAGCGTCTGCGCCAGCTTTTCGCCCTGCGGGCTGCCATAGAGGTTCGACACGTGCATCAGCGTCGCCGCCTGTTGCTGGATCGCGCCGATCAGCCCTTCATGCGAATGGCCGAGCAGGTTCACCGCGATCCCGCTGGCGAAATCGAGGTAACGGGTGCCGTTCTCGTCAATCAGATGGCAGTGCTCGCCGCGCACCGGCCGGACTCCGCAACGCGGGTAGACGGGCATGAGCGGGGTAATCGACATGGGCTTGCATCCTGAATTGTGAAAATCGGGGGCTTTGAAACGCAAATGGCGGCCCTGAACCAGAGCCGCCATCTGCAATCCGTTATTCTTTCGCCGGTCCTGCGTCAAACCGCAGTGGGGCGAAATGGAGGCTGGGGTCAGCCTTCGATCGGGGCCAGATTGACGGCGGAGTACTTTCCGCGTCGATCGACTTCGAGATCGAATTCGTAGCGTTCGCCTTCGTTGAGGGCGGACAGCCCCGAACGCTCGACTGCGCTGATGTGGACGAAGGCGTCCGGCTGGCCATCATCGCGGACGAGGAAGCCGAAGCCCTTCATCGCGTTGAAGAACTTGACCGTGCCCTTGGCACGCTCACCGGTCAGCTCGCGCGACGGGGCAGCGGGCTTGGCCGCCACGGCAATCACGTCACCCACGACCTGAAGATCCTGCGCCGACACCTTGCCGCCGCGATCTACGAGGTTGTACTGAAGTTCCTGCCCTTCGGCGAGGCCTTCAAGCCCTGCACGCTCGACCGCGCTGATGTGAACGAACACATCTTCGCCGCCGCCATCCTGCTGGATGAAGCCGAAACCCTTCTGGGTGTTGAAGAACTTTACGGTACCCTTGCCGGTGCCGACGATCTGGGCGGGCATGCGCGGCGCACCGCCGCCAAATCCACCACCGCCGCCGCCGCCGGGACCACGCGGGCCGCCGCTGAAGCCGCCACCGCCGCGCGGGGCACCGCCGCCGCCGCCGCCGTAGCGATCACCGCCGCCGCCACCGCCGAAGCGGTCACCACCGCCTCCGAAGCGATCGCCGCCGCCGCCAAAATCGCGCGGAGGCGAGAAACCGTCATTCCCGCCACCAAACGGATCGAAGCCTTCTTCGCCAAAGCCGTCACGCTTGTCGCGACCGCGCCGGCGTCCCCTATCGTAACCCATAGATCAGTACGTACCTTGTCACACTGCCCGTCCTCCGTTGCGCCGATGACGTGGACAGTGAGCCGCATCGGACACAGACGCGCCGAGCTTGGTATCCGGAGCGCACGTTGCCTTGCGTATAGCGCACAAAAGCTTGCTTTGCGAACGATTTTACCGAGCCGTTCCGGTGCTCTGGCAGGAATGCTTGTGCCGCACGCGCCACTTGGGCATGACGGTGGCGACAAACACAAGGGAGAGCACACCAAGCCATGAGCGATTTTCGCCAACTGACCGAAAATGTGTTGGTCAGCCCGCAACTTGCGCTGGAAGACGTAGCGGCAGCTGCCGCGGCTGGTGTGGGCCTGATTGTCAATAATCGCCCCGATGGCGAGGAGTCTTCCGCGCCGCAGGGCGATGAAATCGCGGCCGCAGCAGCGGCGGCAGGGATGAATTACGTCGCCATTCCGATCGGCCATGCCGGCTTTTCCGAGCCGCAGGTCAACGCCATGATCGATGCGCTGGAACAGGCTGAAGGCCCGATTCTCGCCTATTGCCGGTCCGGCACCCGGTCGACCCTGCTGTGGGCACTGGCCGCCGCCAAGCAGGGGGTCGAGCCGGATGACATCGCCCGCACCGCCGCGCGCGCTGGCTACGATGTCAGCCCGATTCGCGCGATGATCGATATGCTCAGCCCGCGCTGAGGCGCAGCTTTCCGATGAACCTGCTGATCCAGACCATCGGGTCACTGGCCGCGATTCTCGCGCTGGCGGGGCTGGCATGGTGGCTGAAACTGGGCGGCACCCCGCGACTCGCAAGCGAGGCCGATGTCAGCCGCGCCGCAAACGAGGTCGAGGACGGCTTTTGCCCCGTTGCTACCGTCTGCGATGCCGATGGCACAGCCGCCATTGCCCGTGATGCCGGCGGCCGGATCATGATCATCCGCCGCCACGGAAACCGCTTTGCAGGCCGAGTGCTCGGCCCCGCTGCCAGCGCCCGGTTTGACGGGGCCAGACTGATCGTCGACCCGGGCGAGGCCCGCTTCGGCGCCGTTGCGCTCGATCTTGCCGATGCGCAGGCTTGGGCCGGGGCGATCAATCGGGTAAGCGATACGGACGATGCCTGATCTCAACCCCACCCAATATGCCGTGCCGCTGTTCGTGATCGCGGTGCTGGCTGAAATGATCTGGGCCAAGCTGCGCGCGCCGGAGGCCTACGAGCCGAAGGACACGCTGGTCAGCCTGTCGTTCGGCCTGGGTTCGACGGTCGCGGGCGCGCTTCTGGGCGGGTTCGCCGTGTCCTTGATGCTGTTTGCCTACGAATGGCGCGTGGTTGATTTCGGCCCGGAATGGTGGGCGGTATGGTGGGCGTGGCCGCTGTGCTTCGTGCTCGACGATCTCAAATACTACTGGGTCCACCGCGCCGGACACCGCATCCGCTGGATGTGGGCGGCGCATGTGAACCACCATTCGAGCCAGCACTACAACCTGTCGACCGCGCTGCGGCAGACATGGACCGGGCCGTTCACCTTCGGGGTTCTCTTCGCCATCCCTCTGGTGTTGCTCGGCTTTCATCCGGTGATGATCGCGATCTGCGGCGGGTTTAACCTGATCTACCAGTTCTGGATCCACACCGAGGCGATCAAGCGGATGCCCGGGTGGTTCGAAGCGGTGATGAACACGCCGAGCCACCACCGCGTCCACCATGCGACCAATCCGCGCTACCTCGACACCAATTACGCAGGCGTCTTCATCGTCTGGGACAAGCTGTTCGGCACCTTCACCCCCGAGGTGGATGACGAAAAGATCCGCTACGGCATCGTCAAGCAATTGGGCAGTTTCAACCTGTTGTGGTCGGTGTTCCACGAGTGGATCGGGATGATCGGCGATATCTGGAGCGCGCCTTGGAAGCACAAGCTGTCCTACCTGCTGCGCGAGCCTGGCTGGAGCCATGACGGCAGCCGCGAAACATCGGACATGATCCGCGCCAAGTGGCTGGCCCGGCAAGATGCAGTTGCGCCGCCCGCAACATCAGTGGCTGATCAAAACCGGATTGCAGGCACGCAAGAAGCTGCTTAGTCTCCCCGCCAAAGGGAGAGATCATGGAGAGTTTCGACTACATCGTCATCGGCGGTGGCAGTGCCGGTAGCGCTGTCGCAGGGCGACTCGCGGTGGACGGCACGCGGCGGGTGTGCCTGCTGGAAGCGGGCGGGCGCAACGACAACGTCTGGATCAAGACGCCGGGCTTCATGCCCTTCATCCCCGAAAAGTCGAACTATCGCTATGAAACCGTGCCGCAAAAGGGGCTGAACGGGCGCACCGGATATCAGCCGCGCGGGCGCGGGCTGGGTGGTTCTTCGGCGATCAACGCGATGGTCTATATCCGCGGCAACCGCTGGGATTACGACAATTGGGCTGCGATGGGCTGTTCCGGCTGGGCCTATGACGACGTGCTGCCCTACTTCAAGCGCGCCGAGGCGAACGAGCGTGGGGGCGATGATTATCACGGCCACGGCGGACCGCTGTTCGTCGAGGACCAGAAGCACGCCAACCCTGCCAGCCGCGCCTTTGTCGAAGCGGCGGCGGCGCTCCAGCTGCGGACCAATCCCGATTTCAACGGCGAGCGGCAGGAGGGCTTCGGGCTTTACCAGGTCACGCAGCGCAAAGGCGAGCGCTGGTCGGCGGCGCGGGCCTATGTCGAACCGATCCGCGATTCCGGCAACGTTTCCATCCGCACCGATACGCTGGTCGAAAAGCTGGTGATCGAGGGCGGGCGCGTCACCGGGGTGCAGATCCGGCGCGGCGGCACTAGCGAAACCCTGCTGGCGCGGCGCGGTGTGGTGCTTTCTGCGGGTGCGTTCAACTCGCCGCAAATCCTGATGCTATCCGGCATCGGCCCGGCTGATCACCTGAAAGCCCACGGCATCGACGTGGTGCTGGATCGGCCCGCAGTTGGCGGCAACCTTCAGGACCATATCGACTATGTCTCCGGCTGGGAGACCGACAGCGACGTGCCGATTGGCAGCACGTTCAAAGGCACGCTGCGGATGGCGGCCGCGATGATCGAGCACCGCCGCAAGCGCACTGGTGTGATGACCACGCCCTATGCCGAATCGGGCGGGTTCTGGACGGTCATGGCAGATAGCCCTGCCCCGGATGTGCAGTGGCATTTCGTCCCGGCGGTGCTGGAGGATCACGGGCGCGAGAAGGTGAAGGCACACGGCTTCTCGCTTCACGCCTGCGTGCTGCGGCCCGAAAGCCGCGGAACGGTGCGATTGGGCAGCGGCGATGCGGCGGCAGCGCCGGTGATCGACCCCAATTTCCTCGCCGATGATCGCGATATGGCGGTTTTGCGCGCGGGCGTACGCCTGTCGCATCGCATCGCCGAGGCACCGCCCTTGCAGGCCTTCGGGCCGAGGGATCGCCACCCGGTCGATCTGCATGACGACGCCGCTTTGGACGAGATGATCCGCAACCGCTCGGATTCGGTCTATCACCCGGTCGGCACCTGCCGGATGGGCAATGATCCCGATGCGGTGGTCGGTCCGACGCTGAAGCTGAATGGGCTGGAAGGTCTGTGGGTGGCCGATGCGAGTATCATGCCCAAGCTCGTCAGCGGCAACACCAATGCGCCCAGCATCATGATCGGTGAACGTTGCGCCGACTTCGTGATGGCAGCGGAAAGAGCCTGAGCCCCACATCGATGGAGCGTGTTGCTCCGGCCCGAGGGGCCGCGAGCGCACGCGCGCGAGCCGCAGGTGCTCGTGCGCAGCACGAAACAGCGCCGAGGACGACCCCGCGGAGGCGGGGTCGCAACTCAAACAACAAACAAAAAAAGGGCCGGAGCGCTTTCGCGACTCCGGCCTTGTTCAGTTTGTTCGTTCGCAGGAGGAACATAGTGAGGCGGGGGGAAGGGAGAGGGAGAGAGAGACCTCCCCCCGCCAAGCTTGGTGGGTGCGCTTAGTTGTAGGCGCGCTCCCCGTGTTCGGAGATATCGAGGCCGTTGACTTCGCTTTCCTCATCGACCCGCAGGCCGGTGATGGCCTTGGCGATGTAGATAGCGATGGCAGTGCCGATCGCAGCGACGATCATGGTCGCAACAACCGCGGTCGCCTGGGTTACAAGCTGGCCGCCCATGTCGAAGTCTTCGCCGCCGGGGCCGCCCAGAGCGGGCGAATAGACGATGGCCGTGCCGATCGCGCCGACGATGCCGCCCACGCCGTGGATGCCGAAAGCATCGAGCGCGTCGTCATAGCCGAGCTTCGGCTTCACCTTGGCTACGAAGAAGTAGCAAACGACCGAAGCAACCGCGCCGAGCAAGATCGCGCCGAACGGACCGGAGTTGCCAGCCGCCGGGGTAACCGCGACGAGACCGGCGATCACACCCGAGCAGAAGCCCAGTGCCGAACCCTTGTGGCCCATGGCCCGCTCGGTCAGCATCCAGAACAGCCCGCCTGCCGCCGTGGCAACGAAGGTGTTGATCATGGCGAGGGCCGCCGAACCATTGGCTTCGAGCGCCGAGCCGGCATTGAAGCCGAACCAGCCCACCCACAGCAGACCGGTGCCGACCATGGTCAGCGTCAGGCTGTGCGGAGGCATCGGCTCGCTCGGGTAGCCCTTGCGCTTGCCGAGGATGTAGGCGGCAACCAGCGCCGAGACACCGGCGTTGATGTGGACGACCGTACCGCCAGCAAAGTCGAGCGCACCCATCACGAAGAACACGCCGCGCGCTTCCCACACCATGTGTGCAATCGGGAAGTAGACGATCGTGAGCCAGATCAGCGTGAACACCATGGTGGCGGAAAACTTCATCCGCTCCACAACCGATCCCAGCACCAGCGCAACGGTGATCGCGGCGAAGGTCATCTGGAAGCAGATGAAGATGTATTCGCTGATCACCTCGGTAGTGAAGGTCGCGGCCGTCGAGTCCGGCGTGACGCCAGCCAGGAAGAACTTACCCCAGCTGATATATTCGTTGCCTTCAGGGCCGAACGCGAGGCCGTAGCCCCACATCACCCAAGCTAGCATCGCCAGCGAAGCGGCAGCGCCGATCTGCGTCATGGTCGAAAGCATGTTCTTGGAACGGGTCAGACCGCCATAGAACAGTGCAAGGCCCGGCAGGATCATCAGCAGCACGAGGACGGTGGCCGTCATCATGAAACCGTTGTTGCCCGGATTGGGAACGGGAACCGCTTCAGCGGCCGCAGCGGCAGCGTCAGCCACCGGCGCAGCGAAAGCCGGCGCAGCGAGCAGAAATGCCCCTGTCGCGATCGCCGCAGTTGTCGAGAGAATACGCTTCATTGAATTGGCCCCCTTACAGCGCGGTTTCGCCGGACTCGCCGGTGCGGATGCGGGTGGCGGAGGCAAGATCGAGAACGAAGATCTTGCCGTCGCCGATGGCTCCGGTGTTGGCAGTCTGCTGGATGGTTTCGACCACCTGCGCGGCGATTTCGTCGCTGGCAGCAATCTCGAGCTTCACTTTGGGAAGCATGTTGGTGGAGTATTCGGCACCGCGGTAGATTTCGGTCTGACCCTTTTGCCGACCGAAGCCCTTGACCTCGGTGACGGTCATCCCGGCAATGCCGATGCCGCTCAACGCTTCACGAACGGTGTCGAGCTTGAACGGTTTGATAATGGCGATGATGAACTTCATCTGTGGCCCCTGTTGCACCGGACGTTTCCGGCCAACACAGACACAGCAACAAGCGTGCCACATTAATGTAACGGGTTTGACGCAACGGAATCAGCGTGATTCTTCGCACCTGCGGAAGAACAATTGCCTAAGTTTTGTGCAGATGATTAACGATTAGGCAATATTTACGGCAGGCCGTGGCTAACTCCGGATTAGTCGCCAGCGATATAGCGGTCGGTGGCACGGGTCGGCAGGCCATCGATGCTGCGCGTGCGAGCGGCCGTCTTGGCCTCCCACTGCGCAGGGTCGGACTGGCGGTGTGCCTTCGTCAGCGTATCGCGTTCACCCTGCAGCGACATGAAAGGCACGCCCCAGCCGCAGGAGCTTTGCACGTTTTCGACCGTGATCTCGAAGATCTGGCGCGTTCCCGGCAGCAAGGTGAAGTGCGCAGCCAGCGCCTCCCATCCGGCGTCCTGCGGGAGCACCGCCCGCCCGCGCCCGTAAATGCGCAGGATCAGCGCGGGCTGCTGGAAATTGCAGAACATGACTGTGATGCGGCCCGTATCGGACTGGTCGGCGGCGAGATGGGCGTGGGTCTCATTCCCCGAACCGCCCAGATCGAGATAGGCGACCCGCGTGGGTGACAGCACCCGGAACGCATCATAACCCTTGGGGCTGAGGTTGATCCGCCCCTCCGCCGCCGCCGTGGCGACGAAGAACACCGGCTGGGCGGCAATCATGGCGATGTGCTTTTCGTTCAACGCATCGAAGAAGTCCGCCATCGCCGCCCCCGTCCGGTCAGAGAAAATCGCGCAAGGTGGCGATAAAGCGGTCGAACTGGTCGTGATGGAGCCAGTGGCCGGCCTTTTCGAACTCGATCACCTTGGCCGTGTTGAAATGCCTGATCCGCCCGTCCTTCTCCGGGTTCGACGCCCAGCTGTCCGCCCCATAAAGCAGCAGCGTCGGACAAGTGATCGCGCTCCATAGCGCCTCGACGAATTCGTCGCCGATGTCCTCGACCGGCCAGACGTTGAGGTGGGGATCGAACTTCCAGCTATAGGTGCCGTCTTCGTTGCGGGTAACGCCGTGGACGGTGAGGTGGCGCGCCTGTTCCTCGGTGAGGTAGGCGTTCTCCTCGATCATCCGGGCGAAAGCGGCTTCGATGCTTTCATATTTGCGCGGGGTGCGTCCGGCGGCCTTGCGCTTCTTCTCGATCCATTCGGCGAGACGCTCGGGGTAAGGTACAGCGCGTTGCTTCTCGCGCCATTCAGGCGAGGGGCCGAGGCCTTCGATCGCGACGAGCTTGCTCACCATATCGGGGAAGGCGCCCGCGTAGCGCAGCGCCACGTTGCCGCCCATCGAATGCGCCACCATCCGCACCGGGCCGACGCCGAGCTGGTGGATCAGCTGGGCCAGATCATAGACCATGTCGGAGGCCGAATAGACCCCGTCCGACACCCAGTCGCTATCCCCATGCCCGCGGTGGTCCATTGCGATGACGTGGTAATCGGCGCTCAACGCCTCGGCCGTCCAATCCCACGAGCGCGCATGATCGCGCCCGCCGTGCACCAGCACCAGCGGCGGCTTACCCCTGCCGCCCCAATCGAGGTAATTGAGCCGAAGGCGCTGCGAGATGAAGGTCTGCGAAGTCGGGCCAGTGTCGTGCATATGTTCTGCCATGCCCCGAACCCCCGCCTCCCGCAAGACTAGCGCTCCTTCGTGGCCGAGAAGGTCAGCTGGGGGTTCTTTTCGACCTGATAGCTGACGTCCCACGGGCTCTTGGCCATGAAGACGTAGTCGCCATCGCGGTCCCGGGCGAGATTGGCGCGGTTGAACCCGGCGAATTCCTCCAGCGCCTTCTCGTCCCCCTTGATCCAGCGCGCGGTGGCGAAGGGCGAGGGTTCGAGCACGGCTTCGACCTTGTATTCGGCCTCAAGTCTGGAAATCAGCACTTCGAGCTGGAGCTGTCCGACCACACCGACGATGTGGGCCGAGCCGATGTCCGGATAGAACACCTGGATCACGCCCTCTTCACTGAGGTCGTCGAGCGCCTTGCGCAATTGCTTGGTCTTGGTCGGATCACGCAGCTGCACGCGGCGCAGGATTTCCGGGGCGAAGTTGGGCAGGCCGGTGAAGCGCACCTGATTGCGCTCGGACAGCGTATCGCCCACGCGCAAGGTGCCGTGGTTGGGGATGCCGATGATGTCGCCCGCCTCGGCGGTATCGGCCAATTCGCGGTCCTGCGCGAAGAACAGGATCGGCGAATGGACGGCGATGGGCTTGCCGAGGCCAGAGGGGGTCAGCTTCATCCCGCGTTTGAAGGTGCCTGAAACCTGCCGCATGAAGGCGATGCGGTCGCGGTGGTTGGGGTCCATGTTGGCCTGCACCTTGAAGATGAAGCCCGTCACCTCGTCGCGGTCCGGGCTGATCTGCTCCTCGCCCGCAGGCTGGGGCCGGGGCGGCGGGGCATAGCAGGCGATGGCGTCGATCAACTCGGTAACGCCGAAATTCTTCAGCGCCGATCCGAAATAGACCGGCGTCAGGTCGCCGTGGCGGAAGGCCTCCAAGTCGAATTCGGGATATCCGCCGCGCGCCAGTTCGATCTCGTCGAGGAACCGCTGGGGGATCGCCGCGGTGTCACGCGTGCCGAGGAACTCGCGGCTCGGGCCTTCGGGGCGGCTGATGGTTTCGGTGGCGAAATCGAGCAGGCCTTCGAACTCGCCGCCCATGCCGATCGGCCACATCTGCGGCGACACGTCGAGCGCGAGCATATCGGCGACCTCGTCCAGCGTCTCGAAGGGATCGCGCCCTTCACGGTCCACCTTGTTGACGAAGGTGATGATCGGCACAGAACGCAGACGGCACACCTCGAACAGCTTGCGCGTCTGCGGCTCGATGCCCTTGGCCGCGTCGATCACCATTACCGCCGAATCGACCGCGGTCAGCGTGCGGTAGGTGTCCTCGGAGAAATCCTCGTGGCCCGGAGTATCGAGCAGGTTGAAGACGATCCCGTCACGCTCGAAGGTCATCACCGAGGACGTGACCGAAATCCCCCGCTGCTGCTCGATCTTCATCCAGTCCGACCGCGCACGTCGCGCCTGCCCGCGCGCCTTGACCTCGCCAGCCAGGTGAATCGCGCCGCCTTGCAGCAGCAGCTTTTCAGTCAGCGTGGTTTTCCCGGCGTCGGGGTGTGAAATAATCGCAAAGGTGCGGCGCGTATTTGCAGTCATCGGCGGGCCGATAAGCTGCTATCGCCGCCGCGTCCACAGTCGAACAGGGCCGCGAGCGGCAGAGAAAGGGCATTGATGCGTAAGCTACTGATCATATTGACGACCGCGACATTGGCCTTGAGCCTGTCGGCGCCCATCGCGGCACAGGATTCAAGGGCAGCGGCAGAGCGCCAGATTGGTCAGCTGGAAAAGAAAGTGACCGGCCTTGAGCGCACCCTCGAGAAGAACGAGCGCGCGCTCGACAAGCTGCGCCGTCAGGTCGAACAGGATCAGCGGGATATCGAAAAGGCGCGCCAGAAGCTCGCGCGGGACGAAAAGCGCCTCGCCGCGCAGCAAAAGAAGCTTCAGACCGAAACGCGGCGCAGCGAGGTCCAGCAGCAGGAAATCGAAAAAATCCGCAGCCGGGTCGCGGCCCTGACGGAGGAAATCACCGAAGACATGGCAGACGCCGAGGACGAGGCAGGCGGGGAGGAATAACCCCTCCCGCTTCGCCGCGCAGGACCTATTGCGGGTCGCGCGCGACGCGGAAGCCCGCGAAGTCCTGATTGACCGGCATCAGTTCGATCCGGTTGATGTTGAGATGCGGCGGCAGGGTGGCGATCCACAGGATCGTGTCGGCAATGTCCTGCCCGGTCATCGGATTGACTCCGCGATACAGATCGTCCGAGGCCTGCTGGCTGCCGGTGCGCACCACGGTGAATTCGGTTTCGACCATCCCCGGCTCGATGCTGGTGACGCGCACCCCCGTCCCGTGGAGGTCGGCGCGCAGAGCCAGCGTGAAGTGGTTGGCGAAGGCCTTCGACCCGGCATAGACGTTCCCGCCGGGATAGAGATAGCTCCCCGCCACCGAGCCGATGGCGATAATCGCGCCGCGCCGTTCGATCAGCAGCGGCAGCAGCTTGCGGGTCAGCACCACCATCGCGGTGATGTTGGTGTCGATCATGGTGTGCCAGTCATCGAGATTGGCGTTCTGCGCCGCCGACAACCCCTGAGCGAGCCCGGCATTGTTCACCAGCAGATCGATATCGCGGAAGCCTTCGGGCAGGCCCGCAAGCGCGGCATCGAGCGCCGCAGTGTCGCGCACGTCGAAGCACACAGCATGGACCTTGTCCGCGCCCAGTTCGGCAACCAGCGTATCCAGCCGCTCCTGCCGCCGTCCGGTCGCCACGCAGCGCCAGCCGTTTGCGACCAACGTGCGCACTGTGGCCAGGCCGATCCCGGCGGTAGCGCCGGTGACGAAAGCGGTTTTCATCAGCGCAGTTCCCCGCCTTGTTTGGCCGCCGCGGCGACGATCTTTTCGGCGATCGCCTTCAGGTCGGCATCCTTGAAGCTGGCCTCGCCCGGCTGGAGCGTGACTTCGACAGCGACCGATTTGTGGCCTTCCGGCACACCCTGTCCGGCGAAGACGTCGAACACGCGCACGGCAGTGATGAACGCCTTGTCCGCGCCCTGAACGGCCCGCACAAGATCGCCCGCGGCAAGGTTCGCCGGGACGAGGAACGCGAAGTCGCGGGTTACGGCTTGCAATGCCGGGGGCGTGAAGCCGGGACGGGCAAAGGCCGCGCCCTTCTTGGCGGGGATCGCGTCGAGGAACAGCTCGACCGCCGCAATCGGCCCATCGACGTCGAAGGCCTTGAGCGTCGCCGGATGCACCATGCCGAAGCGCGCCAAGACCACCTTGGGGCCGAGCCGCAGGGTAGCCGACTGGCCCGGGTGGAACTGGCCGCCCGCCTCCCCCATCACCATCAGATTGGCGACGGGAGCGCCCGCAGCTTCGAGCAGTTGCAGCGCCAGCGCCTTGGCGTCGAAGGCGTCGAACGGCTTGGCCTTGCCCGCCTGCCACCCACGCGGGGTTTTCTCCCCCGCAAGCACGATGCCAAGCGTCGGCTTTTCATCGCTAAGTCCATGGGAGTCGCGGAAATAGCGCCGCCCGATCTCGAACAGGCGTGAGGCGGGCGCGCCGCGATCGGCATTGCGCTTGGCCGCGATCAGCAGGCCGGGCAGCAGCGAGGGGCGCATGGCCTTCAAGTCTTCGCTGATCGGATTGGCGAGCACCCAGGGGGTGTCGTTACCATCCGAGAAGTGCTCCGCCGCCCATTCGGGCAGGAAACTCCATGTGATCGCTTCGTTCAGCCCGCTGGCCGCAGCGGCACGGCGCAAGGACCGCTCAAGCTTCTGTTGCAGCGTGGCGGTGGGGCGGGCCACACCCTCGGCGCGGGGAAGCGCAACACTAGCCACCTTGTCGAGACCGTGGATACGCACGACTTCCTCGACGATATCCGCAGGGCCTTCGACATCGTGGCGGCGCAGCGGGCAGGTCACCTGCCAGTCGCCAGAAACGGCAAAGCCGAGGCTTTCGAGGATGCGCTTCTGTTCGCCCTCGGGCACCTCGACGCCGCCGAGGCGGAGCGTCAGGCCGGGATCGAAGGCGACGACCTTCGTATCAGACGGCGGCGCACCAGCCTGCACGGTCTCGCTGGGCTGACCGCCCGCCAGCTCCACGATCAGCCCGGTGAGCAGGTCGAGGCCCTGATCCAGAAACTCCGGATCAACCCCGCGCTCGAACCGCGTGCGCGCGTCCGAAGACAGGCCCAGCTTGCGCCCCGTGGCGCCGATGCGGGCCGGATCGAAATAGGCGATTTCGAGCAACACGTCGGTGGTGCTTTCGGTCACGCCCGAATGTTCGCCGCCCATGATCCCGGCGATGTCATGCACGCCATTGTCGTCGGCGATCACCATCATTTCGGCATCGAGCGTGTAGGTCTTCTCGTTGAGCGCCAGCACCTCTTCGCCATCTTTGGCCCGCCGCGCCACCACCGCGCCCGAAAGCTTGGCAAGGTCATAGACGTGGGCAGGACGACCGAAGCCGAGCATGAGGTAGTTGGTCAGATCAACCAGCAGCGAGATCGGACGCTGGCCCGCGCTCTTCAATCGTGCTTGCAGCCAGTCGGGCGAAGCGCCGTTGGTCACGCCCTTGATGACGCGGCCATAAAAGGCAGGGCAACCCTCGGGATCGTCGGTGCGGATTTCAACCGGACACGCCCCGTTCGCGCTGAACGCGGGCATGGTGATCGGCTTCAATGTCCCCAGCCCCTTGGCCGCAAGATCCCGCGCAATCCCATAAACGCCCATACAGTCGGGGCGGTTCGGCGTCACCGCCACTTCGATCACCGGATCGGCGCCGTGATAATCGGCAAAGCTCGTTCCGACCGGCGCGTCGTCGGGCAGTTCGATAATGCCGTCGTGATCCTCGCCCAGCTCCAGCTCGCGGGTGGAGCACATCATGCCGTTGGATTCGACGCCGCGGATCGCGCTCTTCTTCAGCACCATGCCATTGGCGGGAACAACCGCGCCGGGTAGGCCCAGCACGCCCTTCATCCCTGCGCGCGCATTGGGCGCGCCGCAGACGACTTGCAGCGGATTGCCGTCGCCCGTGTCGACCGTGAGCACCTGCAGCTTGTCGGCATCGGGGTGGCGTGCGGCGGTCAGCACGTGAGCAACGCGGAAGCCTGCCAGCTTCTCCGCCGGGTCTTCCACGCCCTCAACCTCAAGTCCGATGGCATTCAGCGCGTCGCAGATTTCCGACACCGAAGCGGTCGTCTCAAGATAGTCCTTGAGCCAGGTCAGAGAGAACTTCATGCCTTTGCTCCCACGCCAGCGGAGAGTGTGGGCTGATCGAACGGCGAGAAGCCGTAGTGCGCCAGCCAGCGCGGATCGCCGTCGAAGAAGGCGCGCAGGTCGTTCATCCCGTATTTGAGCATCGCGATCCGGTCGATCCCGAGGCCGAAGGCGAAGCCCTGCCATTCGCTAGGATCAAGCCCGGCGAATTCGAGCACGCGGGCGTTGACCATCCCGCTGCCGCCCAGTTCCATCCACGCATGGCCCGGCGCATCGCCGTGGCCGCCAACGACACGGCGGCCGCCTTCGGTCGAATAGCCGACATCGACCTCAACGCTCGGCTCGGTGAAGGGGAAGTAGCTGGGGCGCAGGCGCAGGACGATATCCTCGCGCTCGAAGAAGGCCTTGAAGAAGGTCTCCAGCGTCCATTTGAGGTGGCCAAGGTGGATGTCCTTGTCGATCACCAGCCCTTCGACCTGATGGAACATCGGCGTGTGGGTGGCGTCGCTGTCAGAGCGATAGACCCGGCCCGGCGCGATGATACGGATCGGCGCGCCCTGTTCCAGCATCGAGCGGATCTGGACGGGCGAAGTGTGCGTCCGGAGCAGAACGTCTTTCGCATCAGCAGTTTTATCGGGGAAATAGAACGTGTCATGCATCGCCCGCGCCGGGTGGGTCTCATCCATGTTGAGCGCGGTGAAGTTGTGCCAGTCGTCTTCGATCTCCGGGCCGGTGGCGACCGCGAAGCCGAGATCGGCGAAGATTTCCGCCAGTTCGTCCATCACCTGCGACACAGGATGCACCGATCCCTTAGGCGCTGCCTGCGCCGGCAGCGTCAGGTCGATCGTCTCGCGCGCCAGCTGCGCTTCCAGCTCGGCTGCTTCCAGTGCTGCCTTCTTCGCTTCCAGCGCATCGGCCACCTGAGCACGGGCCGACTGGATCGCGGGTGCGGCTGCCGTGCGCTCGTCCGGGGTCATGCCGCCCAAAGTCTTGAGCGCAAGGCTGACCCAGCCCTTCTTGCCGAGCGTTTCGAGCCGCTGCGCTTCAAGCGCATCGAGGCTGCCTGTCGCCGCAATCGCGGCGAGCGCAGCCTCAGTCTGGGATGTGATGTCGGTCATGGCCTCGGGTGTTCTGCACGCAGGAAACTTGCCGCAGCCCGCTAGCGCCAAATCACGCCTTTTGCAAAGCGCCTGTCAGGTCAGGCAGCAGGCCCCACAGCAGGCTGGCCGCCCGGCGCGTGCAACCCCTGCATCGCTGCGCCCGCCACTGCCATCCGCGCCCGTGCTGCGGCGGCCAGCAGCGGCTTGTCGGCCCGCGCATACTCGGTCGGACACATCCCCATGAACCGCCGGAAGTCGCGGACGAAATGCGACTGGTCGTGGTAATGGCAATCGAGCGACCCCAGCCACTTGCGCGAGGGATCGAGCATGAAGCGCGACAGGCTCCGCAAGAAACGCTGGCGGCGCAGCAACAGCTTGGGCGGAAAGCCGAAAGCGCGGCGCGACAGGCGCTCGACCGTGCGCACCGTCATGCCCAGCCGGGTGGCAAGATCGGCGACGGTCAGCATGTCGGGATCGAACAGAGCGGTGTGGAGCGCAAGGATCGCCGGATCGGCAGGCCCGGCCTCGGCCAGAAGCCGCTCCATATGCGCCTCGATCAGAGCGAGTTCGGTGCCATAATCCCCGTCACTTGCCGCCAGCGCGTCGGCCAGCGGGACAAAGGCGGCAAACAGCGGGTCAGCAGCGCCATTGACGAAGCGGTCAGCGTAATCACTCGCCGCGCCGGCAAACAGCCGCGCCCAGCCGAGTGGCAGCAGTCCGATCCCCCAGCTATGCCCCGACCCGATCCTGAAACGCATCGCCCGGCTGGTGGGGCCGGTGACAGCGAAGGGCGGACAGGGCTGCAACTCCCCTGCCCCGATCACCGCCTGCGCCCGCCCTCCGGCCATGAACCGCAGATTGGCCCATTCGGGATGCAACCAGTCGTCCAGCCACGGCGCGCGCGGCGAACAGACCACATCGGTGCGGTAAAAAGTCGTGACCAACGGCCGGAGCGCCTCGTCCGGCAGGGCAAAGCGAAACTGGACCGAATTGCCGACTAACGCATGCATATGTGACCACCCCCGACCGCGTCGTGTCCTTACAACGTGCCATTAACCCCGCAGCTTACAATCCCCGGTTTCAGGGGTCGGGGGAGAATACTGATGAAGAATGCGTATGGAGCCGCACTTGCGGCCAGCATTACAATAGTCGCAATGCCGCTCGCAGCCAAGGAGAAGGCCGCCGCGCCCGAATTGGTGCAGTGTGAAGAAAGCATCGGCACGATCGCGCTGGTCGAGGGCGATCAGGCCGGATGGACCGAATGGGGACTCGGATCGCCGCGCGCGCTGATCAACGCTCTGGCGACGGAAAGCGGGTGCTTCACCATCGACAATCCCAACGATACCGCCCCGGCGCGGTTTCTGGTGACCGCCATCGCCGGGTCGGCCGAGGAGGTCGACAAGGGCATGGAGCTGGCCAAAGGCGCCGCGATGGAAGGGCTGGTGCGGTCGGGCGCGGCCAGCTCGCTGCTCGGCGGTGTGCCGGGCGCAGGCGCTGTGCTGGGAATGTTTGGCGGACTCGGCGGCAAGAAAAAGACCGTCGCAGCTGGCCTGCGGGTGGTCAGCCCGGCCAATGGCCTGACCGTGGCTGCCGGACAGGGCATCGTCAAGAAATCGACCATCGACTTTGGCGGCAGCGCGGCTGGCTGGGCCGGCACGGCCGCCAATGCCTCGGGCTATCAGGGCAACAAGAACGGCGAAATGCTGGCTGAAGCCTTCGTCATCGCCTTCAACCAGCTGGTCGCCCAGCGCGAGTTGATGACCGCCGCACCCGAAGCCGCGGGCGCCGCTACTGACGACGACGCCGTGGTCGCGGTCGACACCGTGATGCGTTCGGGTGCCAGCGCCAGTGCGGCGGCCGTCCGCTCCTTGCGGGCCGGAACCGAGCTTGACCCGACCGGCAAGCGCGAAGGTCTATTCATCGAGGTGACGGACAATTTCGGCACCACCGGCTGGGTGTCGGTCGAAGACCTGAGGTAACCTGCCTGTCAGCGGGGCGGCGGCGGCGCGGGCGGATCAAGCGTCTGCGCCGCGCTGCCCCACACTTTGGCCCGCGCTTCCATGAATGACGTCAGGATCGGGTGTTCGCGCGCGGCATATTCGGACGGGTTCATGGTCATGAATTCGCGGAACTCGCGGGTGAATTGCGCCTGGTCGTGATAATGCGCGTCCATCGCTTCGGTCCACGGACGCCCGCGATGGAGCATGAAGGTCGCAAGACTGCGCATGAAGCGCTGGCGGCGCATCAGCAGCTTGGGCGCAAAACCGAAATAGCGCATGCACACCCGTTCGAGCGTGCGGATGCTCATCGCGCAGGCATCGGCAAGATCGTGGACCGAGGCATGATCGCCGCTCACCAGCGCGGCATGGACGCGGGCGATCCGCGGTTCGTCACGATTGGGGCGCATGGCGCGGGTCATGGCGACGACCAGCGCGTTGTATTGTTCGTCCATCGTCGCTTCGGGGTCGCACAGGGCATCGGTCAGACCGGCAAACCGGGCAAAAGCCGGGTGCGCCGCTCCGTCGCAGATCATGTTGGCGCACGCACTGGCATCGGCATCGAAGAACCGCGCCCAGCCGAGCGGGAGAAAGCCGACGCCCCACATCCTGACCGGCCCCATCGCGAAACGGCATGGCAGCGCGCTCGGCCCGGTGCCGACGAATCTCGCCCCGCTCACCCGGCTGGTTGCGATTTCGCCCTCGGGCGGGGTGCCGCAGAAAAAGCGGATATTGGCCCATTCGGGCTGGAGCCAGTCGGTCACGCGCGCGCCGCTGTCGGCGAGATCGAGCGACAGGTGGTAAAAGGTCGTGAAGCACCCTGCGAACTGCGCAGGCGGTTCGCGGAATTCGGCGGTAAGCCGCTGGCCCGACGGCGGCAAAGTCCCGCGCGCGGCCTGTTTGTATCCTCCATCCCCCATAGGTTCAGATAGCCGCAGATGACGCGGTTCTACAAGGGTTATGGCGGGTTTTTACAACCGGCTTGGCCGCAAATCGCAAGCGAAAGGGGCGGATTCCCGCGAAGGAATCCGCCCCTGATCTGTTGTTCGGGCCGGAGCCGCGAAAAGCTTACGCCGGAAGCGCGGCCTTCGCCTGCTGGATCACGGCCTTGAAGGCGCCGCCTTCGTTCATGGCGAGATCGGCCATCGCCTTGCGGTCGAGTTCGATGCCGGCCAGCTTGATGCCGTGCATGAACTGCGAATAGGTCAGGCCTTCCATGCGGACGGCAGCGTTGATGCGCTGGATCCAGAGAGCACGGAAAGTCCGCTTCTTCACCTTGCGGTCGCGGTAAGCGTATTGGCCTGCCTTTTCGACCGCCTGACGGGCGATGCGGATGGTGTTCTTGCGGCGACCACGATAGCCCTTGGCCTGGTCCAGAATCCGCTTGTGCTTGGCGCGGGTGGTAACACCCCTTTTGACGCGTGCCATATCAGTATATCCTTATCTTGAGAATGCGCTGGCCGTCAGGCCGCTCGCATCAATCGAGCCCGTACGGCGCCCACTTCTTGATCGTCGGCGTGTCATTGGCCGACAGGACCGAAGTGCCGCGGTTGGTGCGGATATACTTCGCGTTGTGGCTGATCAGACGGTGACGCTTGCCAGCGACCCCGTGCTTGACCTTGCCGGTGGCGGTGATCTTGAAGCGCTTCTTCACACCGCTCTTGGTCTTCAGCTTGGGCATTTTCATCTCCTAGTAGAGACACGTCGGAACCGGCCATGGCAGCCCTTGTCGCCAGGCTGGCTGATTGATTCGTGTCAGTGAAGTGCGCGCGCTTAGGCGGCGGGGGCGCGAAAGGCAAGGGGGATGAAGGGTGCAGGCAATGCGCCAGGCCCCCCGGATGGCGCATTGCCTGCATTGCCCCTAAGCGCAAATGCCTTATGGGTGCGCTGATGACGACGCATGAGCTGAACCGATCTTCCGCCCGCAAAACGCAGGGCGGAATCAGGCACTTCCTCCGGTCTGCCGCGATCTTCTTTCGCGGTTTCCTCGAACATCCGAGCATGGTGGCATCCGTCATCCCCTCGTCGAAAAGCACGATCGACGCGATGCTGGCTCCTGTCGACTGGGCCAATTGCCGCCTGTTCGTAGAGTACGGCCCGGGCGTCGGCACCTTCACCACCCATATCCTCGACCGCCTGCCACAAGGCAGCATGCTGCTGGCGATCGACACCAACCCGCGATTCGTCGCCTATCTGAACGAGACGATTGACGATCCGCGCTTCAAGGTGGTGCTCGGATCGGCCGAGGACGTCGAACGCTTCGTGCAGGCAACTGGCCATGCCGGGGCGGACTACATCATCTCCGGCCTGCCGTTCTCGGCCCTGCCGACCGAAGTGGCCAAGGCCATCGTCGCTGCAACCTATCGGGTGATGCGCAAGGGCGGCGCTTTCATGACCTACCAGTTCAAGCCGACCGCGCGCGAATTGACGCAGGCGCAGTTCGAACGGAGCGACACCGGCCTTGCACTGATGAATGTCCCGCCGTGCCTGCTGACATGGGGCTGGAAGGACAATGCGCTCGCCGCGCGCGAAGCGGCGGAATAGCCCCCGGCGCTGGCCTGCACGGGCGTTTCCTGACACGAAAAAGGGGCGGCTCCGGTCACCCGCAGCCGCCCCACGATTTCGCCCGTGCGACGGGCCTTAGAAGCGCGCGCCGAACGCGACGCCGAAGTGGCGGCGCTGGGTGTTGATGGTGAAGACCTCACCCAGATCGGCGTAACCGCCTTCAATACGGCCGTAGAAGTTCTCGCCAAAGCTGTGCTCGTAACCGAGCGCGAAGGCGAAGCCCGAACCGTTTTCGGACACGTTGAGGCCCGGACCCGAGAAGTCGAAGCTCTGATCGGCATAGCCGACCTTGCCATAGACCTGACCATCGGCGCCGGTGGCGAGGCCGACGTGCAGACCGGCTTCAATATAGCCGCCCGCGCTCAGGCAGAAGCCGGCTTCGCAGGATTCGACGGTCGAGACTTCGTACTGCGCGTAAGGGCCGACGACGACGGTGTCGCTGACCGCGATGTCGAACCCGGCTTCAGCGCCAAAGGCGAAGGCGCTGCCGATCTTGAAGACGTCGCCTTCCTCTTCAATGCTGCTGACGGTCGGGGTTTCGTAGGTGGCGCGGGCTTCGATGCGGAAGCCGTCGCGGGCGGTCGATGTGTCTGCGTCCTGCGCGAAAGCAGGGGTTGCCAGGCCTGCGCCAAGCGCGGCGGCGAGAATGATCTTCTTCATGATTACCTATGCGTGCGAACCTGTCCGAAATTGGACGGGCGCGCTCTAGTTAATCAAGGTTATAGCGCAATGCAGAGGGCGCGCTTGCGGTAAATATTCACGATATTGTTGCTAGAAAACAACGCTGACAGCCAGCGTCGAGCGCCCTACCCCATCGCCTCCAGCACATCTTCCAGTCGCGCCGGATCGCCCAGCGCGATCACCGTTCCGTCACTCCCTGCATCGAGCGGGTTGCCTTGCCAATCGGCCATGAGCCCCCCAGCGCCTTCGACCACGGGGACCAGCGCGGCGTAATCATAAAGCTTCAGCCCGGCCTCGATCACCACGTCGACATGGCCGCTCGCAACAAGGCCGTAATTGTAGCAGTCCCCGCCGAACACGATCTTCTTTTCGGCGACCTGCTTGGCGACCGACATGAAGGCGTCGGCCTCAAGGTTGGTGAACAGGTGCGGGCTGGTGGTGGCGAGCACCGCGTCGCCGAGTTCCTTAAGGGGCCGCGCGGCGGCGGGCTTGCCGTTGAACAGCGTCGGCTGGCCGATCCGCCCCACCCAGCGTTCCCCGTTGATGGGCTGGTCGATGATGCCGAGCACCGGCCAGCCATCCTGCAGCAGCGCGATCAGCGTTCCGAAGATCGGTCGTCCGGCGATGAAGCTGGTGGTGCCGTCGATCGGATCGAGCACCCACTGGCGGCCTGCGCCCTCGTTGCGGGTGCCATATTCCTCGCCGATAATGCCGTCGTCGGGGAACGCCGCTTCGATCGCGCCGCGCATCGCGGCTTCGGCGGCGCGGTCGGCTTCGGTGACGAAGCTGCGGTCGGCCTTCTTCTCCTCGCTCCACTGGCCGCGGAACAGGGGACGGATGGCCGCGCCAGCCAGATCGGCGAGGCGGATGGCGAGAGCGAGGTCTTTATCAGTCGATGAGGACGTCATCAGCGGTTCTTCCAGTAGTCGAAGGCGAGCTTTTGCTGTGCCTTCACATGCTTAAGGGCATCAGGCCCTGTCCACTCACCTTCGTATCCGGCGGCCTTCGCCCGACTGACCCACCAGCCTTGCCCGGGCAACTGGTCGGATTGCCGAACCACAAGCACCGCGATCAATGGCTCGCCATTCGCACGGGCATTGTCGTCAATCCTGTCGAGCGCCCGCCCCAACTGCCCCACCAGATTGGTGTTGAACTCGAACCCCAAGCGTTCGATGACTTCCTTGTAGGTCAGCCAACCACGTTGGCGCGCAGCTTCGAGAAGCATTTCCCGAACTTTGCGGGGGTCGAGTGCCATCAGTCGAACAATGAGCTGACCGAACTTTCATCCGCAATCCGGCGGATCGCCTCGCCCACCAGCGGGGCGATGGGGAGGATGCGGATGCGGTCCGATGCTTCGGCGGCTTCGGTGGGCCGGATCGAATCGGTGATCACCAGCTCCTTGAGGC
>Ga0209812_10000413_pt1 | contig 39768 bp, 35 predicted proteins | sample JI71714BDNA_FD_187502 | JGI IMG/M metagenome (GOLD analysis project Ga0209812, IMG submission 187502) | Wastewater effluent complex algal communities from Wisconsin, to seasonally profile nutrient transformation and Carbon sequestration -... | ecosystem: Engineered > WWTP > Effluent > Algae...
CGAAGCTTCCGCCCACCAGGATCCGCCCATCGGGTCGTATCAGAACGCATTCCACCTGCTCATTGCTACCGGGGCCTGTTCCGGTCTGGAAGCTGGGATCCAGTGCGCCATCTGGCAGCAGCCGCGCCAGGGAATTCACGATCACACCATCGTACGCATCGAAGAGGCCACCGATGAGGATGCGTTCCTCGCCATCCACCACCAAGTCGTGGATGGTGCCACTGCAGGCGTGCAATGGGTTGTGGTCCGTATCCAGCGCACCCGTCGCCAACAGCCGTGCCACACGCGGTGCGTAACGGCCGTTGTAGCTCACGAACTGGCCCATCACCATCACGCGTCCGTCCGGCAAGGCCAGCACGTCTTGCACCATCTGGTCGAAGCCATCGTCGATCACGAAGGTGTTGTCCACTGCACCGCTGGCCGTAAGCCGCGCCACGAAACGCCGGGAGGTAAGGTTCACCGCTTGGAAGGCACCGCCGAGCAACAGGCGATCATCGGGTAGCACCACGCACGAATTCACGCCGCCGCCCATGTTGGTGGTGAAGCTGCCGTCCACCGCACCGTCCGTCTGCAGCCGCGCGAGCCTGCTGCGCGAGGTGCCGTGTACGTTGACGAATTCCCCGCCGATGACGATGCGTCCATCGCTCTGCAGGGCCATGGTGCTCACGGTGTTGTTCGTGCCGGGCGCCGCTTGGAAACCTGCGTCCAATGTGCCATCCGTGTTCAATCGGGCGATGCGACCGCAGGCCACACCGTCATATTGGGTGAATGTGCCGCCGATCAGGATCGCACCGTCCGGCTGTAGCGCCAGGCAACGCACATCATCGTTCGCTCCGGACACCGGTTGGAAGCTGGCGTCCACTGCACCATCGGCCTCCAGACGCACGATGCGGCCCACCGCCTGCCCGTTGAACGTGGTGAAGGCTCCGGCCACCACCACCTTGCCATCCAGCTGCACCACGATGCTGCGTACGATGCCGTCCGCACCACTGCCCACATCGAAGCTCGGGTCCACACTGCCGTCGGCGTTCAAACGCACCAAGCGGTTGTGTGCGGCTTGCTGGTAGCTGGAGAAAGCACCACCCACCAGCAGTTGTGCATCCGGCAGTGCCGCCAGGGCATAGACGATGTCGTTGGCGTGGATGTACGAGCTGAACGCGCCAAGCGGCAGGCCCTGTTCATCCAATGCGGCGATGCGACCCGCCGCACTGGTGTTGTAGCTGGTGAATGCGCCGCCGATCACCACCACACCATCGCTCCGCAACACGGCCGTACGCACCACGGTGTTGGCACCGCGCCCCATGCCGCTGCTTATATCATCCGGGTTGAAGGTGAGGTCCACCGATTGGGACCATAGCAGGTGTGCCGCGATCCATGTGGTGAAGAGGGTGAGGGTGCGTAGCGTACTCATCGGTGGTGCTTCGGCCCGAAATTAGGCGTCGGTGCGGATACGAGGGACGTGGGTGGGTGTTCGCGAAAGCGCCCGTTCCTGAAGACGAAAGACCGCTGCGCGGGTTCGCGGACGACACCCTTCGTGGGTTTGGAAAGCACGAACGCCACACGCCACCGCGCTCGGTCAATAAGCACAAGGTGGTCGCAGCGCATAGCCCGGGGAAGGTAGAAAGGGTGGGGCTAGCGTGTTGGGGGCGCAGGGTCTCCGCCATCCGGCGGAAGGCCGCTGCGCAGGTTTGGTTGGCGATCGCATCGGACACCATTGCGGTGTTTCCAGACTGAGCGTTATAACATGGGATCATTTTGAGTATTTTCCCTTATTTTCGTTGTACAGGTCGTGGTCGTAGGTAGCTATTTGTTGATATGGTCGATGAATCCATTGGCACCGCTTCCACCATTTCATGAACAGGGCCTCGCGGACCACTTTCAAGATATCAACCGAAAACACTCTAACACAACAACTATGCGACTCTCATTCACCTTTTTATTCAGCATCTGCATCGGTTCGATGTGGGCACAGACGATATCGATCATCGATGGCTTCGCTGCGGCTTGCAGCGGGACCCTGTTTGACTCTGGTGGGCCAAGTGGTGGTGGGTACAGTGGCGGAGAAGATTGGACATTGGTCTTCTGTTCTGAGACTCCTGGATATGCACTTCGATTGGAGTGGGTTTCGCTGAATTTAGCACCCGGTGATTTCATCGAGATCTACGATGGACCCGACGCCACGGCCTTTTTTTTCGGTCAATTGAACAGTGGCAACGATGGTGTAACTGTTCAGTCGAGCTATGACAACGTGATCGCCAATGGACAAGGTTGCTTAACGCTTCGCTTCGTCAGTGGTATCGGTAATTCTGGTTCCTTCCAAGCCAGCATCAGTTGCTTCATTCCGTGCGCCCCGCCAACGGCGGACGCAACCGTCCAAGGAAGCGCGGATACTGCCAAGGTCTGCGTGGGTGAGGAAGTGCTATTTGACGGCAGCTCATCCACGCCTGCCGCCGGGTTCAACCTCGCCGACTTTGATTGGGAGTTCGGTGATGGGAGTGAGAATGGTGATGGACCAAGTATCACGCATGCTTACAGCGTACCTGGTGAATACACAGTGAACTTGCAGGTGACGGACGACGCTGGATGCGAGAGTGTGAATGGCATTGAACTTCAAGTTGTAGTGAACGACTTACCGATCGCGGTAGCTACGATAGTTGCACCGAGTACCGGTAGTGCGTGCCAAGGCGAGCAGATCACATTCAGTGGTAGTGGGTCGACGACTACCCAACCTGTAGAGATTGTTGGTTATAGCTGGAATTTTGGTGATGTACTCGAGGGGACTGGGGAGGTGGTTGAGCACGCGTACAGCGTTACAGGTGATTTTGAGGTGGATCTTCAAGTGATTGATGAGAATGGATGCACAAGCGTGAATGACATCAACTTGCCAGTAGTCGTTAATGCTACCCCGTATTTCGCATTCGAGGCATCCGAGGTGATCACTGGACCAATAGAAGTTCTACTTGGAACCACATACTCCTTCGCTGTTGAGGCTATTCCGAATGGATCTTATGTGTGGAACTTGCCGCAAGATTGGTCGACGATGGATTCAACGGAGGCTGAACTCAGCACGCTGGTCGCCGGTCTCATTGACACTACCACGATATCCGTTCAGATCATCGATACACTGACGGGGTGTACGAATACTCTGGTGGATACCGTCATCATTAACGGTACCGTAGGGCTGCTCACTGAGGATCGCCAAGGTGAGGTCCGGGTTGCACCCAACCCAGGGAATGACCTGTTCCTGATCACCAACGTGAGTGCCCCAGCACACTTCGTGCTACTCGACGCAGTGGGTGGTACAGTCCTCGATCTAGGTGTGCAGACAGGGTCCTTTTCGGTGGACAGTACTCCATTATCAATGGGAACCTACTTCTTGCTTCAACGTGATGGGGTGAATCGGAGAGCTGTGCCGATCGTTGTCCAGAAGTAATTGGGCTTCAAGGAGCTGAAGGGCATGCCCACCGGCGCCGTGCTGGCCAGCGAGAAGTACCCGGCGCTCGAAGTGCTGCGCACCAGCAAGACCATCCCGTTCGGGGAGGGAAGCTCGAAGGGCTGGGCGTTCACGGTGGTGGTGAGGTCGGAGGCTATGCTGGACATTGGTGCATCAACCACGTCAATATACCGCTGCGCAGGGTTAGGATGAGGATAGCGGAGGAATCCCTTCCAAGGCATTTAACTATATCGGCCTGTGGACGCTAGGAAAATACTCAGAGTGCGTCTATGAGGTACCTTTGGATATCTACCGGTTCACCAACGGACGGCCATGGCAGCAGCACAACTTATAACCCAACTTGTTGAGACATTAACTCAGCCTGAGTTCCATAGAGTGGCTCTGCGCTATCTCAGCGATGTTGAAGGTCTCAAGAGAGTCATTGATATCAACGGTCCATATGACAGTGGTTTGGACTTTACAGATATGGGGTCGGATGGCATGGTGCAATTCCAAGCTACCGTAGAGTCCTCTGAATCGAAATTACGGGCGAAGTTCAGAACGGATTTTTTGAAAGCAAAGGAGAATGTGGAACAGTATGCCCTATCGAAGAAGGTCATTTACTTCTATGGTAAGTCGCTCTCTGAGCGAAAGGTTCTTGAAACAAAGAAGACTGCGCTGGACGACTATGGATTAATTCTTGAGCTCGTTGATGCAAGAAGAATTGGTGGTATTTCTGAAATATTCACTGAATTAGGTAGCTTTATTGTCGATATATCCGGACTAAATCGCCTGGAGTTGCCCAGTGATTACTTCGACAGCGAAAAGGTCCGTGCATTCTATGAACTTATGACAAATGGAACGATGTCGGATGTGAAGTATAGCATTCTGAAATCCTTTATTGTACATCACCTCTACGAGAACAATTCTGCAAGCAAGGTAGAATTGTTGCAATTCGTGAACACTCAGTTTAACTCTTCTTTTAATTCCACATATTTTAGTTCTGTTCTTAATAAGCTCAAATCGGAGCAAAGAGTTGTTGAAGATAAAGGAACTGCTCAAGTATCATTGTCTACGGTTGAGTTCGATCGCATTGAAGGGGCGCTGAAGGAGTATAAACTGGAAGAAACTCTGTTGACAAGGAAAATTCAAGAAGTATTGACCCACTACGGCATTGATGTTTCGATTTGCGATGGTCTCATCATTCAAATAGCCAAGGTCTATGAGAGCAATTATTCAATAAATCTATCTGAATTCGTTAGTCATACGGGCGACATTCGTGATTTCGCAACGGCCACGAAAACTTTCAAAACATGGTTAAGGAGCAAGTTGGATAAGGCTCTGATACCTCGGCTGCCTAACTTGATTTCAGACCTGTTAGCTGTCTGTGATGGCAACTTCCTTCTTAAAACGATTGCCTCTGGTGAGGTTATCTCAAAGGTCTCTGATCCGGATCGACTGCAGGATTACCTCATACGGAACAAAGAAAACGTTCCGATTTTCGTGGATGCGAACGTTCTCTTGTTTCTTGTCTGCGCTGCTTATAATCCATCTTCAAAATTTCAGTCATACAAGTATCAAGTGGCTCGCCAGTTGGCGGACTATGTCATGAGGAACAACATTCAACTATCAACAATTCGTTCATATGCTTACGAAGTCTTGCACCATATGCGAGATGCGATCGCTATACTACCATTCACACAGCTGGCGTTCTATGATCAACTTGGAGGTAGTAGGAATGTATTCTTCAACTTCTTTCAACACATGAAAGATAACGGTGAGCTTGAAGAGGATGTGACAAGCTTCCATGACTTTCTTGATGCTTTGGGGTTTGGTATGAGCCATGGCCCCGACTATACGTATCGTGCAGAGCTTGTTCAATTGATGAGAATCATTCAAGTGGATATCGCTGACGGGAAGCACTATGAAATTACTAGAACGATGGATTTAATATATAAAGAAATGAAAAAGAGCCAGGGATTTAAGGCCCCCCTTGCTGTGAAGAACGATGCAATAATGATAGAGCGCCTAGCCGATGAAAATACGGATGTTAATCCACTAGACCCTATATTCTGTACGTGGGATTTTTCTCTTATCCCAGTTCGCACCAAGTACTTCGAGAAGCACCCTGCTTGCACGAAGTGGTATTTCTTCACCCCCGCGCGACTGATGGATCACTTCTCAATGATGGAGATGCGTATCCGGCCTGGTGCTGTTACACGTGAGGTGATTGCATTGTTGAATCAAGAGCTTGATATCAAGGAACACGCACAGTCCTTGCTAGATTCTTTGCAGGCAATTATTAACCCTTCCACGCCAACTGGATTCAAGTATGCGAAAAAGCTCGCAGAGATTCGCCGCCAGTCAGATGAAATTGCCACGAAGGAGGATGTGTTGGCCGGAACTCCATCCTTTGAGACGAATGCTGTCGACTATATATTTACAGAGTTATATGTGCACTTTCACAGTAAAGATAACTCCGATATAATGGATCGCTTCCGTAATCTCTTCAAAAGAGAAGAGCTCTATGATGTCGTCATTGAACGGTTAACAAACGAGGTTGAACACGTTCGTGTTAAGAAGAGGATTAGTGAGGACCTCTTCTCAGATATTGTTGATTTAATGAGTTCCTGATAGTCTATGCTATTTTGTAAGCTTACTCATCCTTCGGCCACGGGATTGTAGAATCCAAGCGCTATTCAGTGTTCCTCCTCAGGCGTTGTTGGCCTCGCGAACATTCGTCCCCACCCGCACCACCTCCCCACTCACCACTCCCAACGCCCGCCCCGTCAACTTCTGCCCCAAGAAGGGCGTGTTGTGGCTGGTGCTCACCAGGTCGGCTTCGGTACAGGTCCAGTTCACTTCGGGGTCGAAGAGGGTGATGTTGGCGCGGGCGCCTTCTACGATGTGGGCCAGGGGCAGGCCCAACACGGTACGCGGGCCGTGGGTGAAGCGTTCGATCAGGCGGCGTAGGCTCATGCGGCCCTTGGCGGCGGTGTTGGCTACGGCGAAGGCGGTCTCAATCGGCGCGCAGGCTGCGCCTACGCGCCACACCAACTGCATCAAAGTAGGCTAAGACCACGGCGTTCCAGCACTTCTTGCGCGCAGCCACTGGGTACCTGCGGAAGAGGTGGACGTCACCACAACGCTACGATCACGTGTGCCAGACCACTGGTTGGCCGCCAACCGGCGGAAGTCCGTTGCGGAGGATGGGCTGGGGTGGCGGTCGCGGCTGACACCTTACGCTGGTGCAACCTATTCCGTGTACGTGGTGAAGCTACGCCCATCATAGCGGCTGAGGCCGAAGCCCCGCGTGCCGAACCAGAGGTGCCCGGCGCTGTCCTCCAGGATGCTGAAGACGGAATTGTTGGCCAAGCCATCCGCGGTGGTGAAATTCTGGAGGGTGCTGCCGTCGTAGCGGTACACACCGTTCTTATCCGTGGTGAACCACAGGTTGTCTTTACCATCTTCCAAGATGGCATGGAGGCCATGCTGCACCAGGGCAGCGTTGGCTTGGAAGGGGGTGAAGCGCTGCCCATCATAGCGGGACGCGCCATGCCTGCGGGTGGCGGACCACAGGTTGCCGGCTGCATCGGTCGCGATGGAAAAGATCATGTCATCCGGCAGCTGCCCATCCGGGGGCGTATAGGTGGTGGGTTGCATGGTCCGGCCGTCCTGGTTGGTGCGGTAATAGGCTTCCGAAGGGAGGAAGTTCCGGAAGTCGGTGCCATCGTAGCGCCACACGCCACCCCCGTTCCAGGAGCTGAACCAGATGTGGCCCTGCCTGTCCTGAAGCATGTCCAGGATCAGCTGATACCGGTCGCCGTGGTTCAACGGTCGGTCATGGCCGTTCAGGAAGCTGGTCACGGTGCGTCCATCGCTGCGATGGATCCCCTTGGTCAGGGCTCCGAACCACAGGCCGCCATCCCGATCCTCCAGCAGGCTGGTGATACGCAGGCTCTTCAGGCTGTCCGCCTCGAAATAGGGGCGGAAGGTGGTGCCCGTATACACACAGATCCCCGCATCGGTGGCGATGAGGATGTTGCCGGCGCGGTCCTGGATGATGGCCCCCGCCTTGTTGTGGCACAGACCGTCCTGCGTGGTGAACTGCTGGAACGAGGTGCCGTCGTAGCGGTACACGCCCTCACCAGCGGTACTGAACCACAGGTTGCCGGCGCGGTCCTGCAGCTCACAGCGTACATTCCCCGAGGTGGCGCCCAGTGTCCGGACCATGCGGGGCACTGCCTGCGCAGGTGCTGCTCCCTGGTCCACCTGCCCATTGAGCGCATCGGCCGGGACCTGCCCACTACAGGCCGAGAAGATGATCAGCGGCACCAGGGTGATGCCGATGAGGAGTGTCCGGTAGCTGTGCATGGGGGCGTTCGAGTTTCTGCCTTGCCCCAGCGCAGCGCCATGTGGCGTATGGGAGTGCTGGCGGCTGAAGGTATTGCGGATGGGTGGGAGAGGGCGCAGACGGTTCAAACCTTCGCAAGGTGGTCTCGAAGAGGTCCCTGCCCTCCAAGGCATTACTGGCCGTGTTCCCGACGTTCCTCGTCCAACATCCGGTGCACCTCTTCCCAGGTGTAAGTGCGCGCCTCACCACGTTGGTATGCCTCGAAGCGCTCGTTCACCACGTTCAACTGCGCATCGCTCAATTCAAAGCCATCGGTGCCGTCGAGTATGTGCTTCACTTCCTCCAGCTTTTCCTGGTCGTTCAGTGCGGCGAGTTTCTCCAGCAGCTCCAGTTTCAGTGTACGGTTGTCCATGAAGAGTGAAGTTAGGCTAGAGCGCAACGGTCGCAACTTGCCCCACCCGCACCTCATTTTCACTCACCACCCCAAGCGCCCTTCCCGTCAACTTCTGCCCCAAGAAGGGCGTGTTGTGGCTGGTGCTTACCAGGTCATCTTCGGTTGTTCCAGTTCACTTCGGGGTCGCAGAGGAGGTTCTTCTGTTGTTCACGTGGCGTTGTGCCAGCGAATAGCCACCACTGTCCTCGACGCACCGTTCTCAAAGGTGGTCACTTCAATGTGCTGCTCACGCTCGAAACGCATCATGATCCGCGGTGCCTCCGGGTGCCCATATGCCACTGAGCCAGCCTGTTCGGCAACGGCCCTTCCAGTAGTGATAATGAAAGGTTGGTCACCGCTAATGCCGCATAGTTCAAGTGATGGGTCATGCAGCTGATGATGCTCGATATACACGACCGGGCCAAGCCCCAAAGCATTCGAGCCACAGCTTCCATTTGCTTTTGGCTTCTGGAGGAAATGGTCGCTTGAAAGATCTGTGCAACGGCTGTAGAAATAGATCGCCGTTGCCTCCTCAGTGGCGTACTCGACTATGAATGTGTCTTCCCACATCGTTAGAAGTCCGAATTGGTGCAGGGTGCGATCTATTACATGCGCTGCGATCTCGGGGTACTGCACCCCAAGCTTGCCGATATCTAACGGTACGGTGGTGGGAATACTTTCAGCGTTGCGCGTGGTAATGGTAGAAACCTCCAAGCAGAACCAAGCCACTGGAATGGTCAGGATAATTAGGCCGATCAGGATCAGTCGCGCCATAGCTGGCCAGTCAAAATAGTGCCGCTCAAACGCCGCTCATCTTCAGCGAAGCTACCCGCACCACCTCCCCACTCACCACTCCCAACGCCTTCCCCGTCAACTTCTGCCCTAAGAAGGGCGTGTTGTGGCTGGTGCTCACCAGGTCGGCTTCGGTGCAGGTCCAATTCACTTCGGGGTCGAAGAGGGTGATGTTGGCGCGGGCGCCTTCCACGATGTGGGCCAGGGGCAGGCCCAGCACGGTGCGCGGGCCGTGGGTGAACCGTTCGATCAGGCGGCGTAAGCTCATGCGTCCCTTTACGGCGGTGTTGGCCACGGCGAAGGCGGTCTCCAGGCCGATGATGCCGAAGTTGGCCTGGCCGTATTCCAGCACCTTGTGTTCGCGGTCTTCGGGGCGGTGGTCGCTCACGATGGCGTCGATGGTGCCGTCCTTCACGCCTTCGCGCAGGGCTTCGAGGTGTTCCAGGTCGCGCAGGGGCGGCAGCACCTTGTAGCAGGTCTCGAAGCCGCGCAGGCAGCCATCGTCCAAGAGCAGGTTGTGCGCGGCCACGCTGGCGGTGACATGCTGCTTGCGGGCCTTGGCGGCGCGGATCAGTGCCACACTTTCGGCGGTGCTGATGGTGCTTACGTGCAAGTGGCCGCCGGCGTAGGCGTGCAGGGCCAGGTCGCGCTGCAGGGCCACGGTCTCGGCCACGGGGGGCAGGCCCTTCAGGCCCAGGCGCGTGCTCATGGGGCCTTCGTGCATCTGGCCGCCGCGGCTCAGGTCGGGGTCGCTGGGATACACCATCACGGGCGCGTGGCCCATGCCGCTGCTGTATTGCAGGGCCAGCAGCATCAGGCGGCTGTTGCGGATGGTGCGTTGGTCGTCGCTGAAGGCCACGGCGCCGGCCTGCTGCTGGTCGTAGAGCTCGGCGAGCTGTTCGCCCTTGAGGCCCTGGGTGAGCGCGCCGATGGGCAGCAGCTGCACGGGGTGCCCCTGCGCACGGGCCCGCAGGTAGCCGATGCCAGCGCGGTCGTCCGTCACCGGTTTGGTGCTGGGCAGCACGGCCACGGCGGTGAAGCCCCCGGCGGCGGCGGCGTCCAGCCCGTTGGTGATGCCCGCTTTCCACTCTTCGCCCGGCTCGCGGAAGTGCGCGCGCAGGTCCACCCATCCCGGGCTTACATGGATGTTGTACTCGTCACCGGTCATCCGGTCATCGCGCGCGCCGAGGGAGGAGGCGCGAAGCGATCCTGTTACCTCAAAGGCTCCCTTTGCGGTGATCCGTTCCCCCACCTTCACGATCACACCATCGCGGACCAGGATGTCCACGGTAAGGTCGTGGTAGGGACCTGAAGGGTCCACCACCTTCACGTTGCGTAGCACAAGCTCGTTCATCGGGTGTTGCGGATCAGGAACACTTCAGCGGCGAGGAACAACAGCGCCAGGAGGATGAACCATTTCCAGAGCTTGCGGCCCTGGTCCAGTTCGCTCAGGCGGAGGGAGAGGTCGGCACTGGCATCGTCGATCACCGAGAAGCTGGTGAGGCCGCGCTCGGTGAGCTTCGCCTGCAGTTCGGCGGTGGTGAAGGTGCGCAGGTCGCTTTCGCGGCGCGCCAGGTTCAGGGCCACGGCCAGCACGGTATCGGGCCCCAAGGTCACGAAGTAGGGGCCGTCGGGCAGGTCGGTGTCGTGCAGCAGCAGGTCCGTGCGGCCCGGGGTGCGGCGCACTTCGGGCACCAGGTCCAGGCCGTTCGGGCCTTTCAGGTGCGGCGGCTCGTCGGTGGCCACGGCCAGGCCTTCCAGCGGTATGCGGGCCTCGTCGCCGATGGTGTGGTACAAGGTGCCCATGGGGCGGCTCAGCTCGGCCATGCGCAGCAAGCTGGTGGCGAAGAGGCTGTGGCGGGTGAGGTTGCTGGCGCTCTCGGCCAGCGGACTGGCGCAGAGGTACACGCTGCCACCGGCCTCCTGCGCACCGTTCTCCGCGGTGGGGCGTTTGGTGGTGCGGGCGAGCCAGGCGCTGCCATCCTGCAGGCGCAGCAGCACATCGCTACCGGCCGCCGGTTTCAAGCTCCACCGCTCGCGCACCACGGGCAGCTCCACGTTGCGCGGCATGGTCTGGAAGATGGCGCGGTAGAAGGGTTCTTCCAGGTCGATGCGGTCCACCTTCACCAGGCCGGTGTCCACACGGGCCGGTGGGGCGGCGCCCACGCTGGCGAAGAGTTCAGCATAGCGCGCGGGGTCTCCTCCCGCAGCACCACGGGAGCTGGGAGGGAACACGGCGATGCTGCCGCCGGCTTCCACGAATTCCACCAGCGCACGGCTGAGGCCGCCGGGCACATCGGGCAGGGCGTTCAGCACCACGAGGTCCTGCTGTTTTAAGCTGGCGAGGTCCAGCGCGCGATAGGGCTGGGTGCTGAAGGTGTGTGCGCTGTCCAGCCCGAATACGCTGGTGACGGCGCGGTCGCCCTCGGGGTCGTTGCCTGTGACCAGCAGCACCCGCAGGCGGTCGCTGACGCGGTAGGCGAGGTAGAGCTTGTCATCGAACACCACGGGCTGGTCGTTGATGCTCACCACGCCCCAGTGGTCGCCGGGGCCATCGCCGAGGAAACGCAGGGTGGTGTCCACTTCGGCGCCACCGGCCACGCTGAAGCTGGCCACGGCGCGTTGGCGCCCATCGATGTCCAGCCGCAGCGGCACGTTCACCAGCTCCTGCGCACCGTGGTTGCGGATGCGCACGTGCAGCACTTCGTCCTGCCCGGCGCGGCGCACCGGCGTGGCGAACCACGCGCTATCGATGCTGAGGTTGTCCGGCGTGGTGGGGGTGAGGGGCACGATCACCGTGGGCACGAGGGTGTCGTTGGTCCATTGGTCCACATCGGTGATGCTCTGCTGCAGGTCGGTGAAGAGGATGGCGCGTTTGCTGGTGGCTTCGCTGGTGGCGAGGGCTTCGCGCTGGCGCAGCAGCACCTTGCTCAGCGGCCGCGAGTAGGGACCCACATCGGCCTGGGCGGCGCTCTCCAAGGCTTCGTCGCGCCCCAGCAGCAATTGCTCACGTCCGCTGAAGTGGCCGGTGAGCACTTGGAAGCGGTCGGTGGCGTTGTAGGCCATCACGGCGTCCTGCGCGCCCTTGCGGGCTTGGTCCAGCAGGCGGCCCTGGGCGTTGCGGCCGTCCATGCTGTAGCTGTCGTCCATGTAGAGGGATACCGCGCGTTGGCCGGCCTTCACCGCACCACCGGCACCGGGCAGGTAGGGCTGCGCGAAGGCGAGCACGAGGCAAGCGAGCGCCAAGAGCCGCGCCAGCAGCACCAGCCAGTGTTGCACCTTCTTGCGGGCACGCGTCTGCTGCGACACTTCCGCCAGGAAGCGCACGTTGGGGAAGTCGATGCGCTTGAAGCGCCGGAGCTGGAAGAGGTGGATGAGCACCGGGATCGCCAGGGCGGCCAAGGCCCAGAGGAATGCCGGATGGAGGAAGGACATCAGGGGCGAAGATAGCAGGTGGCGGGAGCGAGGCAGTCTGCAGTTGGCAGTTCGCAGTAGGCAGTCAATACAACAGCCGTGTGGGTACTGCCAACTGCGAACTGCCTACTGCGTACTGCCAACTGCACCTACCGGCAGATCACCTGGTCCATCAGCAGCTGCGTGAAGCGGGCGCCGCCGGTGCGGTTGAGGTGGCGGTTGTCGTTGAAGTTGGCTTCGGCATCCAGCGAGTCGTTGAAGTCGAAGAGGGTCAAGCCTTCCGCGGCCATCAGGCGGGCGGGGGCTGTGCGGATGTGCTCCGGACTTTGCACCTTGAAGTTGGGGCTGCTGAACACCACCGGCTCTATGCCGTGCGCGCGGCACAGCGCGATCAGGGCCTTGAGGTCTGCACCCAGGTTGGGCGCGGTGGTGGGGTTGAAGGTGTACGTGTAGCTACCGTAGAACCGGTCGTTGGGGCTGAAGTAACTGCCCGTGCTGTCGAAGGGCGCAGTGCGTTTGCCCAGGGCCGTGCGCAAGGTGGGTTCCAGGCCCCACTTGAAGTTGTACTTGGTGTAGCGCCAGAAGGGGATGTGCCGCAGCCAGTACCACTCGGGGTCGCGGTGGTGCAAGTAGTCGTAGATCAGGGTGTCGTCCAGGAAGGGCACGAAGTCGTAGAGCGTGCTGGAGAAGCCCTCTTGTTCATCGGTGAGCACCGAGCTGTCCACCTGCAGGAGTAGTTTTTTGGTGGTGTTGCCGTTGCGCAGGAAGAGCTTCAGGGCCAACAACATCTCGGCCGGACGGAAGTGGTTGTTCGCCAAACTGATGGTGCGCAGGCCGCAGCGCGCATTGATGGCGTTCATGTCGATGTTCCACAAGGCGCGCGACGAGCCGATGATGACCGCATCGTAGTGCTCGCCATGCATACGGTTGAGCCATTGCGCCTTGGTGCCCGTGCCGTTGCGATGGATGCGCGTGAAGAGCGGGTCCAGCACCAAGGCCAGCACCACCAGCAGCCCCACCACCACCAAGAGTTTGCGCAAGAGGCTGGCCATGGTTCAGAACTGGAAGTAGATGAAGGCTTTCTGATCCACGTACACCCCGAAGAAGATCACCAGAAGCAGCAGACCGGCGTAGCCGCTGTAGCGCAGCAGGGGCCTGCGTTCCAGGGTGGGAATGAAGTCGGGCCGCGCCGTCCACCCGTCCAGCACGAAGAGGCCCGCCCCCAGCAGCAAGGTCATGGCGAAGGCGATGGGCGTCAGTTCGGTGTAGCTCAGGATGCGTTTCACCAGGAAAACAGGGTCATTGCCCGTGGTGCAGATGCGGCCCGCGAATTCCACAGCCTTGGACAGGTCCTGTGCCTTGAAGAGGATCATGGAGCAGAGGATCACGCCCATGGTCAAGGCCCAGCGCAGGGCTTTCGGCCAGCGCACCATACGCTTTTCGAAGGCCAGCTCCAAGGCCATGAAGAGGCCCAGGAACAGCCCCCAGAGCACGAAGGTCCACCGCGGCCCGTGCCACAGCCCGCTGAGCAGGAAGGTGATGGTGATGGCGAACATCACGCCCAGCATGCCGCGGCTGCGCATGCTGTAGTTGAGCGGGGTGAAGACGTAGTCGCGGAACCAGGTGTTGAGGGTGATGTGCCAGCGGGTCCAGAACTCGGCCAAGGAGGTGCTGAAGTAGGGGCGGTCGAAGTTGCGGGTAAGGTCGATGCCGAGCAGTTTGGCGGCGCCACGGGCGATGTCCGAGTAAGCGCTGAAGTCCGCGTAGATCTCCACTGCGAAGAAGACCACGCCCAGCGCCGCCACCATGCCACCGAAGAGGTCGGGGTTGCTGAAGATGGTATCGGCCATGGGCGCGAAGCGGTCGGCGATCACCATCTTCTTGAACGCGCCGATCAGCAGCAGGCGCAGGCCTTCCACCAGCTGTGCCCGCCGGTAGGGGCGCGGTGCGGAGAGCTGGGGCAGGAGGTCCTTGGCCCGCTCGATGGGCCCGGCCAGCAGGAGGGGGAAGAAGGCTACGAAGGTGAAGAAGACGGGCAGGTCACGCTCGGGCTCCTGGTCGTCGTTGTACACATCCAGGCAATACCCCAGCGACTGGAAGGTGTAGAAGCTGATGCCGACGGGCAGGGCGATGTGCAGCACCCACGAGCTCTCCATGCCCAGGGCCAGTTGGAAGCTGTCCACGAAGAAGTTGAAGTACTTGAAGAAGAAGAGCAGGCCCAGGTTCACCACCAGCGTGACCAGGATCAGGCGGTCCTTGGTGCGGTCGTCGCGGCCTTCGGCCAGGGCGATGCCCATGCGGTAGTTGAAGTAGGAGCTGAAGAGGATGAGGACCAGGAAGCGCGGATCCCACCAGCCGTAGAACACGTAGCTCGCCAGCAGCAGCACCGGTATGCGGTGTTTGCCCGTGGCCGTGAGCGGTGCCCAGTATAGGGCGAACACCACCGCCAGGAAGAGCAGGAATTGCGGCGAGTTGAAGATCATCGAGGGCCGCGAAAATAGCGGCTTGCTTCCGCCTCAGCGCTTTTTGTCCGCCCCGGCCGAAACACCCATGCCGAACAAGGCGATGTCGTACTTCACTGGGTCCAGCGGATCGAACTTCCGCAAGGCGGCGGTGAGTTCTTCCACGGCCTTCCAGTCGTCCTGCGGGCGTTGCAGCAGGCCCAGCGCGCGGCCCACGCGGCCGGTGTGGACATCCAGCGGCACCATCAGCTGGGCCGGCGTGATGCGCGTCCACAGGCCCAGGTCCACGCCGCGGTCGTTGGGGCGCACCATCCAGCGCAGGTACATGTTGATGCGTTTGGCGTTGCTGCCCTTGGCGGGGTCGGCCACGTGTTTCAAGGTGCGCGCCGGGTGTGGGATCTCGAAGAAGCGGCGCTTGAAACGGGCGATGCCTTCGGCCATGGTGCCCAGTTCGCCCTGCTCCAGGAAGGCCTGCTCCAGGTCGCCATAAGTGCCTAGCACGTGGCGCGAGGCGCGGATGAAGTGCAGCAGGTCCGTGCCGTTGAAGGTGCGGTGGACGAAACGCGCGAGCCGCTCCAGCTCGGCCTCGGTGGCGTTGGTCACGAAGTCGTGCGGGGCCTCGTCCATCAGCCGCACCAGCTCGCGGGCGTTGGCGATGATGGTCTTGCGCTGCCCCCAGGCGATGGTGGCGGTGTAGAAGCCGATCAGCTCGGCATCGCGCCGGTCGGCGAAGGCTTTGGGGATGTGGATGGGATCGGCCTCGATGAAGCCGGGCCGCGCGTGGCGGTCGTAGGCTTCGTTCAGCAGGGCCCCGAGGGCCGCGATACGCTTGTTCGGCGTGCGGTGGCGCTTCAGGGGTTCAGCGGGATCTTCCAAAGCTTCTTGCTGCTGGTGGAGTATTCGGCGATGAAGTAAAAGCCATTCGCCGTGACAGCGCACAAGTGAGGGTACATTTCCGACTCCAGCACGCTGTTGGCCGCGAGTTTGATGATGCGGGTGCCCGCCGCGGTGCCGTTGCTATGGTGCAGGGTGTAGGCGTAGTTCGCATCGCGCAAGGTGTAGACCAGGCCATTGCCCACGGCAGCGGCGTACATCGGACTGCTGCCCACCGGAATGGTGAGGACGTTGGTGATGGTGCCGTTCTGGGCGAGCTTCTTCAGTTTGATGCCGCGTGTATCGTCGTTGGCGAAGAAGAAAATGTTGCTGCCCACCTTGGTGAGGTATCTGGGGTTGCCGCTGCCGTAGGGGTGCAGATCAGCGAAAAGGGTGGTGCCCTGGGGCGTGCCATCGGTCACCCAGAGCTCGCGCCCCGAACTGTTCTCAGCGGTGAAGAGCACACGGTCGCCGAAGACGATGAAGTCCCAGGGTGCGGACCCCACGCTGCTGCCGGGCATGATCTCCTTCAGCAGCACCAAGGTATTCGTGGCCGGGTCGTAGCAGTAGGGCTCGGGGTTGCCGTTCGGGTTGGTGCTGGTGAGGAAGAGCTTGCCGATGCCGCTGAAGAGCAGACCATGCCCCGCACTGGCAGGTCCCGGTACGTAGGCATTCACCAGCTGGGTGCCCGCGGTGGTCCCATCGGTGCTCCAGAGCTCGTTGCCCTCGGCGCTGGTATGGCCCACGAAGTACATGCGGCCGTTCAACATGGCCGTGGAGTGGCTGGCCCCACAAGCGGGTATGCCGTGGCCCGTGCCCTGATCAATGTCCTTCAGCAAGGTGGTGGCACCGGTGTTGGCGCTCACTTTCACCAATTCCTCGCCCACCGCAGCGCTGAACCGCGTGCTGCAGATGAGGTTGTTGCCGAGCACTTGTGGTATGAGCACGCCGCACGGTACGTTAAAAGGCACCACTACCTGGGCCGGGGCGGCAGGGGCTACCGTTACGTTGAGGTCGGCCACATGGTAGCTGTGGTTATTGCCGAGCCAACTGTTGCCCAGGCGGTAGAAGACCTTGTCAAGCACGGACGATTCGATGAAGGGTTGGTCGTTGTTGATGGAGACATGCACGGCGCTGTTGCCGATGGCGCCCGTGCTGGAACGGAGCTCGTACACGCTGGCTCCGTTCACTTGTTCTGCGGTGTTGTAGCAGACCCGGCTGTTGCCGGTGCCACAAGGGGCCATGTACTGTACATGTACCCCCTGCAGATCGTTCACGGCGGTGGGTGCGATGTAGCCCTGGGCAGAGGCGACAGCGTAGGTGAAGAGGATCGCGCAATGAGCGACGAGGCGGGGTGTGCGGTGGCGCATGGGAGTGGTTTTTTCTCCGTTGCACGCCTGTTCAACGCGCGTCCGGTGGGGAAGCGGTTGTTGGGCATGGAACGGCCACACGAAGGGCGTACTTCCGCCGCTACCAGACAATAACCCGGAAGTGGTAATCGCCGGTAGGGGAGAGCTCCACCATCCGGCGTGTGCGTGGCCGCCCGCGACTATTTTCGCGCACCCATGAGGCCTACAGCCCCGTTCGTTCACGTTCCACTGCGCTCGGTGTGGTTGGTCCTGGCCTTGCTCGTGGGCCTGCACATGGCCCAGGCCCAAGGTGACCACGTGTGTACCCCGCTATTGTATGGCAGCGCAATGCCCCCGGACCTCGTGCCCGCTCTGGAGGCCCACTACAAGGCGCACAACGCAGCGGTGGATGTGGCTCCGGCGAAAGTGCGCAAGGCGGTGCTGGAAGATTGGACCCACCTGCAGACCGACCTGATCGAAAGCCTGAACGATGAGCACTTCATCTTCGGCACCCCGCTGAACGATCTGCTGGACAGCATCACCGCGTTGCTGGTGCCGCACCTGCCCGGACCATCAGCCACACCACGGGTATTGCTGAGCTGGTATCCCTGGCCCAACGCCTCGTGCCGGGGCGAGGGCACCATAGTGGTCAACATCGGTATGCTGGAGCGCTTGAACAGCCGGGCGGAGCTCGCCTTCATCCTGGGCCACGAGCTGGCACACCATTATTTCGACCACGTGGGCCACGGCATCGAACAGGTGCACACGCGCATGAATTCCGACGAGTTCCAGGCGGAGGTGAATGCCGTGCTGCGGCAGGAGTTCGACCGGGTGGCCCAATTGGAGGCCTTGTTCATCAGCTTCTCGATCAATGAACGGCGCCACGGCCGCAACCACGAGCTGGTATCGGATTCGCTGGCCTTGCGCCTGATGCAAGCTGCGGGTTTCGACGCGCTCGCTGCCCCTTCGGTGATGGATGTGTTGGCAGCCTGCGACCGCGAAGCCTATACCACAGCGGTGAACATGGAGAGCGCCTTCCGCAGCAGCGGCGCCGATGCCGAAGGGGATTGGATGGCGGAGGAGCAGGTGAGCTCCTTGGGCAATGTGGATACGCGCGATACCGTATTGGCGGAGGAATTGCGCACCCACCCTGATTGCGAGATCCGCAAGCTGGCCCTCTTCGATCTGCTGGAGCTTGACTACAAGACCCGCGTGGTGCAGGACGATGCCACCTACCTGGCCCTGAAGCCCCAGATCGCCTCGGCGGTGTTGGAGAGCGCACTGATCAGCCGCGACCTGGGCCGTGCCGTATTCGTGGGCCAGCACCTGGTGAACCGGGAGCCTTCGCTGCCCGAAGCCCATGCCGGACTGGCCCTGGCCTATGCCGGCATGGAACGTGGCCTGCGCCTGCACCAGCTGAGCAGGGTATTGGACCAGCCGGCGCGCCACCACAGCCAACACTACCAGCGCACCCTGCAAATGCTCAACCGGATGCGCGTGCGCGACCATGCCGCCATGGCCGTGTACAACCTGCGACTGGCCCAGGAGAAGGCACCTGCCTGTGAACTCACCTACTACGCGGCGCTCAAGGTGGCCGCCAACGGCCCCAGCAGCGTGGACCTGGAGGAAGCGCGTAAAGCCTACTTGGACACCTTCCCCGATGGCCATTACCGGGAGGAGGCCACGAATATGAAATTGATAGCGTCCGGTTCACGTTGATCGGCGATCTTCGCCCCCCTTACACGAAAAAACACCCCTACCATGCGTGGACTATTCATCTTGGTCTGTGCGCTACTGGCTGGCGCCGCCACCGCCCAGGAACGCATTTTCGAAAACGTTCTTCGTTCACGATCCCGCGGCAGTGGCGTGATCATGAAGAGCGATGAACTGGCCGGTTACTACTCGTTCTACGAAGTGGATAAGGTGGACAGTAAGAACCGCGCTTTTCGAATGGCGCTGATCGATAACAACCTGGGCGAGGTGGGCGAGGTGAAGCTGGTGCGGCCGAAGAACAGTTACATGATGGAGAACGTCTTCAACGGCAAGGCCTTCATGTTCTTCTTCCTGAACGAGAAGAACGTGGAGCTGGAGACCTACGACGTCACGGGCAAGAAGCTTGGTTCCAAGATCTACGAGGATGTGAGCAAGTGGGAGCGCGTGCGCGCGGTGACCGCCTACAGCATGGGCGACAACGGCGAGGTGAACCAGAGCATCTTCCCCATGGGCGAAGAAGGTTTCCTCAAGCAGAGCGTGGCCAAGGGCGAGAAGCGTGGCTACCACATGGCCGCCTACAACAACGACTTGAGCCTGCGGTGGGAGACGGAAGCACCCAACAGCGATATGATCGAGAACCTCGATGTGATCGCCGTAACGGACGACCATATCCTGGGCTCCATCTTCAAGCAGAAGAACGCCTTCGACATGCCCGATGTGGCCTACCTGGTCCTGTTCGATGTGAAGACAGGCAAGAAGCTCTGGGAGAAGGAACTGGCCGAGAAGAACAAGCGCATGACGGTGGTGAACGCTTTCCCCGTGGAGGGCAGCGATGAATTGTTCGTGATCGGCGAGACCTTCGCACCGGACGACAAGGTGTTCAAGGCCAAGAGCACGGGCATGTACGCCATGCGCATGGGCCTGGATGGTGTGCCCTTGCAGACCGAGGTCATGGATTGGGAGAAGGATATCCTGCCGCACGTGCCAGCGGATGAGAAGGGCAAGAAGGAAATGGACCGCATCTTCTTCCACAAGGTGCTGCGCATGAAGAACGGCACCATCGCGTGCATCGGTGAAGAGTACAAGAAGGTGGCAGGCGCCACCGGCGGTGTGCAGATCACCACCAAGGACCTTTTCGTGATCGAGCTGGCTTCGGACCTGAAGATGAAGAGCTGCACGGTGTTCCCCAAGAGCAAGACGCGCACGGAGTTCCCCCGGGAGTACGCCATGTACTCGGCTTCCATCCTCGCCAAGCTGGTGAAGCAGATGGGCTACTTCGACTACGAATTCACCGCTCAGGACAAAGTGGCCGACCGGTACTTCTCCTCCTACGTCGACTTCGACCGTTCCAAGAACGAAGAAGGTGACAAGGTGGGCACCTACGTGGGCACCGTGGTGGGCGATGGTAAGGCCGAGCCCACCCTGGATAAGTACGATGTGAAAGCGGGTGGTGTCACCTATTTCCGCGCCATGGCCTCCAAGCCCGGATACATCCTCATTTCCGAGTACCGCCGCAAACTGAAGCAGATCAAGTTCCGCCTGGAGAAGGTGAACTTCTGATCACCGAACCATCCTCTGTGAAGGGCGCCGCGAGGCGCCTTTCACGTTCTTGCGGGTGGCCGTTGCATGCCCGCGCGGATGTTCTGCGCCGCCAAGGTCACCACTTCGTTGATCCGCTTGGTGCGAGTGGCCTCGGTCTTCGCGCTGCCGATCCAGTACAGGATGAATTTGCGCGCGCTTGGCGGGAAGGCTTCGAAGTACTTCTTCGCAGTCTTGTTCTTCGCCAAGGCCTTGGTCAGGTCGGCGGGTACTTCCAGGGCGTCCACGGCATTCAGCGCGTTCCACGAACCATCGGCCTTGGCTGCCTCGATCATCCGCAGCCCCGCCGGCGTCATCAGGTCCTTGGTCAGCAGTTCTTCCACGTGGCGCTTGTTCACCGCGCTCCAGATGCTCTTCGGTTTCCGCGGACGCACGTAGTGCATGGTGCGATCGGCATCGAGCTTGCGCGCCAGACCGTCGATCCACCCGAAACAAAGTGCTTCTTGAACGAAGTCCGGGAAGCTGAGGTACTTCCCCTCCACGTGTTTCTTGTACGTCACCAACCAGATGCCCGTAGTGCGCGTATGGTGCTTCTTCAACCAGGCGCGCCATTGCGCCCGGCTGGTCACCTCGACCTGTTCCAGCGCGTCGAGTTTGTTCGCCATGCCTCAGCGACCCATCGGCAGGGTGGGGATCTCCATCACCTGATAGCCCTCCAGCGAGAAGGCCTTCTCATCCACCGAACCCATCTTCAGATCGCGGATGGTGCACTGCACGCGCTCTTTGCCGTCGGTGGAGGTCCATTCATACTCCAAAGGGAAACCGTGTACGCCCACCAAGGCATCGTCGTGGATGTCGCCACCGGTGCTGGATACGCTTTTCATGAAGCTGTGGAAGGGCACATCGATGTCCTGCGCCATCCAACCGATCCAGGTGCCGGAGCTGTCCGTGGCGGTCATCTTCTTGCACAGGTGGCCATCGATGGTCTTGGTCTCGTCGGTCATGCGCACATCGCCAGCGAGGTGGGCATCGGGGTTGTCGTTGACCACTTTCATCTTGCGCGTCTTCATGGCCATGCGGGTGCCGGCACCATCGTCCATGAGCATGTATTGCCACTTCTCCTTCTGGTCGATGATCATGCGCATCTTCTCCTTCACGCCGGGCGTCTGGCTCTCGATCGCGATCTTCTCCGCACTGCTGTGGATGGTGGTGTTCGCAGGGCTGTGTTCCTGCTCCTTGCCGTTCTCGAACAGGTGCATCTCCATGGTGAAGCTGCCGACGAAGGTGTTCGGGGTGAAGGGGTCCGTGTCCGGCACCAGCTGCATGCCGCTGCCGTTCTGTTGCAGGATGGCGTTGATGTCGATCTGGGCCGTGGCCGGGTTGCCGAGCAAGATGGCCGCCGTGGCGAAGGAGAGGAGGTGCGTGATTTTCATGGGAACGATATCCGGCGAATTTACAGTGCTGCGGTCCTGGATGGGTTCAACGCTCCAGTGTGCCTGGTGTTCACTTCAGCAAGGTGGCCGGCGTGATCCGGAAGAGCTTCTCATCCACCGCACCGGGCTTCAGCTCCAACACCTTCATGGTCATCTTTTCCTCGGTCTTGTAGGTGTATTCCACCTCCAGCGGCATGCCCAAGCGTGTGCTCGCCACCATGGCACCCCGTAACAGGATCTCCACGCCACCCCAGCTCTTCCGCGCGCCCAGCACATCGTGGAAGAGGGAAGGGGTCTTCACATCCACCCACGAGCTGCGCGTGCGTTCGTCCGTCACCAACCGCCGCTGTTGTGCGGTGCGGCCGATCAACTTCCGTGTGCCGGTGATGATGCTATCCTGCGTGGCCGGCGGGAATGGAGATCCGAACCGATGGTCCAGTTCGTTCACATAGGTGCGCAGGGTGTCGCCACCAGGCACGTATAGGGTCTCGGTCCCAGCCTTGCGATCGATCACGTAGGCGCGCGTGTGTTCGGTGTCTTCCGCCTGTTCGGCCTTGCCGATGATGACCATCCGATCCGCCGTGCTGGCGTATTGCACCATCCAGCTGGTGGTCTTCGCGCCGCGCGTGCTCGTGAAGCGCATCTTCGCCGTGCCGATGAACCCGTTCGTGGTGGCGTTCATCAAGGAGTCCATCGCGGGCTCCAGCGGATGCACCTGTGGCTCGTAGCTCCGTTCTGCTGGTTCCATCATCGGTACGGCCATCGGTTCATCGACCATTTCAATGGCCACGTCCGAGCCGCGCATCACATCCTCCATCGTGACCTCGCGGACCTCTATGTTCGGCTCCCTGGCGTGCTCTTCGCGCCGCTTTCGTTCGCGCAGCCGCTCGTCACGCACGATGCACTTGCTCAGGTCGACCTTCGGTGGTGCCGCCTTACCCGGCGCGTAGCTCGTGAGTTGTGTGCCCATCACGGCCATGGGCATGGGCCTATCGGCCACACCGAAGACCATGAGGTCTTTGAACTTCTGACCGATGCGCTGCACCAGCCAATTCTTCATGTCGAAGACGGGATTCACCAGGTTCTCCTTCGGGAACAGGAAGACCTGCAGGTAACGTTCAGTGGTGGTGTACACTTCGCACTTGCGCCCAAGGATGGTGTTGTACTTCCCGCGCGCCGTGAAGTCCAGCTCCAAACCACGGCCGAATTCGGTGAGTCCGACCGTTTCCAAGGTGGCGATCTCGACCTTCGGGATCACATAGCCATGTCCTTCGTTGATGGATACCATGACCACATCGGCATCGAGGTCCACCGCATAGAAGATGGTGCCTTCATCGTGGGGGTCGTTCAATTGCAAGACGGCCCGGCGCGCATCGGCCCAGTAGCTGTACTTCGCCACATGCAGTGTGGTGTCTTTGTGCTCGTCGATGTATTGGACCGGCGTCTCTGCCGTGAGCTTACCGATGAAACGGTTGTCCGGAATGCCGCGGTCCATCGGGTCCGGCGAGTAGGCGAGGGGCAGGCTGTCCGGCGGGAGGTCGCCGAGGTAGGAGCGCATCCACTTCGGCAAACGCCCGGTGCCGCTGTTGTTGATCCACGCCAGCCTTTCCTCGTGGATCAGCGCTCCCTTGAGGTTCAACTCCGGCATCGCCACGCGGCCCGGTGTGATGGCGATGAACTGCATCCCGCCCGGGCTCGGACCATACTCATGCCGCCCCCACCTCACCTTCAACGCGGCGCCTGCGTTGCGATCGGCGAAAGCGTGCAAGTGTTCAATGAAGCCCTTGTTGAGCCAATTGGCCCACACACGCAGATCGCCGAAGAGCTTCGGGTGGGCGGTGGTGGTCCAATACCACGAACTATCGCGTCCGTTGCTGGTGCCCCAGAATTCCTTGCAGGTGTGGCCCAGGATCTCCTCCGTACGACCCGTAGCCGTTAGACTGTCGTTCCAGATGTCGTGGAAATAACCAGCTTGTGGGATGTAGAGGTCCTCGACCTTGCCGGCCACCTGCGCGCCTCCATAGTGGAACTTGATCTTCACGTTGTGCTGGAGGTCCAGCAAAGTGACGTTCTGCACGGTGAAGGCCCCGCTCAGTTCCCGCAAGATCATCCGGTGTTCGGTGCCCCAGTATTCGATCCGGCGCCCGCCTTCCAGTTCTACCGTCCACGTGCCGATGAAGGCGTTGGTGTGTAGCGGCTTTTCCTTGGGCACCGCCGACTTCTTGGGTTTGCTGCCCGTTACCAACGTACCCACCCACTCGGGTAGCGTGGCGATATCGGTGGGCACATAGTGTTGTGCACGGAGTTCAAGAACGCTTATGAGTAGAACGAGCAGGGATAGAAGGCGCATGCCGCGAAGGTCGGATAAGGGTGGGCGCAACGCGCAACTATCGGGCCAGGTCACGCGCCCCGAAGTGTATGCGCGCGATCATCTGACCATCTGATCATCTGATCATCTGATCCTCTGATCAGCATTCAGATCACCCCATCCTTCATCACCAACCGCCGGTCCGCCATCTCCGCGAGTTCCTCGTTGTGCGTCACGATCACGAAGGTCTGGCCGAGTTCCTTACGAAGGTCGAAGAAGAGCTGGTGCAGTTCCTTGGCATGGGCCGAATCGAGGTTGCCGCTGGGTTCATCGGCCAACACCACGCTGGGGTTGTTGAAGAGCGCCCGGGCCACGGCCACGCGCTGCTGCTCGCCACCGCTCAGTTGGTTGGGTTTGTGCTCTTTGCGCGGCAGCACGTTCAAGCGGGCCAGCAACTCCTCGGCGCGCGGAGTGCAGTCGCTCATGCTGCGGCCGGCGATCAAGCCCGGCATCATGACGTTCTCGATGGCGGTGAACTCCGGCAACAGGTGGTGGAATTGGAACACGAAGCCTATGTGACGGTTGCGGAACGCGCTCAAGGCCTTACTGCCCAGTTTGGTCACTTCTTCGCCGTTGATCGACAAGGACCCGCCATCGGCTCGCTCCAAGGTGCCGAGGATCTGGAGCAGGGTGGTCTTACCGGCCCCACTGGCCCCCACGATGCTCACCACTTCGCCCTTGGCTACCGAAAGGTCCACACCCTTCAGTACCTCCAATGCGCCGTACCGTTTGCGGACCCCACGTGCTTCGATCATATCTGCAAAGGAAGCACGCCCGGAATAACGGCCAAGGGGTTACTTTCGCCCCGCAAACTTTCGCCCAGCAATGAACCTCCACGAATACCAAGGCAAGAGCATCCTGAGCAAATACGGCGTGGCCGTGCAACGTGGCCTGGTGGCCTACAACGCCGACGAGGCCGTTGACCAAGCCAAACGCCTGAGCCAGGAGACCGGCACCAAGTGGTGGGTGGTGAAAGCCCAGATCCATGCCGGTGGCCGCGGTAAGGGCGGTGGGGTGAAACTCGCCAAGAACATCGAGGAGCTGCGCGAGAAGGCCGATGCCATCATCGGCATGCAGCTCATCACGCCGCAGACCCCGCCAGCCGGTAAGAAGGTGCACAAGGTCCTCATCGCCGAGGATGTTTACTACCCCGGGGCCAGCGAGACCAAGGAGTACTACATGAGCGTGTTGCTGGATCGTTCCAGCGGACGCAACGTGATCGTCTACAGCACCGAAGGCGGTATGGACATCGAAGAGGTGGCCGAACACCACCCCGAGAAGATCCAGAAGGAGTTCGTGGATCCCCGCGTGGGCCTGCGTCCCTTCCAGTGCGGTAAGATCGCCACCAACTTGGGTGTGACCGGTGCCGCCAAGAAGGAGATGATCAAGTTCGTGGCCGCCCTGTACAAAGCCTACGAGGCCAGCGACAGCGCCATGTTCGAGATCAACCCCGTGCTGAAGACCAGCGACGACAAGATCATCGCCGTGGATGCCAAAGTGCGTCTGGACGGCAATGCCCTTTACCGCCATCCCGACTACGTGGAGATGCGCGACAAGACCGAGGAGGATCCCACCGAAGTGGAGGCGGGTGAAGCCGGCCTCAACTACGTGAAGCTCGACGGGAACGTCGGCTGCATGGTGAACGGCGCTGGCCTCGCCATGGCCACCATGGACATCATCAAGCTCAGCGGCGGCGAACCCGCGAACTTCCTCGATGTGGGGGGTACGGCCGACGCAGCCCGCGTGGAGAAAGCCTTCCGCATCATCCTGAAGGACCCCACCGTGAAGGCCATCCTAGTGAACATCTTCGGCGGTATTGTGCGCTGCGACCGCGTAGCACAGGGTATCGTGGACGCCTACAAGAACATCGGCGATATCCAAGTGCCCATCATCGTGCGCCTGCAAGGCACCAACGCGAAAGAAGCGAAGGAGCTGATCGATAACAGCGGCCTGAAGGTGCTCGGCGCTGTGGCGTTGCAAGAGGCCGCAGACCGCGTGAAGGAGGTGCTGAAGTGATCAAAGATCACTTCAATACCTCTATGTAGTGTCGACCCACAGGGTCACTCTACGAAGCCAAGAATTGACAACGAACGCCCGGCATCACCGGGCGTTCTTCATTTCACACACCGCCCAGGTCCACATCATCCATGCTCTCCAGCGTGAGCCACTGGCCCATCTTTTTCTGGATCACCTTGAAGTGATGTTGGTCCTCCGGGGTCACCAAGGTGAAGGCTTCGCCCGGGTTCTCCGCGCGACCGGTGCGTCCGATGCGATGCACGAAGTCCTGCGGGGAGCGCGGTAGCTCGTAGTTGATCACGTAGGGCAGGAAGGCGATGTCGATGCCGCGTGCGAGCAGATCGGTGGTCACCAGCACGCGTAAGCGCCCCGCTTTCAGGTCGGCCAGGGCCTGCTGCCGTGCGTGGTGGCTCTTCTTGCCGTGGGTGGCGCGCGCGTCGATGCCGTGCTTCTTCAACTTATCCGCCACATGATCGGCACTATGGCCCGAAGCGGTGAAGACGAGCACCTGCTGCATGTCCAGGCTCTTGATCAGGTACCGCAACAGCGGACCTTTCCGCTCCGGCGAGATCCGGAACGCCCGCTGTTTGATCAAGGTGACCTCCTGCGGTGCGGTGGTCAACTGGATCACCTCCGGTTTGTGCAGCAGCAACTTCGAGATCCCATCGACCGCTGTGCTCAACGTGGCCGAATAGAGCAGGTTCTGCCGTTTGCGCGGTAGCAACGCCAGCAGCTTATCCATCTCCTCCTCGAAGCCCTGGTTCAGCATCTTGTCCGCTTCGTCCAGAACGAGCATGCGCACTTCCGCCAGGTGTACGGCCTTCGCGTTGAGCAGGTCCAACAAGCGGCCCGGCGTGGCGATCAGCACCTGCACACCTTGCATGCCGATCATTTGCGGATTGATGGAAACACCGCCGAACACCGCCATCGTCTTGATCCGTTCCGGCAGGTGCGGTGTGAGTTCATTGAAGACCGTTTCCACCTGAAGCGCAAGCTCGCGCGTGGGTACCAGCACAAGCACCGGCACGTGGCGGTTAGCCGTGGCCCAGCCCCCTTCCAGCAACCGCTGAAGGATGGGCAACGCATAGCTCAACGTTTTCCCTGACCCGGTATCGGCGATGCCCAGCAGGTCTTTGCCGAAGAGGACCGCTGGGATCGCTTCGCGCTGGATCGGCGTGGGCTGCGTGAGGTGCTGTGCGTCCAACGCTTTCAGCAGCGAAGGGGCAAGGCCGAGCGGTTCGAATGACGACGTGGAACTATCCATTCAAGTGGAACAACGGCCGTTGAAAGCCGCGACAAGGTACCGAAGTGGATGCCATGAGGCCTTTTATCCTGTCCTACTCGGCGCGGCAGTGCTGAACAGTGTCACCTAAAGGCCCTCATCAACGGGCCGTTCGGCAACCAGGCGTTCGAAGACCACATCGATCACCTCGTCGTTCGCATTGTTGTTGATCACCACGAAACTCTCACCGGTCTTTTGGTCGGCGAATGCGTAGGTGATGTAGCTCACCTGCCGGCCAGTATGTCCGCGGAGCCTGCGCCCTGCGTATTCACGCTCGAACAACCCGAGGCCCATGCTGCTTTTCGCGGTGCTGTCGAAGGTGCTCATCTGAGCCAGGCTCTTCTCATCCAATAGGGTCTTGTCGATCAAGAGCGCGCGGACGAACCTGTTCAGGTCCTGCACATCGGACACCACGTTGCCGGATCCTTTGGAAACCAGTGCGCCGGCCATCTTGGGCATTTCATGCAGGTCCTCCCCGTCAAGCATCGGATGGGCGAGCCCTGGTATGGTGCGCGCATGGTAGGCGAAGGTGTTCTTGAGCCCCAGCGGGCCGATGATCCGTTCATTCAAGTTCGCTTCGAACGAGCGGTCCGTGATGCGCTCCACGATCTCGGAGAGCAGGAAGTAGTTGCTATTGCAATACGATGAACGGGTGCCGGGAGGGAACGCGGGAGGGCCGATGTGCCCGAAAAGGACCGGGTCGGAAAAGTCGCCGTGGGGGTTCACGAAGGGCTCGTTCAAGAATCCGTTGTCCAGCATTTCACCAAGGCCGCTCGAATGGTTCAGGAGCTGGCGGATGGTGATCGCACTATCGATGTACGGATGACTTGGCAGGAAGTCCACCGCGCGTCCATCGATCTTCAACAGACCTTCTTCCTGCAACTGTAGCACGATGACCGCGGTGAACATCTTCGTACAGCTGCCGATGCAGAACCGGTTGTTCACCGTGAGATCCACGCCAGGATGCGATACACCTACCGCAGCGGTGTCAAGCCGCTGTCCATCGTCCCAAAGGGCCACGATACCGTATCCCTTGACGCTGTCCTTGTACTGATCGAGGATATCGGCACTCCTGTGTGTCGACCGCACGGAGTCGCTACAGCCAATGATCAGGATGGCCATAGCACAGGTGAAGAAGAGCACATATCCCTTCATCGTAACGTTGGATGCAGATCCTGAATGACCTCCATCAGCTTCGTCGAAAGTAGCGAGATGCCTGGATCCTGGTTGATCAAGCTTGGGACGCGACATCATGACGGACCATCTTCCACCTTGAGTCTTGCGACCGCGGCCTAACCCACCAACCGCTTCACGATCGTCTGCACCGGCTCCACGGCCTTGCTGTGCTGGATGCTAGGACCCGCTACCCACACCGTCTTGTAGGTCACCTGCTGCGCCGCCACCTCCGTGGCCTTCATGCCGATGTAGAAGCGGAACATCTTCACCCACTTCTTCAGCTTGCGGTTCTTGTTCAACATGCGCTCCAGCCAAGGCGACCGCAGGCCCACCTTCTGCACGTAGGGCGTGTTGATCACCGTGCAGGGCGTGCCGCTGATGCGCTCGGTGAGCACGATGTCCTGCGCACCGTACTGCACACATGCTTGCTTGTAGTCTTCCGTGATCGGTGCTTCCACCGAGGCGATGAAGGGGCTGCCCACCGAAACACCTTCGGCACCGTAAGCCAGCATGCGGTCCATCTCCGCCTTCGTGCCCACACCACCAGCCGAGATCACGGGTATGGTGCAGTGCGTGCGGAGTTGCTCGATCAGTTCTTTCGGTCCCAGATCACCGCGGTGTCCGCCCGCCTCGTTGTTCACGGCGATCAATGCATCGGCGCCTAAGGCCTCCACTTTCTGGGCGAAGCGCAGGTCCGTTACATCACAAAAGACCTTGATGCCCACCTGGTGCGCGGCGTTGATCGTCGTCTCCGGACTGCCCAAGGAGGTGATGATGAAATCACAACCCTCGGCGCACAAGGTCTCCAGTTGTTTCGCGGCCTTCGGGTTGCTCTTGTTCACGATCAGGTTGAAACCGAAAGCACCTTTGCCATATTCGGCCTTGGCCGCCTTCAGCGCCTGCGCGGCTGCACGCAATTCTTCGATCGTCCGGTAGTTCAGCGCCGGTATGCAGCCCGCCACGCCACAGCGCATGCCCTCCTTCACCATGGCGACATTACTCACCAGGAACATCGGTGCCATGATCAACGGGTGCTCCAGGTGGAGCATGTCGGAGAGGCGGGTACGCATGGTGTAAAGATGATGGAAGAACGGCGAATACGATTGGATCGTTCACGCCGCCTCCGGCATGCAATGGTGCAGCGCTGCCTATTCCTGGTCGCGGTGCCGCTTCAGTTGCTCTATATCCACTCGGTCCTTCGCCCTCGATGATCGTAACTTGTCCTCCAGCAGGTCGTCAAAGCCGATGTAATGGATGGGCACACCATCCCACTGAACGGTCTCCTTCCGACCATAGGCCTGCATGAAAGGGATGTTGGCATGGATGGACGGAAGAGCGTCCAGCGTGAATTCACCTAGATCGAGCTTGAAGAAGGATCTTGAAGGGTCAGGGTTCGATTCACTCCTGAAGTCCGAGACATCACAGCCCATTTCTTCCAGGGCTTGCAATAGACAGAAGTAGTTCTCGTAAGTAGGCGCGAACCAGATATCGAGGTCGGGCTTGTCCGTTAGCTGACCTGTAGGCCCCATGGAGTGGCGGTAGTAGCCATGTAGCGCGACTGCGGCTCCCCCCACAAGCATGTATCTCACCTGATAGCGTTCAAGTGTACTGCATACAGCCAGGAGATGATCCTTCAAGTCACCTTCCATTTCAACGACGCGGTCTTGTTCTGACGCGAAGGATGTGCTCCCGAAGTACCGCCATCAACCGCTCGAAGGCACGGTGTCTCATCAACACGGTGGCCGGCACATCCTTGGCCTTGTTGAGCTCTGCAGCCTTCAACTCATCGAACGAGGAGAAGCGTCGTATGGGGTTCATTCGAACTGCGGTACTTGGTGCCACCAAGATACGCCAGATGCCGTGGTGTCGCGCAGATCCATCCCCTATACGTCGGTCGCGGATCCGCTACCGCGTTGATGGTTCAGTGAAGGGGTGAAGCTAGCCGAGCCCTGGCGCAGGGCCTTCTTCGCCAAGGCCAAGTCGCCCCATAGGAGCGTCGGTGCCGCGATGATCGGGTGGAACAAGTGGAGCATGTCGGTCACTCGGTTGCGAATGGTGATCCTCTTGTTCATGGTGGAAGAATCTCTTCGGAAGCATCCCATCACCTACCGATGAGCGCACCGTATTCCGCCGGTATCGCCACGCCCATGAACCCATTGGTGAGGCCGTGGAGCAGGATGACCGTGAACACGATGCCGGAACACAGCAAGCCCTGCGCCTGGGTGTTCGGGGTTAGACCCCATACCGTCCGCTCCATCTTTCGTGCATGGATGCTGGCTATGTGAGCGAAGAAGGAGATCACGGCAAGCGCGTAGTAGGGCACGAAGAAGAGCGCGAACGGGAAGGTGTTCAGGCCCGCCACACCGAAGTAGAAGTTGGTGTCCAGGTGCAAGACCGTTCGGCCAACCAGTACCGCTCCAAGGTGGATCACGAAGAAGAACGCCAGGTATAGCCCGCTCCAATGTTGCAAGGCCTGCCAGCCCATCCGCTTACCTGTGCCGCTCTTCCTGTGCAACCGGATGCCGGTGAATACTTGGTTCAACACTGCCACTAAGAGCAGCGTTTCGGCCACCGGGTGCCGATAGAACTGCCGTAGGAACGCCATCGTGGCGATGTGGCGTTCGGCTCCCACCAAGGCCATCGCGTGGTTGAAGAGGTGCAAGGCGACGAACGCCGTAATGGTGATACCCGAGATGCGGTGGAAGAGCCTGAGCCGATGTTCCATGCGGATGATGGTGCAGGCAAATATTGGTGTGCCTCCAAACCCTTACTCCCGCGTGCAGGCCGAATCGCGCATGAACTCCGTGATGCGCGTGCCGTTGCCCACCAACCAGAGCAGGTCGTTCGCTTCGAACCGCAAAGTGCTTTCCGGATTCGGCAGGCGTTGGGTGTTGCGCTCGATCCCCGTGACCAGCGCCAGCGCCTTCTCGCGGATGCCCGATTCGCGGATGGTCTTGCCCACCAAGGGGGAGCGCGGCTGGATCCGGTAGTGTCCTAGGCGGACGTCCTCCTTCTCCAGTTCAGGTAGTCCGTTGATCACCAGCTGGGTGTCCAGATCCTTGTTCGCTGCGGCCAATTGGTCGTCCGTGCCGATCAAGAGGAGATTGTCGCCGGGTAGGAGCCGCTCATCCCGCACGGGTACGGGTATGGTGCGCTCCCCGCGTTCGATCAACGCCACGTTCACGCCGAAACGCTCGCGCAACGCCAGTTCTTGCAAGCTTCGACCAACGGCCACGGAATCCGGTCGCAGTTCGATCTCCGCCAAGTGCATGTCCCACGGCGCCATCTCGGGCCGCTGTTTGCGCGCCTCGCGTTGGTTCAGGTTGCTGAAGAACCGTTGTTCAACACGACCATAGAAGTGCTGCAATTTGCGGCGGAACACAACGGCGGTGACGGTGAAGATCACGATCGCCAATACCAACGCCAAGCCGGTACTGAAGAACTGGTTGACCAAGATGGCGAGCATCACCACCGCCATGGTCACCCGGGCCAGCTCCACCATCACCAATGGCCCCCGCAGTTGTCTCCGGTTCAGCCACAGATGGCGGTAGGCATCGCGTTTGATCCGCCGGAACGACATGGCCCAGATGAAGGGGATCACCAACAACAGGGTCACAGTGCCCGCGATCAGGTGCTCATCGAACCAACCGATGCCATCGCCGAAGAGCCGCGGCAGCCAGCGATATCCTAGGATGATCACGGCGAGTGACAACACACCGAACACCACCGCGTTGAGGGCGTAGGCCCGGAGCAGGATCCGCCAATCACTGGTCACCTTCACCTGGTCCGTTTGTGTGCTATACCGCGCCAACCCTTGCACCCACTTTTCAGGCAATACCCGCGTCAACCAGGCCGCGAAACCAGGCGAGGCTTGGATCATGTACGGTGTGGTGAAAGTGGTGATGGCCGACACGGCTACAGCGATAGGGTAGAGGAAGGGGCTCGTCACGTTCAACGTGAGGCCGAGCGTGGCGATGATGAAGGAGAACTCACCGATCTGCGCTAGGCTCATTCCCGCTTGTACCGACCGTTTCAGCGGCTGCCCGGCGAGCAACGCACCCGAGGTCACACCGATCACTTTGCCGGCCATGATGGTGATGGTGATCACCAGCACCGGTGCCCAGTGCTCCAGCACCATGCGCGGCGCGATCAACATGCCCACCGACACGAAGAAGATGGCTGCGAAAAGGTCCTTCACCGGCCGGGTCACGTGTTCGATCCGTTCGGCCATCACTGTTTCGGCGAGTATACTGCCCATGATGAAAGCGCCCAAAGCCGCACTGAAACCCACCTGCACGGCGAGGTAGACCATCACCAGACACAAGGCGATGGAGACGATCAGCAGGGTTTCGTCCGTCATCAGTTTGCGCGCGCGATGAAGGAAGGAGGGGATCAGGAAGATCCCTGCGAGGAACCACAACACCAGGAAGAATCCCAGCTTGCCGATCTCGAAGAGGAGGGCACCTCCTTCGAATTGTTGGCTCACCGCTACGGTGCTCAGGAACACGAGCAGCAAGACGGCCACGAGGTCTTCCACCACCAGCACGCTGAAGACCAAGCCGGCGAATCCCTGCGTCTTCACGCCCAACTCATCGAAAGCGCGGATGATGATGGTCGTTGATGAAATGCAGATGATACCACCCAGGAAGATGCTGTCCATGGTGCTCCATCCCAAGAGTCGGCCGAGGAAGAAGCCAGCAGTGGCCATCAACGTCTGTTCGGTCAGCGCGGTCACACCGGCCGTACCGCCCACCGCGACCAGTTTTTTGAAACTGAACTCAAGTCCCAAGCTGAAGAGTAGGAAGATCACACCGATCTCGCTCCACGTGGTGATGTTCTTCTCGTCGGCCACCGTAGGGAAGAAGCCAACGTGTGGTCCTACCAGCAACCCGGCGAGGATGTATCCGAGGACCAGTGGCTGTTTGATGCGTCGGAAGACCAACGTTGTCACAGCGGCCACGGAGAGGATCAGGCCCAGGTCGGCGATCAGGTCGGGGAGATGGGTCATCGGTTCCAAGATAACACCGACCGTGTCCGGCGCCGGACAGGGGTATCCTTGGAAGGCAACATCCCAGAAGGGAATTCGTTCGTACGTTCAGATCAACGCCATCGTCACCACGAAAAGCAGCGGCTTGTAGATGTACGTGAGCATCAGGGTGTGCACCACCGCCAGTGCAACTCCCTTGAGGGCTGATCGCCAGCGCGGCTCCAACTGTACCCGATGCATCAAGACCGCACCATACACGGAGAACAACGTCAACAACGTCATTCCCAGGATCTCTTCGTTCACCTCTTTTCGCGCGATTAGGATAACCCCCCAGACCACGAGGGGCGCGATCAGGTAGAAGGCCAATAGGTAGAAGGCGTTCACTTCGGTGGCGAGGACCAGATCATGGTACCATTTCCGCTTCTTGCTGATGAGCAATACACGAAGGATCGGTGCGGTCAACGGGATGAGCAGCAGCAGCAAAGCCTTGGAGGTGGTGCCAGAGCGATGGTCGAACCGTTCTCCCACTTCTTCAACGGTCATTCCACGAGCCTCCGCTTTCGCCTCGATCATGGCGGTGAAATAGCTTCCCGCCTGCATGTGCTCGTAGGTGGTCATCCGCATGTTCAGCCCTTGGAAGAGCGGGAAGAGTAGGTACAGGACCACCAACATCAGGAAAAGCGAGATGGGCTTGTAGTAGCGTTGCCGCACCCCGTTCGCATGATCCACTGACAGTTGTCCAGGCCTGCGGAAGATGGTCTTCAACGTGGTCAGGAACTTGCCCTCGAAGTGGGTGACGAAATGCAGGGCCTCCGTGGCCATGCCACGCACCGAATCATCCTTTTCGGTAGACACTTTCTGCCCGCAAGAAGAACAGAAACGCCCATGGAGCACTTCGTCGCAATTCTTGCACCGGGCTTCCGTGATGGGTTTCGGTTTGGGCATCTGCGACCGAACATAAGTGTTCGCGCATGCAAAGTAGCCTGTATCCAGCTTCCTCTGCTTCCATCCGGAACCAGCGATCAGTATTGGGCGATCAGAAGCCGAAGCCCACGCGCCCACCGTTCGGCATCACATGGTAGAACCAGGCCTTTCGTTGCGGGTCCACTTGACGATCCTCCATCATCAATACACCGACCTGTCGCTGTTTACCACGCTTGTTCGTCACCCTCCCTGTCACCTTCATGCGTTGCACGGTGGAGACGAAGGTCTCGCCGACACTGTAGGTGCCCACCAACTTGCTTTCTCCCGCGGGCAAGACGAACTTGCTTTCTTGCAAGGCGGGCGAGGGATCCCTTGGCTCCACCGTGATCTCTACCGGCCAGCTTGATCCGTTCACTACGAACACCTCGTTCACGAAGAGTCGCTGGCAAGCCACATCCTCGGCCTGCTTGGGCGGGGTTACCACAGGGGAGCTCGGCTGCTCACGAAGGGTGAACGGACCGCTTGGGCTGATGAGATCCTCGTGGCTATCCTTCCAGAAGCCGGTCTGGTCGCCTTGGTCATCGAAGGTGGTGGTACTGCGGTACCATTGGATGCCCGCGTCCGGTGCGTCGCTCGACTCGGCCCTACTTATGGCGCCATTGGGGTGGTAGCTGAAGTGGACACTGGCATGCCCCCCGATACGCCGTGTGCCGAAGCGGAAGATCTCCTTGCCCGAACGGTCGTACGCAGTGGATAGGCCGAAACGCTCGGCCACGTCCATCCACTCCAGCGTGCTCACCTCGCCCGTCTTGAAGTGGTGAAGCACCACAAGACCCGTGTCCGTGCGCAGTTCCTTGCGACCAAATTGACCATGGACCACGAACGGGAACAGCACCAGTAGGAGAGGTAGACAGGGGCGCATGCGAGGGCCGACCCAAAAGTCGGGCCAACCTTCGCATCTTCGCACTCACCGAACGATCAGATGGCCCACAAGAAGATCCAGAAACTCCTCGTCGCCAACCGCGGCGAGATCGCCCTTCGCGTCATGCGCTCCGCCCGCGAAATGGGCATCAGCACCGTGGCCGTGTACTCCGAAGCCGACCGCAACGCTCCCTTCGTGCGCTTCGCCGATGAGGCGGTGTGCATCGGGCCCGCTTCAAGTAAGGAGAGCTATCTCGTGATCGATAAGCTGGTCAAGGTCTGCAAGGACCTGAAGGTCGATGCTGTTCACCCCGGATATGGCTTCCTCAGCGAGAATGGTGAGTTCGCCCGGGCCTTGGAGAAGGCGGGTGTCATCTTCGTGGGGCCCTCTCCGCATGCCATGAAGGTGATGGGCGACAAACTCGCCGCGAAGGAAGCCGTGAAAGGCCATGGCGTTCCGCTCGTTCCAGGGACTGAAGGTGCCGTGAGCGGCTTGGATGAAGCCATGAAGGTGGCCAAGACCATCACCTTCCCCATCCTGATCAAGGCCGCGGCGGGCGGGGGCGGCAAGGGCATGCGCATCGTGGAGAAGGAGAGCGAATTGAAGGAAGGACTGGAACGGGCCATCAGCGAGGCCCAGAACGCATTCGGTGATGGCAGTGTGTTCATCGAGAAGTACGTGGCTGGCCCGCGCCACATCGAAGTGCAGATCATGGCCGATACGCACGGCAATACCTGCTACCTCTTCGAACGTGAATGCAGTGTGCAACGCCGCCACCAGAAGGTGGTGGAGGAGGCCCCCAGTGCTGTGCTCACGCCCGAACTGCGCAAGCGCATGGGCGAGGCCGCGGTGAACGTGGCCCGCAGCGTGGATTACGTGGGTGCGGGCACCGTGGAGTTCCTCCTCGATGAGCGCAGCGACTTCTATTTCATGGAGATGAACACCCGCTTGCAGGTGGAGCACCCCGTGACCGAGATGATCACCGGACTGGACCTGGTGAAACTGCAGATCCGGGTGGCCGAAGGGGAGAAGCTGCCCTTCACCCAGGATGAACTGAAGATCAACGGCCATGCCATCGAGGTGCGGGTGTACGCCGAGGATCCTTCCAACAATTTCCTGCCCGATATCGGCACCCTCACCACCTACCGCCCTCCCCAGGGAGCAGGCGTTCGGGTGGATGATGGCTTCGAGGAAGGCATGGAGATCCCCATCCACTACGACCCCATGATCGCCAAGCTGATCACCCACGGGGCCACACGTGAAGAAGCCATCGCCCGCATGGAACGGGCCATCGACGATTACTCCATCTCCGGGGTGGAGACGACCTTGGGCTTTTGCCGCTTCACCATGGGGCATCCCGCGTTCCGCAGTGGTAAGTACGATACCCACTTCGTGCGCGACCACTTCAGCCCGGCGGTGCTGGAGGGGAAGGATCCGGACGAACAATTGGCTGCTGCATTGGTGGCCGCCGCCTTGGCTGGTGAGCGCGAACAACGCCCCAAACCCGTTCTGGAAGGCGCCTCTACCGTAAGTGCCTGGAAACTAAAGCGACGCTGAACCGTAAGCAGGGAATAATGGCCCGTGGTTTGCGTTATACCTTCACGTGCCGAAAGGCTTGAACGATGTTCAAGAAGGCTTTGCTCTCCTTGGCGGTGCTAGCCGCTGCGCAAGTGCTCCCCAAAGAGGCACAAGGCCAGGCCTATGTCGTGCACGCGGTGGTCGAAGGCGCCGATACCATCCCGCTGATCTACCTCGGTGAAGCCCAGATCGAAGGGCGTTGGACACCGCGCGACCGGCGCGACGCGGAGAAGTACGATAAGCTGATGCGCAACGTGATCAAGGTGTATCCCTATGCCAAGATCACGGGCCAGCTCCTCTCCGAATACGAGACCGAACTGCAGGCCATCGAAGGCAAGTCCGACCAGGACCTGTACGTGAAGATCGCCGAGGCCGAACTGCGCGCCGAGTTCGAGGCCGAAGTGAAGGACCTCACCGTAAGCCAAGGCAAGGTGCTCGTGAAACTCATCGACCGAGAGACCGGGCAGACCTCCTATGAATTGGTGAAACAGCTTCGGGGTTCGTTCGTAGCCTTCATGTGGCAGGGTCTTGCACGGTTGTTCGACCACGACCTGAAGACCGAGTACGACCCAGAAGGCGACGACGCGACCATTGAACTGATCGTACAGCGCATCGAACGCGGTGAATTGGCCGTTGCTGACCGCTCGGCCCGCACGGCCAAAGCTCAAGCCAAGTTGGAAAAGCGCAAAGCGCGCCTGTACAAGAAGTACGGGCTCACCCAGGAGCCTACCTCCGCCAACTGATCCTCACCACTCCCGCGGGGCGATCAGGTCCTCCACATCCGCGTCGTATCCGTACGCCTCAGCGATGAAGGCGATGTCGCCACCGATGTTCTCCCGAGCCACCGTTTCCAATTCGCTGTCCGCCGCCTCGAATTCCACCTGCAAGGCATTGAATGCCTCCGTGGCCCGATGTGTATGGGTGTACAGGCCTTCCAGATCGCCGGGTTTCTCTCGTTCGATGGCCTGGCACAGTTCAACGAGCACGCCGCGGCCCTTGTCCACCAAGTGATCCGGGAAATAGTCGTCCGAGGCTATAGCGGCCAGGAACTCATAGGTGCGGACGCGTTCGTTCGTGAGGGTGTTCTGGTCCATGGCGGAATGGGTTGCGTGGTCGCCGCAGGAAGCGAGGAGGAAGAGGAAAATGGCACGGATCGATGGTGGCATGTTGGAGCAGGGTTCAGCTTCTCCGTCGGAAGCCCAGACGGACCAACGCAACGACCAGCAGGAGCACCAAGCTGATCGCTAGCAAAGGAAGGAACCAGGCAAGTAGGCTTAATACCAATGCTCCGCCGGTCTCCACGGTGGCCACCACAGGATTTCCAAGCCCCGCGGTTTTCACCGTACTGGCCACCCGAGCCGTGGCTGTACCAGCACTGATCAGTCCCGCCAGTCCGCCTCCGGCGATCAACGCGAGTCCCCAGGAAAGCACCGGTGGCAGGTCCACGAAGGTGCTCATGGCCACCAAGGTGCCCGCCACGGTGGAGAGCGGCACAGCGAGCATATCGAGAAGATGGTCCACGAAGGGGATGTAGTAAGCCAAAAACTCTGCTACCGAGGCCACTCCGAGCGCGATCAGCGCGGGCCATTCGGCCATCCATCCGAAGCCATCGCGCAGCCCAACACCTCCAACATCGAAATGGGCGAAGACGCTGGCTACGAAAAGAGGCAGGAAGACCCGCAGGCCGCACGCTGCAGCCAAGGCGATGCCCACGCCGATGGAGATCAAGAGGTCAGGCCAAGCGCCCATCCCACGAATGTAATGGTCAGGCCAGCCGTCAAGCCAGGTCCAGCCGCATCACATGGTCGTCCATCACGAAACCACTCCCGATGTCGATCACTTCATCCCGGATGATGCGGAAACCTCGGCGTTCGTAGAAGCCACGCGCCGGATTGAACCGGTTCACGTTGAGTTCCACGGCTGCGTCACCGTGGCCTTTGGCGCGTTCGATCACATGCGTCATCAAGCTTTTACCAGCACCCGTGCCTTGGGCCGATGGCAACACGTAGAGCTTATGTAGACGTGTCACCAATGATCCGTTGTAGCCGGTCTCGAACCCGGCGAAGCCCTGAGCCACGCCTTCGATCACGGCGAGGGTGAACCGATGGTCCTTCACCGCGAGTTGATCACGCAGCGCTTCTTCGCTGTACATCAACTCCAGCATGTAGTGCAACTGGGCTGTGGAGAGGATCGCGCCATACGCGATCGGCCACGTTCTGTAGGCGATGTCACGGATCACCGGAACATCGATGACCGAGGCCTCCCGCAGGATCACTTGCTGAACGAGGGGGCCACGACCAACTCCTTGCTGCCAGCGGTATACTGATAGAAGCCCTCGCCGCTCTTCACGCCGAGTTTACCCGCCGTCACCATCTGCACCAGCAGGGGGCAAGGCGCGTATTTCGGGTTGCCGAATCCTTCGTGCAGCACGCGCAAAATGGCCAAGCAGGTGTCCAAGCCGATGAAGTCGGCCAGTTGCAAGGGACCCATCGGATGCGCCATGCCCAACTTCATTATCGCGTCGATCTCCGCCACGCCGCCCACACCTTGGAACAACGCTTCGATGCTCTCGTTGATCATCGGCATCAAAATGCGGTTCGCGATGAAGCCCGCGTAGTCGTTCACCGTCACCGGCACTTTTCCGATCGCGGCGCTCAGGTCGACCACCGTCTTCGTCACCGCATCTGTTGTGTCGTACCCGCGGATCACTTCCACCAGTT
>Ga0209812_10000415_pt1 | contig 39649 bp, 68 predicted proteins | sample JI71714BDNA_FD_187502 | JGI IMG/M metagenome (GOLD analysis project Ga0209812, IMG submission 187502) | Wastewater effluent complex algal communities from Wisconsin, to seasonally profile nutrient transformation and Carbon sequestration -... | ecosystem: Engineered > WWTP > Effluent > Algae...
CGGCCCAGTGCCATCGCTAACACGCCCGAAACAGGGTCAACCAGATACCCGCCATCATCCCTGTCTTCCTGCGTTGACCCATCATAGTCAGCGCCCGGAACCATTAGCCGCGCATAGCGCCCGGTATAGAGATACCGCTGCAACAGCAACTCGACCACACCCGGCCCAGCGTTTTCCTTGCTGATCACCTCAAAAGCCTGCCGCTCTGGCAGGCCGTCCGGGTCGGTCAGCATCTTTGACGTGATGAACGCCACATCAGCCAGCCGCACCCCATCGTATTTGTCGCGCCTAACCCTGACAGATACATGCTGCGGTGCTGTGCTGAACCGCGTCAAATACCGCAGCGACAGGATGCGCATCAAGCTGTCATCGCCGTTGTTCACCCAGCGGATTTTCTCAATCTTCAACCGCGCGTCGGCATAGGCATTCGGCCCCTTGGCGTCCCCGTCGATGGTGTATTCGTAGCGCAGGAAATTGTCGTCGTTTGTGCCGCGCGTCGGATCAATCTGCACCGACTGAAACAGAACCTCGGTCAAGCGCCGATCATCGCGCGCCTTTAGCGACGGGCCGTCTTTCACAATGTCGCTATCGGTGATTTCCCAAGTCACGTCATCGTCAATCGGGCGGTTTGTCTTGAACCCTACTTCCTGATCGTCAGCGTTCCACCAAAAGGACGCACCCAACAGGCCAAGCTCGGCCATCAGCTTGTCAACCTCCGTTGGCGTCGTCAGTTCGGTTGTCAGCAACAGTGCAGGCGCACCCTGCAAACGCTCTGCCTCCCAGGCTGCCACGGGGATAAAACCGGCTGGAACGGGCGCAAAATCGGTGAGCAATTCCTCGGCCACCACGTCAATCGGCACGTCATCCCATCGCTTGGTTTGCTGCACCGATGCCAGCGCGCTATGCCCTGCCGCCGAGGTGCCAGAAAGCCCCCGTGCGGTCAGTGTCAGCACATCGCCCGACCGCGTGAATGCGACAATCTCAGAGCCGATCACAGCTCGCCCGCTTGTCGCGTATTCGTCGCCCACCGTGGCAGGCGTCAGTGTCGCAGTCACCCCAACGTCTGCCGTGATCGCAGACAGCAGCTTGCCCCGGCTAGGCTTGGGGCACAGCGCCCGCTTGTTGCCAGCCACATCCAGAATGTCGCGGCCCTTGAACGCCGCCTGCCCCGGCTTGTCTGTCTCAAAGTCGGTCAGGATGTAGTGCCGCGTGGTGTCTGCGGTCAGGACGCCATTCTCAAGCCAGCCGTCATTCACCCGGCAGGCGCGCCCGGCATAGTGCGGCCACCACGCTTTCAGTTTCGTGAACAGCGTTCCAGCTTCTGCAGGCTGATACCCCGCGCCGCCGAAGGACGCGGCCCCGCTGATACGCTCGGCCTGATACTTGTCAAACCACAGGTCATTGGATCGCGGGTCAGTGCAGGTGAAGTCAACCGTGCCCCGCCGTCCGAATGCCGACAGGTTAGGCTCTGCGCCCGCGATGTTCACCGTTGCCTCGGTCTCCCTAATCCGACCAGACAGCACAGGCCACACACCGACAGGCAGTCCGCTGACGGATGGCGTCAGGATCATCGTGCGGATGCCGGGGTCAAACGCGGCCTTGCCCACTGCCCCGCATGTCGCATAGGTCTGCCGACACTTGCGCGGGGTAGCGACAGACAGCGCCGCATCGCAAGCCCCTACGCCCCACACGCGGCTGCAATACGGGATGTCAATCTCAATCCACTGGATGCGCTGACGGTCAGCCACGATACACCTCGACCTGCATATCTAGCCCCATGAATACCGCGTCACGCCATGGCGGCACAATCTCAGCCCCGTTGCGGCGGCAATACCCCATATCCTGCGGCCATACCTTGCCAGCGCAGGCAATGAAGAACGCGTTGCCTCGATTGAACCATTGGCGGAAAGCCTCAAACTCGGCCAGCACGAATTGCGGGCGCTGCACCTCAAACGACAAAGACGCCTGCCCCGCAAAGACCTCGTATTCAGTCAACAGGAATTGTCCGTTGCGGCTTTGGTTGCCGCCCATCAACTCGACAGTTTCGCACAGGTGAAGCGGTGTGTGCGGCACTTGAACAACGCCCGGAATGCGCAGCGCCATGCCTAGATAGGCCACGCCAATCGTGAAGCCGCCGCCCGTCACACGGATGCGCCATGATGCGGCGGACACCTCTTGGAAGGACAGCATGAACGGCGCGTTGGACGTGACAGCCAGCGATGCAGCCGTGACCCAAGTCGAAGGCCCGACCAGATACTCCACAAAGACCGTGCGCCCCGAAAGACGATGCGCCGCAAAACCCGCCATGTTGGCAGATCGTGCCGACCCTGCGCTTGTCAGCGTGGCCCCGGCGGTCGCGCCCCATGCGTCATTCGTGGATTGCGTCAATGCCGATACGGCAAGGCCAGCGTTCTCGGATGTCGCGGTAACGGTCCCGTCAAGCAAGATGTTCTGCCACAGGATGTTCGGGCTATTCAACCGGGGCGAAAGCGTGAAGTCATAGATCATGCGACCACAAAGCCCCCGATGTTGCGTTCCTCACCCAAGGCGTCGGCAATCGTGCGAATGGACCCGCGCAAGGATTCTGCAAACATGGTGTCACCCTCGATGTTGATGCGGATCAGCCGATCTTGCGGTGGGGGCGCGCTAGATGGCGCTGTCCCGATAGCCGTGCTGCCAACTGACCCGCCGCCGCCGCCTCCGCCACCAGCGGCCTTAATCGCCTGCACCCCGCGCAGGCCAGCGGCAAGCACAGACGCATAGGCAGCAAACCGCCCCGCAAGGCTGATACCCGGCGTGTTAAGCGCCTTGATGGCCGCGCCGTAAGCGTTGATTGTGCCCTCAATGGCCTGGAATGTCGCTGCGGCCTTCGCCATCTTCTGCCCGCCAGCCGATGCCACAGACGCCAGCGCGCCAAAGAAAGTGCCAGTGTCCGCAAGCCGTGAATTATGCGCCGCGCCCTGAATGTTCGCCAACCGCTCTTGATGCTCCAGCTCCAACCGCTCAAGCGCCGCCTTGTGTTCTTCCTCGCCTAGGATTTCAATCGCGCGGCGATCCATCAAGATCGCCTGTTGCTCCTGATACCAAGCGTCAACCACTTCCTGCTCGGTCATCAGTTCTTCTTGCAATCGCTCAAGCCGCTCCGCAAAGCCATCGGATGCACCTCCGCCGCCTGCACCAGCCCCAGAACCCGTTCCCGCCCCTGACCCGGTATTGACTATCTCGCCCGCGCCAAGCGTGACAGGCCTATTAGACGTTGTGCCGCGCCCGCCATATCGGCCAAGCGCCTGCCCGCCCGGCGAGTTTTCAAACGCAATTGCGTCAAGCGATGAAACAGCGCCAAAAGCCCCTTCTGCCGCAGAGCCAATACCCGCCACAGCCGCCGCAGCCGATCCCGCAGCCGTTGCCGCGCTTTGCAGGATTGGCGGCATTTGCCTGAGCGTTGCATTTGCCGCCTCGGTCTTGGCCTGCAACTCTGCCCCGGCAATCGTAAGCTGGTTGTATTGGATCAGGGCTTGACGCAGCGGCGCGGGCAACTGATCGGCGCTAATGCCCGTTTGCGCCATCAACTTCTGAATTCGCTCCAATGCCTGTTGTTGGCCCTCAAAGTCAGCGGCAAAGCGCAGATCCCGGAACGCCGTTCTTAGCGCGTCGGCCTCATCGCGCGTTACGCCGAATTGCTCTTGGATGCGATTAAGCACTTCCCAAGATGCCTCGCCCGCCTGAAACAGGCCGGATAGCTGCCCCGTGAAAAGGTCAAGCGCCTCTGCGTTGTCAATGATCAACTGCGAAAGAGCCGCAGCGGCCTCGGCGGATTGCAGGGCAACTAGCGCCTCTGCCGCCTCTCTGACTGCGCCAGCCATTTCGCCGTATTGGCCAATCAACTCGGCGTTGGTCATCATCAAGATGCCCTGCGCCTCGTCAAGCGCATCCGTGACGGATGTTAGCTGATCTAGGCTTTCTTCAAACGTAGATGCTGCATCTGCGCTGCTCAGGAAATACCCCGCAATCGGGATAAGGATTGCCGATGCCGTGCCAAGCGCAATCCCCAACAGCCCGAAACCGGAAAGCAACTGCGGCAACTGTTGCGCCAAGGCTTGCGTGGCACTGGTGCCCGCGCCAACCTGCACCGCGAAGTCTTGCACCTGAAAGCCTAGGTTTTGAAAGCCCGTGCCGCCTTGGATGCCAGCGCGCCGCATCCGCTGGCCCATCTGCTCTGCTGCAACGCCAGCACGATCCGCCGCCGCATCCGTGCGAAAAGCCGCCTGAGACACACGGTCAAGCGCCTGCTCTGCCTTTAGCAAGCCATCCGTGCGGGCGCTTAGTTCAAGCGTTGCAACCTCAACCATCATCGCCCCCACGATCCACAGGCGGAATGCGCAACGGGTCTTTGCCCGTCTGCTTTTCGGTCACATAGGCTTTCGACATTCTCATGACCGCGCGCAATTCCCAAGGCTCAGAAAGGCTCTCACTCACACTAGCATATGCCGCCAACTCTTGCCAACTAATAGGCCCGCCATCGTGTGAACAAGGCCCTACATCCCAAAGCGCCTGCATCAAATACGAACCCGCCATCTCTGGGTTTATACCCTTGGCAGATCCAAGCATCTGTTGCCGGGTTTTCTTGTAACCCTCGGGAACCGTGTGCAGGTAGCCCCATTGCGCAGCCTGAATGACTAGATCACTCAGGCGTCTGTCAAAAAACGTGACGCCTCAGATGCAAAGGCCGTGACCTGTTGCGCGAATGATCCGGGCTTCTTGGTCTTGCGGCCCATGTGAACGTCAAGGTCAAAGAAGGTGCAGTCGTAAAACCGCGCAAAGTCCTTGTGCGTGATCGGATGGCCGTCAACAGTCACGCCCGTGATTTCCGTTGTCAGCATCACCGCCGACTGCACCAAGTCTTGCTGGAAGTCCTCAAGAGCCTTGCGTGTTGACGTATCCGTCACCAGAGCCGCCTTTGCTTGCTCCGCCGCCACGGCCTGCACAGAACGCGCGTGGAAGCCCTTCACCATCGCCCCGATCTTGGTGTCGCCATCCATCATCGGCTTGCCCGTCTCGGGGTCTTTGAAGTGCAGGAATTGCGCGACCTCGGCCATGTCGCGGCGGTTCAGCTTAGAGATATCCATTGTTGGCTCCTATGGCTCTGTGTGGGTGGGGGCGCAGTCGAGCCATCAAACCGCGCCCCCGACTGGCCTTCTTAGGTGCCAGTAATCGTTGGGTAGTTCGTGGTGACAGAAAACGTAAACCCGGCATAGCTGCCCGTGCTGCGCTCCGTGCGCTTCCACGACATGCAGACGCCGGAAACATACTGCTCAGTGCCGCCAGGCTCACCGATGCGGAATGAAAACTCACCGCCCGCACCCTTTGCCGCAGCCTGTGCAGCCGCCTGCCCAGCGTCCAGCAACACCTCGCGCAAGGCAATGGCAATCGTAGTGCCAACAGCCGCGCCCTTGATCGTGCGAACTCGGCCAAGCGTCAGGTCTGGAACCTCGATTGTCTGGTGTTCGTCGCCAACTTCGCCCACGGTCTGCAAGCCCGCGATGTTGACCCAAGTCATTGCCTCATAGCCCGCTTCGTCAAACGTTGCCGGAACCCCGGTCGCAATGGCAAGCGTTGTGCCAATATCGTTAGTGCTCATGTCTCGCCCTTTCCGGCATGATTGGATTTCGCGTTATGTTATCACATCACATCAAGACGCGCTAGCATCGTAGAACACCTGACAGACGCGCCGATAATCTGCCACGTCCTGAAAGCCCGGCAAGATCGCCACCGGGCGCGGGATGGTGATAAGCCCGTTCAGGATGGGCAATCGCAGCCCCTTGGGAAACAGCGCGGCAACCTGATCCAGCAAGCCCATTGCCTGCGATGCAAAAGCGCCCTCTGCCGTGACAGCCGTTACCGACATAAAGCCACGGCTGATCAACTGCCCGCCTGCCAACGTACCGTCAACGCGCTCTGTCGGCACATGCTGCACAAACAGGAACGGTCGCGCGGGATTGGCGTCTTGGTTCTCGAATACCACAGTGGCAATCGCGGCGGTCACAAGACGTTGCTGTAGGGCATGGGATATGGCTAGTTCGTTCATCGTGCGTTTGCCTCCGCGACCCGTGCCGCAACAAAGGATGAAAACCGTTCAGCGTTGCGCGTTACAAAGAAGCGGCCCGGAACCTGCCGACCATTGCGGGCCGTGAACCCCAACTCCATCGGCAGGGCATGGCGCGCCGTCCATGTGAAGCGCATCGTGTCGCCAACCTCATACCCCGACAATACCACGGCGTAGCTATCGGGGCCAACCGCCGATGCCCCGCCTAGCAACTCGGCTTTCAAACTGCCCCGCAACTCTCCCTCGGCCACGGGTATCTTGCCCTCGACAAAGCTGGTCGCGCCCTTGGTGATGCCAAGTTGCGGTTGCTGCGCCGCCTCCATCACGTCTTGGATGGATTGCAGCGCCACATAGCGCAAGCGGTCCTCTGTTTTTTTGACAAGCTGGCTCACATCGGCGGCAAAGCGTCCCATGGGTCAATCCCTTATCGCGGGCACTGCCCGATAAATCGCAATGCAGCGGCAGTTCAAGGTGTGTTCCGCAGGCGCAGCCGGATCATGCGGATACAGCATCGCCACCGCTGGCAACGTGCCATCCGCTGGCACTTGGAACCGCTCACCCAAACGCACCTTAACCCCGTTCATCTGCACATGCGATATGCGCGGCTCACGGCTTAGGCCATGGCTCCAAGTCAGGTCTACGCGCTCAATGCGCGGGTCATCGGCCATCTGCTGATACGCTTCATACTGCCCTTGCGCGATGGCGGAACGGCTTTCGTTCTTACCGATCAGATCACCGCGATATTTCAGCGCCTTTGACTTGTGCGCAGCCACGATCCGGTCAATATCGCCTTGGGTCAGCCTCACCTTGCCCGCGATAGCCTTGCGCACCAGCCCATCAAAGCGTCGATCAGACAGCTTGTAACGCGGTGATCCGTCAGCGTTGAAATACTCAGCCAGCCGATCAGGGTTGGACAAGATCGCGCGGGCGTTCATCACCGCCTCTGTCTGCTGCACCGTCAACCCTAGGATGCCGCCTTCCCGCTGCCCATTCGGCCCCCGTCTGCCCACGATATCCAGCGCGATTGACCGAAAGCCCCGGTTTTCCTCCATGCCCTGCGCAATGACGCCTTGCACGGCTTCTAACGTGTCCTCTTGGATGCCCTGCACCAGTTCAGCCCCAAGCGTTCGCACGATCTCCTCGGCCCTTGGGTGCCTGCCGTTGAACGCGAATACGCCCTGCACCACGCGCGGCAACTCGGCCAGCGCACCGCCCGCCATCATCGCGGCCCGGATCTCCTCTTGCAGTGGGAACAGAAGCCCTTGCGGGAACTCCAGCAATCGCGCCGCGCCGAACACGTCGCCAGCCTCTAGCGCCTGTATCAGCGCCGTGATGTTGACCGCACTGGCCTGCGCTTGAATGGCCGCAATGAACGCATCCCGAATGCGAGGGCTGAATTGCGCGATCAGGTCAATCACACGCTGCTTTTGATTGCGCGTTGGGCGGGCCATCACCGCGCCTCCATCAAGTCCACGTCGTAAAGCAGATCAACCCCGCCCGGCGCAAGCGGACGAACCTCTGCAATCTCGTGCCATTCGCCACGAACCTGCACCCGATCAGCGCGCGCCGGGATCGCGTCACCCACTGCCACCGTCAGCGTCCGCATGGATTGCTGCAAAAGATTGCCCTGCGCATCCCTGACGCGATACCGATCATCGATGCACCGCAGCGCCGTGTCAGTCGTCGTGATGCCAGTCTCGTCCCATGGCGTGGCTGGGCCGATTGTCACCTTGCGCAACGTGACCTCAAAGCCCACATCGCCAATCGCGGCGGCAACCTCAGAGGCGATGGCGTTCCAGTCCTCAGCCATCAGCCACGCTCCAAAAACTGCACGGTCCCGCCAGCGCAGACAAGGCCCTTGAGCCTATCCATTGCCATCGTCACGGTTTGCCGTTGCGCATTCACACTTGCGCCGCCAGTAACTTGCCAGCCGATCTGCCCCACGCGATTAAGCACCTTTTGCTGCCCTTGCGTGACGCTTGGCTGCAAGGCGTTCACCTTCTGAAACTCGGCCCGCGCAAAGATCATCTGCGCATCCTTGACCGCATCCGGAATTGTGCCGCCGAAGGTCGGGAACGCCTCAGCATCGCACCAGTTCAAGCTGCGCATATATCCAAACGCGCGGCGCAATGCGGCCTCCTTGTCAGCGGGCGCACCTGTCAGGCTGTGGCCGAACCACTTGAGCGCAAACGCCTCGCATTCGGCAACAGTCACAAAGCTGTCAGCCCCCGCAACGCCCGTGCCGTTCTCGATGATCAGCGCCATTTACTTCTTGCCGCCTTTGCCTTTGCCGTAGCCCTTGCCTTTTTTCATGCGCGCCTCCTGATCTTAATAAGGGGGCAAGTTGCCCTGCCCCCCAGAAAGATCAGCCCAGCAACGTGGCGATATGCTCCGGCTGCACAGCCTTGAAGCCCCAAGCCAAGTGCAACTCCCAAGTCCGCTGGCCATACTGCGCAATGTCAAGCAGCAGATAGGTCATGCCCATGCCGTCGCTGATCAGCGTTTGGCTGATGGTCGGGTTTGCAGGCATGACGGGCGGGCGCATGATGCCAACGATTGCCGAACGCTCAAACGCAAGGTTAGGCGTGTAGCTGGCCCCGATGGTAAGCGCCGCGTTGTTCGCAGCCGCCTGGATCAAGCCAGGACGCCCGATAACAATGTCACCAGCCGCAGCAGTCAGCCCTGTGTTGACAACATATTGGTTAGTGTCGCCGTTGATGGTGATCACGTCGCCCGCCTTGATGCCCGTGGTGTTCACGGTGCCCGTGTCGAGCGTGAGCGTGGTTTCGCCAATCGCCTCGTTCAAGGCGTTGTTGATCAGGTAGCCCGTGCCAGCCCCCGCCACGTGACGTTCAATCCCTGCCGAAGTGCGCATGTTGAACCCATACTGGCGACGGATCAAACCGGAACGGCGCTCCTCGTCGGTGCCAGCAATAGACGCATCAAGCACAACGCCCAGCTTCAGAAGGTTGGCTTCCGAAGTGGTGTCGCCCACGAATTGCAGGTCAGCCATTGGCGCGCCGTTGTCACGCAGGATCTTGCGCACGTCCGCAAGCGGCGTCAGGGCCGATGCAAACGGGTTGGTGCCTGCGCTCCCGGTTGCGCGCGATGCGCCCTGATAGATTGCAGCAACGCAATCCGCCTCGGCTTCGTTCCGCAGGGTGCGCATCATCTGCGCGACCATCTGCCGAATCCACTCTGCCGAAGTTGCCCCGTTATCCAGCGAACGAAGCTGTTCGCCCGTCAGATACATGGTCGTCTTGCGCGACTTGGTGATCTGAACGGAAACCTCAGAAGCCACAGCGTCAGCGCCTTGGGGCGGCACGTTTGAAGGAACGAAGTCCGAAGCCGCACGGGTGGGCGCGACGGGAACCTTCACAACGTCGCCAACGGCAACGCCCTTGCTGTCGAAGTTGGTGTTGATGGCGTCAACCGCGCCAAACGGCTCGGCGGAAACCTCTTGCGCGACCGAGAACAAAATCGGTTGCAGTGCTGTCAGCGTGTTCGCCATGTGGCGTTCCTCTCATGTGTGCCTGCCACATGGCTAGGCTGTTAAACTACCGTGACGCCGGGGTTAGCCTTGAAAAACTTGGCCTTTGCTTCCGGCGTCATTGCCTCAAGTTCTGCGGCTGCGATGGTCTTGCCACCCTGCCCGCCTCCGTTCCCACCCTTTGCGCCACCGCCAGCAGGCGGCGAAACAAAGTCCTTCCCTTCGCTTGCGGCCCAAGACTTGACGAACCCGTCAAGCGTTTTCGGCCCCATGCCAGTCTCGACATACGCGGTCCCGTCATCGCCCAGCTTCACTTGCCCAGCTAACATCGCCGTTGCCGCCTTCATGAAGGTCGGGTTGGTAATGCCAGCGGCCTGCAATGCAGAGGCCAAAGACTGATCGCGCGTCACCCCGGTATACTTGCCGCGCCAGTCGCCAACCTCGGCTTCTTTTGCTGCCAGCTTTTCCTCCAGATCTGCGATCTTGGCTTGGGTTGCCGCCGTGTCGGGCGCGCCCTTTTCCAATTCCGCAATCTTTGCTTTCAGCGTTGCGGCCTCGCTCTTTGCCTTTTCGCGGTCCTCTTTGGTCCGGCCATAGGCATTGCGCAGATTTGCAACGTCAGGGTGTTCGTCAATGCCTTCCACAGCCAAGATGAATTTGCCATCGGCTTCGGTGTAGAACGGCTTTGCAGCGTCATCGACGCCATCAAGGGTATCAAGAACGGTTTTAAGAGCCATCGGCCCGTGATCCTTTATGAAGGCCCCATCGGGGCGGATGCGTTATGTTATCACATAACCTGATCATCGGGCAAGGCTTCACGTCCCGCAAGAATTAGCGCCTCCTCCTGCTCGGCTGTGCGTTCCATGCTGGCGATGCGACCCCGCTGCAAGTTCTCATACAGCGTCGTATAGCCAAACGCGCCCTTTTCCCACGCCCCGACAAGCGCCGTCACTTCTGCGCCATCCAAACGGCCCTCAAGCATGTTCTGCGGCGGCTTGACCACAACGGCCTCTGGATCAAGGCCAGCCATGATCGCAGCGTTACGCAAGGCCCGCTCGAGGATTGCCGCCGATGACCCGGCGATGGTCGCAAGTGTTGCCGTCTCGGCACTGAAACGCAAACGCCGTGCCTCGCCGCTTTCCTGCCCGCGTGGCGTGTTGTCGAATAGCTGCGCCCCAGACCTCACAGCCGCCTGCTGTTCACGGTCCATAGCCCGCTCGTGCGCCTCGATCGCATTGCCGCTTGGCGAAAGGTATTCTGCCCGCACGTCCTTGCCGACCTCTGCCGAAGTCAGCGACACCACAACGCCAGCGCCAACAGCCGTAGGTGCCTTTTCCGCGTTGTAGATGAACAGCGTGTCCTGATACGCCATGTAAAGCGCCATGCGGTAATCGGCGTTGATCTGGTAATGTGCCAAAGCCGCGCGAGCCACGCCGATCAAGGGCGGGCTGTCTGGCTTCAAATCCATGTCCATTGCGCCGCCAACCGCAACAGGCACAAAGTCCATTCTGCCGCCGCCCCGAAGCGTTGGCTCTATGCGCTGCACCTCGATACCGTCATCAAAGATGCGCTGCACATATCGGCCCGTTTCGTCCAACTCCATAACGCGGGTCATCAAGACCTTATCCCAGGTCATCCCGTCGCGGCGATAATCAACTTCTTGGAATGCGTAGAAGTCTTGGTTTTCATCCCAGTTGATAAGCGTCTCAGCGCCATAGCCAACCAGATACGGATCGCCACCATTGGGAGGCGCATCGGTCGCAACAGCATAACGCCCGGTCAGCAAGAGTTCTGTCGTGATCCGGCGCGAGAACATTTCCAGCGGCAAGCCATCGGACGTGGCCCGCTCGGTGATGTATTCCAGCCCAGGCGGCAGTTCGATCTGCCATTCCTGCCCATGGATCACGCCAGCCATACCACGAACCGCGCTTGACAGGATTTCGGGATATCGCGCCCGCGTGATGTATGCGAGATAGGCGCTTGCCCCTTGGTCAGGGAAATTGCGCCATGCGGGCGGCATCGGCAGGTAGAGGATTGTGCGGCGCTTCATGCCGCTTTCGCCCTCGTAGCTGTCCCGCATCAACCGCCATTCGATTTCCCGATCTGCGGTATATTCTGGGTGCCTGTCTGATACGGTCATGCCTTAGCCCCGGTGTGGTTTGTGATGTTATACCATAACGATTTGCAGGGCGCTACCATAGCCCTTGCACCGTGGCCTGCTCGGTTTTGGCCTTGCTGCGGCGCTGGATCATCGGCCCCAAGGCATAGCGCAAGGCGTCGATGTAGTGGTTATGCGCATCCACAACGACACGCAGAATGTCGCCCGTGTTGCGGTCCACCTTGTAGCTGTAGAGCCTGAATTCCCGTGCTGTCTGCTGGCAATCGGGGTGGATGACCACGCGGTCATATGACTTGATGTGGTCAATCCCGTCCTCGACGGAACCCGGCCATTTTTCAACGGCTGTAATCTGCGGCAGACCATGGCGGCGCAAGTAGCTTATGCTTTCAGGCCGCGCGCTGTCTGCCCGGATTGCGCTGCGCTCAATGCCGGGAATGCGCTCAGAGACGAATTGCCCGGTCGCGTCCAGTTCCAGCTTTACCTTGCCAGCCTCGCGCCTGATGTAAAGCGTTCTGCCATATATCCACGCCTCGACCGCCGCAGTGGGGTCATTGGCGAAACCGAAGTCCAAACCGTAATATGGACCATCCCATCCATGCCCCGGCTCAAACTCATCCACCACAAACTTGCCGCCGAAAATCTGCGCGTCGGTCAGGGTCAGGAACGCGCCTTCCCAAATGTGATCATACGTCTCAGGCCTTAGCCGCTGATCTTCTAGGCGCTGCTTGTTCAGCACATCGGGAAACCACGGGTTATGCGTCCAGTTGACCGTGGTGACGATGCAATCATCTGGCACAGAGGCAACAAAGCGGCGGTGTGTCGCGCTTTCGCTGCTTTCGGGGTTGTAACTGATCCAGTTTTCGGCCTGCCACCCCTCGCCCTCCTCGCGGATGGTCGGGATTAGCTTGCGCCATGCGACCTCGCTGACATTCTCGGCTTCATCTGTCCAGTTGCCGATGATCCGCGCCTTGGACTTGATGCTGTCCAGATTATGCCGCAGGCCAGCGAAGGCGTAGGATATCCGCCTGTTGCGCGTCCTGATGTATTTCTCGCCAATGTCAAAGTAATCAGCCAGCCACGGCACAGATCGGATAGCCGCCTTGATTTCCTCCATGCTGCTTTCGTCAAGGCTGTTGAGGTGTTCGCGGCTGGCGAGGAAAACGCCCTCGACGCCCATTTCGGCAAGCTGATAAACGCGCAGCGCCGATCTAAGCGCAATGCCGCGCGTCTTGCCGGAACCACGCCCGCCCTTGAATACTCGGGTTCGGGCGGGCCGCATAAAGTTGCGTGTTATGCGAGGAATTTCCTCAATCGTCGCTTTCATCTGCCACCTTGGGCGCGATGAACTGGATTAGCGTCGGCTTGGCGGTCATGCTGCCGTCCTCGCTCGACAGATCAAGCGATGCCTTTGGAGTGCCAAGACCGCGATCCTCGGTGTCCTTGATCAGCTTCAACATCGCCGCCTCGACCAGCAAGGCAATGGCGTCATCTGTGCTGCACTCTGCTAGCTTTGCCTCAACTGCCTTTAGGGCGCGCTGGCGAATGCGGGTTGCCGCTTCGGCGTTTGCGATTTCCATTTGACGTTGTGCGGAAGTGGCCCCCTGCGGATTGCCTCCAGGTTGCCCAAATTGCCGATTTTTCGGCGGCTTCTTGTATCCAACTTCGCCCATAGTCAAAATCCCATCTCAGGGAAGGTTATATTATCACATCGCCAAAGTCAAAAGGGGCGGCTGCTACACCGCCCCGATGCCGTCACTTGAAGTTGTAATACAGGACTTCGCCCTTGTCGTTGGTGACGGCCACCCGCTCTTGTGCGGCGGGTTCTTGGTGCGGGCCGAACGTCTCGACGAAGGTTGCCTGCCCGGTGACTGCGATAAATGCGACGACGATAGCTTCAAACATGTGGGTGTCTCCCTTGATATGCTGGATGCCGTCCAGCGCGGTATCTGTTATGTGCCCCCGGCTGTCCTGTCCGATGTAGCGCATTGGTTAGCGCCGGGGGCTGTCTGGTGGTTCCCAAAACGCCCTTACGGGCTATCACGAGCGGCCTTTCACTTTAGCGGCCTGTTCCGCAGGCGGCAACGGTTGCCCGGTATGGGCTAGATTGGTGTATACGGCTGGCGTTGCAATCCGCCGTGCAGTCGGCCAAGACGGACGTAAAAGCCAAGCCGCCCGCTCTCCCGTGTCAGCCGAAACTTTGCCAACGAGCGAGAGCCATCCCATGCGCCCTTGCGCTCCATGCTGACGCTAAGGCCGTGCGTCCACGTCATGCTGTCGGCGGGGTGACGCGACCATATGAAAAGCGTCCATGCGTTGCCGCCGTCCGGCCATTTTTGAAATCGCATCACATCCCCACTCCCACTGTGCTATAAATCGTAATCACCCGCGCTTCGCCCTCTGGCACGTCCACCCAGCTAGGCACGGCGATAAGCCCCTCTGGCGGCGTGATCGTCATGCGGTCGGGCAGCAAGCCGTGGCCTAGGATCATGTCAGCCTGCACGGTCAGCCCTCCAAGCGAAAGGCTGTGCGCCTCGTTGCTATCGGTGTGCACTTCGCCGTTGTGAAACTCCACCTCGGCCACAGCGCCGGGGCTGTCGGTCGTTTGCAGGCGAATGTGACTGCTGGTGCCGCCCCAATACACGGTGTCTTGTGCAAAGGCGGGGGAAGTTAGCAGGGCTAGGGCGAGGGTTAGGCGGGTCATGCCAGCACCGCGATTGCAAATAGGACAACACAGCACAGGGATGCGCCGATGATGCACATGGCTGCAAGGCTATCGCGCGGCTGGTCTGGGTCTGCCTGCGGTTCCGCCATGCGGGCGAGTTGTTCGGCCTCAATCCGCGATGCGCGGCGGGTGAAGTCGTCGGGGGTCATTTTGCGTTCCTCGCTGCAAGCATGGCGTCGGCATATGCGTATGCGCTCACAGACATGTCAGCCTTGAATTGCAGCATGTCTACCGGCTTGCCAAACTCACCATCCCTATCAAAAAACGGTGCTTTCCGGATCAGCGCGGCGATAGCCTGCCCCGCGAACCAATCCCGCAGCGTCATGCCCTGATCGCAATATTCAAAGCGAGGGTCTGATGGTTTAAGAATTGGAAACGCTGGCCCGCCCGTGTTGATTTCGTCGGTCATTTGGCACCGCCTTCCAGGGCATCGGCAATTTCGGTCAGCGTGGCGATGGCTGCGCGGAGTTCGGGGGCGGTCCAGTGATAGGCTACACTTTTTGAACCAAGGCAGACGTGACCGGGTTCGCAAGTTTCTTCATATACGCGGATCTGCCCATACAACCCCGGCACGATGCGCTTCACCGTCTCTGTGATGACAGGGCCAGCGGGTTCCGGCTTTTCTGCGAATGATTGGCAGGTTATTCGGTATGTGCGGCCAGATTTTATGTCTGTTTTAATTTCCTCGATGGTGGCGCACGATTGCTTGGCGTCAGAGGCGCGGCGGATGATGCGGAATTTGTGGCCGCAATCATCGCAACGGCTCATTTGACCTCTGGTGAAAAGACTTCCATTCATAATGTAGACGGTTCCAGTCTCCCCCACACCAGAGCTTGGGTTAATACCATTCTCGAACAACTCCACCACATCCCCCACCTGCGCGCCGATCTCGGCAAGCGTCCCGACTTCTTTGACGGGGGCGGGCATGGCGCGGTAGATCAGATCGTCGGCCCAAGCCGGGTCGGCCCAATCATCAAACCTGTCGTTTTGGTTGACTGCCATCCTAACCCCATGCGGCCACGCCTTGAGCCGCGCTTGGGTGTCGTCGTCCAACTCGCCAAAGGGGCAGTCGATGGCGGTCAGGTCGGTGAAATGTCGTTTGGTCATTTTGTGTTCCCTCTCTTTGCGACCCCCTCCCTGTTTTGTGCGCGCGGCGAGAAGCGACACGAGAGGGAGGTCAAATGCGCGTTTCGGTAGCTAACCTATCGCCGCGCCAGATGATGTTACCGCACCCTCGCCGCCATCGCAAGCATCTTGTCGCGCTTCCAGTTGCCTTCGCCCCTGACCGCGACAAATCGCGGCGCTGTCTCGCTGCGGTCCTCGGTCACGTCAACGCCGGGCACAAGCGGCAGGGTGATCGAAGTCATGCGCGGGGCCGTGCTGGTGTGGCAGTCGTGCAGGCGGCGGTGGATGGCGATCGTTTTCATGGCTCAATCCTCTTTGCATAAGCCCGGCTCAACACATCGGCCAGCGTCTGGCCTGACCGCATGGCCTCATTGACAGCCCTGTCTTGGTCGCGCGGCGGCATCGCGGCGAATGCGGCCTTGACGGTTCCGTATCGCACTCCTGCCGACCGCAGCGGGTTTCGCGGCGGCTTGTGCTGCATAACCCATCCACCACGAAGCGCGGCGCGATAGGCGCTGGCCTGTCCGATGCCAAGCGCAAATCCGATAGCGGACGTGCTGTGCCCCGCGATGGCTTGCTGTGCCGCCCATGCGTCACGCTCGGCACGGATATGCGCAGGGGCGTTGATCAGCGTCCCGGTGATGTGATCGGGCGGGTTCACGGCTTCGGCCCCAAAAGAACGCGCCTGACATACTCTTGCCTTGCCTTGGCGCTATCAATGCGGGTGATGATGCTGTTAATCCGATGCAGGCTCCATCCCGTGGTAAACCGGATCTGGCTTGGCGTCATGCCGCGATCCAGCATATCCCGCACCTCAGCAAAGGCGGCGTTGCGTTCGGGGGTGTAGCGGGTCATGGCTGCACCGAATCAAGATCATCTTCGTCCACTCGACGGCAAGCGCCGATGACGGTGCCTCGACCAACGCCAAGTATACGCGCGATATCGGCCAGCTTCATCCCCTCGTCGCGCATTTTGAGCATGTCCAAAACGCGTTCATCCGCCTGCCGTGAAAATCGGCCTGTGCTTTTGCGGGGCATCACTTCCCCTCCTCTATCAGCAGATAGGCGGCGGCGATGTAGTTGATCGCGCCGAGGAGTTCCGCTTGCGCACGATCTGGTTGGCCGCGACCAAGCATCCCGAACGCCTCCTGGCTTTTCTTCATCGCCTGACCCAACTGATACCCCGGCCCGACCATGCGGGCGATTTCCATGATGGGCTGTCGATCAAACGGCTTGTCGTTGGCGTGGCGCTCCTTGCCCTTGCCGTTTGCGGCTTGCTCATAGGCTGCATCGAGAACGCGGCGCAGCGGTGCGTATGGGTCGTCACTCACCACGGGCATTCCTCCCCTTTGTATGTCGGCTTCCATCCGCCCCATTGACGGGCGACGGGCGGCTTCGGTTGCGGCTTGGGCAGCAAGCCCATGTCGATCAGGTGGCGTTCAAGTGGGGTCATTGGCTGCGGTCCTTTGGTTGTTCGCTGGCATCATGGCTTCATGTTTCGGCGCGGTCAAGCGATTTGTGCGCACTGGACAGGCGGATTAGATGCCGTCCATGCCTGTCCATGGGGTTCGTCCGTGTTTCTTGTCTGAAAAACCCCTTACTTTACTTATACTTACTTTAAAATATAGATAGATAAGGACAGATGGACGTGATGCATAAGGGGCGCGGCGCGTTTACGCGGGCGCGCACACACGCGCACACACGCGCACACACATGCATGTAAAACCGGGCATGCCTCTTTTTTGGTGTCCATCTGTCCACTTTCGATTTATGCATTTTATATCAGTGGCTTGCCGTGATTTTCTTTGGATTTTGCAATCTGTGAAAAAAGGACGGTTGTCCAATCCCCTTGGAAATTGGCTTGCGCGCCTTTGTTTTGGGGTGATATGGTTGATCGGCAGGGGAGCGTTTCGCAGCCGCTCAACCCTGCCTGACACATAGGAAGATGAGGTTCCGATGCGCGTGTATCATCGTATCACCGTTAGCAGAGCTATGGAAGTGATCGCCATAGACCAAGATGGTCAGCTTGTGTTCAAGCAGAAAAATGGCAGAAACAATGCCGGAGAGCTGGCGAGATACAGGATTAAGAAGAACAGGCCGCATCTGATGATTGACGGCGTATCAATCGCTGCTTCTAAGGTTGCATGGATGATACAGAAGCAAGAATACCCGCCAACCATCCCACTCACGCGCAATCATTCGCGCCATGATTTCAGGTTGGAGAACCTGACGCTGAGCGTTCATGAGTTGATCTGGGATATGAACTGATGACCACCCAAGACCCAATTTCAGCCTTCATCGACTTCATGCGGTCGGTCGATTGCGGCCCTGATGCGACTGTCAATATCGATGCAGACGACAAGATGCACCGCTTCCGACTGGACGGCGACAAGCCGAAAACCGAGAACGGCAGCTACATCCTGAGGGTAGATCCAGACGGTTTCGCGGTCGGCGGCTGCATGAATTTCCGTCAACAGGTCTGGCACAAGTGGCACATCAAGACCCCTCGCAAGGTGTCGGATGAGGAACGCGAGGCATGGAAGCAGCGGCAGAAAGAGGCGCGCGACAAGCAGGACCGCGAGCGCCTTGAGGCGGCAGAGGCGGCGCACGTCAAGGCGAAACGGATATGGGCAGAGGCCGAGCGGGCGGGGTCGAACGCTTACCTTGAGCGCAAGGGGTTTACCGCCGAACAGATCGGGTGTCGCATGTCGCGCGGGTCTGTTGTGGTGCCGATGTGGTCAGCCAAGAAACTGGTTGGGCTGCAGTTCATCGACGACGATGGAGATAAGCTGTTCTTGAAGGGGTGCGCCAAAGAGGGCGCGTATCACGCGATGCCGGGCGAAGGCGACATGATCGTCATTGGCGAGGGTCTTGCCACCATGGCGGCGGTTCGCGCGGCATTGGGGTGCAGCGTGATCGTGGCGTTCGATGCTGGCAACCTCAAGCCGGTCGCACAGGCGATGAAGCTGGCATACCCTGACAAGCGCGTGGTCTTTGCCGCCGATGCTGACTTGTGGACCATCCCGGCGAACAAGCGCCCCGCAGACTGGGATAACCCGCCTGGCGATGATCCGCGCTGGCACGAATGGCGCGAGGCGGGCTTGTGCGTCAACACGGGGGCAGAGAAGGCGGCGCAAGCGGCTGTTTCGATTGGTGGCGCTGTTGTGGTGCCGCCGCCTATCCCTGCCGATGATCCGGCCAAGCGCACCGATTGGTGGGATTACTGGAAGGCGCACGGATCAGAGGCGGTTAAGGCCGCGTTTGAAGTGGCGATGAACCCGCCCGAGGTGCCGCCCGAGTATCTCGAGGCTGAAAGGTGGGAGCCTGAGTATAGCTTGCCGGATGATGCGTCGGATGACCAATGGGGCTTGGGTGCTGTCAGGCCATTAGGCTATAACGGCGGCGGGTATTTCTTCTTGCCGCGCACCACGGGGCAGGTGACGGAGTTGACCGCGCCAAGTTTGGGTAACATGCAGACGTTGCAGCGCCTTGCCCCGCGTTCGTTCTGGGAAATGAAGTTCGGAGGCGGCGACGGCGGCGACAAGAAGATCGCAGCCATGGCATCGGCGGCGCTAATGGAGGCTTGCCATCTGATCGGGATTTATGACCCGGACAAGATCAGAGGCATCGGCGCGTGGATGGAAGGCTCTGACTGTGTGTTCAACAGCGGTTCGCGGATCATCCAGGGTGGCGCGGTTATGCCGGTGACTGAGTATCGATCTCCGAACGGGTTCTTGTATCCCATTGCGGTCGATGTGATTGGCGATTTGCCAGAGCCGATGAGTGACGCGGACGCATGGCAGATTGTCAGGCTTTGCCTTGAATTGCGATGGTCTGACCCTCTAAGCGGGTATTATCTGGCGGGCTGGATGGTCACGTCAATTCTTGGCGGCGTCATGCGGTGGAGGCCGCACCTGTATGTGACTGGCGACCGAGGTGCGGGCAAGTCAACCGTCATGGATGAGTTGGTGAAGCGCCTGTTGGGCAATCTGGCGGTGGCTGCTGACGGCGGATCTACAGAACCCGGCATCAGGAACGCGATTATCAACTCAAGCCGCCCGGTTGTCATGGATGAGGCTGAGGGCAACACCAAGGCAGACCGTGACAAGATCGCGGCGGTGATGAACCTGATGCGGGCGAGTTCAAGCGGCGGCACGGTTCGCAACGCGATTGACGAATATAGGTGCATGGCGTCTTTCATCCTTGCTGGGATCAACCCGCAGATCAAGACCGAGGCAGACAAGAGCCGGATCGCCGTGATCCACTTGCGCGCGGATGACAGGCTTGGCGCGCATGAGCGGTTCATGGATTGGCGCAACAGGCTGGCAGACGTGACGCGCGCGGGGGCATCCGGTCGGCTGATCTCTCGGCTGATCCAGTGCAGCCACCACTTGCCCGCCACGCTATCAGAGATCGCGGCAGCTATCCGCGGCATGGGGGCAAGCGCGCGGTTTGCCGATCAATACGCGGCCTTGCTTGCCGGGGTGTGGCTTCTGGTCAAGAGCCGCGCGCCAACCAAGGATGAGGCGGCGGCGTTTCTTGACAAGGTGGGTCTGACCTTGGAGCGCAACGCAGACCGCGACGAGGCCAGCGGCGAGAACTGGAAGGTGTTGTCCGAGATCATGACAAGCGACCACGCCTATGACGCCAATGGCATGGCGCGCAGGTCAACCATTGCGGCGATGGTCGAAATGGTTGCGCGCACAGAAGACACGGCTGGGTCAGCGGCGGCGGCATCTGGACTGTCTGACCTTGGCATAGAGGTTGACGGCGGGTTCTTGAGGATTGCCAGCACGTCGCCCAAGCTGTCGAAGATCCTGCGCGATACGCCTTGGAGTGGCGACGGATGGTCACGCCACCTGATCACGCTACCGGGCGCGCGAGAGGGCAAGCGGCGGGCGTTTAGGGGTCTGTCACGGCGGCGCACAGTGGAGGTGCCGATTGATCTGGCCTTGGGGCGCAATGAACCGGATGAAGTCGAACTGCCGCTGGAGGATTGGGCATGACAGTCCAACTCTACCCCGACCAGCTAGACCTAGTGACCCGAGTTCGTGCGGCTATAGGCGCGGGGTATCAATCCGTCTTGATGCAGAGCGCCACGGGCAGCGGAAAGACCCGCATGGCGCTGGATATGGTCACGGGTGCGGTGCGCAAGGGGTCCAGCGCGCTGTTCGCTGTGCCGCGCACTGAGTTGCTGTTGCAGACCATGGAAACGCTGTCTGGCTATGACGTGCCGTTTAGCACGATTGCGCCGGGGTATAGCTACAGCCCGATCAGCCCGGTGCATCTGGCTATGACGCCAACCCTTGCGCGGCGGCTGGACCGAGTTCGACCGCCGAAGGTGCTGTTTGTGGATGAATGCCACTTCGGCGGGGGCGAGTTGGACCGGATCATCACATGGGCAATGCAGGCTGGGTCTAGGATCGTCGGCTTGTCTGCCACGCCTATGAAGACCAACGGCAAGGGCATGGGCGCGTGGTATCAGCGCATGGAGGAGGGCTTGCCAGTTTCGGAGTTGATCCGGCGCGGCAGGCTGTCACAGTTTCGGTATTTCGGCCCAAGCGCGCCGGATCTGTCTGGCGTCAAGGTCAGAGATGGCGAATACGTCCAGTCGCAGCTTGACGCCTATATGGAGCAAGACACGGCCATCATCGGTGACGCGGTGCAGACCTATCGAGAGCGCGCGATGGGCAAGCTGTGCGTGGTGTTTGCCACCAGCCGAAAACATGCTGGCATGATCCGAGAAGCGTTCTGCGCGGATGGCATTGCGGCGCAGACAATTGATGGCACGATGGACGCGCCGACCCGTAAGCGGATCGTGATGGGGTTTGCGCGGCGCGAGTTCACGGTTCTAGTGAACGTCGCATTGCTCACGTTTGGCTTTGACCTGGCCCAGGCTGCTGGTATGCCGGTGCGGATCGAGGCGCTGACAGACCTTTGCCCTAGAAAGTCTTTGCCGCTACAGATGCAGGTATGGGGGCGCGCGCTTCGGGCGGGCGATGAACCTGCCGTGATCATGGACCACGCAAACAACTGGCGAGAGCATGGCTTTCCTGACAGCCCGCGCGAGTGGAGCCTTGAAGGCGCGAAGAAGCGCGGCCCGCGTGACACCGAGGCGACAGAGCCAGTGCGGCAATGCTCTATTGCGGATGGCGGCTGCGGGTTTGTGCATCGCCCAGCACCTGCTTGCCCAAATTGCGGCAGGGTCTACCCGGTGCAGTCGCGCATGGTGGAAGAACGCGAGGGGGAGCTTGCTGAGATCGACCGGGAAGCGGCAGAACGCGCGCGCAAGGCTGCACGGATGGAACAGGGGCGCACGGAGACGCTGGACGACCTGCTTGCGCTTGCTGCGCGGACGGGCAAGAAGCCAGCTTGGGCTAGGCATGTCTGGGCCGCGCGCGAGGCTAAGAGGCGGGCATGAAACGCGGGTGGGTGCTGTATGCCAGCGACGACAGCCCTGCCAGCGTCGAGGAGGCGCGCGAGTATATCCGCGCGCATGGCCTGACCCGCGATGACGTGAAGCTGGTCAAACGCGATGGGCATGTTCTGGTGATAGCTGAAAGGGAGGTGAAGGTATGAAAGAGGCGACGATACAAGCGCGCATCCTGATGGCGCTGTCAGAGGCCGGGTGTCTGGTGTGGCGTCAAGACACAGGAGCGTATCGCGCGCCCTCTGGTGCGCTGGTGCGCTACGGCCTATGCGTCGGCAGTAGCGACATCATCGGCCTTGCACCTGACGGCACGTTTCTGGCCGTGGAGGTCAAGACAGACACAGGCCGCGCGACCGAGGCGCAGCGACGGTTTATCGCCGCCGTGCAGGCTAAGGGCGGTCGGGCTGGGATTGCTCGGTCTGCTGATGAGGCTGTTGCGATAGCACTTGGGCAACCTGCGCCCTGACCATATCGGCAACAGACTTCCAACCGCCGATCTGCGCGGCGCGTTTCGTGTCTTCCGCTTCTTGTTCCGTGGCGCGAATGTTGATGGTGGTGGTTTTGGTCATTGTGCGTACTTTCCGCTTGTTGACGTTGGCTTCGGGTGTTATGGTGCGCACATGATACAGCATAGCAGAGGGAGAACGCAAGCTATGACCGAAACGACAGCACTGGCAATTCCGACCGGGGATGCGCTGACAGCCATTTTCAGAAAACCGGAAGACATTGACCCGATCATCAAGCGCATCCGCGATGAGGTGAAAAAACACGCGCCTGATTTGAGCACCAAGTCAGGCCGTGACGCTATTGCATCGCTGGCATACAAAGTGAGCCGCAGCAAGACCGCGCTTGACGATGCTGGCAAGAAGCTGACCGAGGACATCAAGAAACAGGCCGCAGGTATTGACGCCGCGCGCAAGAAGATCCGCGACCAGCTTGACGCATTGCGCGATGAGGTGCGCAAGCCGCTGACCGATTGGGAGGCGTCGGAGACATTGCGAGTGCAGGCGGCAAAAGATGCGCTTGATGGTGTTCGGCATCACGGGCTGAGCGGAGAGGATGCCAGCGCCGATGTTGCCGCCGCCGCCGCGAGGGTCAAGGCGATAGAAGCCAAGCCGGAATATGCCGAATACCTTCCCCAGATCGAGGCCGCGCGAGAAAACACGCTGGCAACACTGCGTGTCATGTATGCATCGGCAAAGAAACGCGAAGACCAAGAAGCCGAGTTGATGCGCCTGCGGGCCGAAGCAGAAGCACGCGCCGAGGCTGACCGGATCAAGGCTGAACAGGAGGCCGCAGCACGGGCAGAAGCCGAGCGGGCGGAACGCGAGAAGGCCGAAGCGGAAGCAAAGGCCAAAGCGGATGCCGAACGCGCGACCCAGATCGAACGCGACAGGCAAGAGGCTGCGCGCCTTGCCGCTGAACAGGAAAAGGCCGCAGCGGCGCAGCGCGAGGCAGACCTTGCGCGACAAGCCAGAGAGGCAGAGGAACGGCACCAGAAGGAACTCTTGGAAGCCAAGGCCCGCGAGGAGGCCGCTGCGCAAGCCGAACGTGACCGGATCGCAGCGGAACGCAAGGCTGAGGATGACGCGCGCGCCAAGCGTGAAGCCGACGCAGCGCACCGCGACCGCATCGCGCGGGATATCGCCGAGGCGCTGCGCACCATGGCTGGACATGCCACACCAGAGGCTATCGCGGCGGCGCTGATCGCCGGGAAAATCCCACACGTCACCGTCAACATGTAAGGTAAAACCATGACAGTCACCTACCACACCGACCTGTTGCAGGGGTCAGAGGAATGGCACCAGATCCGGTGCGGCATCCTCACGGCATCGGAGGTCAAGCACATACTGACGCCGACGCTCAAGATCGCCAACAACGACAAGACCAGGCAACACGTCTGGGAGATCGCGGCGCAGCGGATCACGGGCTACACCGAACCGCAATACATCGGCGACGACATGCTGCGCGGCTATGAGGATGAGATCAAGGCGCGCGACCTGTATTCCAAGACCCGCGCGCCTGTGTCCGAGGTTGGGTTCATCACGTCCGACGCGCTTGGGTTCATGATGGGATATAGCCCTGACGGACTGGTGGGCGATGATGGCCTGATTGAGTGCAAGAGCCGTCGCCAGAAATACCAGGTGCAGACGATCAGCGAGGGCGTTGTGCCGGATGAATACATGCTGCAACTGCAAACCGGATTGCTGATTACCGGGCGCGCGTGGATTGACTTCATCAGCTACAGCGGCGGGTTGCCGATGTTTGTGCAGCGGGTTCTGCCTGACCCTGAGATACAGTCGGCAATCGTGATGGCAGCAACCGAGTTTGAGTGCAAGGTCGTCGATGCCATCCAGTCGTTCAAGGACAACGTTGCAGCGCATGGGTATCCGGCCACGGAGCGGACGGTGGAGCAGGAAATGTATGTTTAGATTGCGCTTTGCGGATCGTTATGGTATTGATTTGGGGAGGCGCGCGGATGGCAGTCCGCGCGCCAATATTTCAACGGCGATTTAAGAGGTTGGCCGTGAATACCATAAAGATAATCCCGCCGTATCAATGCGTCAAGCCATCTGGCTTTTACGTATATCTGCACAAATGCTTAGACACTGGTCGCGAGTTCTATGTGGGGAAGGGCAAGGCGAAGCGCGCATGGGATAGATCTGCCTCAGAGTGGCGCAGCAAGCACTGGATGCGCACGGCAGCAAAGCATGGCGTTTCAGTTGAGATACTTCAGGACGGAATGACTGAAGAAGACGCGCTTCTTTTGGAAATGTGGGTGATTGCTAAGATTAGATCGGCTGGCGGCAGGCTCGTGAACATGACTGATGGCGGTGACGGAACATCTGGGCGAGTAGTTTCAGACGCCCTACGCGCCCGGATGTCAAACTTGCAAGGCAGGAAAGTTAACTGTTCAAATGGGATGACATTCAACAGCTACAATGATGCCGCAAAGTGGCTTTCCGATCATCTTGGCAAAACGATAAAAGGTCCGGCGCTTGGCTGTGCAGTTAGGGGCAAATCGCACATTGCCTACGGGCTTGCGTGGTGGCGTGGCGGAGATACCCCAAAAAACCTAACGGATCAGATTGAAAAAGTCAGGTATTCGAAGGGTAAGGCAATATCAACAAGCTGTGGTATGCGTTTTCTGGCAATAAGGGATGCTGTGAATTTTCTGCGCAACAACGGCTTTCCGAGCGCTGACGCATCTAATATCTGGATGTGCGCAATAGGTAAGTGCAAGACCGCATATGGCTATGTTTGGTCTTATGATGGCAGTGATCGAGATAAATTGGCTGCTGCCCACGCATCTAAAAGAAAACCTCATTCAAAATCTATAGCCATAGAAAGCATGGATGGTCGTGTGTTTTCTAGTGCTAACGCGGCGGCTATTGATGCAATAAGCCGAGGTTATCCTTCTGCTAACCGATGGGCAGTATTAAAGGCCGCAAGAACTGGTTCCGAATTGTTTGGGACCATGTGGAAACTTCACAAAAGGGAGAACTGATATGGACATTAGCAACACTGTGATCGCCAAAAGCGCGCAGCTTAACTCTGACGATCTTTTGGGCGGACCTATCACGATACACATCACTGCCGTAAAGGCAAACGAAGGAACGCCAGATCAGCCCGTTGCGGTTCATTACCATGGCGATGACGGAAAGCCTTTTTTGCCGTGCAAGACGGTTCGGCGCGCCATGATTTCGTGCTGGGGGCCGGACGCATCCAAATATGTCGGGCGCAGGATGACCCTTTATCGTGATCCTGATGTTGTTTTCGGCGGCATGAAGGTTGGCGGCATTCGCATCAGTCACATGAGTGATATTGAAAAAGAGGCAATTTTGATGCTGACAACGACGCGGGCAAAGAAGGCTCCGGTTCGCATCAAGCCCCTTGCCTCACCCCAGCAGACACAACAGCCAGCACCAGAGCCTGACAACGCACTGGAACTGTGCGAGGCTGCGGCGCGCAATGGCACGGAGGCTTTCCGCGCATGGTGGGGCAGCGATGAGGGTAAGTCATGCCGCGCGACAGCACAGGCAAACATTGACCGCTTGAAACAGCTTGCGTCCGATGCTGACGGTCCTGCTGACGAAGATGGGCCGCCGATGTGATCAGTCTGGCGCCACAACAGGCGGCGGGGCTGGACCTCGCCGCCGCATGGTTCAAGAAATGCAAGCAAGAACGGGGTCGGCTTAGTCAGCCGATCTTCCGCATATTCGGATATGCTGGCACAGGCAAAACCACGATCACCAAGCGCCTTGCCGAATTGACGGGTGCAAGCGTGGTTTATGCCGCGTTCACGGGTAAGGCCGCGCTGATGATGGAGCGCAACGGCTGCTATGGCGCCAGCACGATCCACGGGCTGATTTATCAGGTGCAGGACAACAATGACGGGTCTGTTCGGTTTGTGTGGGATGCTGACAGCCCGGCAGCAAATGCCGACATTATCGTCATTGATGAGTGCTCAATGGTGGACGCTGATCTTGCCGCCGATCTGATGCGATACAAGCGCCCGATCTTGGTGCTTGGCGACCCCGCGCAGCTTCCACCAGTCAAGGGCGCGGGGTATTTCATCAACGCCAAGCCTGACGTGATGCTGACCGAGATCCACCGACAAGCCGCCGATAATCCGATCATCCGCATGGCAACAATCGTGCGCGAGGGCGGGACGCTTGACTATGGCGACTACGGGCAATCCAAGGTCATTCAGCGTGGCATTTTAAGCCCGCAAGAGGTTGCCAAGGCTGATCAAGTGCTGGTGGGCAAGAACGCCACCAGACGCGCCTATAACGCCCGCCTGCGACGTGTGCTTGGGTTTGACGGTGCAATGCCAGCAACGGGCGACAAGCTGGTGTGCCTCAAGAATGACAAGCCGATGGGCATATTCAACGGCGGGCTGTTCAAGGCTGGCGAGATCGAGGATGGCGACGAAAGGCATGTTGCCTTTTGGGCGCATAGCGATGACTTCCCCAATCGCGCGCCGGTCCAGTGCAAAGTGCGCCGCGAGTTCTTTGAAGGCACGGCGGATGATATTCCTTGGCAGCACTTGCGGGGAACGCAGCAGTTCGATTTTGGCTATGCTCTGACATGCCATAAGTCGCAGGGCAGTCAGTGGGATGACGTGATCGCATATGATGAAAGCCAGACGTTCCGAGAGGATGCGGCTAAGTGGCTTTACACGGCAATCACGCGGGCAGCAAAGACTGTGACCGTAGTAAGGTGAGCGGACCCTCAGGCCCGCCCATTGCTTTACAACCGCATCCCCATCACGACGACGCGCAACTCTGGCGCGGCATCACAAGTCAACAGCGCCATGTTGCTATCAACGGCCATGTTGATCACGCGCCCATCAAAGGTTGCCATAGCGGTTTGAACGTATTTGCTGTTCATGCCGATATCGAACGGCTTACCTTCATACTCGACAACCGCCGCCGCATCCATCGCGCCGCCGCGACAGGTAATTGTGACTTGGTCATCAGCGCCCGCCAGCATGACGCCGCGCGCCTTGTCCTCTGCCGCCATCACGACCTGCTTGACAGCCTCGGACAGCGCGTCAGCATCGATTACGGCCACACGGTCCAGATTGCGCGGCACGATGCGCGTCCACTCCGGGAACGTCCCGTCGATCAGCTTGCCGCCCATGGTGACGCCTGCATCCTCGCATGACCAAGCGTGATCACCGACCCACAGCCGCGCCGCTGGCGACGTTGTGGCGATCTGGCGCACCCCTTGCGTTGGGATGATGACCGCGACTCCCTCGGGCGATGACACGTCCACAGCGCAAAGGATATGGCCGTTTGTGGCGACGGCATGACCCTGGCTGATTGCCACGCCTTGCAAGTAAAACCGCGACGGCTCGTCGCTGGCATATGGCGCTGCGGTGACGATTGCCGGGATCGATCCGACCAACTCCACGCCGCCCCTCAAGGCAGTAACAGACGGATAGTCTTCACTCGGCAATGTGGCAAAAGACGCCGTTGCCTTGCCCGCCGTCATGACCGCGCGATGGTCCTTGATTTCGCACGTCACAAGCGCGCCTTTCGGTGCAGCGCCAAGCCATGCGCCAAGCTGTGCGGCATTGATGCAAGCTGACCCTGGCGCGGATACTGCGGCCTCCTCTTTCGCCGTGATCCATTCATCCATGTTTGAGCCTTGCACTGATACCGTGTTGTCAGCCGCCGAGACATGCACACAGGCCAGCACGGGCAGGGTGTTGCGCGGGCTGATGACGCCTGACGCGCGTTTCACTGCATTGGCAAAGGCGGTGCGTTCGATCTGGAATTTCATGCCGCTTCCTTCGCGGTATAGGTTACGAACATGCCGCCTTCTGTCACGTCACCGTTTGGCGCGTAAATATCGGCCCAGCGGATCTTGGGGTGCGATGTTGCGCCGCCCTGTGTGAGGCGAATGAAGCCGCTGCCATACTTGGCATAGACCCGATCACCCCGAGCGAAAAGCGGGGTCTGCCGATAGACGCCGTTGCTGTAGATGATGGCTTGCGCCTCTGGGATTGTGGTGAAGAATTGCATGACTGCTACTCCCTTCATGCGTTACCGCCAACCGGGCGGCGCGGGTTGGTTATTCGGACAGGGCGGCGCGGGCGGCTTCAATAGGCCACGCCGGAACGCCAGTATAAACGCTGCCGCGAATATTTGCCTCAATTGTCATTCCGCCAATTGCGCCACCTGGTCGCGGGATCATTCGACCCTGATCGCACGCGCCCAAGACTGACTCCAAAGCCTCACGCAGCCGCGCGTTTTCAGCCTCTAGGGCTTCGATCTTGGCAGCTTGCGCGTCAACATAGTCTTTGGGGAAATATTCATGCGGATACAGGCCGGGAACGGTTGTCCACGTCACGCCCTCGTCAAACACTTGTGCGCGGTTGATGTAAATCCTGTGCGTGTCCATCTGTCATTCTCCCTTGTGCGCATGGCGCGGTGTGTTGAGCGGCGGCGGGACTCGAACCCGCATCGCGCTAGTGATCTTGGCCCATCCTAAGAAGCTGCCCACAAAAGCGCCGTAGAGCCAATTATACGCGCGCCGCTCAGTAGGACACCCGCACAACCCGACCGCACCGTTTGGCGCCAGCGCAGCCAATCACGCAGATGCCCAACTCAGGGGCGAAATTTTGGCCTGCACGGTAGGATTCGAACCCACAACCTTGGAGGTAGAAGCTCCCTGTTCTATCCAGTTGAACTACGTGCAGAAAGACACCCGACCCACCGCAGCAGGCCGGGGCAGTTGCGTCACTTGGTGACGTGCTTGACGGCCCACATGACCGCTTGTTCGGCATTGGTGATTGCCAGCGACAATTCGCGGCTCCCGCCAATCTCTTGGCACTTGGCAATGAATGCAGCGCCAATGTCTTTCAGCGCCACCATCTGCGCTTTCTCATCATCCGTCAGGACGCGATAGGTGTGGCGCACGGCGTTGTTTGCGGTGCGGTCATCAGATGCAGAGTGAACAGTGTCAGTCATGTTGGTTTCCTTGTGATAAAAAGGCCCAAGCCGAATGGCCGGGGCAGTTGCCCCGCGTCAGGCGTCAACGCGGGGTGGCAGGTCGGGCTCTTCGGCCAAGATGCCTTCGAGGATGGTCAGGCCTTTGGGTTTGCGGATGCGGAACTCAACAACTTTTGTCCAAACAACAAGCTTTCCATTGTGTCTTCCAATTTTCCCAAAATTTTCCCACACCCAAGATTGCCCAAAGCCGTCAGAAATTCTGCCTTCTCTCTCAACAATTTCACCTTGATGCGTTTCGCACTTTGCGTGAACCCATGCGCCGCTTAAATGCGGGACAGGCCCGCCATCGTGCTCAATCCATGGTCCCCATTCTTCACTCACTTCGCCACCTCCTTGAACGTGAACAGATTGCGGGGCAGTGCTTGCCCGGTCATTTTTTCCAGCCCGTCAAACCATGCGGCGGGCAGGGCATTATCGCGGATATATCGGTTCAAGATGCTGTCGCTGACGCCATAAGCGGCCTTCATGCGCGGCTTGCCGATCTTGTTGATGATGTCGCTAACGTGTTCCATGGGGTCAGACACTACGGGCAAAATAATCGACGGTCAAGAACGTTTAGTTCTGGATAGGTGACAAAATGTTGCGTATACGTGGGGCATCTAAACGCAACACGGGACGCCACGCCATGCACCTGACCATCACCCTAACCGCCATCATCGCCCTTGCCTGGGCTGGCATTGCTGCCTTTGACGCCGTGCAGGATATGCCGCGCTGGGTCGAGGGGAGCGAGTGATGAATATCCCCGGATATGACGCATGGAAGCTATCCCCGCCCGATGAAAGCGACTGGCCGGGCAATGAGGAAGGCCAAGTGTGCAACCGCCCGCCGGAACCGGACGAAGACGCGCCGCGCGGCTATCGGCCCAAGCCGTGCCAAGGCGAGATGGTTGACGACAACGGCGACGGGGTCATTTGCGACACATGTGGGGCGCTGGCATGACCCCCGACCCCACCCGCTACACCGACCACCACGGGCCGGATCTGCTGATCGTCACGACCAAAGAAACCGCAGGCGTAGATGACTGCTGGCATGAACGGCACGTTGCCGAGATTACCGTGGATGGCTACAAAGCCACCCGCGAAGAACTGACACAGGAACAGGCCGCATTCGTCGCGGCGATTGAAAAGGGAGAGTGAGATATGACCGATTACAATGATGGCAAATGGCACGGCTGGAACGGCGGGGAATGCCCGGTGCATCCTGAGAGCACCGTAAAGTATGAAATGCGTGGCGGCAAGGTTGTCGAGGCCAACGCTGGCGGTCGCGCGTGGTATCATATAGGTGGCAGCAGCGACATCATATTTTTCCGCGTTGTCACCCCATACATCGAACCCGAAAAGCCCCGCGAATGGTGGGCGACGGGCGGACATTTGCACGACAGCCGCGAGAAAGCCGATGCTCACGTTGCAAAGCTGCGCGCCGATCATCCTCACTTGTCATGGGACGACTATGCCCCAGTCTTGGTCCGTGAGGTGCTTGAATGACCTACTGGACAATCCTGCTGATCACCGCCCTTAGCGGCCCCATGGATGGCAGTCAGTCGTATGTGCTGTATCCGTCGCTGGCCGATTGTGAGCGCGCCACGCGGGCAGTTAGCGAAACGCTGGCCTATGACCATGCGCTTGACTGCCTGCCGACCGAAACGGCAAGCGGATCAATCCGGCCCAAAGCAAACCCGTGGGTGCAGCAATGACCCGCCCGCATTACCAAGAGATTGCCGATCTGCTTGCCGAGCGTGACGCCGCAGCCGTTCAGGCGCGGTTGATCGCCGGGGCGCTGGTCACGTTGAAACAGCCCTCGCCCGCAATGGTGCGGCTTGGGGAAAAGATTGAGGGGGCGCAGCCATGACCGACATTATCGCAAAGGCAGAGGCGGCGCTGGTGGGCGTGACGGAGGGGTGGCACGAAGCGCATGACGAAAATGATTGCGTTTTCAACTCTGACGGCTTGCCGGTGGCATTTTATGTCGCGCCGAAAGATCGGGCCTTCATCGCCGCCGCCCGTCAGCTTGTCCCTGACCTGATCGCCCACGCCCGCGCGCAGGAGGCGGAGATTGCGCGGCTGCGGGAGGCGCTGCAATGGCAAGCCGATCAACCAGAGGCAGCGCCATTTATGGCTATGAGGGCACGCGCAGACTTGGAGGCCACCCCATGACCATTAAGGATGTCATAACTGGATTAGTCTGGCGCTTTCTGCCGCTGCCTTTCCGCCTAGTCAACTGCGAGTTGGAGGGGCCGTTCATTGAGCCGGTGATAGTAATCACCCGAGACGGAAGGCTTGAAATTAGAAACGCGGTGATATCGGCAAAGAAGGAAACAAAGGAATGACCCGCTGGACCCTACCCCATGATGGAACAGCCCCCGTGCCGGGGCGGAAAGAGGACGTGATGACCGGGATTGATTTGACGCCGGAAGCGGTGCGAAAGCTCGACGAAAAACTGGCTTCCCAAATTGGCGACGATGTGTCTGTGATCCTCAATCACGAAAGCCTATTCAAGCAGTCACGGGCGATGATCGCCGCCCTTTCCGCCAAGCTGGCCGAGGTGGAGGCGGAACGGGATAAGTGGTTTGAAGGCGCAGGCGCGCACCATGTCGCATCCATGCGTGAGGCTCAGCGGGCTGATGTGGCAGAACATCAGCGGGACCAAGCCACGATTGCGCTGATGCACCTAGAGCGTTGCGCGCAAGTGGTTTCCGAGCGAGGGGCGCAAACTGGCCCGCAATGGACGCGACTTACCACCGCAATACTCAGAGCGCGGGCAACAATGTCAAAGCTGCCTACGCCGATGCCTTCAAGTGAGCCGCCGCTTGTCCAGTCAAGCACCGCCCTCATCCCACAGGAGAAGCCCCATGACGCGTGATCAAGCAAAGGCTCTTTGGGATGATTACTGTGAAGCCGCCACCCCAAGCGGAACCAATGACAACGACATTGAACTGTTTGACATTGAGGAAATGAACGAAGCGGCCCATGCCATTTATGTGGCGTTGCTTGCGGCCATAGGACAGGAGAAGCCCCATGAGTGACGACGATCTGATCCGGCGCGGGGATGCGCTTAATGTGGCGCGAGGATATGCTTGGGTGGAGCGCGATCTTGCCGCCCTCCCCGCCGCACAGCCCGCCCCTGTGACGGTGGAGGAAGCGCTGGCGCAAAAGATACTGGCCGAACTGACACGCGCGCGAGCCAAGTTTCCCGGCAAGAATGTGACCTTCGCGGCACTGATCGAGGAAGTTGGCGAACTGGCTACAGCCACATTTGAGGAAAGCGCAGATCGCGTGGAGAAGGAAGCCGTGCAGGTCGCCGTCATGGCGATGCGGATGGTGCTGGACGGCGACCATTGCTTTGAAGGCTGGCGGCGCGAGAAGGGGCTGGACCCTTTGGACCCAAACGCCCGCGCCCTTGCGGGGGTGAAGCCATGAGTGCGCCGGAGTGGCCGCAGCCAGAGGACATTCGCCGCATGTTCCCGACCAAAGAGGGATTTGGCGAAGCCGTTCGGCTATACACCGCCGCCGACCTTGAAGCAGCTGTTCGGCGGGCGCTGGAGGAAGCGGCGAACGTCGCCCACCAGCAAGCCAAGCCTCACGTCAGATCGCGGATGTTCTCGCGCTTGGCGCGCAATGGATACAAGATCAGAGACAGTGTTCTGGGTCGCGCTTACATCCGAATGGCAAGGCGCATCCGCGCCATCGCCGCCGATCCAGCGACCATCGCCAAGCTGGCAAGGGGCGAATGATGGACCGCATCGCAAACGCGATCATGCTCTTGGCCTTTGCCGTCATGTTTCACGGCTGCATGTCGCAAGTGAATGTAAAGATCACCGAAACAAAAGCCCCCGCCAGTGATGGCGAGGGCTAGTTGCGTGATAGTTCGGACTGCCCTTCACCAATACCACCAGACGCGCCGCCGCGCAATGCGCCACCACATGCGCTTGACCGTGCCGCGCGACCTCACCAGCAGCCCCGCGCTTTGCCAAACTCGTTATGTGCAAGCACAGCGCGGGCGTCACGATCCGACAGCCCGTCAATAGACGCCGCGTCTAGGCGGATTGCCTGCCACCCGGCACAGCTAGCGCCGCTGCCATTCGTCACGCAGCCGCTCACGAGCATCGCGCTCAGTAGCAACGCGGTTGTCAACTTCGTTCCTGACTTCATGCGCCCGCACCTCATCCTGTAGCCCCCGATTTTCCGCCCTCTCAGCCCCGCTGCGCCTTCCTGTGATCCAGACGCCTAGAAACGCCGCAGCAAGCGCCAGAATGCCAGCCAGCCACTCGCCGGGGATGATGCTCAGGATTAGGTCGATCACTTCCCGCTCCCCTGATCTTTCAGCCGCCCCGCGATGATAGCCAGAGCCATGCCTGACACAATCCAAGGATGCCATTCAGGCGGGATATACGCCTTCACGTCCTCGGGCAGTTGCAGCCACACCAGAGGCAACGCGGCCAAGATCGCCGCGAATTGCACCGATAGCCAGCGCCATGCCGTTTGCCAGTTTTTGACCATCACTTCCCCCTGAAAATGCCGATCAGCGCGGCGAATAGCGTTGACCAGAAGCCCCGCCCGATAGGCTTGCCCGCGTCCGGCTTGCCGATTGTGACCTGGGGCTTGATGACAGTTTCCGGCGCTGGATTGTCAGCAACGGGGCTTGATGCCATTGCTTTGGCATCGGTCATCAACGCCTCAAGGTCGCGGCCAGAGATTGCCTTGCGGAACCGCGTTCGACCATCGCCAAGAGCGTCATAGACCGGGATCATATCGCCATTGGCATCATAACGGCCTGTGCGGAACAATGTTTGTTCGGCCTTGCGCCGCTTGATGATCTCTTTGGGCTTTAGCCATCCCATGAAGCCATCGCCTGACATGTCGCCGCGATTGATTGCCTCTGTCAGCTTGGCCCGCAAAATGCCGCCCGTGTTGAAGTCGAAAGACACAAGCGCGTCAAACTGATGTTGCTTCAACCGCACCTTGATAGCGCGGTTCACTCGCCCCTCGTAGCTATCCAAGTCAGCGTCAAACTGCCGAAGCGCCGCGACCATTTGCGCCCGCACCTGTGCATCGTTCCACTTGCGCGTATCAACGCGCCGCGTCTTTGCCGGATCTGGCCCGCCCGCCGCTGCGGTATGCCCCACGCCATCGGTCCAGACGTTCACGCTGTCCAGATATGGGCCAAGAACGATGCCCTCATGTTCGGCAATCTCAAGCACGCCATTGGGTGATACTTTCATGGCTTTTGATCCTGCCCCTGCTCGTGGTGCGACTGGATGACCTCAACAGCGTGCCACGCTGACGCGAGCCCCATGTAGATTGACATAACTGCCGCTCCGACTAGTGCAACATGGCTTGTCATGGCTGACCCTTTGATACGAAATCAAACAACGCCTTGGCAGCGAGGCCGAGAATGGTCAGGACGCCCCATTTCTGGTTACTCTCCAATGCCTCAATCCTTTCCTTGTGCCGGTCCACTCGCTCTTTCAGCACGGCGATATTTGCATCATCGTCACTCACTTACGAATTGCCCCTATTAGCTTCAACACGGCACACTTGATTTTCGGCCATGCCCATCGTAGCAGCTTCGCCGTTAGCCACCATTCTAGCACGATTATCGCGGGTATCAAAATGCTGCGCCATTCCCAAGCCTGTTGCAGCCAAGGCGGCAATGAGGAAAGCATCTGCGATGATTGGAACAAGGCCCAGATACTCAATGTGCAACCCCACAACCAACAGCGTTGGGTAGGTAGCGCCAGACAGCAGGCACAGCGCGCCGGGAACCCATTCCCCCTTATACATCAAAGCCATGGCAACGCACAACCAAGGGATGAACGCGGCCAATTCCCGCGCTGCCTCTGGCAAAAGCACCACGCCGCGCATGGCGACAAGGCCCGCCAATATGGCAACGGGGGCAAAGACTGCCCCCGCCCTATGGCCCCACAGGATCAGGCCGACACATGCGGCCATATACCACGGCCAAAACGGCATTAACTGCCCCCGCCGAAGGGGGTGACCATCCCGCCGCCAGCCTGCGGAACCTGCAACCGCCGCCCTTTGGCGTAGGCTTCGCACAGCATACCAGCGCCCATGCGCAAGCTGCTTTCGATGCTGCGCAGATCGGCGGAAAGGTCATTCTGCCCCGCCTTGCAACGGTCGCTTGCTTCCTTGCGCGCGGTCTTTGCCAAGGCGTCAACGCTGCGGATGATCTGCCCCAGCGCCTCTGTCGCCTCGTCCAGTCGTTCTTGGTCACTCATGTGCTGCCCTTTCATGGCAAGTGGTCAATCATTCGGATACCGCGCCGTGATCGCCTGCTTGTCGATAGCGGCGTTCTCTGCCGGGGTCAGAAGGCGCGATGCGTCTGGATACATGCGGGCCAGCAATTCGGGCGAAACCTTCGCCACGGTTGGATCAACGTAGTCTTGATCGATGCCCGCGCTTTCCTTTTTGAATTGGCGCAGGATTGCCCAAGTTTCCTTTTGGGCCTGCTTTGTCTTGCGCTCGGCTTCTTTCAGCTTTGCGTCCGCAGCCTTTTGTGCCGCCTTAGCCTCGCGGCGCTTATCTGCTCTGTCCATCAAATCCTCCCTGCGTTGACAATCGGATACCACCCGGCCACACGGAATATCGTGCTGTCAGTAATGTCAGCTTCCGACAAGGACGCCTGCGCCGCGATTGCCCCGTTGTCGAAATTGTAGACAAATCGGATCACATCAAAGTTCACATCGGGGACAATGCCAGTCCCGGCCCTTGCTCTTTGCAGGTTGTTGACGCGCCCCGCAATCGGATATGTGGTAAACGTGTCAGCGCCAAACGGCAGGCCAGTAATGCGCGCCTCTCCAGTGCTTGTGCCTTTTGTCGCCAGTTGCAGCGTCATTGCGATGTAGACCAATGGCCCCATACGCTCATAGCGCAATTCGCGGGTGCCGGTATATGTGACGCCAGTGTTGCCCCCCGAGAAAGTGAATGCGGGAACAACACTTGAAGGCCACGCTGCGCCAAGCAAATTCGAAAAGTTGCGCCGACCGGTTCCCGTGTCGCTGAAAGCCGACGAACCGCCGAATACCCCCAAGAACAGGCCGTTGATATTCAGATCCTCGACAAGACCTGTGATCTGGATTGCGGTTCCGGTAAAGCCATCGTTAGAGCCATTCAGCAGCCAGCCAGCATTAATCTGAACCAGCTTTGCGGCCTGTAGTCTGATGCTGCGGTGCGAGAATTGCATCAAGCAGTTGTTAATGAAAACATGCGCGTTTGCATTGTTCACGTCCCACAGGCGCGGGGCTTCCTCGCCAACCCATCCGTTCATCAGGACGCCATCGAATTGAAGGCGCATGTTGCTGTCGCCGCGAACATTGACCACAGCGGTTTTCGAATTGGCGATCACGCCGCCTTGGAATACCGCATGGAGGTAGTTTCCGGTCGTATCATCGCAGTCTATGCAATAGCTGACGTTTTGGCTTGGACGTCCGCCATCGAAATACACATTTGAGAAGTGCGATGAATTGTAGTTGGTTCCGCTGGCTTCTGCTTCCAAAAGACCTGTCAATTTCAGAAGCGAATTGCGGCCCCCGTTCACGTAGCCATCGGAATACATCGACCCATCACCGCCCGTCAAAATCATGGCGTTATCGGTATTCCACTGGCCCGCAATGTTGAACCCTCGATGCCGCGACTGCCATTTGGCTTGATACGTGCCGTCAGCTTTCAGACCTTGCCGGGCGCGGAAACCAAACGAATTTGCGCGCGCTGGGTTTACATAGTCAATGTAAAACGGCCCATACAACTCATAATCAGAGAAGTCTTCGTCCTGACCGCCAATGACTTCCATCTGATTGTAGTATTGCGAAATCCGAACGCCGCGCATTCTGGCTTGAGAGCAAAACCGCCATGTTACGCCAGTGCCTGCCGTCGCGCCTGTGCCGCTGCGGGCCAAGCCCACATCGCGCAAGAACGGCGAGAACATGGTGTTGCCCGTTGCCGCGCCTTCTGCCGGGCCGAAGATAGGCCCGTCAGTCGTGGTGCTAAGGTTGACGAAAACGGAAACTGTCGCGCCAACGCCAACAATGCCCGTGCTGTTGACCTCAATGACCGGAAATGTCGTGTGCGAGTAATTGCCCCGCCGCAGGGTCAACACCCTGTCGATCTGCTGCCCCGCTAGGATGGACGCATACCATGCCGCCAACGCCGCGTTGTTCGTCGCGGACGACACACCAGCCGCAGACGTGCCGCCGCCGTAGTGTTCTAGTGTGACCGGATGCAGCGGGTGCGTGATAAGCCCCGTCAAGCCCGTCCAGGTTGCGCCGGGCGAACCTTGGAACGGCAAGCCGCCAACCCAATAGGTGCGCCCAGCGACAGGCACAAACCCCGCAGCAACAGCCGTTGCGTATTGCGCGCGGGTGTCGAAGGTATCCGCCCGAATGCCACCAAGGTTGTCAGCGCCCGCGCCGTTGCGGCGATAGATCGTCAGCCCGTCACCGCCGCTTGGGACCATGAACACAGCGCCGTTGGCAACGCCAGCAATGCCCGCCGCGATGCTCGGGAAGATCGGCGCGCCAGCCGCAATCGCCGCGACCTCGGCCTGATCTGCACTCGCAGCCGCCGCCGTTGCAGAGGCAGCCGCCGCCGTTGCCGATGCCTGCGCCTGTGCCAGCCAATCCGCAATGGTCTGCGCGCTTTCAGGATTGACGAAGCCAGCTTCAAGCAGGTCAGTCAACTCATGCGGCCCGCCCGCTGGAACCTCAAACTGCCCGACCGTGTATTCCCGGTCCTCGCCCGAGATCACGTCGCGGTAATACAGCACGGCCTTGTAAACCGACCCCTGTTGCAACAGATCGGTTTGCTGCAACTGGACTGTGAACGCCCCGGTGGCTGGATCTGCCACGGCCTCAACATCACGCGGGGCGAATATCTCGCCCGTCGTGGTCCAGTCCGGGCGGTTCATCCTAAACCGCAGCCGGGCCGCGTTGGGCGTCGTGCCCGTGATATGCTCAAGATTGCCGGTGACGGTCTGCAAGGTGACGGGCATTCAATCGCTCCTGTTTGCGATGTTATATCATAACGACATGGCAAGGGTAAACAGCGCATCGATCTGCGTCTCGGTCAGACCAAGCGCGCCGCCCAGCGCCTCAATAGCCGGATCATCCCGCCGCCATTCGGTCGCGTATTCCCAAGAGACTTTCAGCGCCGCATCATCGCTGGCATAGATCAGCCCCTCAACCGCCGATAGCAGGCTGGGGTATTCGCTGTAGGGTGTCCGCATCATGGCAAGCCGTGCCTGCCGTGGGGTGCAGACCATTTGCGCGCGGGTGGCCGTCAGCACCTTGCGCTGCGACCCTTCCCACACAATACCGATGACGACCTCACTCATAGAGGCGCTTTCTGAACATGCGGCATGTTCCGCCCGTGATCGTTGCGCCGCCCGTGGTACCAAAAATCAGGCGATACCGCGACAGCTTTTGTGCGGTGTTTTCTGATACCAGAAACCCCGCAGGCCCGCCTAAGTTTGCTGCAAACATACCGTGGTGTCTGCGTTGCGACGTGCGGGGGTATTCCAGATCGCACCAGCCGTTGCCAGCGCCGACATCAGCGGGTGACAAAGACACCAGAGAACCCGAACCCGAGCCTAAAGGGTGCGCCGTGCCAGATGTGGCCCCAATTACTCTCACCGCAATAAAAGCGGATTTGGGATCAAGTAGGTCAATCGTCAGCCCCGAAGCCGTAAACTCAGTCACCACCAGCCGATAGGTAAACCCATCCTCAAACAGCGGTCCGTCAACCGTAACAGCACCATCCGTCGCAAAGTTCCATATTTCGCCTGTCTCGCCATCGCCAACCGTCAAGCCGTTGTAGGGGTGCCAGGCGGTCTGCACATAAGGAGATCCTGCCTCCCCGCGCGCCGCCGCGATGACGTTCTTCCACCAGCCCTTCGCCATGTCGGACGTGATCCGCGCGCGCGGGTCGGTCATCGCCTCAGTAAAGTTAAACCACGCCATGCGTCACCTCACGAAAGAATATACGGCCCAGTGCCATCGCTAAACACGCCCGAAACAGGGTCAACCAGATACCCGCCATCATCCCTGTCTTCCTGCGTTGACCCATCATAGTCAGCGCCCGGAACCATTAGCCGCGCATAGCGCCCGGTATAGAGATACCGCTGCAAC
>Ga0209812_10000416_pt1 | contig 39624 bp, 34 predicted proteins | sample JI71714BDNA_FD_187502 | JGI IMG/M metagenome (GOLD analysis project Ga0209812, IMG submission 187502) | Wastewater effluent complex algal communities from Wisconsin, to seasonally profile nutrient transformation and Carbon sequestration -... | ecosystem: Engineered > WWTP > Effluent > Algae...
GGCGGAGCCTACGCTACCATCCTAAATTGTCAATAAAGGCGTGATAATTGCTACTATAAGAGAGGAAGGTGTATGATGCCAAACCATTTACTGCTATTGAGCTTACAGCGGTGTTGTCACCCTCCGCGATAGCGATCGCAGATCATTATTATAACTTCATGAGGGAAAAGATCCCAAATGGGTTCTATATAAGTATAGAGATGCGGAATGTAGGCAAAAGTCCTTGAAGGGGGCAATTATAATAGGGGGATATTTAGTTTTCTGAGGGAGTAAGGTTGAGTTTATGTTGTCACCGATATCAATATTAGTCAAACACGCTCCGGGCGCGATCGCGCTCATGGTAGCAATCTCTACGTTTTCAGAAGCCGCCCTTGCACAATACCATCCCGCGAGAGCCGATAGTCAAGGCGACTACTATACCCTTGATGTAGGCGATCGCGGGTATCAGAGCCAGTGGGTTGTGGTTGCCAACAAACTCAACTGCCGTATCAAGGCGGGAAGCAATTACCCAGTGCTGGTGACATGGCACAAGAATGTTAAACTCACCGTAGAAACCCCAGATGAATCTCAAGTAATTAAGAAAGATGCCAATGGTAAACCCTGGCTGCGCGTCAAATTCGATCGCAATGTGTGTTTCGTGAGAGCAAACAGCAAGTACATCAAACCCCTATAGATGAGTCGCGATAGCTGCGCTGAAGCCGAAGGCTATCGCGTCTTTAATCCTCAGTCAAACTCACACTTTTGTGCTAAAAGTGATTAACAATCCCCCAAAACCCCAACATCCCCCAATCTCCAATGGCATCTCCCATCACACCACCACCCCCTGAGTCTTCTCATGGTGAAAATGCCCTCGAAATAGGGTTAGCCGCCTTACACGCCAAAGATTATCAAAACGCGATCGCGTCTTTAGAAATCGCCAGTCAAGCCAATCTCAAAGAATCATCACGATTACGCGCCATCAAGGGCTTAATGTTGGCATATCAACACATCGGTGACATCGAAAGCGCGATACGGTTAATAACTCCCCTCACCCAACATCGCCACGAAAAAGTAAAAACCTGGGCCAACCATCAATTAAATCAATTAACCAAACATCTCCCCAGTAACCCAGAAGTCGAAACCCCAGAAATTTCCTATAGTGCATCAGGCATAGAAGCAGGTTTTGTCCCCTTTAACTCCCCCAGCGTCTCTCCTCCCCCGTCTCCCTCACCCACTCCCAAACCACCTAGCTCAGAGCCCAGTGGGTTTATCCCCTTAACACCTCCCCCAGTCCCCCCCCCACCCAAGACAACCCCGAAAAAACCAACCCCCCAACCCCCTCAAATCAAGTCGGAAAGTCTCACTCCGACAGTTTCCCCTATTCCAGAAACCCCAGAAAATACCTCCCCCGATGTCACCACCGAATCTCCCAACACTCCCACCAAGGAGGATGAGACATCAGAAAAATATCAATTAGTTTGGCGTAATAGTCAGAGGGCGGAAAATTGGCGCCCGATGAAAACTTTAAAATTATCTCGTTTTTGGTTAGAGCAATTAGTAAGCGCGATCGCGTTATTTTGGTTAACTCGCGAAGTCGTCAAATTTCTCCTCGTCAATACAAATAACCTATTAAGTAGTATCCCCTTTCTCCAACCCATTCCAGCATTTTATCAAGATCCGACTCCTTGGCTCTATCTCTTATTTATAGTTTTATTAATCGGTTCCCCTTGGATCATGGATAAACTCCTAGAGTGGTTTTATGGATTAAAAAACATCCCTTTAGGGACATTAATGAGAATCAGTCAAGAAAGTAATCGTACCCTGCGAAATTACACAAAAAAAACCGGAAACCCTTTTCCCAACTTAAAATTATTACCTATTTCCGCACCTGTCGCGATGAGTTATGGAAGTTTACCTCGTTTCGCGCGTATTGTGGTTAGTCAAGGATTATTAGATCAATTAACCCCCGAAGAAATTGCCACGATATACGCGTCGGAATTAGGCTCAATTCGGAATAAGGATTTTATCTTAATGTCTCTCGCAACTTTACTATTACAAATTCCCTATACAATTTATTGGCAAGCTGCTTATTGGGGTACAAGAGTTCCTGAGTTAAATACTCTCCCACTTCCGGCATGGATTCCCGATTTTATCTCTCCTATACTTAATTTTATTAGTCCGGCGTTACACACGATCGCGGTTTTGATATCGGCTTTAGGTTATGGGGTATATTGGTTTTTACGTTGGCCTTTTTTGTGGGTATCTCGACAACGGGTTTATTATCGCGATCGGTTTGCTTGTGATTTAACCGGAAACCCCAATGGATTAACCAGGGCTCTCCTCAAAATCGCGATCGGTTTAGCTGATGATATCCAACAACAACAACAAACTCCTTATTTATTAGAAGGTTTTGACTTACTTACTCCCGTCGCCATCAAACACGCGATCGCGTTAGGCTCCGTCGCCCCATTAACTCCCCTCGAACCCCTATTTCAATGGGATCTCAATAACCCCGCACGAAAATGGTTAATCCTCAATCACACTCATCCCTTAATGGGAGAAAGATTACAAATCTTACAACATTATGCCCGCGTCTGGAAACTCGAGCCCGAAATTAATCTACTCACTAATGAGAAGGAAGAAGGAAGAGGGAAGAAGGAAGAGGGAAGAGGGAAGAAGGAAGAGGGAAAAGGGAAGAGGGAAGAAGGAAGAAAGTTATCTTTATTTTCACTTCCTCATCTTTCATTCCCCTCTCCTCAAGTCATACTTCTCGGAGCTCCTTTTTTTGGTATTCCAATGGGTGTGGTTATCGTCAGCCTTCTTGGGGGAGTAAGTATTTTCTTATCATTGATGGGCGTTTGGCAATTAGAGTGGATGAAAGGAGATATAGGACTATTATTAGGATGTTTACCCATAGGGTTTAGTCTCGGTACATTTATCCGAATTAATGATTTTTTCCCAGATATCAAACCCTTTAAAGTCAAAACGCCCACACTACCCGAAGTATTATCAAACCCCAACGCGTTACCCATAGACAGTGAGACTATCCGCATGGAAGGAAAACTATTAGGAAGAAAAGGAATAGATAATTGGCTACAACAAGATTTAATTTTGCAAACCGATACAGGTTTAATCAGATTACACCATGTTTCCCAATTAGGGAGTATTGGCAATCTTTGGCCACAGAAGACGCGCCCCAGTGATCTAATTGGTACAAATGTAGTAGTAACAGGATGGTTAAGACGCGGCGCGACTCCTTGGATTGATATAGAAAGTCTGCGAAGTCAAAGCGGAAAAATATCTCAGAGTTATCATCCCATCTGGTCAACAATTCTAGCAAGTCTTACCGCGTGTTGGGGCGCCTACATTATCTTTCGCGGAGGAATTTGAAGAAGGAAGAAGGAAGAAGGGAGAAGGGAGAAGGGAGAAGGGAGAAGGGAGAAGGGAGAAGGGTTTTACACAAGTACCATCTACTTTGTTACAAATCTTTACAAAAAAAACGCGCTTTTTTTTCCCACCCCTTGACAAAACCTTGATATTGACGGATTATATATAATATAATTGGATGGGTGCGTTTTTTTTATTTTTGCCACCATCCCATTATACTAAAAAAACTTATCCAACTTTCCCTAATCATACCACACCTCGATGGGAAAAGCGCGCTCGCGTTCATGTAAATTTTTATAACAAACCAGACGGCTCAGGGAAAAAAAACCTTTACTTTGACATCATTCATCCATCTGCGTTTATCTGCGTTCATCTGCGGTTTCAAAAAAGAGCCCATTTTGTGACAAATCTTTACCAAAAAAACGCGCCTTTTTTTTCCACCCTCTTGACAAAACCTTGATATTGACGGATTATATATAATATAATTGGATGGTGGCATTTTTTTTATTTTTGCCACCATTCAATTATACTAAAAATACTTATCCAACTTTCCCTAATCATACCACACCTCTGGAAAAGCGCGATCGCGTTCATGTAAATTTTTATAACAAACCAGACGGCATGAAAAAAATCTATCATTCATCCATCTGCGTTCATCTGCGTTCATCTGCGGTTTCAAAAAAGAGGAAACACCCACTTTGTGACAAAGAGCCCTCGCTTCGCCCCAAAAAATCAAAAAGCAATTAATTGTAAAGAAAAGTTGCCAGATATCAAAAAAGGTGTTACATTTATTTACATCAGAAAAAAGAGTCCAACCAGGTCAAAGCCGAAGTTAGCTCTAAGCTCTGAAGTGCCATAGAAAATTTGTCAACCTCCCAACACAGCAAGTTTAAGCCAGCCGCACCCGTCGGCTGTTTTTTTGAAGCTTGAGACTTACTGTGGGTATCTGTGTGGCAATATTAAAGAAACTTATAGAAAAGAACAAAATTTTTCTATATAACTAGATCCTCGATGCCGAGTATGATACCTTAAAGTAAGTTCGGATGCGATCGAGACTCAGTGAAACAGCAACTATCAGTAGGTAGGTTATGGATAGGCTCTATCAGGCCACGTTGCGCGTGTTTAGGGGCAGGTGAGGGGAAAGTCTAAAAAAAATTAGTCTTGAGAGTCCTCATTGTACTACACTAAATATGGCCATCCTGGTTGATTCAGTTTTAGATCCTTGAAAGTTCATGTCAACCGCTCTAGGGATAAACAGTTTAAATCAACAGCCGAAGTAAAGAATCACAGGAAATCTATAGCTTCACTTGTGCAGTGATGATTGAAAGTTTACACAACGACCTTAGATTAAATAGTTCTCGGCATCGGTTACTCCGGGCAGATAGAAGAAGACGACATCATCTTCTACAGGATCGTGCTGACTATCAAGGTTGGTCAAACAAAGGGGTATTATGGCTGTTTTGTCGTCTTCCCCAGAGGTCAATGTTGAATTGATCTCTGTTCGTGCTGCTGTTGCAAATTTATTTCATTCAAGACTGGAGGATTTTTTATGTCAATTCGTCTCTACGTTGGGAATCTGCCGAAGGAAGTAGAACGCCAAGAACTGCAAGCAGTCTTCGCGCCGGAAGGGGATACTGTTACTACCAAGATAATCACTGATCGTAAAACTGGCAAGTGTCGCGGGTTTGGTTTTGTCACAGTGCAAACGGATGAACAGGCTGATCAGATCATTGAGAAATATAATGGTCTTGTCTTTAAGGAAACTTCCTTAAAAATTGAAAAGGCCTTACCTCGCACCAAAGGGAAGGGAGAGAAAGGTGAGAAGGGGGATGATGAACAACCCCAACAACCATTCCAGCCACCCATTCCAGTTACCAGTGGTGGTGGTGGCGGCGGCGGCGAATCTTCTGGTGAGAAGCGCAAACGTCGTCGCAACAAAGATAAGCGTCGTAGTGGCCCCGGTCAAACTCCGAGTCTTTCTAGTGGTGATAGTGGCGCGGTTCAACCTGATCCACGTTGGGCTAGTGCTCTCGAAGAACTTAAGCAACGTCTCTCGGCCGCGCAAACTAATTCTTAGCGCGATCGCGTTTCTTTTTGCACATTTTTTAAGTGGAAAAAGGCGGTATTCGCTCTGATACCGCCCTCCACATTTTATATTTTAGATTGGGGATTTAGAGAAAATAACTCACAAAACTATAAGAGAATCGGCGGGAGCATTTCAAATTTGCCAAAAAAAACTGTAGTGGGAGCGTCTCGCTCCCTAGGGCTCTAATAGGGAGCGAGACGCTCCCACTACCAATTTGCAAAAATGAGATGCTCCCGAATCGGCTGTGTCGCTTTTTTAAGAAAAAAGGACATAATGTTAATTAATGTTAATCAATGTTTCCCTCCTTAAACTTCTGTAAACTTTTCCGAAAATTAATCACATAACTTTAACTATTCTGGCACAAAATAACCGTAAAACAGCACCGGATAAAGGTTTCGGGCAATGCTTCTCAAGGGCCAGTGATTTTGACAAGTCAAATAAAATTGCTATATCATAATCTCATATCAAATCCGGTTAAATATACCGAATAATCGTAGGGGCGGGTTCGCCAATATCTTAACTAGAAGGAAAAGATCCAGTAAACCCGCCCCGACTCCATATTATCATTAATCAACCGGACTTCATATCAGATAGCAATTCTGGCAGGATTAAGCCGATGTTAAAGCCAGGACAAATATTACACAACCGCTACAAATTACAACAACAGTTAGGCCACACGGCTGCGGGTAGGCAAACTTGGTTAGCAACAGACTTGCAAACTGAAACGCCACAGCCAATCATTGTCAAGCTGTTAGCATTTAACCCACAAATGCAGTGGGAAGATGTGAAATTCTTTGAACGGGAAGCACAGGTTTTACAGCATCTCGATCATCCCCAAATTCCGCGCTATCGGGATTCTTTTGCCATTGACGCAGAAGCAGGGAAGGGTTTGCCCATGTTTGGTTTAGTGCAAGATTATATCGAGGGAAAATCTCTGCAAGAATTGTTAGATAAAAATTATAAATTTCCCCTAACCGAAGTCCAAACCATCGCGGGACAATGTTTACAAATTCTCGTCTATCTCCATGAATTGAGTCCCCCTGTTTTACATCGAGATATTAAACCAAGTAATTTAATTTTAGATGGAAATAATCGGCTTTATTTAGTAGATTTTGGTTCAGTGCAAGAGCGAGCTAAAGCTGAAGGTGTTAGTTTTACAGTAGTGGGAACTGGCGGTTATGCACCCCCGGAACAATTGTGGGGAAAAGCCGTGGCATCTAGTGATTTATATGCCTTGGGAGCGACATTAATTTATTTGTTAACAGGGGTGGCTCCGGCGACTCTACCACAGTCTAATTTAAGGATTGAATGGATGGATCGCGTCAAAGTGAATCCCGATTTTGCTCTGTGGTTAAATCAACTAATTGATCCGGTTGTAGAAAAACGATTTAGCACGGCTCGTGAAGCCCTAAAAGCACTTGATATTATTCCGAAAGATTTTGATACAAATGATCCTCGATCGCTCCCCGCCGTCAAAACATCCGCCCGTGGAAAAAGACTATTTGCCTTGTTATTTTTAATACTCGCGATCGTTAGCGGTGCAATGATATTAGATGGAATAAAGACGGCAATAAAACCGCGGGCAATAAGCTCAGTATATGACATGACTGGAGTAAAACTCGATATAGATGAGGTTGAAGTGTTAAACTATAACGTATTTTCTTTCTTCACATCGATAGATATTAAATTGTCAGAAAAAGGGGCAGAAAAATTTTTGGCTGCAGAGTATCGGCTACCTTTTAGTAAGGGTGGTTACACCATTGATTTTGATAGTAAAATAAGGGTTCTATCTATTAGAGACGATTGAGATTGTCCTTCATTCAACTATATGAATAGGGAGCGATAGTTTCGATAGATATTCAATAGTTCGGAAAATTTGGAAAAAAATGGCTGCAATGGTTAATTTTTCGTGAAAAGTGACTTCCCTCAAACCCTTATTCTGTCGTTGATAATCAAAAAATTTCCGAAGTTATGGATGGGTATCTATTTTAATTTATAGTCTGAGTTAAAACCATGTTACAATCTCAAATAATCTACCAAAATCGCTATCAGCTAATCCAGCAATTAGGAGAAAATCAAGGTCGACAAACTTGGTTGGCATCAGATTTATCTCATCAGAATCAAGTGGTAGTAAAACTCCTCGCTTTTAGCCCACAAATGGAGTGGGAACAACTCAAGCTATTTGAGCGAGAAGCCGAAGTTTTACAGCGACTCAATCATCCCAGAATCCCTAAGTATCGAGATTATTTTTCCCTGGAAAAAGAAGAGGGGGATGGTTTGTGCTGGTTCGGTTTAGTACAAGATTTTATTCCGGGTATTTCTCTGCAACAACTGATTACACAAGGGAAGAAATTTACCGAAAGCCAGATTAAAGATATCGCGACACAAGTGTTAGAAATTCTGATTTATCTCCATGAATTAGCACCCCCAATCTGGCATCGAGATATCAAACCCAGTAATTTACTTTTAGGAGAAGACAACCAAATTTATTTACTCGATTTTGGCGCGGTACAAAATCAAGGGGCTGTGGAAGGAGTCACATTTACGGTGGTAGGAACCACAGGTTATGCTCCTTTAGAACAATTTTGGGGAAAAGCCGTTCCCGCCTCAGATTTATATGCCTTGGGAGCGACAATTATTCACCTATTAACAGGGATTTCACCGGCGGATTTACCCCAGGAAAAATTGCGGATTAAATTTGCCGATAGAGTGAGTGTAAATCGTGCTTTTGTAAAATGGGTAGAAGGAATGACGGAACCCGATCCCCATCAACGATATCAAACGGCTTTGTCAGCACTAGAGGATTTAAAAGCGGGGCATTTTCTGAAGGATAATTTCCAACTAATCACTTCACCATTTGGCGAAAAAGTTAAACTGGGTAAATCTCATCAAGAGTTAAAAATTGTGTTACCAATAGATGATTATAAATATCAGGTTCTTCTTCCTGATTTGCTCATTCAATTAGTGTTGTTGAGTATCTTGGGTGCTGTTTTTCTAGTAACAACATTACAACCAATACAAATAGCATTAATTTTATCAAATCTAATTACTATATTATGCCAGGGATTATGGCGCAGATCAGGAATAGCATGGAAAATTGTTTCCATTATACTTTTCGCACCCGTAATTCTTATTCTATTTGTGTGCTTATTCCTCTCATTTTTATCAGTATTAATATTTTTCCCCTTATCAATATTAATCGCCAAAGTAGTATTGAATTTAAAAAGAATCTCATCTACTCAATCTTCTCATAGTCAGTATGACATTCACTTTGATCGAGAACGATTTGTGATTGACCAAAGACGAGATGGTAAGTGTCTCGATCGCGCACAAGCAAAAACACCCGAAATTAATGATTGCCAGTTAAGTGATTCGGCTATTTCGATCTTAGCTGGAGGGAAAAAATATATGTTTGCTGATGGTGTAGGAGAGAGGGAACGGAAATGGATAGTAACAGAAATTAGAGAGTGGCTCCAAGAGTCAAAAAATTAATTAACCTTTGGCAAAATTGCCCAAGGCCGCGATTCGGCCTGACTAAAGAAAATACCCCAAAATATTTTTTATTTGAAACCGCTCCTAAACGCAGATAAACGCAGATGATGATTTTTTGGTAAAATTGAGTAGGGGCGAATGGCCGGGCGAATGGCCGGGCGAATGGCCATTCGCCCCTACTAGGGCAACCATCCATCACCCCAGTGGAAACACCCACTATGGTAGGAGAAACCTGGTAAACTAAGACTTGGCGTATCGAAGTAAGAGGTAAAAAACGATGACTGGACTGTTGCAACGCCCGATTTTAGTTGTGGGTATTGGGCTATCTTTGGCCCTTTGGTTTTTGGATAGTCTCCAGCATTCTCTCTCTGTATTGGGGGAAATATCGCTTTTTACCCTTATTTCTGTTACTGGGGGCTTTTTGTGGTTTCAAAGTCGATCGCGCACTCCTGAGATATCCCCTACCCCGACTCGCCTCACACGGGATATGGTGCAAAACGCGATCACGCAAGTTGATACAATTCTTAATCAATTAATCACAGAAGCTCCTAATTCTGATACGATACCTCGTTTCCAAGTCGAAATAAGTCGTTGGAAAGGGGAACGCGATACGGAATCATTAAATATTTCTGTGATGGGGGGCAAAGGTGTTGGGAAAACAACCCTCATTCAAGTTTTACAGTCTGAATGGATATCACGACAAACTCAAACCATTACGGTTAAGGAAGTTCCCGCTTTATTTACTGAGGTAAATACCCCGGATTTATCTCGTTTTACTTCTGATTTAGTCTTGTTTGTTACCGCGGGAGATATTACGGATTCGGAATTTCAAATTTTATCTCAGTTTAACTCAGTGGGACAACGATTTTTACTCCTTTGGAATAAACAGGATCAATATTTACAGACACAACAAGCTCAAATTTTTCATCAATTATGTCAACGGGTAGAGGGATTGGTGAAACCCGAAGATATCAGCGCGATCGCGTCGGCGCCTAATCCGATTAAGGTGCGTCAACATCAAGAAGATGGTGGTATTAATGAATGGCTCGAAAATCAAACTCCTCAAATTAAGTCTCTCACGGAAAGATTAACTCAAATTTGCCGAGACGAAAAGCAACAATTAGTCTGGGGGAATACCCTTCGAGAAATCCTTAACCTCAAGTTAGATATCAAAAATGTCTTGAATGCAGTGAGACGCGATCGAGCCTTACCCATCATCGAAAAATATCAATGGATCGCGGCTGCAACAGCTTTTGCCAATCCCTTGCCCGCGTTAGATTTACTCACGACAACGGCTATTAGTACCCAGTTAATCGTCGATTTAGGGGCAATTTATCAACAAAAATTTACCCTTGAGCAAGGCAAAACCATCGCGGCTGCCTTAGCAAGTCAAATGGTAAAATTAGGATTAGTCGAAGTTTCCACTCAAACGATTACTCATTTCTTAAAAATCAATGCGATTACCTTTGTCGCGGGGGGTTTAGTGCAGGGAGTTAGTGCGGGATATTTTACCAGAATTGCCGGATTAAGTCTGATTGAGTCCTTCCAAAATCAAGACGCGTCCTTTGATAAGGGTGAAGGGAATTTAGGAGACGCGAGCATCGGCAAAACATTACAAAAAGTGTTTCAACAAAATAAACAAATACCCCTGATGCAATCATTCATTAAACAAGCATTATGTCATCTCTTACCAGAATCATCTCAGACGGTGAAATTGTGACAAAAACTAGCCTTGATAGCTTGAATTAAAGCCTCAACGCCATCTTCATCAGAGACATCAAACCATTGGGATTTAAACATTTCCTCGCCACAAAGACACCCAGAAAAGATCCCTCAGAAAAAGGGGAGCTTTGTGATTTCTTCTCTTCATTAGTTAAGCTCAAAAGAGGGAAAATCCCCCCTTGGTGTCTTGGTGTCTTGGTGGTTGATCATCAAAAAATTCCCACACAGCACAGACAAGAGAAAATAGCCTCTCTTAGTGTCTTGGTGTCTTGGTGGTTAATCATCAAAAAATTCCCACACAGCACAGACAAGAGAAAATAGCCTCTCTTAGTGTCTTAGTGTCTTGGTGGTTAATCATCAAAAAATTCCCAGGGATAAAAGACAAGGGAAAATCGCCCCTTTGTGTCTTGGTGTCTTGGAGGCAGAAACCGGGTTTCTATAGAAAATATCTGTCATCCCACCAAAATTCTCAGAGAAACCCGGTTTCTTTTGCGGGGGGAGCGATCGCCTCTTGGCACAGAAACTAGGGAGACAGAAACCGGGTTTCTTTTTTTTACTACCAGAGTTAACCGTGATATCACAAGAGAAACCCGGTTTCTTTTCTGGGGCAGAAACCGATACAATATGCGCGATCGGCTTGAAGATATCGCGAATCAATCAAGATTGATTTTAAGTAATATGGTATATTCTCAAATCAAATAAGAATCTCGAAAATTTTCATCAGCCATGTATCGCGATTCTTCCTCAGTCCATCGGTCGATTGAAGGCACGTCTGATTGATTAGCTAGTTCAGCGGCAATTGTCTCACCCGTCACTCCATTGATAGTATTGGCTATGGCCTTGCAGCAACTCAAAGGCCACCTGACAACTTGCTCCTCTGCAAAGCGAATCACCAGCCAACCCTTACCGAGGAAAAAATTATTCCGCTGTTGTTCTTTCCCACAATTGAGACAGTGGGTTTCCAGTCCCGTTTTGTAAACATAAGGCTCATCAATTTCGATATCAATGAACAGCCGTATGCTTGAATCGATATAAGCAAAGTCAGGGGTATAAGGATATTCGTACCCTGGAATAAACAAAGTTAATCCAACATGAATCTTGCCTGAAAAATATTCCTGGAGGAACTGACCAAATCTAGCCTCTGACTGACCTTGTTGCGCCCTGCTATTGTCACCATCATGGGGAATTGTTTGACTAAGAACTTGCCGAATAAGCTGAAGTCGATATTCTAAAATTCTCTCCGGCTTTCGAGCAGCTTCGACTTTTAATTCGTGATCCTGTCGGCGCTGATGATATAGTTCTTTTTCCTGTTCATAGTTGTTAATTTGTTGCAACCATGCTTGATGTCGCCGAGGATATGACTTTTTTTCATTGAGGACTTGGAATCCGATCAATATTGCACCAAACAAAAACCAGAGAATGGCTAATCCACCACCGAGTGCAGCTATAAAAAAGGAAGATAAAATCAGACCGGTGACTTGCCAAGAAATCACACCGCCATTCAAAAGCTGTGGTTCTTTTCCCGGTGCAAGAGGTTTGGATTCCTCAAATGATGGCACCGGGGGAAGAACATTTTGAACTTGCTCTAGTGGTTCAGGAATCAGAAAAACTGGGTATTTACCTGTGTCCATAAGCTTAAGAGGAATAAATTTTGAGTGATTAGGTCAGTGTTGCGAGCAAACTGAAAAGCTTTATGGTTTTGTTGAACGCAGAAAGAGATGAGGCGATCGCGGCGAATAGAAAATACCTGATAGATGTCTCATCGGCGAGCGCTGGAATTGTTGCTGTTAGTGTCAGCAGATCGCGCAACAAATCACCAAATTAAGCAAATAAATTTAGTGTGATTCTTGTTTTAGTATTTGATTAGCGATTAGGCTTATCTCTATTGTTGATATTAAAAATAAGTTAGTAAACTTTAAAGTCAAAAAAAGTCTATTCTGGTATAGACTTTAATCGAGATTGCTGAACCGCGATCGCTCACAAAAAGTATAATTAAGGCGCAAAAAGTTGCCCCAGGGTGCAAAAGGGTGCAAAAAGTAGCAAAATTGCCTCAAATTAGTTAAGATATGTTGAGATCACACCTTCGGAACCTTCCTTTTTCCCCCCCATTGGTGACAAAAAGTAAAGTTGAGTTGCAACAGGTAGCAAAAGGGTGCAAAAAGTAGTAAAATTTTCTAAAATCAGTATGTGTATCACCGATGGATGTTCAAGAAGTTCTCAAATGGGCCGATGAGTTAGTCTCGGCCAAAACCGGAGCACATTTAAATAGTCTCCAACAGGCAATATTAGCAGGGGCTTGGGATAGTCAAAAATATCACGAAATTGCCAATGATTATCACTGTACGGAAGCAAATGTTAAGAGAGTTGCAGGCAGTTTATGGCAAGTTATATCCGATGAATTAGATGAAAAAGTAGATAAAAAAAACTTCCGCGCTACAATGGAACGTTTTTATATTTCTAATTCTAATGTTGTTGATTTTGCTCAAAGTAAATTTTATGAAAGTCGTATAAATATTTGTGGAGAAAAGTGGCACTCTGACAAAGCCGCAAAAACCCGAGCGCCCTCTGCCGCTTCCACCTCTACCAGCAAACAACCAGAACAACGTAATAATTTAACCGAAGCCCCAGAAGGGGAGAATCATAATAACCGCCATGCAGAACTAACCACCCTAAAAAAGTGGATTTTGGACGAAAAAATCAGCCTTGTTAATATCTTTGGTTTGCCGGGAATAGGCAAAACAACTCTGGCGAGAGAACTGGTAGAACAAATTAAAGATAACTTTGACTATATCCTGTGGCGCAACTGCACTAATACCCTCACCCTGCCATCCCTACAAACAAATTTAATTGAGGTTTTTTCCCAAAATCAAGAAACTAAATCATCATCCCTAATCGACTATTTGCGTTTAAATCGTTGCCTGATTATTCTTGATGACTTCCAAGAACTATTTGCCTCTGGGGAATTCGCTGGCACTTATCTGCCAGAAAGCGTAAGTTATGGGAAATTCTTAAAAGAAATGGCGCGATCGCCTCACAAAAGTTGCTTCCTACTGCTGAGTTGGGAAAAACCCACAGAAATTGTCACCTTAGAAGGAGAAAACCGCCATTGTCGCAGCCTACAACCTGGCGGTTTGGGAGAAGCTGCGGCGGAAATATTGACCAACAAAGGATTAACTGATGAGAATAAATGGGGGGAACTGATCCAAATCTACGGTGGCAACCCTTCCTGGTTAAATATAACAGCTTCTACGATCAAAGATTTATGTAACGGTAGTGTTGATCGCTTCTTATCCTATCCCAGTTTATTTCTGGGAGACTTAGAACCCATCTTAAAAGAATATTATCAACGCTTATCCCCCTCTGAGAAAATGGTAATCTTTTGGTTAGCCAACCACGAAGCCGCGGATATTTTCCAGAAACCGGTAGAGTTAACTTTATCAGATGCGGATTTTTTGAAAGCGATACAGTCTTTAAGAAAGCGAGGATTACTGGAAAAAATCATTGATAATAATAGAGCATCGCTTTTTTCCGTTCCCGCTTTGATTAAACAGTATGTAAAAAATCGATAAATTGGCCGCATATCCTAGGGGCGAAGCATATAGAAGCAGGGACACAGCATACCGTGTCCCTACTCCGCGTCTACGGCATGGCGAAAGCTTACCACGTAGATAATTTTTCGGCCAAGAGTGAATATTTTTCCGCGAAAGCTTCGCCCTTAACAGCATATTTACAGACAAGATGATATCGGAATTATCTGCATCTCATCTTGGCCAACATATCTCTAGGGGCTGTCGCATTTCGGGAAGAAAAAACTTGCCCGAATGCGACAGCCCTCCCATGATTAAAATACTCCTATATGGTTTTTGTAAAAAGGATTTGTGGTTAATCATCAAAAACTTCCCACGAATAAAAGACAAGGGAAAATAGCCCCTTTGTGTCTTTGTGTCTTTGTGTCTTGGTGGTTAATCATCAAAAATTTCCCACGAATAAAAGACAAGGGAAAATAGCCCCTTTGTGTCTTTGTGTCTTGGTGGTTAATCATCAAAAACTTCCGAATTCCGCAAGAGGTCAAATAAAGAGGTCAATGTGCGCTCAAAGGTAACAACCCCTTGCCACAGTTGGATTGCTCCTAATTAAAGAAGAACGAGGCGACACCGAGTTTAGGAGCAGCCCGATATGTCTACTGTAAGTAGGGGGTTGCCTAAAAGGACAGTGTTTAGTTCAAATTCGCCAATACAATCTTTGAGTCGTTGGAGGAAGCTTCACGAACCAGCCCTGAATATTCCCCGTTATAGTTAGTAAATTCAGACGGAGCTGTGCGAATATTAGATAGACGAATTTGCCAATCGGAAACTTGATCGTAGGTAAGGTGATGAGTATTGGAAGTAGTTGTCCATACCCCCCAAAGACAACTGTCTTCAAACTGTAGCATTCCTGACTGGCGTAAGTTATAAGATTGCGGAGTTCCGGGCAAGGGAATAATGCTATAGCACGAAGTTTGAAATTCCAATTTAGGGTTAATCTTTACCAGTTCATCCACCAGTTCTGAGATCGCGTCCTCAAGACGCAACAAGTCCTCATGGTCATCATCGGGTAGTCCGATAATGATGCCATAAGTAATCACAGGTACACCCGTTCTGACGACAGATTTCATCAACGTACAATGCTCTTGCCACGGCAGGAGTTTCTTGTAGGCTTCTCGTCCAAAAACCGGACGTTCCGCAGGGATATAAGCCAAAGGACAACCGACGTTGCCATCCCAGCCAAACAGTGCTTCAATCAGTTCTTCGTCAGGTCTGAGGTCTGTGCTTTCGTAGTTACGCCCAGCTCCGAGAGTTGTTTTCCTCAGTTCCAAACCATTGGGCCACATTAGAGATATACCCATCTCCCGCGCACCATTCGTAAGTTCTAGGATCTCTTCTCGCCCTCGGGGAAAGAGTCCACGGGCGAGGAATTGATCAGAACCGATATTGATCGATACAGCCCCCGCGTCTTTCTGGATCTCCAACCATTTGAGTGCTGTTTCTGGGGACATTCTCCGAAAACCAGTGCCGTAGGTGGGTGTCATGCAAAAATCACAGGTGCGATCACAACCAATGTCAGCCACCAGTGAACCCACTGGCACATATCCCTGGACATTGGGGAGTGTCCCTAAACAGTCCCGCGCCACTTCCACCGAGGGTAGTGCCCACTCCTCTGGGCTTTTTGCTTTAGTCTTTCTGGGATACTGTTTACCATCTGCGAGAATGACACCTGTGAGTTCTTCTCTAGGGGGTCTTCCCAGTACATAGTCAAAAATCGCCCAATTCGCCGCCCCGGATTTATCCTGAACAACTGCTGTTGCACCCGCCTTCAAGTAGTGGTGCGGTTCTGCCAGAGCATCGGAGCCCCCAACGACAATGGGACGACCTCCCTGAGCCAGATGCTCAATCACCATACAAGTGACTTGACGATCTTGGGAGAAATTCACTGTAATTCCCCAAGCATCGAAGGCATGAGGATCGAGCGCGGAAATTTTGCCCCCTACATAAGTTTTCCGCAGAGTCATCCCTTTCCAGAAAACCTCCCCAAATTCTTCACTATAATTCTCATCTCTCAGGTTGACCAATCGGGCATCAAATCCCCCTGCAAGCAAGTCAGGGATCAAAACTTGCTTGCTGATTAAGGAGCGATTTCTATATAGAGAAGTCCAATTTTTGCCTTCTGCATCGTATAGTCCCGTGGCTGGAACTTCAATCAGTCCTATTGTGGGAGACTGTTTCGCTACCATAGTCTTTTATCCTCTCGAATGTGGGATTAGAGTAGGGGCTTTTTGAACGATCGCGATTACCTACGGCACCAGCAAAGCTAATCACAACTGCTTCGGGGTAAGACAAGTTGGCGATCTAATTTTCTATAAAATCACAGGATATCAGAAATAGACCTCAGAGGGAAACTAGCTGCGCTGATAATTTCCTTCATGAGAATCAGACTTTGAAGGAATTTCGCGGCTAAGTCTATTGCATCTTCGGACTTCGGACTTCGGACTTCGGACTTCGCAGTTCCCTCTTCCTTCTTCATTCCGCTATAATAGCAATCTATGACAAAGCAACTTGCACAAATCGCCACAAAATATCAATCTGTGTTAGCACGGTTAGATGTGATTGAAGGAGCCCGATAAATGGTCACACTCTTAGAAAACCCATTACGAGTGGGGTTACGACAGGAACGGATACCAGAACCCCAAATTGTGGTCATCTTTGGTGCATCCGGCGACCTGACTCAACGTAAACTCGTTCCCGCGATCTATCAAATGAGACTTGATCGTCGTCTTCCCCCAGAAATAACCATCGTAGGGGTAGCCCGTCGAGACTGGAGCCATGATTATTTCCGTGAACATCTCCGTAAGGGAGTCGAAGAGTTCGGGGGAGGTATCGTCTCCGAACAATACTGGAATGATTTTGCCAAAGGTCTTTATTATTGTTCTGGGGATATAGATCAACCCGATAGTTATCTCAAACTGAAAAACCTTCTCGGCGAACTTGACGACATTCGCAAAACCAGGGGCAACCGGGTTTTTTATCTCTCTGTATCCCCCAACTACTTCCCAGAAGCAATCCGTCAATTAGGGGGAGCGGAAATGCTCAAAGATCCCCTCAAACATCGTCTCGTCATTGAAAAACCCTTTGGGCGTGATTTAGGTTCCGCCAAGGCCCTCAACCGAGTAGTGCAGAATGTTTGTGCAGAACAGCAAGTCTATCGGATCGACCATTATCTTGGTAAAGAGACTGTTCAAAATTTAATGGTCTTCCGGTTTGCCAATGCCATTTTTGAACCCCTCTGGAATCGTCAGTTTGTCGATCATGTTCAAATTACAGTCGCGGAAACTGTGGGTGTCGAAGATCGCGCCGGTTATTATGAAAGTTCCGGGGCTCTGCGTGATATGTTACAAAACCATCTCATGCAGATTTTCTGTCTCACCGCGATGGAACCCCCCAACTCCCTCGATGCCGATAGTATCCGCACCGAAAAAGTGAAAGTTTTACAAGCGACTCGTTTAGCCGACCCCAATAACTTAGATTTATGTGCCATTCGTGGTCAATATTCCGCGGGTTGGATGAAGGGAAAACCTGTCGCGGGTTATCGTCAAGAACCAGGTGTTAATGCCAACTCCACGACACCAACCTATGTCGCGATGAAATTTATGATTGATAACTGGCGGTGGCAAGGGGTTCCCTTTTATCTACGAACTGGCAAGCGTTTACCGAAAAAAGTTAGTGAAATTGCCATCCAATTTCGTGATGTACCTTTGTTAATTTTCCAATCGGCCGCCCAACAAACGAGTCCTAATGTTTTGACGATGCGCGTCCATCCTAATGAGGGTATTTCCCTGCGCTTTGAAGCGAAAATGCCTGGTCCTGATTTGCGCACACGCACCGTTGATATGGATTTTAGTTATGGCTCTTCCTTTGGTGTCACCTCTTCTGATGCTTATGATCGCCTCTTGATAGATTGTATGTTAGGCGACCAAACTTTGTTCACTCGTGCTGATGAAGTAGAAGAAGCATGGCGCATCGTTACTCCCGCGTTAACGTTGTGGGATGCACCCGCCGATCCTTCTTCCATTCCTACTTATGAAGCGGGAACCTGGGAACCCACGGAGGCGGAACTTATGATTAACCGTGATGGCCGTCGCTGGCGTCGAGTCTAAAAAGACTGGGGACTGGAGACTGGGGACTAGGGATTAGGAATTAGGGACTAGGGATTAGGGATTAGAGACTGGGGACTGGGGACTACGGACTACGGACTAGAGAGATGGGGAGAAAAACAAATCACTCATCCTTTATATCCGTTAAAAATCCGTCACCAATTTATTCCCTTCTGCCAATCCCCTAATCCCCTAATCCCCAATCCCCAATCCAATCCCCAATTCCCAATCACCAAAAAAATGGGTCTGAAGCCCCGTCCTTAAGGGACGGCTTTGTGTTAGAATATTTAGAAAGGCAAGTAAGAACAACCATCTACGTGTTGAAACAATCTCAAAAGGTGTAACTCCTGATTTAGCTCGCCTCGACTTGATCGTAGTCTGGTTAAATCAGTAATAGTGAATTGTTGAGCGTACCTAACTGGCTTGGTGATGGACTCTGAAAGTATAAAAGATAAAAGTAAGCGCAATTGCAATACTTCTCGTATTAGTAGTTGTTTTGAGCGTGTAGAGGCGATTTGTCAGCGCCTTTAAGACTCAAGTTGTGGTCTTAAGAATCCCCGTGGCTTTAGCCCGGAGAGTGTCAATGATAACAAAGGACGAAGTAAAAATGGTAACAACAACCAAAGCACCTGCCATTGTTTCGCTACAAGCACCCAAAGATATTTCGATCGATCATATTGAGTCAGAACTTAGTAAAATTTGGGATAGTTACCGTGATGTGGGTGGTAATGGTGATTATCCTGTCGCGATTCGTGCTACTACTTTTACCTTTGTCGTCTATGAGCCGGAGGAAACTCAACAGTTACTCGCGACTCTTGGCTTTTACACAGGCCCCGTTGATGGCATTCTCGGACCGGCTACTGTCCAAGCTATTCGCGCAGCCCAAAAGGCCTATGGACTCCCCAGGAGCGGAAAAGCGACTGATGAACTTATTCTACATTTGCGTGAGGATCTGGCACGAAAATCCTTACAGAATCAAGGGACGAGTGAATCTTCCTCTCCTCGTAACAATACTTTAAATGCTTCTAGTGGTTCCGGTTTGGCAGACGCGATCGCGACTGCAAACCCCTGTCGTATTATTGCCCTATGTCCCACCGCGGGAGAAGATACAGGAGTCCAAGCCCAAGTATCAGCCTATTGTCCCGTCAATAAGCGCGGAAGCACCACCTTAACTTGTTGTGAATATATTACCCTCCGAGGTACAGAGTCAGCCTTGGAGCGAGTAAGTGGTTTAGTCACGGAATTAATGATTAATGACTTACCTCGTTTCCTCTGGTGGAAAGCTACTCCTGACTCCAATCATGCTTTATTTAAGCGTTTAGCTAATTCCAGCACTTCTGTCATTATTGACTCTAGTTGTTTTGGTGAACCGGAAACGGAATTACTCAACATCTCTGCTTTAATGGAGCAAGGTATTCCGATCGCGGATCTGAATTGGCAACGGATCGCGCCTTGGTTAGAATTGACCGCGGCCACCTTTGATCCCCCGGAACGTCGCGCCTCTGTGCGTGAAATCGATCGCGTGACAATTGATTATGAAACAGGCAATTCCACTCAAGCTTTTATGTATTTGGGGTGGTTAGCCAGTCGCCTCCAATGGCATCCTGTTTCCTATAAACTCGAAGAAGGGGATTATCAAATTAAGCGTGTTCAATTGGTTGGCCCAGATCACCGACGCGTTGACGTGGAATTAGCCGCGATTCCTGTAGCAGACTCCGGTGATGTTATTGGTGATTTAATTGCCTTACGCTTAGATTCTACCAATGAAAAAGCCGCGTGTAAAACTGTTCTTTGTTCAGAAACGGGAGGGTGTATGCGGATGGAGTCCCACGGCGGTGCTCAAAGTGGCCTAGTTCAACAGGTAACTCCCTTATTTGATCAGCAAACTGAACAATTGTTAAGTCAACAGTTACAACGGGGGGGACGTGATATGCTTTATGAAGAAAGTTTGGCGATCGTAACTCAAATTCTCAAGCTAAAACTATCCTAAGGCGCGTAACAAATCCGACATGGATAAAATTATAAATATTTTATCCGTGTCTTTTTCAATATTGCGCTACCCATTGCACCCGATTGACGTTCGTAATTGATCAAACCCATTCATTTTGCATCTTCCTTCTTCCTTCTTCCTTCTTCTATATAATTAATCTCAATTTGAGCGGAGGTAAAAATGACTAAATATGTAATGTGGGGCAGTTATTGTGAGAATGTCCTCGAAAAAAGAGCACCATATCGTGATGCCCATTTAGCGGGTTTGGCGAAACAAAAAGAAGATGGTATTTTAATTACTATTGGCCCGACTCAAGATTTAACGAAAATCTTTGGTATTTATGAAGCTGAGGATGAGGCTACTGTGCGAAAATTAGTAGAGTCTGATCCCTATTGGGAAAATGGGATTTGGACTGAATATGATATCAAAGAGTGGATTCAAGCTTTTTGAAGAAAGAGGGGATTGGGGAAATAGTACAAGAGAGCCTCTTTGCCACCGATTTTTCCAGAGAATTTGCGCCCTTAATATGAGTTGAAGCCCTGACAGGCTTTTTTTTTCGCAATTAGAGGGGGATTCGGCAAAACGCTCCGAAATCCCCTGAGAGTTCTTTATATGGTTAAAGGGCAATGTTGTTGGTTTTCGCCTATTTTTTATTGACAGAAATCAATTACAGAAGGACTAAAAAAAGCAGATTTTTAACGGGCAGAAACAGAAAGTTTAATTGATTGTAGCCTATTAATAATGCACTATAATGTTCTAAAAATAGAAAGGCGTTAAGCCAATGGCTGAACTAAAAATAATTTGTGAACACCCCCAATCTATTGTGCGTCTATTCAAAGATGCTATTACTAAAGAATTACAATTGTGAGCCGATGGCATTAGAACAACTGAGGAAAGATTAAGTAATTTTGAAAGTAAATATCAATTTTCAACCTCATATTTTTTAAGCAAGTTTAGCCATGATGAATTGTATCATAGTCCTGACTTTGATGAGGGGATCGGTGAATATCGGATGCAGAAAAGATTACAAGCTAATGCACAGCAATTAAAAGCTGTTAAAATCATGACAAGCCGTGATTTTAGAATGGCTCAATGTTCCCCTGTCAATCCGTTAGTAAATTGAGAGTTTTAGTGCTGGTTTGAGGACTATTATGAGAAAAATCGTGATATAATTGCGGTGGGAAAAACCGTAATTTTTTTTTAATTTTCAGAGGAAAAACGTGGTAGTGGCAGGTGATTTTAACCGCAGATATAGGCGAAGCCTTCCCGTAGGGTACGCAGATAAACGCAGATACGTTAGGGATTTTTGCACAGATTTGAATGGATGTTAAAAAGTGGGCAATAAAATCTCAATTCATCAAAAGGAGTAGAGGTGGTTGATCGCGTCACCTATGAATTTGCTATAAGGGCATAAATCTGGAAAGGAGTTAAGCTAATGGCTGAGTTAAAAATAAAATGTGAACAACCGGAATTTCTCAAATTTTTATTCCAAGACACACTTAGAGATAGAATCGAAAATCTGGAAAAAGGCATTAAACTCACTAGGGAACGCCTAGAATAATTTGAAATAAAATATCAGCTATCTACGGTGGAGTTTTTGAGGCGTTTTGCTAAGGATGAAATTCAGCACAGACTCGATAGGTCATTTGATGAGTCGATTGGTGAATTAAGGATGTTAAAAAATTGGCAGGACAAACTCGATTTATTAAAGGAAGTATGTTTTTGGGATTAACAAATGAGGCGGAGAACTGAGATCGCGGCGGCTTCCGAAATCAGTTCTTCTAAGGTTTCTTGAACGTTTTTATCTTGCCAAACTAATTCGTCTTCAGCCACATTATGGAGGGGAGAGAAAAAATTGACGACGGACGCGATCGCGCTGGTTTTATTAATAGAGTTAACTACCAAGCCGGGTAAAGTTTCGAGATGCTCATCGATAGCTTTCGCCGCGAGAAATTGTATTACCGTACCCTTGAGCGAAACTTCCTGATTTTGATATGTATTCATAGGAATGATTTCTCTAAATAGGTGAATTTTCCTTAAGCGCGATCGCGCCTCTAGTTACCTTTATGAAAAACACCAAACTTTTTATGCAAAACTGAGAAATTTTTTTTCACAGGACTTATCCAGGGGCATTAAACCCGGTTTCTTCCTCTTGAGAGCCAAACCCAAGATTTATCCGAGAAACTGGGTTGGTTTGCCAATACCTTCGCCAAAGGGTTTAACAGTCGGCAGAGCCTCCCACAGCAGGTTCGCGCCTAGAACCACTCTGCCCCGAAATATCCCCTTCCTTCGTGCCTAATAGGTTCCTTCTACAGTAAAAAAATGGCGAAGGTATTAGAGGACGCGATCGCGCCGAGAAAAGGACACGCGCCCTCTATTATTTCTGGTCAAATAACGGTTGAATTAAGCGATTTCTCTTGCTGTTTACGCTTGATCCGCCAACGTGCCGCAAAAGTTCCAAAGGCTAAAGTACCCAAAATAGTAGTAGGTTCAGGGACAGATTCTGGGTTGGGGTTGTTAATATCGGTTGCGCCGCTTCCTGTTGTGAAGCTGGCACCAATATGAGTTACCTTACCAGGACTATAGGAAAACAGGTTCTCAAATATTTCAATTGTTCGATTACCACCATTCTCATTAAGAATATGTGTCCCTATGGGAACTCTTGATGTGGAAATTCCTTTTAAATCATTGACAAAGAAATCGGAACCAACAGATCCCGAAGAGAGAAGTAAACTACCGACAAAAGAGCCATTAGGGGTAATTTTGTAACTACCAGTAAAAAGACGATCAAAGCCGAAATTTATCAAGATTTGATTAGCAGTGTAGGCAAAATCATTATGATCTGTACCGATGAAAATGCCACCACCTTTGCTTTTCAGAGCTAAGGCTTCGCTGATTGTTACTGCTGCCGCAGAAGCAGTAAGGGTATTAGTATTTTTGTTGCGCGAAAAGAAGGAGCTATCTAGAATGAACTCTGGTTGTTTATTAGCAGCCCAGGTATTTAGGGCTGCTAAGTCTGCCTTGTTGAGAAGTGATGTTTGGAAAATGGTTGTATCAAACCAAATCTGATTGTAGGTTTTAGAACTGGAATTAAGCCAAGATGCCAAAGTGCCCTTTACTTGAGTTTGAACGTAGTCAACATCGAAGACTGTTCCGTTTTGATAATTCTCTAAGGTATTGGCGATCGCGCTACGAAAGTTACCTAAATTACCAGTACCTGAACCTCTAGTTGAATTGAGATAGAGAATATTTTCTGTCGCATTTGCCCCTATGGTGGCAGCACGGGTATTTCCAGGGTTGAGAATAAAGAGGGCGGTTCCCAGGGCAACTATTGATAAGTGCTTGATGAGGTTCATTTGATTACTCCCAAAAAATGTGAGGTTGATGTAGATGTGTTTAAGAGCGATTGCTTGACGAGCTCTCTACTCACCTTTATGAAAAACACCAAACTTTTTATGCAAAACTCAGAAAAAATTTTTCACTTCCCACCCAATGTAAAGTTTTGTAACAATTTCCCAAGCAATGCGTAAAAATTTTACCGAGCCTCAGATATATAGGTAGAGGCTTTTCCATAGGTAGTTTTCTGGGAGCTGGCCCCGCAAAAGGTGACAATCTCTTCTATGCTTTTTGTATGAAATTTCCTGCTTTGATCGCGATCAACCCTGAAAACCCCGTTGCTTTAGTCAAGGAGAGTGGCATGAATAACAGGCCCAGTGAGGATATCCATCATAAGCTTCAACAACTCGCACTAGAAGCTCAACGATACCCCCCTCGCGATCGCCCTTGGCGGAACGCGATCGAGAACTTGGTTAAGGAAATCATGAAATCTGCTCTTTTAGGCCACCCCCAACAAGGGCAATGGCCACCTGACTTGTACGAGGAGCTTTATCGGGAAGCACTACAGAAAACTTACCTAGAAATTTGCCTACATATTAATAACTACAGGCCAGAACATCCCGTAATGGCCTGGGTAAATTTCATTCTAAACTGTCGTTTTATGGAAGTTATAAAGGAATATAACCACAAACAAATCCAGATTTTCTCCTTAGATCAACTAGACAAAGCTGAATTCGAGGAGCAATTAGGGTCAAGAGAAGAAATTGTTTCCAATGCTAAACTATTAAGGGATTTTTTAGAAGAAGACCCCGAAAATCTTTTCCAATCTGAACATATTCAAGGTCATCCAGAAGCCACTTTTCAAGCCTTAGCAATAGCTAGATTTGTCGAAGATAAGACTTGGGAGAAAATTTCTCAAGAGTTTGGGATTCCCATCCCAACACTTTCTTCTTTTGTTACCCGGAGATTGCATAAATTTAAGTCTTATTTCCACAAATACTTACAGGAATAGTTAACCAAGTAACAAGAGAGATTCATTATGCTGTCAAACACGGAACAATTGACCTTTAAAGTTCAGCTATCTTTTGAAGCACATTCCCTGGCTCAAAAATATAGCAAGCTACAATCTAGCCTTGAAAAAGCTAAACAGGTTTATCTCAATATTTTATCAGTTTACGCGGTAGATTTTTACCTACAGTGCATGGGATTTGAGACGGATTGGCCAGGGAGTGATAGTCGCAACCCCCTAATGATTAAGTTGTTGGATTTAGCTGACTTAGAGGTAAAACAGTTTGGTAAATTAGAGTGTCGTCCTGTCTTGCCCGATCAAAAATTTTGCTCCATTCCCCCGGATGTTTGGCAAGATAGAATTGGCTATGTTGCTGTGCAGCTAAACCCATCTCTCAAAGAAGCAACTATCTTAGGTTTTACTAAGAATCCTAGCCCTGAAGTTCCTTTAATGCAATTGCAATCACTAGAGGATTTTCTGGGTTATCTGAGCCGGTTTCGGCAACCTAAGCTTGTCAATTTACGGAACTGGTTTGAGGGTTCTTTTGAGGAGGGCTGGCAGATGCTCAAAGAGCTTTTTACCCCTGATCAATTTGAGTTAGCACAAAGTTTTAGAAATGCTGTATCCATCGCCCGCGGTCAGGAAATTGACTTAGGAATGCAATTGGGCGAACAGCATCTAGCATTAGTGGTCCGCCTACCACAAGAAGTTGATTCTGAAATAGATATTACAGTACAAGTGCATCCCCTGGGAAATCAAAATTATTTGCCAAAAGGCTTAATATTGAGCGTTTTGGATGAATCAGCCTCCGTCATTTTAGAGGCTGAGTCTAGGGATGAAGATAATTTCATTCAGTTGGCCTTAATTGCGGAAAAAGGAGACGAATTTAGCATTAAAATTACTCTGGGAGAAGCTACAATAATTCAAACTTTTTTGTTTTGAGGCTAGAAACCGGGTTTCTACATAGATATCTAGTTTTCCCAGGGACGATTTTTTAGAGAAACCCGGTTTCTTTGCGAGAATACCCATTACTCAATTAAGGATATACGCGATCATGGTGTCATCTCGATTTGAACATTTTCGTAACCAAAATCTCCGAGGTCGCTCCTTTAAAAATCAAGACCTTAGTGATACGGATTTCTCTCACTCAGATATTCAAGGTGCAGACTTTACAGGGGCGAATCTCACGGGTGCTAATTTCAGCTATGTCAAAGCTGGATGCGACTATCGTTGGATCATAAAAATGTTGATTTTTGCAGCCATTTTAGCTGCAATTGCTGGAATCGCGGCCGCGATCGCGCCTTATTGTTCCACCACCCATTTCAACCGCGTTCCTGGCTTTGATACTATACTACCTGAACAACGACATTTCGCTAAAAAAAGTATCGGATTAATACCTGCTTTGCTGGTATTTTTGCTGATCCTTTCCGCTAATACCTCCTTTTTAATTCTCAATTGGCGACAAGGCATTCAAAAAGCTTTGGGAACTGTATTTGTTACCCTTGCTGTTGCGATTCCTTTCCTGGGAATTTTAGCCAGCATTGGCAGCCGCTTTAATAAGATGTTATATCCATTGGCTCAGTTTAGACTAGATACATTTATACAGGTTTTTAATAACAAAGATGACAATCCACCTACGGCAATTATTATCTCTTTATTTGCCAGCCTAATCGCAACTATGGCTGTCGCGATCGCGTTGCCTTTAGCTGTGACTTTAGCCGAGGTAGCTTTAGGAAAAATCTTCAGAAATTTGGTCATCTTTGAATCTTTCGCGATCGCCACAATTACTACCGGAATAATCTCATATAATGGTGCAAAAGAAAGGATTTATCAAGGAACAAAAGAAAGTCTTTTTCTGACATCTCCCGATTATATCGTCATTGCTACTACCATAAGTCTCGCCGCGGCTTTAGTGCTATTTTGCGCTTATTTTGGTAAGAGAATCTTAGCAGAAGACCAGAAATACACTGTCTTGAGACAAATTGCCATATTCATTTTATCCCTTGGCGGTCCCAGCTTTCGTGGTGCAGATTTAACCAATACCAACTTCAGTTACGCGACCCTCAAAAGTGCCGATTTTCAATTTGCAAGAATTCACCGTTCTTTGTGGTATAATACTCGCCAACTAAATTGGGCACGAGTAGGAGAAACTATATTAGCTAACCCCGAAGTTCGTGATTTGCTCGTCACCAGAAATGGCTATTACAAATCTTACAAAGATGCCAATCTCCGAGGCGCAAACTTAATGGATGCCGACCTCAGCCATGCCAATTTGAAAAACGCGGATCTCACCAACGCGACTTTAGAAGCAGCTAATTTAGAATATGCAAACTTAACTCAAGTGCAGGCAATTCAAGCTGATTTTACCAATACACAAATGACGGGTGCTTACGGTTTAGGAACTTGGAATATTGATAATACGACAAAACTGGATTGGGTAGATTGCCGATTTGTTTATCTGCTGGAAGATCCTAAACCAGAAACGGACGATCGAGAACGTCGTCCCAGCAGTGGTGAATTTGCACCCGGTGAATTTACCAGTTTATTTCAAGAAGCATTAAATACCGTTGACCTAATTTTTCGTAATGGTATAGATTGGAAAGCATTTTCCCAATCTTACAAACAAGTACAAGTAGAAAATCAAGGCATTCAATTAGACATTCAAAGCATAGAAAATAAAGGGAACGGAGTCGTGGTTGTCAGAGTTAGTGTTCCACCGGAAGCTAACAAGGAAAAAATTCATCTTGAATTTACGCAATATTATCAAGAAATGTTGGATTTAGCCGCTCGCCAACAGCAACAAATTGAAGGCTATGGACAGCAAATTCAATGGATGACATCTGTTATTAATAAAATCATGGATAAGCCAAAATCCGATAAATTAGTTGTCCTCAGATTGAGCAATGGTGATTTAGAAAAAGGGTTAGCAATCACCGCTCAAATTTGGTCAGATGGACACCGCTTACCCAGAGAATTTAACGGCGCGTTGCCACCCAATTTAGAAATCTTAAAGCTTTCTGGAGAGTGGCAAAAAAATTATAATGCTCAAAACCCAGGATTAGGGAGCCGTATAAAAGTTCCCAAAGAGCAAATTACCAATGTTTCTAAAAAAGAACTAAAAACCATATCGCAACAATTAGAAAAAAGCCTTAATGCTTGGCTCGATTCAGAAGAGTTTCGTCCTATAGAGAAGAAATTGCGTCAATATCTAAATTCAACGGATGAAATTCGAGTAATCTTACAAACAGAAGATATCTTAGTGAGGAGGCTACCCTGGCATTTGTGGAGTTTTTTTGCTGACTATCGCAAAGCCGAATTTGGTCTTAGTTTGCCCGCACAGAGCGACAGAGTAATTAAAAGTTCTATTGCCAGAACTCAGGTGAGAATTTTAGCTGTTTTGGGTGATAATGAAGGCATTAATCTTAATGAAGATCGGCAAATTATAGAGAGTATAACGGATGCAGAAATTACTTTTTTAGTCCAGCCTAGTCGCGAGCAATTTGACGAACATCTGTGGGATGATAAAGGTTGGGATATCCTCTGTTTTTCCGGTCACAGCAGTAGCGAAAGTGACGGGAAAACAGGTGTTATTAAGATTAACCCCAAAGATGACCTAACCCTCGCACAACTGAAAAATGCCTTAAAAACCGCGATTGAACGAGGTTTACAATTAGCGATTTTTAACTCTTGTGACGGTTTGGGATTAGTGGGAGATTTAGCCGATTTGCATATACCGCAAATCATTGTTATGCGGGAAATAATTCCAGATTCAGTCGCCCAAGATTTTTTAAAGAATTTTCTCCTTGCCTTTTCTCATGGTAAGTCTTTATACATTTCTGTACGGGAAGCCAGAGAGAAACTGCAAAGTCGAGAAGATAAGTTTCCCTGTGCGAGTTGGTTGCCGGCCCTGTGCCAAAATCAAGCGGAAGTTCCTCAAAGTTGGGAGGAAATTCGAGGCAATTTTGCTGCGTAACTGACTAGGGGAAAATAGTTTTTTTTTGTAAAATTAGGTGTGAAACAATGAACCCTTTTTATCGCAATTTTCGGCAAAAATTTTACGGCAATTCCCTCAATCAAGGATTCACGCTGATAGAATTGTTAGTCGTGATTATGATTATTGGCATCCTGAGCGCGATCGCGTTACCCAGTGCCCTCTCCCAAGTGAACAAAGCTATAGAATCAGGCGCGATCCAGAAAGTGAAATATTACCTTGATCGCCAGATCGAACACTTCCATCGAGAAACTTCTTTCGATAATCTGGGTGTTACCGCCCCTATTGAAGATGAAAATTACTCGTATCAAATATTCACGGATAAGAATTTTGGGGCGATTCATGTAGCTTTATCGAAAAAGTTTGGTTTGAAGTCTTTTATGACTGTTATCTATTTACAAAAGGATGAGATCAAGACTTGTTCACCTGTAGAAATTCCTCTAAACGCGCCGATTTCTACCCCCCAACTGATGCTATTTCTGCCACAGGTAAAATCCAATCCGGCTCAGTATTGTCGTTAGTCTGGGGCAACCACAGGGGGATTGCCCCTACAGGTTATGGCGCGTAAGGAATGGAAATTAAATAAGTTGTGCATTTTGTTGCTGGTTTCACTCTTGCGAAAGCAGGCCTTAAGCCCACACTACTTTACAATACCTTCGCCAATTTATCGGCTGTTAATACGATAGATTCGTAGGTTGGGTTGAGGCACGAAACCCAACATCTTCCTTGGGTTTCGCTTGCCTCCACCCAACCTACTACCCTACAGATTCGTAGGTTGGGTGGAGGCAAGCGATCGCGATCGCTTGCCTCCACCCAACATCTTCGTTGGGTTTCGCTACGCTCAACCCAACCTACTACTACAGGCTTCGTTGGGTTTCGCTACGCTCAACCCAACCGACAAAAAATGGCTACTTTGGAATATCGGTACACCGTGTTAGCTTGCAGTACCCGTAAATTCCTCGCCGTAACCTTCTTCACCGTGCTCAGTGATATCCATCCCTTTAATTTCTGCCTCCGGCTCCGGCCGCAAACCAACGGTGGCATCAATGATTTTGAGCAGGATGAAAGTCCCCACAGCAGAAATCACATACACGATAACAACTGCCGCCAGTTGAATCAGAAATTGATTAACATTCCCTCGCAGCAAGCCATCGGCTCCCGCGGGGTTAACTTCCTTGGTGGCAAAAATTCCCGTGAGGAGAGCGCCAATTGTCCCGGCAACCCCATGCACTGGAAACGTATCCAAACTATCATCAAACTCGAGTTTGACTTTCAAACTAATCGCATAAAAACAGCAAACTGCAATCAGACTGCCAATCAAAAGCGCCGCTTGGGGCTGAACAAACCCAGCCGCGGGAGTAATTCCTGCTAAACCCGCGATCGCGCCTGTCGCAGCGCCAATTGCCGTCGGTTTTTCTCTGAAAAATGTTTCTAGGAGCAGCCAGGTAACAGTGCCCGCGGCGGCTCCGGTATTAGTATTAATAAAAGCATAGGTAGCCACTCCATTCGCGGCTAAGGCACTCCCCGCGTTGAAGCCAAACCAGCCAAACCACAACAAACCTGCCCCTAAAATGATAAAGGGCACATTATGAGGTGCAGAAAGACTTTGAGGGTATTTGGTGCGTGGCCCAATCATCCACGCGGCTACTAACGCGGAAACCGCACAAGTAATGTGGACAACAATGCCCCCAGAAAAATCTAACGCGCCCATGCCACCATAAACACCTAGAAAACCCCCTTTCCCCCAAACCATGTGGGCAACGGGGCTGTAAATAAATGTGGACCAAAGTAACACAAACAAGGCATAGGCGCGGAAACTCACCCGCTCGACAATTGCCCCAGAGATTAACGCGGGGGTGATAATCGCAAACATCCCTTGGTACATCATGAATGCCAAGTGGGGAATCGTGCCTGCATAGGTGCTAACCTCTGGCGGGGCTGAAGTTCCCAGATACCCCGTTGTGTCTAACCCGACACCGTTAAGTAATAGCCACTGTAAGCCCCCGATGAAGGGCAAACCAGGGGCAAAGGCGAGAGTATAACCCCAGAGAATCCAACTTACCCCCACAATTCCCATCAACACGAAACTCATCATCAGGGTGTTGAGGATATTGCGTTTAGCCACAAATCCGCCGTAGAAAAAGGCTAACCCCGGAGTCATTAACAATACCAGCGCGGAACAAACTAGCATGAATGCTGTATCCGCGGAGGTTTGTGCCGTCGCGATCGCCTGGGCCATTTGCTCCTCCGCGGCAAGGGCTGGACTAAACCAGGGATTGCTAAAGCCAAACCATAAGATTGTCCCAATCACGAAAATTTGTACGTTTTTCTTCAACTATTTTTACCTCTCTTTTTCCTGTACTTTAAGAGTCATCTTTGATTGTCAAGTGCAAGAACAATAAAAATGTATCTAAAGTTACATTTATCCCTGAGATAATATGTGTTCTTCCTTAAATTTGCTGTCTGCCTTCGGGGTACAATACTAAAAAAAGATCATAAATTGTCCGAAAACACGATCGCGCTAATTTAGACTTTTAAAATTCTGGTTAATTTTTTCTAATTCTTGTTTCATTCCTAAGGGTTGAAAACCTTCTGTTTCCAGCTTTTCCCCTTCCTGAGAAGCTGTTAAATTGCCTCGTATTTTTTCCCACGCACTGGCAAAAAGATGCTTGATAATTAGATATCTCCCCAAAATTATAGTAATTCCCATTAAAGTTGGAACTTCCCATCAGTCATAAAAGTTGGGTTTCACTACCGTTCAACCCAACCTACCTGTCTCATTCTTACCAGGAATTACTATATCTCAATCCTAGGCTAATTCCTGCGCCACCATAGTTGTTGGAGATGTCTATTGAGGGAGATAAATTTTAATAGTTGTTTGAGTTCCGTTTTTCTGCCAATAAATTCTGGATAGGTGGGTGAGGGTAAATTGCCATAGGGATTTAAACTTACACGATCGCGTTGATTCCCCGCCTCTGGTGGTGATTGGGGAGACACAGAGGGTATGGAGTGATGGAATTGCCAAACGCGACGCGATAGCTGCGCTTGAGCCAAAGGCTATCGCATTCCTAGAGATTAATATCAATTTTTTTCGACCATAATTTGAGAGTAAAATGCCAAATTTCTGAACCTTTAGGAGTAGTGCCATTATCTGGTAATATTCCCAAATCTTGTCAACCATTTAAGGCTTTTCGAATTGGCTTTTTTGTCAATTTTTCACCTTGTTTGATAGTTAATTCTTCTAAATTTCTTAACTTAGTTCTCACGACAAGTTGAGTTTCGCTTTGCCAATAAGCTTCTACGCGATCCCGTATTCCCCTTTCCTCCCTTTCTCACCCCAGTGCCCGATCAGTCGCCCTTACCACACATCCCCAAAAAGCCCCAGAAGGCTTTTTATTCAGGGACGCGATCGTGTCTATCAAATATCTCATACCACAACCACAGTATAATTAATACTTAGCCCCCAATCCTTTTCAGATTATGATAAAAGATGCCCTAATTCCCATGCCTGATTCAGGCAGTATTGCCAATGGTTGACGACAATAATAAAAAAACCTATACAGCCCGTGGTGTTGTCCAACATTATGCACAGTTGAGAGCACTACAGCCCGCTGAAGCGACAATTCTTGAACTTCTTCAAAATCAATTAGTGAGTATGAAAATGCTTGACATTGGCGTGGGAGGGGGACGCACAACTAAACATTTTTCTAAAGTAGTAGCAGAATATATAGGCATAGACTACTCTCCTAATATGATTGCCGCCTGCAAAAAACGATTTGCCGGCTCTTCTCCAGCTCCAGTTTTTGAAGTCTGTGATGCCAGAGATATGAGTAGGTTTAGCGACAATTCCTTCGATTTTATTTTGTTTAGTTTTAATGGTATTGATTATATTTCTCACTCGGAGCGATTGAAGGTTTTTCAAGAAATTCACCGGGTGGGGAAGTCGGGAGGCTATTTCTTCTTCTCCACCCATAATCTTATCGGTTTGGAACGAGAATTTAATTGGAAAAAACAGCTTAGTTTTAACCCTCTTACCACCTATGTTAATTTAGTGATGTTAGCTCTAATGCACGGCTTCAATTTTCCGATTAACCTTAAGCATCTACAAGCTTCTGAATATGCAATTATTAAAGATGAATCACACAATTTTCGCTTAAATACCTATTATGTTAAACCCAGAGAACAGATCAAACAATTAGAATCTCACTTTAGTGATATTAAGATATATTCATGGAAAAATGGCAGGGAACTTACCCAGGAAAGTGAGCTTAATTCTAATTTTGATATGTGGCTTTACTACCTATCTGTCATCAAGTAATGAAAATTTAATAAAGTAGTGCAGGCATCTTGCCTGCTTTCGATCTCAAAGGCTCCCCGACAAACTAAATAGTCAAGTTATTACATTTCCCTTCCTAACCGGTATATCAATACTTAGAATATTTCTAAAATAGACCGGTATATAAATTAGTATATTACTCTAATTTTTCTTTAGGCGGTAAAATAAACAGGATATTTTTCGTATTTTTTAATCTTTATGTCAAAAAAATAATGGTAAAAAACTAGGTTTTATTGGCGTAAATTCAGACGGCAATAAAAAAGTATGAGGACTTTTTCGAATGAAGTTGAACAAAATATATATTTTTATTATGGGCTTTCCCTTGGCTATTTTGGGAAGTTCAATTGTTTTAAATATCCTTCTGTCTAATCGAGCTAAACAGTATTATCTCGAACTGAATGATACCCGTTTAGATCCTGTAGGATTGGGAAATTATCCCCTAGAAGCTAACCCGCGTAATAAAACTAATACAAATCAAACGCGTGTAGTTTTCTTCGGTGATTCCAGAGCATTTAGTTGGCCATCACCCGATGTTAATGGGTATGAGTTCATTAATCGTGGGATCGGCTCACAAACCTCAGTACAGACAATTCAACGGTTTAAATATCACGTCAGTCCCCTCCGCCCTGATATCATTGTTCTCCAAGTAGGTATCAACGACTTGAAAACTATTGCATTGTTTCCAGAGCGAAGGCAATCAATTGTTGCTAATTGTCGGGCGAATATAGAGCGAATAGTGAAGGAATCAAGAGACTTGGGTGCAATAGTGATAATAAGCACTATTTTTCCGGCTGGGGAAGTTCCCCTTGAGCGCAAACTTTTTTGGTCCGATGAGGTGAATCAGGCTGTTAAAGAAGTTAATTCTGATATTGCCACCTTAGCAGGAGAGAAAATCATCGTGTTTGATGCCTTTTCTCTTCTTGCCGATGAGCAAGGCTTGATCAGGCGAGAATATCGAAGTGATGAATTGCATCTCAATGGGCTGGGATATAAGATAATAAATAAAGAGTTTGTGCAGTTACTTAGGTCTTTACCACGCCCAATTGCACGATAATAGGTTATCAGAGAAAGTCAATCAGACATCTGGTAAAAATCGGATCAATGGCAGGGTTAGCCTACCCTATAGTAGTGTATGGAGATGTCTGTCGGGAAAATTTGTCGGGGACTTTTGTCACTTCCATCCCATCTAAGGCAAAATAAAGAGAAGTCAACATGATCGCGGCTATGTCTAAACCCAAAAAGCACAACCTCAAATGGATCAAGGAAACCCTAGAGCTCAAAGAAGATCATAACTGGAAATCAAACCCCGGAAATCGGATCTTTGTAGCTGGGCGAGGAGCCTTGCGCTTCGATGTCCCTGAAAATTGGCATTTTGAACCAGATGAGAAGTCATTTCGCTTTCTCGACAACAAGCCACCAAAGGATGATGCTCGCTTAGAAGCTTCTTTTAATTTACTGCCCCCCGGCAACTGGCCCGATTTTCCCCTAGTTCCCCTATTAAGGCAGGTAGTTCGAGATGATGAGCGCAACCCCATTGAGAAAGGGGAAATTATTCAACTTAAGCGCCAAACTGCTCGCATTGTTTGGACTCAAATCAAGTTTATTGATCCTCAAGAAAACCGCGAAGCCTATTCCCGAATCGCGATTGGGCTGGGATCTGGAGTTCAATGTCTTATTACTTTTGAATACTGGGTTGACGATGCCGATCGCATGATTCCTGTATGGGATACGGTTATGGATTCCTTAGTGCTCGGCTTGTATATCCGTGATCCGCGAACGGGATTTGCTTTTCCCGACTAAAGTTCAGACTCTTAAATTTTACACGATCGCGCCTTTTTGATAATTAATTTATGTAAGTCAGATTTGAGTCGATCGCGCATTTTGTAGAGTTCGGCTCGCGATCGTGCATTTTGTCGTCACCTATGAGCGCGAGTAGGATTAAATCATGGAATTTTGAGATTGAGCGGTAGCGAAGGCATTAACAACCGCGATCGTGACATACTGAATCCAAGGCATGAATTTATCGTCAGCTACCCAGATGAATTGTACCTAATTTTAGGATAAATGGAGAATTTAATTATTAGATTTTAGAATGGGAAAACGCGATCGGCTTTTTTTCATCTTGAAGGACGGTTGACTCGAATCAATTTACCCGTTAATATTTCTTCCGCAAAAATAGCCTCATTAATTCGCGTCGCTTGTCTTTCCCAGTTGTTATCTTGAGTACAAATGATAATACCAGCATGGTTAGGTTGCTCCCGATGTAGTCGAATAAAATCCCCTCGATTAAGAGTCAAAACGGCTCGTTCATTACTCACGGCAAAAGCCAATACCGCCTCATCAGGAATTCCTAATCCTGCGTTTCCTGCTTCTTGAACTGTTAATATATCGTGCCCAAAAGGGCGAAGAAACTCAACTACTGGCAGTGGATACTGTTCGTCTGCATAAAGTCGTGCCATGTTTTATGCTTCCTCATTTTCTCGGATTGCCGTTTCGATTTCTTCTGGGTAAGCATCAGCATAAGCCCAAGCATTTACTAAGTCAGCCGCGGTTAAATGGGGATAGCACTTCAAAAGTTCAGCATCGCGACATCCGAGACGACGATACCCAACAAGTACCCAAACGGGTATGCGAGTATTGCCGATACAAGCATCACCTCCGCACACGCCCGGAGTTTTTTTAATGCCTAGGGAACCGTTGGTTAAAGTTTGAGTTAGGATGCTGATGAGTTTAGCTTTATCAACCGAATTTAAGGTTAAGACTTGAGTTTCTAATTCTTGTATAGTCATAAGTGCGATCTCTGGGATCGGATATTATCTATATTATAGCAAATTATCGCGATGTTTTAATCTTCCTCATTTCTGTGGATCGCGCCTTCAATTTCCTCTGGGTAAGCATGAGCATAACCCCACGCATTTACCAAATCAGCATTCATTCCTAGCATGGGGATCAGAAACCGGGTTTTTTACGAAAATACTTCGTTGCTACCCACAGATTCGGTAAAAACCCGGTTTCTTTGTAGGTTGGGTTGAGGCGCAAAACCCAACGCATTTCTTGGGTTTTGCGCGTAGCGCACCCTACGGGAACGTGCCTCAACCCAACCTACTTATGAATCGTTTTTTAGGTTTGGCGAAGGTATTGTTTGTCGGAGTGCGTAAGTCCTAAATCTTTGGGCCACCACGGGGGGATGGCCCCTACAATTGCCGATCGCGGCCGTCTCCTTACCCCTAGCTACCACTTCAAAAAAATGGTATCCTTTCATGTTAATCTCCTACCAGGAAAACAACACATCACTTTTGTAGAAAAACCTAGGGATCAGCCCCCGAGCCCGCCCCAAAACTTAGGGGTTCTCTCAAACTATTAGCAAAATCCATGAAATCCCGCGATCGCTCCCTCGGTTGATTCAGCCATCTTTCTATTATGCAGGAAAAGTTATCGCACAAAGGCGGTTTCTCTCCTCGTTAAGCCGCAACAGAAATCGCCTTTGCCTTAAGAGATGGTTCGGGAATGGGTTCCCCATCTTCTCGCAAGGTGTCAATATAAAGCTCAATTGCTTCTTTAATATTGTTTTCTGTTTCTTCGAGGGTTTTCCCTGTAGAAATACAACCGGGCAAATCGGGAACATAAGCGGAATAGTTACTGCCAGCCCATTCAAAAATCACGACATATTCTTTCATTATTCCTCCTCCAGTTGTGCTTGTTTCCAGATACTTTTGAGAGTTCCAATAGCAACTTCATCGGAAAAATTACCCGGTACAACTACGATACCGGATTTTTCAGGGTGCTTCAGGACTCGATGACTTCCTCGCATCCTCGCTTCATACCATCCATCCGCTTCTAATCGCTTGAGTACCTCACGAACTTTCATGGATTCTCCTTTATATCAATATTAGAAATCTCCCAAAAATCATGTCAATCGCAGACTTAGCCTGGGCTAAAATAGTTGTTGGAGATGTCTATTTAATGCAGTATAGCAACGCGACATTTTTTGTCCGAGTTTCATTTCCGTGTCGGGGTTCTCCAAAGCCAGAATTGACGGGATTTCCTAAAGATTCAGAGCTATTGTTGATAGAAACTGTGTGGTAATTTCTTTGTCAATACCTTGGCCATTTCTTTGTAGGTTGGGTTGAGGCACGTTCCCGTAGGGTGCGCTACGCGCAAAACCCAACAACCATAAAAATCGTTTTTTCGGTTGGGCGAAGGTATTGTTTGTCGGAGTGCGTAAGTCCTAAATCTTGGGGCCACCACGGGGGGATGGCCCCTACAATTGCTGATCACAGCCCTCTCCTTACCCCTAGCTACCACTTCAAAAAATGGTATCCTTTTATGTTAATCTCCTACCAGGAAAACAACACATCACTTTTGTGGAAAAACCTAGGGATCAGCCCCCGAGCCCGCCCCAAAACTTAGGGGTTATCTCAAACTATCAGCAAAATCCATGAAATCCCGCGATCGCTGGCTAATTTTTATCCTCATCGGACTCTCCTTAACAAGCTGTGGACAGCCGAATCCATCTGAAATTGCCGAAACCGTTAAAAAGAGCATCGTGCTGATTTCCTACCAAAATGAAGGCGGACACGGTACGGGTTTTATTGTGGAGGGGAAAACGGGAGTTTGCACGGTACTCACGGCACGTCATGTCGTAGAAGGGCATCGTTTGAACCTGCAAACTAATGATCAAAAACTTTGGAAAACTGACAGCATCCAAGCTAGTCCTAATCTGGATTTAGCAGTGGTAACGTTTCCGTATCAAGGTGATGGGTTAATTGTTGCCACTCCAACGGGTTCAACTTGTTATACCGCGTCTGCCAATGGTCCTATTATACACCCCGGAATGGAAGCGATCGCGGTAACGCCAATATGTCCCCTAAGTTTATCAAGTCGTCCTATAGTTCTTCCCTCGGGTTCGGTTGTCAGTATTTGGCCTTTAGGCGATTATGAATTAAATACTAAACTATGGACAGATGGAGTATTAGGAACCGCGATCTTGCTTGGGCAAAGGGTAGATGTACCCATGGCAGATTGTGAAGGAAAATTTATTATTTGGCGGGAAAATTATTCCTATTACCGCACTCTACGGGAAAAATTACAATGGGCTGGAGCTCGCATTCGTTATGATAATAATCACCGTAATTGAGGGAAGAAAGAAGGAAAGCTAGTCTCACTAATAATATGGTTAATTGGGTGTGGATTGAAGATGCTTACATTTATCAAATTAAGTAGTAGAGGCGCTTTCACCAAGCTCGATACCACCAATCACAGATCGTGGAAAACTCGCCCCTATACACAAGAATTGATGCTTATATAGCAAGTCTAAATCATTCATAAGGATTTTTAGGGGTAGTGCCAGAGTGCCTACCCCAAAGAAGAGGGCAACCACGGGGGGATTGCCCCTACAAAAATATTACAATTGAAATAGGATTGCCATATCATAAATAGGCGCATTTGTCAAGCATTGCCAATGACAAATAAATAAATCATGAGTTTGAATATCTAATGACACGCTCCCAAAAGGCCGTAATTGATCACTCCCTTGTCACAGTTGAGGGTGCGAAAAGTGAGGTATAATAAACATCAGGAGTTTGATGGAGGAATGCTAATTTTTTGAATAGGCAGGATTTAAAAAACCTAGCACTCATTCGGCTTAAAGAAGTAGAAGTGCTACTCAAAAATCGTCAATACTCTGGTGCTTACTATCTCAGTGGTTATGTCATTGAATGCGCTTTAAAAGCTTGCATTGCCAAACAAACTCATAAATTTGATTTCCCTGACAAGAAAACTGTTATGGACAGTTACACCCACGATTTAGAAAAACTTGTTAAAGTTGCTAAACTGGATACACAATTAAAGTCTCTCCTAAACGATACCGATTTTTCAATTCGATAATCAACAGTCAAAGACTGGTCTGAAGAAAGCCGTTACGAAAAACATAATCGACAAAAAGCCCTCGATATTTACTCAGCAATTACCCACCCCAATCACGGAGTTTTGCAATGGCTACAGCAACATTGGTAAGTCAAGAAATAGAAGAAGGCCAAAGACTAATCGACGCTCTCAAGGCTGCCGATTTATCCGTTGATTCGGCTTTGTGGCTCTACGCGCCAGAACCGGAAACCTGGCGGCTGATGCTCACTTCACCTCTGTACGATCGCAAAGGCCCCCTGAAAACTTACGAGGCGATTCTGTCAGTTTTTCGCGAAGTCAAACCAGAATTAAAAATTGATTGGACTGCCTTGGTCGCGGTCAGCCCAAAACATGAATTAATTCAGGGTTTACGTCAGTTACAACAACATTGGAATTTAAACTTATCAGGGAAACGTCTTACTAATAATATGGTTAATCGGATGTGGATTGAAGATGCTTACATTTATCAAATTAAGTAGTAGAGGAGCTTTCACCAAGCTCGATACCACCAATCACAGATCGTGGAAAACTCGCCCCTATACACAAGAATTGATGCTTATATAGCAAGTCTAAATCATTCATAAGGATTTGTAGGGGTAGTGCCCCCGTGCCTACCCCTCTTGCCCCCCCGCGTGCGGGGGGGTTGGGGGGGGGAGCGGGGCAACCACGGGGGGAGCGGGGCAACCACGGGGGGAGCGGGGCAAC
>Ga0209812_10000420_pt1 | contig 39417 bp, 30 predicted proteins | sample JI71714BDNA_FD_187502 | JGI IMG/M metagenome (GOLD analysis project Ga0209812, IMG submission 187502) | Wastewater effluent complex algal communities from Wisconsin, to seasonally profile nutrient transformation and Carbon sequestration -... | ecosystem: Engineered > WWTP > Effluent > Algae...
GCACCGCTCTGCGCCGCTGGGCGGAACTGTTGCCGGGCCGCGAAATCGGGCTGCGGATCAATCCGCGGGTGGGTCTGGGCTATGGCGACAACGCGCTGCTGGTGTACGGCGGAACGCGCCCGACCAAGTTCGGTATCCATCCCGGCGAGGTCGATCAGGCGATTGCCGAGGCCCGTGCGCTCGGTCTGCGGCTGCGGGCGCTGCACTGTCATGCCGGCTGCGGGTTCCTGACGCCACAACTCGGCGCGCTGGAGCAGGTCTACGCCCGGGTCGCCGAGCTGCTTGATCGGCTCCCCGACATCCGCTCGGTCAATCTGGGCGGTGGCCTCGGTATTCCGCTGACTGCAGACGACCAGCCGCTCGACCTGACGCAGTGGGCGGCGCTGGTACGACGTCATTTCGGCCATCGCGGCATCGAAATCGTGATCGAGCCGGGCGACTATCTGGTCAAGGACGCCGGCGTCCTGCTGACCGAAGTCACCCAGGTCGAGGAGAAGGGGGGGGTCTGCTTCGTCGGCATCAATGCCGGGTTCGCGGTCCACCCGGAGCCCGCGTTCTACAAGTTGCCGCTGGAGCCGGTCCCGGCGCGGCGGCGCCCGGGCGAGCCCCGCAGCGTCAGCATCGCCGGCAACATCAACGAGGCGCTGGATCTCTGGGCCGAGGCGTTTGCGCTCGCACCGGTGGAGGAAGACGACATCCTGTGTCTGTTGAATGCCGGCGGTTATGGCGCGTCGATGGCCAGCCAGCACTGCCTGCGCGGTGACTTCCGCGAGCATCTGATCGAGGAAGCTGCCGCCGCGATTGTCGACACGACTGGTGGCCTCGATGCCCTGAACCGGCAGTCCTGGGAGCGGCTGTACGCCGCATCAGCCGAGCGGGTGTGGGGTTCGACGCCGCTGCCCTTTCTGGACGCCTACGTCGATGCGTTCCGGCAGGCACTGAGGGGACCGTCACGGCTGCTCGATGCCGGCACCGGCGAGGGCCGCAATCTGTCCTTCCTCGGCCGGGTCGGCGCCGAAGAGATCCACGCCCTCGATGCCTCACCAACCGCGCTGCAGAAGATCCCCGATGCCGCGGTCGAGCGGTTGCACAAGCACCTGGGCACCCTCGATCGCACCGGCTTCCCGGAGACTTTTTTCGATGGCGTGATCCTGCTCGACACCTTCGAGACGCTGCCAGACGTCGGTACGGTGCTCGACGAGATGCATCGCGTGCTGAAGCCGGGCGGCCTGCTGCTCTGCAATGTGCCCGGGATGGATGACGGCGTGTCTGGTCTCGACATGCGTGCGCTGAGTGACCGCGCCTACCTGTACCGTGATCGCTACTATTTCCGCTTCTTCGATCCGCAGGAGGCGCGAACACTGATGCAGGGGCACGGCTTCGAGATCGTCGAAGAACGGCATGTCAGCTGGGAGGAAGCACCGCATCCGGGGTTCCGCGACGAACACCACGAGCACACCAGTCACGTCTTCCTGCTCCGCAGACCGTTGACATGAGCATCGCCCGGTTCTTCAAGGTCCTCCCTGACGAGGGCAGCAAGGTCCTCACCTTCGCGCTGCTGGCCGGTCTGCTGCAGATGGGGGTGGCCATCGGGATGGTCGCCGCCGACTCGATGTTCCTCAGCCAGCTCGGCGTCAAGGAGCTGCCGCTGGTTTTCATCGCCATGCCGCTGGTCATGGCGATCTATGCGCCGATCTATTCCGCGCTGGTCGCCTGGCTTGGCCCTTCCGGCCTGTTCAAACTCACCCTGTTGCTGCTGGTGATCGGGGGCGGGATCATCGGGTTCGGTGCTGATTACTGGGGCGAGCAGCGTGCATATCTGTTTGCCGCCAAGATTTACGCCGGGCTGTGGTTCATCGCCCTGTACACCCTGTTCTGGAATCTGGCCGATGATTATTTCAGCACCCAGGATGGCAAGCGCCTGTTCGGCCTGATCTCCGCCGGCAGCTCCGCCGGCGCGATGCTGGGCGGCGCGTTGGTGACTGCTCTGGCCGGGACGGTGCCGACCGGCAAGCTGTTCCTGCTCTGGTCCGCTGCGGCCCTGTTGACCTGGCCCTGTTTCCTGATTGCTCTGGCACGCTTCAAGCCGATTGATCAGGACAGCGCGGTGGAGTCGGCGCCGTCCTCGCTGCGCGAATCCCTGAACGGGCTGGGCCGGGCGCTGTCCGGCTCCCGTTTTGCGATGCTGATCGCTGCGATCTGCTTTGCGATGGTGGCGTTGTCCTCGCTGCTCGAATATCTGTCGATGGGCATTTTTGCCGAGGCAAGGTCAGCCGCAGATCTGGCTCAGCTGCTGGGCGGATTGCACGCGATCGCTGGTGCAGCCACGCTGGTGATCAATCTGTTTTTCTTCAACCGGTTGATCGGCTGGATTGGTGTGGGTTCGACGGCGCTGGTGGTGCCGTCGAGTTATCTGGCGATGTTCATCCTGTTTTTTCTCGCGCCCGGACTGCCGGCGGCAATCGTTGCTTTCTTCGCTTTCCAGACGTTGTTCGTAGCCATCGAATACAACAACATCAACCTGCTCTACAATGCCTTGCCGAACCAGACGAAACGGCAGCTGCGAACCTTCGTCGAGGCCTTCGCCGAGCCGCTGGCCAGCGCGACTGCCGGTGTCGCGCTGTTCTATGCCTCCAGTCAGGTGGAGTCCAGCGCCTTTGCGCTGGCGGGCCTGATGGGTGCCGTGCTGGCCGTTGCCATTGCGCTGTGGATCCGGACTGCATACCTGCGCTCCCTGTCGATCAACCTGCGCGCCGACTGGCTCGACTTCGCGAATCCGCGGCAACTGTGGTTGGCACAGTGGAACGAGGGCGACGCACGTCGTCTGCGGGAGCTGGCCGTCGCTGGCGAACGCAGCGAACGGTTGCTGGCGGTCGACCTGCTCTGGCGGCTGGGTGATGTCGAGGCGCGGCGGGTCTTGCTGGATTTCCTGACCGGCGCCACGGTCGCCGAGGCGGAACAGCTGCGGCCGGCGATTGCCGGGCTGCTGCTGGATCACGACACGCGGGCGCTGGCGGAGACGCTGCTCTGGCTGGAAAGCGAGGCGGCGCCGCAGGATCCGGAGGTGCTGGAAACCTTTACCTCGCTGGGGGCGTTCCCGGTGCGGCAGTTCAGTCGCTGGCAGCAGTCTTCGGAACCCTCGCACCGGGCCGCGATCGCCGCGGCGCGCTGGCATGGCAGCAAACTGGAGGATTCCGAATCCGCGCTGCGCCAGATCAAGCAGTTGCTGGCCGGGGATGCGGCGGCCCGCCGAATGGGGATCCGCGCGCTCGGAGATTTTCGCGAAGCCCGGTTTTCGTCGGAAATCCTGAGTTTCCTCGTCGATCCGGATGCGGCAACCCGGCTGGAGGCTTTCCGCGCGCTCAACAAGATCGCGTCACCCGCCACGCCACAGATCATCCAGCAGCTGTCGCCGCATTTGCGCCGGGCCGACGACGAAGAGCGGCTGATCATTCTCGACATCGCCCGGCGCGTGGGTGATGCCTCCAGTGTGGCGGATCTGTTGTGGGCGGCCGAGTACTTCTCGTCAGCGGAAAATCGTCGGCTCGAATCCTTCCTGAGCGAAATGGGCTTGAAGTGCATTCCGCAGTTGATTCAGGTGGCGCGTGAGCCGGCGGCGCCGTTCCACGCCCGCTCGCTGGCGGTGCGCGGCCTCGCGCGCCTGTCTCTCGCGCAGTTGCTGTTGATCGCCGACGATTTGCTGGATCAGGAACTCGGCCACGCCGAGCAGGCCCTGGCCGCGCATCGCGCGTTGCGTCCGCTCGGTGGAACGGCGCCCGGGCAAGCCATTCTGACCCGCTACTACCGTGATGCGGCTGCCGAAGGGCTGGTGTTCGTGCTGGAGTTGCTGAGCCTGACCGGCAAGCTGCCGGACTTCGAAATGATCAGGGCCATGCTGTCCTTCGCCAACGCCCGGGACCGCGCCAATGCGATCGAAACTATCGAACAGAGTTGTTCCCGAGCCTTGTTCGCGCGGATCCAGGGCTTGATCCAGTCCACCGTATCCGACAGCGGATTGCTCGAAAGCCGCGCGTCTGCCGATCTCGATGCCGAACAGGTGTTGCGCATGGCGTCCGACAGCAACGTACCGCTGGAAGTGACCGCCGGCATTCTGGCGCTGCATGAAGCCGGTATCGCCGACGGGCCGGCGCTGGTCAAGCAACGCCTCGAACAGCGGGCCAATCCCCGGCTGTCGGAGAGTTTCATCGGTCTGCTGGGTTACTTTGCCGCCCGGAAGCTGGGGGATCGCGAGACCGAGCACCCCTTGCATCGCTTGCACAGCCTCAGCCGCGCGGCGTTTTTCGGCGAAAGTCGCATCACGGCGATCGATTTCCTCGCCCAGCATGGCCGCTGGCAGCGCTGGGCGCCCGGTGAACAGATCTACGCTGCGGGTCAGGTGGCCGATTCCCTGTTCGTGGTGTCAGCGGGCGAAGTGACGCTGCAGGCGCAGGGTCGCGCGGTAAATGTGGGGGCTGGCATGACCTTCGGGCAACGGGTGCTGATGGGCGAGCAGGTTCGCGCCGAGGACGCCCGGTCGGCTGGTTGCGAGTGCGTCCTGCTCGGCGCCAGCACCGTGATGCGGGCGATCGAGGTCTTCCCCTCGCTCGGGGTCGGCCTCTACCAGTTCAAGACCCAGCCGGCGCTGGCGCTGTGAATACGCTCGGATTTCGCACGCTGGTTCTCGGCGTCATCGCCAGTGCGCTGGTGCTGGCGACCGCGATGCTCGGCTGGTTGGCCTACACGACGGTCTACGAACGCATCCTGCTCGGCTTCGACAGCAAGCTGCTCGGCATCAGTGGGACGGTCGGGGCACTGACCGACGGTGCTGCACACGCCGATTTTCAGCGGCCCCACGTGCTCAGCCGCTTTGCTCCCGGGCCTGCCGGCTCTGCCTGGGGCTGGGATACGGTGCGCGGCACACTGGTGCGGGTCGACCTCGATCGCGCGGCCGTAGTCGAGCATCACCCCTGGCCGGAAGAACCGCGCGCCCTGCTCTGGCTGGAGGCGGGCGAGCGCCTGCTCATCCAGCGCGCCGATGGCGCCCTGGTGGATCGGAGCGCACCGGAGGCGGTACTCGCCACGGCGCCAGCCGGCGAGTCCTGGGTTTCGGATGGCGAGCGCCTTTATCGTTGGGACGGACTGCAGCTGTTTCCGGAGCCGATCGGATTGACCGTTCCGCCGTCTGCGGAAGAATCCGCGCTGGAGCCGGGCCCCACGCTGGAGCCGTCGAGCACAACGGTCGATGCCTCGCCAACCGGCGAGCCGGTTCGCCTGCCGGAGGCGCTGAGTCTGCTGGCGCGTGATCGCCTGCAGGGTCACTGGGTGGGCTGGAGTGCCGACACGGCCCGTCTGATCGCCTTCGATGACACGGGACGGGTACTGAAGTCTGCTGTGCTGTCGCTGGGCGAGCGCACGCTGGCCGGTCTGCTGGCGGCGGGCGATCAGGTCTGGCTGGCATCCGACGAGCTGTTGCGCCATGACTGGACGGCCGAGTCACTCAACGAGGACTCCGAGCCGGGCTATTACGACCCGGAGCATCCGTTTGTCGCACAGCACGCGCCGATGTACCGCAGCCTGCGCGAGCGCGTGGGCCTGACCTTCCTCTACACCGAGGTCTACATCGGCGGCGACCAGATCCGCTACATCCTCGATGGCTCGGTCGGCGACAGCCATTCGCCCCCCGGTTACCTCGACAGCGTTCCGGACGCCGACATCGATGCGCTGGTTCGTGCCCAGGTGGAGGGCACACCCTTCGTCTCCGGCATCCGTCAATGGGAGGCCTGGGGCCTGGTCAAGGTCTCTGCCGCGCCGATTCTGAATCCGCAGGGTGGAATCGTCGCATTGGCTGGTGCGGATGTGGACATCGGGGTGATCCGCAGCAAGACCCGCAACGCCCTGTTTGCCGTGCTGGCCGTCGGCGCCCTGTTGCTCTCGATCAGCGGACTGGTGTCGCTGTGGGTCGCGCAGTCGGTCACGCGGCCGTTGCGCGACATCAAGAACGCCGCGTTGCGCATTGCCGCTGGGCAATACGGTGCACGACTGGAGTCGGCGGCTGCTGCGGATGACATCGGTCTGCTGGCCGGTAGCCTTGATCGCCTGAGCCTGCGCCTGCGCGAGCAGGCGGCGGCCTCCAGTGCTTCGCAGTCGGCACTGCTCAGCGGGCGGCTGGATGAGGCCTTGCGCGCCAGCCTGCAGCGCGAACTTCCGCAGCCGACGCGCCTGCGTCTGCCGAAAATTGATGGCTGTGTCGTGCTGGTGCGGACGCCGGGCCCGGACGAGACCGAAGCCGATCAGGCGCTGCGGGCGGGGATGCTCCGTGCGCTCGTGCTGCAGATGCTGGCGACCGGCACGGTGGCCACCGAGTCACTGCTGCGCAACGATCCCGCGCTGCAGGTGGTGCTGGACTGGACGCCGAGTGACAGTCGGCTACGCTGGGCGGCACGGCAACCGGGGCTCCATATCCGTGGATCGGACGGAAGTCGCTGGCGGCTGGCCCCGGATGAGGTGCAGCTTGCGCCGGACACGGCGGTATGCCTCGCCAATGGCGAGGTGCTGGTGGAGCGAGGATCCGCATCATGAAACTCAGCCTCAGCGAACGACTGCTCGCGCTTCGGCGGGTCCGGCCCTTTACCGAACTGCGCCCGGAGGAGTTGCTGACCATCGCCAGCGCCACGCATGCGCATCGTTTCTCACCCGGCGCCGTGCTCTGCCCGCAGCACGGCATTGTCCAGCGGCTTTACATCCGTATCGACGGCAGCGCGGTCGACGCGCAGGGCACCCTGATGCAGCCGGTCATCGGCACCACGATCCTGCTGACCGGCCAACCGGCGCCGTTCGCCATCCTCGCCGGGCCTGACGGCTTTCACGCGCTGGTTCTGCCGCGTTCGAAGTTCTTCACCGTGATCAACGAGTGTCCGTCGTTGCTGGTGGGCTTCTTCCGGATGCCGCTGCTCGGCGTCGACTATCGCGGCGCAGACCAGCCATGACGCTGCGCTGGCGCTATTACTTTGCGGTCGTGCCGCTGCTGCTGGGCCTCGGCATCGCCAGCGCGCTGGTGCTGATCCACCTGGTCCGCAGCGAAACTGCCTGGGGCATGCAGCAGCGCGCCGAAGGCGTGGCCGCCAGCGTGGCCGAATTCCTGCCGGTGCTGGAAGCTGCCGGTGAAGACGCGCGTCGTCAGCGGCTGCAGGACGTGATCCGCAGGCTCGGTCCGGCGGCCCTGACGGTGCACCGCTGGCCCCTGGACGGCAGCGCACCGCAGATGATCCATGCCGCCGAGGGTGTCGCGCTGCCACCACTGCCCACCGAACTGCTGGAGCCGCTGCGGGTCACGGGAATGGCCTGGCGCTATCTCGCTCCGTATGAGGATCAGCCCGCCCGGATTCTCGGTTACGCCCTGGCAAATGACGAGCACGGCGTGCCGCGTGCCCTCGTCTCGGTGGTCGAGCACGACGACACGTTGACGCGATCACTGCTGGCGTTGCTGAGCGAGCTTCTGTGGATCGCCGGCCTGCTGTTCCTGCTCGGCTGTCTGATCGCCGAGTGGCTGACGCGTAGCGTGCAGCGGGAGTTGGGCACGCTGATTGCTGCGGCGAGCGAACTCGAAGCTGGCCGCAGCGCTTCCGCCTGGCGGCCGGGTCGGATTCGCGAGGTCAACGACCTCGGCGGTACCCTGCAGACCATGGGCAGTCTGCTGGAGGATGGAGTTCAACGGATTCGGCTCGGTTTTTTCGACGCCGGTACGATTCCGACGCGCCAGGCAATGGCCCGTCAGGTCCAGCGTCGGCAGATCGACGCCCTGCGGGCGATGACGTCACCGCCGGGGGTGGTCTGGCGCTCCCTCGGGGAACCGTCGCCGGAACACATCCTGGCCTGGCAGACCGATCCGACCGGCTGGACTGTCGTTCTCGGCGTTCTGACCGACACGGGGGTTACCGTCGATCCGCTGGATCGGGCGCTGCTGGCGCAGGCGCTTGGGCGTCATGTGCTTGGGCTGACGGCGGCTGACGTCGCGACGCCCGCCGCGCAAGCCTTGCTGAGCGGTGCGGCGTTGACGCGGATCCAGCTTCGGGCTGGGCAGGGCATCGTGGAGCGGCTGGGCGCAGTCGGACCGGTCCGGCACGGCAGTACTCCCGCGAGCGGCGCGCGCCAGATCCACGGAACCCTCGATCCGGAGGCGTTGCAGATCGCGCGGATGTATCTGGCACAGACCAGCGACCGGCCTCTGACGCAAGTTGTCGACGAGCTGGAATCGCTGCTCGGCGAGCGATACTCGGGTTTCCTGTGGGTGCATGACGGTGGGAGCCGATCCTGATGGGGAGCAGTGCAGCAAACGCAAGGCTGGCGCCGATCCGCTTCGGTCTGCGTTTCAAGATCATCTTTGCCCTCACGTTGCTCAACGTCATTGGCACGGTGATCTTTGCGTCCAGCCATTATCAAAGCGAGCGCGCCAATATCATCGATGGCGTGCAGCAGCGGCTGTCCACGGCAGCGCGCGCCTTGCCAGACATGCTGCCGCCCGGATACCTCGACCGTGCCACTAGCGCCGAGGCGGTTTCGGAACAGGAGTATCAGAGAATTCTGGAACAGTTGTCTGCTTATTGTGTGGACACCGGACTAATCTATCTCTACAGCTATGCTCAAGTGGACGGTCAGTTCCACACTACCTCCTCGAACGGCACCGCCGAGGAGTTGAAGACCGGAAAATACGCTCGGTACTGGGAAACCTACGACGAGCCGCTGCTCCGCCAAGCCTGGGACAGGAATCAGCCGCAGTTCGGTGAGACCAGTGCCGACGATGTCTGGGGTAGCGTTTATTTTCTATTCCAGCCAGGCGTAACCGCAGCCGGAACGCGATATGTGGTTGGCGCAGATATATCGATCTCGTGGCTATATGCGCGCCTCAAGGAGTCCCTAAACCGCTCGATTCTAGTCGGTGCGGTCAGTTTCGTGACGGTCTTCCTGTTCTCTTTCTACCTGGGTGCGGTGGTGTCCCGGAAGATTTCGCGGCTGGCCGAATACACCCACGAATTGGCCGAGAAGGATTTTCAGCCGATTGAGGATCTGGTCTTGCGCGAGGAGGTCAGTCGTATACCGCACAGCAACCGTGATGAGATTGCGCAGCTGGCCCGATCCTTTCTGGCGATGGAGTCGCGGCTTAACACCTATTTGCGTGATCTGACCGAGACCACCGCGTCCAAGGAACGACTGTCCAACGAGCTGAGGATTGCTGGCGACATCCAGCTCAGCATGCTGCCGCAGTCTTTCAGGGCGATCCGCCGTCAGGGCAGCCGTCACCGGGTCGACCTCCATGCAACGGTGAAGCCGGCAAAGCAGGCCGGGGGCGACCTCTATGATTTCTTTCCGCTCGACGACGATCACGTGTTCTTCGCGGTTGGTGACGTGTCGGACAAGGGAATGCCTGCGGCCCTGTTCATGACCGTAGCCACGACCCTGCTGCGCAGCTTCGGTTCGAGCACACTGATCGAGCGCCCGGATTTGATCCTGTCGCACACCAATGATCGCCTCGAAGAATCCAACTCGATGTGCCAATTCGTTACCGTGTTCGCCGGAATCATCCATTTGCCCAGCGGCCGGGTGCGGTTTGCTAATGGTGGCCATAACCGGCCGTATCTGTGTCCCCAGGGCGGTGTCCCGACGCAGTTGCCATCGGTACAGGGGGTCGCTCTGGGCGTCATGCCGCAAGCCGAATTCGAGGTGGCGACCTTGCAGCTGGCCGAGGGAGATACCTTGTTCCTGTATTCCGACGGCGTTACGGAAGCGTTGAACGTGGCCAACGAGCTATATGGCGAGGCGCGACTGGAAGCGGTATTGCAGGAACTCGGGAGTGGCGTCGCCACAGCCACTGAATGGACGAATCGGGTGCTCGACGAGGTTGAGACGTTTGCCGAAGGCCGTGCACAGGCCGACGACATCACCATTCTAAGCCTCCGATTCCATCTTCCCGATGTCTGAGGCTTGGTTGTACGAAGCGGCCGCGGGCGACCCGCTGCGGTTGGCAGACTTGCGGGCACGGGTAGCCTCCGGCGAGCCAGCCGCTTATGCGGCAGGCTTTCTGCGTTTTCGCGGCCGACGATTCATCATCGATCCGCGGGCGTATGTCACGGATCCGGAATTGACGCACTTGGTCGATCAGGTGCTGTCGGTCGGTGATGCGCTGCAACTCGAACGCAGGCGGCAGTTGTGTGTCGTCGACTTCGGCGTCGGCGCCGGGACGCTGGCGATCAGCGTGAAGCTGGAGCGCCCGGACTGGATGTTGATCGGTCTCGACGTCGATCCGCAGGCGCTGAGTCTTGCTGCGGAAAACGCGGGGCTGCATGACGTGGACTTGCGGCTCTGCGTCAGTGACCACTTGTCCGGCTGGCCGGATGAGCTGCCACCACCGGATCTGATTTTTGGCGATCCGCCCTGGGGTGGTGAGGAAGATCTTTATGTCGATGGGGAACGCGATGCGGCCTACTATCACCGGATGCCGGCTGCGTCGGCGTATCCGCGTGGCGGTCGCACGGCGATTCACGATGAACTGATCCGCCAGCTGATCGCGCGCAACTGGCCGAGCACCATCGTCCTGAACTACGGCGTCTTGCCGACTACGCTCATCGAGCGTTCCGCGAGCGGTCTGGGTCAGCAGTGCCTGGTGCAGCCGAAGCCGGGCACGTCGGTGTTGATTGGTCGGGTGAGCTGAACGTCGTTCAGCTCACCCGACCAATGGCAAAAAAACGCCCGGGAGTAACCCCGGGCACAGCGCCTTGCCTGGCGATCGGCAGTGCTTCAGTCGAAGCTCTGCCGGAAAATGTCGGCGGACTGCTCGAACGTCCCACCGCTGATGCGATCGTCGATTTGTGCCAGCTGATCCGTCGAGGGAGCGACGGCCTCGGCCATCCGGGCTTCATGCGCATCTGGGCGACTCAGACCGCCCACCACCGCGTAGATTGCTGCGGCTGCAGCCACCGGCCCGAACCACAGCTGCCAGCGACCGAACCACGATGGACGAGCGGGCAGAGCCTGAGCCGCACGAACGAACTGCTCGGTTTCAGGCGCCAGTGCCAGCGCCAGCTTCATCCGCGCCAGTGCCTCGCGGTCTGCCAGCAGTGCGTCGATGGCGGCATCGCGAGCGCTGGGCGCAAGGCCCTCATCCAGCAACCGGAGCATCGGGTCGAGCGCTTCGCGGTGGGTGTTCATGGCTTGCTGTCCTCCTTCAGGCCGAGCTGCACTTTCAGTGCATCGAGGCCGCGATAAAGCATGTTGCGGGCTTTGGCTTCGGTGTAGGCCATCAGGCGGCCGATCTCGTCGGTGGTAAAGCCGGCCAGATACAAGCGGATGACCCGGGCGCGATCCGCCTCGAAACCTCGGAGCACGACTTCGACCTGTTCGATCCGCGCCTGAAAATCGGCGAGTTCCACCAGATCCGTCGAGCCCGTCAGTTCCTCCTGCGCTTCCAGCCCCACGTGCGCGTGCTTGCCGCCGCGAGCCTGGACCCGGCGGGAGGCATCCACCGCCACACTCAGCACCAATCTCCGGATCAGGGACGCAGGTTGCTCAAGAACCCTCTCACGCTTCAGCGTTTGCCAGAGACGGATGCGGACTTCCTGTTCCAGATCATCCAGATCGGCAGGCGTGAGGCTGCGATCGGTGCCATGCAGCTTGGCGCGAATCAGCCCGCTGTATTGCCGGATCAATTGATCCAGCCCGTCCCCGACACTCATGGCTGGTGCAGCAGCGGCGGCATCGGGCAGTGCAGGGCGGCGGCGACCACGCGCAGCAGCTCTGCTTCATTCACTGCAATCCGTCCGTCGTGGGCGAGCAGCTCGCCGATCGTCTCCAGCAGGATTTCCTTGCCGGCCAGCTGCAACTGATCCAGCCGGGCGAGGGCGGCGTCCAGCGCGCTCGGCCAGTCGGCCGGCGGTGCGTAGGCCTGTGCGCGGCCGGGATACAGCCGCCCCCACGCGGACAGAAAGGCAAGTCGAGCCGCATCCGGACGATCGTGACCCGCCATGGCCAGCACCGAAAGAACCGTCGCGCACGCATCCGGGCAGGCAGCGAGCTTGGAGGTGCCGGAAGTCCGCACCCGGTCTGGTTCGCGACCCTCCTGCAGACCTTGTCGCAGCAGTCGGAGCAGGCAGTACTCGTAGACTTCGAGGCGCCGATCCAGCGCCACCAGGGCGTCCAGCGTGGCGCACAGGCGCTCCTGCTCGCTGATCGGCCGACGTTTCAGTTGCGGCAACGCGAGCTGCAGGAGCGGCAGTCGCTGCATCGGATGCAGGGTGTCCAGGGTCGGCAGCAGTTCGCGGACGCGGTCGGTGAGCCCCACGCCCCAGTGCCGCTCGACCAGCCCGAGTTCCGCTGCACGGCCGTCCCGACCAGTCACGACCAGCAGTCCGAGCAGCAGCGCCGGGGCGGCATCCGCGGACCGCGCGGCCTGCATGAGTCCTGGCGGCAGCGCATCGCGCAGGCTGACCGCGAGGGCAACATGCGCGTCGGCCGGATGGGCGATGCTGGCGGTCAGCGTTGCGACCGGCGCACTGGCGTCGACCGGAAGCGGCGGTGGCTCGTTCGCAGTGCCCGAGCGGAGCGCGGTCCGCGACGTAGTGCCGTGCAGCATTGCGATCGCACTGAGCGGTTCCTTGTCCGTACCATGGCCGAAGTCCGCCGCGGCAGCGAGACGCTTCAGCTGCTCGGGGCGGAAGGCCGGATCCAGTCGCCGGATCCGGTCGTCCAGTGGCGGATGCGTCGCGTACCAGCCCGCCAGGCCGACCGCGTCGCCGAACATCATGTGCGCGACTTCCTCGCAGTCGCTATCCGTCACGCGGGTGCCCTCGGCGTATCCGGCCGCTTTCTTCAGCGCCCCGGAGAGACCCGCGGTCTGGCGGGTGAACTGCACCGCCGAGGCGTCGGCCAGGTACTCGCGCTGGCGGCTGACCCCGGCCTTCAGCAGTCGGGCAAAGAACACGCCGGCATAGCCGATCACGAACAGTGCCAGTCCCAGCGCGAGGATCCCGCCCGCGTTCTTCGAGTTGCCGCCGCGACTGGAGTGGAGCAGCTTCTCGCCGGCCAGGCCGATCAGGAGGATGCCGAACACCAGCCCCATCAGCCGGATGTTCAATTGCATGTCGCCATTCAGGATGTGACTGAACTCGTGGCCGATCACGCCCTGCAGCTCGTCACGCGACAGGCGTTCGAGCGCACCGCGGGTGACGCAGACCGCAGCATCCGCCGGCGACCAGCCGGCGGCGAAGGCGTTGATCGCCAACTCGTGCTCCAGCACGTAGAGCTCCGGCATCGGCACGCTGGAGGCGATCGCCATCTCCTCGACGACGTTGTAGTAGCGGCGCAGATGGAAATCGGTGCTGTCGGCGGTGACGCGCAGCGCCCCCAGCCCGCGCGCGACCGCGCCGCCGCCGTCACGCAAGGCGTAGGACTTCCACGCCGAGCCGCTGGCGATCACCAGCAAGGTCAGCGTCGACCCGAGGATCAGAAATCCGACCGCGCCTTCGGCATCGCCTTCTTTCGCCGCCAGCATCGCCAGCAGGCCGCCGACCAGCAGCGCGATGGTCAGCGTCGCGCCGATGAAGGCCAGCACCAGCCGCTTCGACTGGCGCCGGGCGCGGGCCTGTTCTTCGAAGAAGTTCATCGGAGCCCGTTCGGGTCAGCGGCTACGCGGCCGTCGATTTCAGCTGAACTTGACCACCGGGGCGGCGCGCTTGGTCACGTCGTCGATCTCCAGATACGCGGCCGAGGTGAAGTTGAACATCCCGGCGAAGATGTTGTTCGGGAAGACCTGGCGCGTCTGGTTGTAGCCCATCACCGAGTCGTTGTAGGCCTGCCGCGCGAAGGCCACGCGGTTCTCCGTGCTGGTCAGCTCCTCGGAGAGCTGCATCATCGTGGTGTTGGCCTTCAGGTCCGGGTAGGCCTCGGCGACCGCGAACAGCCGGCCCAACGCGCCCGACAGTGCACCCTCGGCCCGACCCAGCTGGCCGATCAGCGCCGGATCCGACGGATCGGCCGAAGCGGCCTTCAGCCCTGCAGACGCCTGATTGCGTGCGGCAATCACCGCTTCCAGTGTCTGCCGCTCGTGGCTCATGTAGGTCTTGGCGACCTCGACCAGGTTCGGAATCAGGTCGTAACGCCGGTTCAACTGCACGTCGATCTGCGAAAAGGCGTTCTTCACTTGTTCGCGCGCGCTGACCAGCCGGTTGTAGATCGCAATGGCAAACACTATCGCCGCGACGACCAGGCCCAGCAGAATCCAGACTCCCATGGATGACCCCTTGCGTGAACGCGATGATCGACAAGGATAGCCGCCGCCGCCGAGTCCGATGCGACGATTCACGCTGATCCTGCTGGCGTTGTTGCTGGCTGCCCCCGCCAGCGCTGCCCGTCGTCTGTCCGATGAGGATCTGCAGCGGCTGGATGCGCTCGCGAAGCGCGTGGCGGCGACCCAGCTGCAGCCCGGCTTTGCGCTGGCGATCGTCGACGGCGGTGAAGTCGCTCTCCTGGAAGGCTACGGCCGTCGCCGCGCCGATCAGCCCGATCTGGTCAACCCGCGTACGGTCTATCGGCTGGCATCGGTCAGCAAGACCTTCACCGGCACGCTGGTCGGCCTGCTGGCGCTGCGTGGGCACTACAAGCTGGACGCGCCGCTGATCGACTACCTGCCCGAGATCCCGTGGCGTGACCGCCGCGCCCTCGGCCAGTTGTCGATCCTGAAGGTGGTCAGCCACCAGACCGGACTGCCGGGTCACGCGCTCGACCCGTCGATCGAATCCGGCCTGGGTCGCTACGAAGTGCGGGCCCAGCTGGTCGGTGTCAGTCCGGTGTGTCAGCCCGGCGCTTGCTACAGCTACCAGAACGTCGCCTTCGACTATCTCTCCGACCTGAGCTTCGCCAGCACCGGCCGCTTCTTCGAGCAGCAGCTGGCCGCCGACTTCTTCCAGCCGCTCGGCCTGCTCGACACCTCGGTCGGCCTCGATGGCTGGGAAGCGGCCGTCGACGTGGCTCCGCCGCACAGCGGCCGTGGCGGTATCGGCAGCACGCTGCGCCCGCTGGTGCCAAAGCCCACCTATTACCGCCTGCCCGCCGCTGCCGGACTGAACAGTTCCGCACGCGACCTGTCGATCTGGATGCTCGCCCAGCTCGGTCACTACCCGGAAGTGCTGTCGCAGGAGCTGCTGACGCTGATCCACCATCCGGTGGTGCGTACCGCGGGCGAAATGGCTGGCTCGCGCTGGCGTCGCGAGCGTCTGCTCGACGCCAATTACGCGCTGGGCTGGCGAGTCTGGAATTACAGCGGCCATACGCTGGTGTTCCACGCCGGGGCCGTGCAGGGCTATCGCGCCATGGTTGGCGTGCTCCCCGAGTTGGATATCGGCGTTGCCCTGCTGTGGAACTGCGACTGCTCCGCACCGGCCGGCCTGATGCCGACCATTCTCGACGCCGCTACCGGACAGCCGGAAACCGACTGGCTCAACCTCGAGCAGATCGAGGCCGAGCAGCTGCAACTCGCCGAACGCAACCGAGTGCGCCAGCTGCGCCTCGCCGCGCAGCAGCGCGCCCGCGCCCAGCAAGCTCGCGGTGCTGCGCAACGACCGCCTGGCCGCCGCCCGCCCGCTTGAGATTGCCGGTCGCGGTCGGTTTGCGCCAGACTCCGGGTCTCTGAAGGTCCCGTAGGACAGAACATGCTCCACTGGTTGGCAAATCTGGCCGCAATTGGACCGCCCGGATTCAAATCGCCGCTGTATCTGCGGGTATTCGGGAAAATCACTCGTGGTCGGAAGTTTCGCGTCCGATCCAATCTCGGGATCGATTCGAAGCTCCGCTGGTCGGTGCCTGTGGATCGCCCGGCCTTGGCGTTCGGCAACCCGATGAACGATCAGACCGAGGCTTCAGCGCTGCAGGTGACTCGTGCGCTCGCAGGAGGCTGCGATGCCTTCGTCGATGTGGGTGCCAATCGCGGTCTGTTCAGTCTCTGGGCGCTCGGCCACTTTCCGAAGATCGTCGCCATTGAAGCCGATCCGCAACTGTCGAAGGAGTTGCGTACCAACATCGATGCGGCTGCCGTCAATATCGAACTGATCGCGGCGGCCGTCTCCGATCGGCAGGGCATGCTGACTTTTTATGTGGATCAGGATTCGGATTTGATGGGCAGTGCGGTGCCGGTGTACTCGGATCTTCACCGGCTGCAGAAAATCGACGTGCCTGCCATGGCCCTGAGCGAACTATTGAATGAACGGGACTTCCGTCGTGCGTTTCTGAAGATCGATGTGGAAGGTTACGGGAGCACCGTCTGGCAGGGGCTGCGGCCGGCGGCCGGCCGTGTTCGCGGGCTGGTGCTCGAAGTCACCGGACCGGAGGCGAGTGAAGGTCTGCCCAGGCGCGTCATCGAGGACACCGGCTGGCATGCCTACTATCTGCGCGGTTCGGAGTTGATTCCGTCCGCGAAGGGTGAGTTCGACTACGTCCACCCCTACTGGAATTGGCTGTTTGTCCAGGAGTCGCCGACCGAATTGGCGCCGCTGCTGCGCGATACCGGATTGCGGATTTCTGCGGCGAGTTGAACGCGGCACGCCGTACGGGCGCTGACAACCACTTTGTTGCGAGTGGAGCAATGACGGGGGCTTGTTGCCGCCCACAGCCATCACGGTCGCCCGACGCTGCGGCGATTCCGGCCCCCGAATGAAATCCCGGGCTCAGCGCAGCGTCGAGAAGCGATAGCCCGAGCCGCGGACGGTCTGGATGTAATCGGCACACTCGTAGGGCTCCAGCGCCTTGCGCAGGCGGCGGATATGCACGTCGACGGTACGTTCCTCGATGTAGACCGTGGTGCCCCAGACGTTGTCGAGCACCTGGCCACGGGTATAGACGCGCTCCGGATGACTCATGAAAAACAGCAGCAACTTGAATTCGGTCGGGCCGAGGTGGACGTGCTCGCCGCGGACGAAGACCCGCTGGCTGGCGGTGTCGATCTTGAGTTCGCCGATCTCGATGCGCATCTCGTCGATCTGCGGCGCGGTGCGGCGCAGCACGGCCTTGATGCGGGAAACCAGCTCGCGAGTGGAGAACGGCTTGACCACGTAATCGTCGAGGCCGGCGTCCAGGCCCATCACGCGGTCGTCCTCCTCGGAGCGCGCGGTCAGCATGATGATCGGCGTCTCGCGGGTCAGCTCGTCGCGCTTCAGCCGACGCGCATATTCGAGCCCGGAGGTGCCGGGCAGCATCCAGTCCAGCAGGATCAGGTCCGGCAGCTTGTCGGCGATCGCATGCTGTGCGGCCGGCACATCGGGCACCGTGATGGCGTCCATGCCGGCGCGGCGCAGCGCAAACGACACCATGTCGCGAATCGCGCTCTCGTCTTCGACCACAAGAATTCTCGGTGTCATGGGTGCTGCTCTGGGATGACGGCGCTATTGCAACCCTGTGCTGTGACGCTCAGGTTACAGCCGGGTTGCAGCAGCACTTTCTGCAAACTGACTGTCACAGAACCGTCCCAGCATGTGGGCTTCCTCTCGTCGATGGCCGCTCGCGCGGCTCGCCCGCATGCCCAAATGCCCCGTATCGATGTCCCGGCTGCTGACCTGCGCGGCACTGCTCGCGGGCAGCGCCAGCGTCAGCGCCCAGAGCGCCGACAAGATGGCCGAAACCCTGATCACCCTGCGCGCCGAGGTCGAGCAGCTCAACTCGGAGCTGACGCTGGTCCGCGACGAGAGCAAGACCGAGCTGCTGGGCCTGAACGCGCAGCGCGCCGAGCTGTCGGCGCAGGTCGAGCGGCAGCAGCTGGCGTTGAAGAAACTCGCCGAGGATCTCACCGCGCGGCAGCAGGCCGCGGTTGAGGCTGGCGCCGGCGATGCCGAGCTGAAGCCGGTGCTCTTGGCCACGGTGCAGGAGGTCGAGGCGCAGGTGCGCGCCGGCCTGCCGTTCCGCACCGAAGAACGACTGGCGGCGCTGACCGAGCTGCGCACGCAGATCGAATCCGGCGCGCTGCCACCGAGCCGCGCCGCCAACCGGCTCTGGGCCTTCATCGAGGACGAGTTCCGGCTGAGCCGCGAGAACAGCCTGCAGAAGCAGACAATCACGCTGGACGGCCAGCCGATGCTGGCCGATGTCGCCCGGGTCGGCGCGGTGATGCTGTTCTTCCGGCTGGATGACGGCACGGTCGGCAGCGCGGTTCCGGCCGCCGGCGGCTGGTCCTTCGAGGTCGCCCGCGAAGAACTGGACCAGCAGCGGATTGCCAGCCTGTTCGAGGCGCTGTCGAAGCAGATTCGCCAGGGCTGGTTCGAGTTGCCGAATGCGCTGGTCGGAGGTGCCCCGTGAGTCCGTTTCGCCTGATCCTTGCTGCCGCGCTGCTCGGCCTGAGCCTCGGCGCTGTCGCGCAGACGCCGGCACCGGCCACGCCGCCCGCTGCGGCCCCGGCCGCTCCGGCTGCCGCCGCACCCGCGCCGGTCTCCATCGAGGAGGCCTATCGCCGCGAATACGCCTTCCTGACCGCGCAGCGCAACGAACTGCGCCGCCGGCTGGAGAGCGCCAAGGCCGACGCGACTCGGCAGGCCGGCGCGCTGCGGACCGAGGTCGATCAGCTGCAGAACCGCGTCGTCGCGCTGGATACCGAGGTGCAGACCCGCACCGCGACGCTGGCCAGCGTCGACCGCGAGGCCGAGAACAACAGCCAGAACGCCGACCTGCTGGCGGCGACCTTTTCGCAGGCCGGCGCGACGCTGGAGGGCCTGGGCGAGCTCGGCCTGAAGGCCGAGTCCTTCGAGGCGCTGGGTGATGCCGCCAAGCTGCAGCAGACCTATCTGCTCGGCCTGGCCCAGCTGCGGCTGGGCAGCACGGTGCGGGTCGAACCGGGCAGCTTCTTCCTCGCCAACGGCCAGCAGGTCGAGGGTCAGATCGTCCGTGTCGGTCGTATCGCGGCTTACGGGGTGTCCACCCAGGGCAGCGGTGCGCTGGCACCGGCCGGCGGTGGCGCGTTGAGGCTCTGGACCGCACCGGGCAGCGAAAAGGCGGCTGCCGCCGCCGAGGCGATGGCTGGATCCAGTCGTCCGGTGCTGCTGCCGCTCTACCTGTACGAGAACGCCAACGTCGCGGTCAGCGAACCGGCGCCGAAGACCTTCTGGACCGAGATGCAGAAGGGCGGGGCGATCGGCTACGTGATTCTGGCACTGGGTGTGATCGCGCTGCTGCTGGCTGCTCTGCGGGCGGTGTTCCTGGCGCAGAGCGGCGCCGGGATCCAGAAGATCATCGACGCCGCCAGTGGTCCGGTGCAGCGACACGACGTGCCGGCGGCGATCGAGGCGGTCAAGCGCCACAAGGGCTCGGCGGCGCGCGTGGTGACCGCCGCGCTGCGCAACATCGACCGCAACCGGGAACATCTGGAGGACATCATCTCCGAGGCGATCCTGCACGAGAGCTCGCGGCTCAACCGCTTCGGCTCGATGATCCTGATGATCGCCGCGGTGGCGCCGCTGCTCGGTCTGCTCGGCACCGTGACCGGGATGATCCAGACCTTCGACGTCATCACCGAATTCGGCACCTCCGATCCGAAGCTGCTGTCCGGCGGCATCGCGGTGGCGCTGGTGACCACCGAGCAGGGCCTGCTGGTCGCGATTCCGTGTCTGCTGCTCGGCAACCTGCTGTCCGGCTGGAGCGAGCGGATCAAGGACGACATGGAGAAGGCGGCGCTGCGCATCGTCAACCTGTACTCCGACGTGCAGGTGACCCGCACGGCCCGCGCACCGGCGGCTCCGGCGGCGCCGCGCGGCGGTCTCGCGCCGCAGCCGGCCTGAGCCCGGCACTCGGGAGCCTCAGCGCATGAGCATGCTCGCGCGTTTCAGCGAGGTCTCGACGCCGCAAGGCGTCGTCGAGGCCTTCCTGTACTTCATGGCGGCCGGTGGCTACGTGATGCCGCCGCTGATGGTGATCGCCGGCGTGATCTGGTACGCGATCGGCTGGCGCTGGATGCTGCTGAAGCGCGGCAGCCAGCGCAGTGTGCGGGTGCTGATCCAGAACCGGCTGCGCGGCAAGGGCAAGGCGCCGAACGGCATCGTCGATGAGGCGGTGGTCCGTGGCCTCGCGCTTCGCGCGCAGGGGAAGCCGTACCTGCGCCGCCGGCTGGACGAGGCCTTCGGTGACTACGAGAGCGAGATCCGTCGCTACGGCCGGCTGATCGGGACGCTGGGCGCGATCGCCCCGCTGCTCGGTCTGCTCGGGACCGTGGTCGGAATGATCGAGACCTTCGACTCGCTGGCCGACATGAGCCTGTTCTCGCAGACCGGCGGGATCGCCGCCGGCATTGCCACCGCCCTGTTCACCACCCAGCTCGGGCTGGTGGTTGCCGTGCCGGCCGTCATCGCCAAGAGCGTGCTGGACCGGCGGCAGGCGCAGATCGAGACCGATCTGGCGCAGATCAAGGACATCCTCTGTACCGAGCTGGCTCCGGCCAGTGGAGACGCATAAATGGCCATCCGCCGCCGCGCGAACCCCGCGCCCGAAGCCGCGATCGATCTGACGCCGTGCATCGACATGACCTTCATCCTGCTGATCTTCTTCATGGTGTCCACGACCTTCGTCAAGGACATGAAGATCGACATCAACCGCCCGGGCGCGACCACGACCTCGGTGGCCTCGACCAAGGCGGTGCGGGTCTACATCGACAAGGCCGGTGAGACCTACATCGAGGGTCAGTCGGTGCGTCTGTGGACCCTGCAGAGCCGGATCCGCGACCTGTTGAAGGCCGGCACCAGCAAGAGTGTGCTGGTCGTCACCGACGAGATCGTGCCGTCGGGGCGGCTGGTCGAGGTGGTCGATCAGGCCCGCCTCGCTGGCGCCGAGGACATCGGTGTGGCGACCAGCGTCGAAGCCGGAGAGGGCTGATGGGCGCCAGCCTGACCCTGCCGCCGTCCAGCGTGCTGCAGGCGCCGGCGGCCCGGCGTGCCCGCGCGCTGGTGGCGCTGCTCTCGGGGACGATCGGTTTTTCTGCCGTGCTGGCCGCGATCATCGTGATGAACCAGCAAAGCCAGTTGAAGGCACTGAAGAGCGGCGGCACCGCCACGGTGATCGAGGCGCAGCGGCGCGAGAAGCCGCCGTCGGAGCAGCGCGTCGAGCGTCGCGAGCCGCCGAAGCGCACGCCACCTCGCAGCGCGCCGGCGCCGGATCTGGCCGGCGCGGGGCTCGAAGGGCTGGACTTCGGCCTGCCGAGCTACGCGCAGGAGGATCTGGGCGACATGGCCGGCAACCTGCTCGGCGATGCCCGCAACACGGTGATGACCGATGACGCGGTCGATGTCGCGCCGCGGCCGATCGTGCAGCCGCCGATGCCGTATCCGCCGCGCGCCAAGGCGCAGGGCCTGCAGGGCTACGTGTTGCTATCGGTGCTGATCTCGCCGACCGGCAGCGTCGAGCGCGTGAAGGTGCTGGAGGCCGATCCGCCCGGTGTCTTCGACGATGTCGCGGTGGCCGGCGTGCAGCAATGGAAGTTCGAGCCCGCGCAGTACCAGGGCGAGGCGGTCCGCGTCTGGGCGCGGCAGCGCGTCCGTTTCGGTTTCAACTGAGGACGCGTCCATGTCCATCTCGCTGAACCTGCTGCTGCGCGCGCTGCTGATTCTGGCGCTGCTGAGCCTCGCCCCCGCGCTGCCGGCAGACGAGGACGAGGTCGACCACCTCGCGCTGGCATCGCTGCTGGTGCGCGACGGCAAGTACGACCGCGCCTCCACCGAGTACGCCAAGGTCGACGCTACCGCCGAGGATCTGGACCTCATCCAGTACCACACGGTCGGCGGCCTGATCGCGCTGAACCGGCAGGAGCCGGCGCGGGCGATCACCGCCTTCGAGGCTGCAGTGGCCGCCGGGCAGATCGAGCCGAGCATTTATCTGTACCTCGCGCAGGCGCAGTTCACGCTGGAGCGCTACGCCGACGTGATCCGCACGTTGGACCGCGCCGGCGCCGCGATCGACGCCATGCCGGCGGTCTGGCTGATGCGCGCGCAGGCGCACTGGTTGCAGGCCCAGCGGCAGCAGGCGCTGGACGTGCTGGCCGAAGGCGCGGCGCGCTTTCCCGCCAACCTGAGCTTTCCGCGCCGGCAGGTCTTCTTCCTGATCGAACTGGGCTACTACCAGGCCGCCAGCGAGCTGGGCAGCCGCTATCTGGCGAAGGCCACCGACGCCAAGGAAGAGGATTACCTCGCGATCGGCAGCGCGCTGCGCCGCGCCAAGCAACCTGATGCGGCAATCCGCTTCCTGGAGGCCGCGCGGTTGCGCTTCGGCCCGGGCGAGAACCTGACCAAGCAGCTGGCCGCCGTCTGGCTGGACCGCGGCATGCCGCTGGTCGCCGCCGAGTTGATGCACGGCGCCGCGCAGCAGAACCCGGCGCTGTTGCCGGAAGCCGCCGAGCTGTTCCGCCGCGCCAAGCAGCCGCAGCGGGCGCTCCTGCTCAACGCCGGCATCAGCGACCAGCGCATCAAGCTGAAGCAGCGGGTCGGCCTGCTGCTGGAGCTCGGCCGCTACGCCGAGGTGCTGGCGATGGAAGCCGCGCTGACCCGCACCGGGCTGATCGCCGAGGAGGAAATCCGCTATGCGGTCGCCTTCTCGAGCTACCGCAACGGCGACTTCGAGGCCACCGAGCGCCATCTGCAGAAGCTGACCAAGCCCGACCTGTTCCGCAAGGCCACCGAGCTGCGCAAGCTGATGAGCGATTGCGCCGAGCAGCGCTGGCAGTGCGCCTGATGCAAGCCACCGGCGCGGCGTGGCCTTTCCCGGGACCGCCGGCGTCCTCGCCGGCATCGGGCCTGGTGCCGACGAGGACGTCGGCGGTCCCAGAGCACACCCCCTTGATTCGAGATCCCGGATGAAACGCTCCCGCCTCGCCGCCGCGATCCGCGTGCTGCTCCTCGCCGGTCCGCTGCTGGTCGCCGTCCCGCACGCCGCCGCGGCCGACGCCCGCATCACGCTGTACGGCTTCGACGCCGACGGCCCGGTCGCCGACTACGAGATCGAACTGGACGGCAAGCGGCTGACGCCGGACGCCGACGGCGCCGTACTGCTGACGCTGCCCGAGGGCGACTACACGCTGAAGGTGCGTCGCGGCGGCCGCGAACTGAGCCTGCCGCTGCGTGCGCAGCCGGATCAGCTGGCCGAGGTGATTCTGGACCTCGACCCGGCGCGCGCCGATGGCCCCGGCTACAGCATCGAGAGCAACGTCAGCACCGCCGCGCCGACGGCGCCGGTAGCGGCGACCGAGAAGGCTGCGCTCACCGGCCGGATCGTCAGTGTCGACGGCAAGCCGGTGGCCGGCGCGCGGGTCTATGTCTCGGGCACGCCGGCGGAGCTGGTGACCGACGCCGACGGCCGCTATCGCGTCGAGCTGCCGGTTGGCCGCTACTCGCTGTCGGTGATCGCCGACGGCTTCGGCACGCAGACGCTGGACGGCGTCGAGGTCGCGGCGGGCGAGGGCGGCACGCGCAACATCGAGCTGACGCCGGCGGGTCTGGAGCTGCCGGAATTCGTGGTGCTGGAGCCCTTCGTCGAGGGCTCGCTGGCCTCGTTCATCGAGGAAAAGCGCACCACCTCGGCGGTGGCCGACATCCTCGGTGCCGAGCAGATTTCGCGGGCCGGCGACTCCGACGCGGCTGGTGCGCTGAAGCGCGTCACCGGCCTGACGCTGGTCGACGGCAAATACGTCTACGTGCGCGGCCTCGGCGAGCGTTATTCCTCGGTGCTGTTCAACGGCGCGCAGATCCCCTCGCCGGACCCGAGCCGCCGGGTGGTGCCGCTGGACCTGTTCCCGACCGAGATCCTGCAGGGCGTGGTGATCCAGAAGTCGTTCTCCGCTGAAATGCCCGGCGAGTTCGGCGGCGGCACGATCCAGCTGCGCACCAAGACCATGCCGGAGGACTTCTTCTTCAAGGCCAGCACCTCGGTCGGCATCGCCGACGGCACCAGCTTCGAGGACGGTCTGCGCTATCGCGGCGGCAACCGCGACTGGCTGGGCCGCGACAGCACCCGCGCCCTGCCGGAGCCGATTACCGCGGCCATCGCCGAGTTCGGCCGGCTGCGGGCCGCGACGCCCTTCAGTGCCGGCCTGACGCCGGCGCAGCTGGAGACCGCCGGCGAAGCGCTGGCGGCGCCGGGCTTCAATACCCGATCGTCGCGGCTGGGGCCGGACCAGTCCGGCACGCTCGGCATCGGCGATTCCTTCAACTTCGGCGATGACTACCGCGTCGGCTATCTGGCCTCGACCCGGCTGTCGCACAGCTGGGACAACCGCGAGGAAGTGCGGCGGCTGTTTTCGCTGGACGGCGGCCAGCTGACGCTGGGCGGCGAACGCAACCGCGCGCGTACCGAGCGCAGCGTGGACTTCTCCAGCTTCCTGCAGCTGGGACTCAACATCGGCGAACACCACCAATTGTCGGCGATCGGCACGTTGCTTCGTTCCAGTAGCGACGAGACTCGCATCGACGAGGGCTTTGTCGAGAGCGCCGAGCTGATCTCGCGCTTCATCAAGCTGGAGTGGGAGGAGAACGAGCTTTGGAGCCGGCAGCTGACCGGCAGCCACGCCTTCCCGGCGCTTTCCAACTTGAAGCTGGACTGGGTCTACACCCGCGCCGACGCCAGCCGCGACGCGCCGCGCTCGGTGGAACTGCGCTACGACCGCGTCGACGATGTGACCGACCGCGACCCGTTCCGCTTCTCCTCGCGCTCGGATTCCAACGGCACCAGTTACGGCCTGCTGGCCGATGCCTCGGAAAGCGGCGACCTCAACCTGAAACTGCCGCTGACTTTCAATGACCAGCACGCGCTGACCGTAGACCTGGGCGGCAGCCGGCTACGCCGCGACCGCGACTCCTCGATCCGGCGCTTCGAGTACCGGCCGAGCCCGCTGGGCTTCATCAGCAACGACCCGGACGTGGTCTTCAACCCGCCGGATACGGTGTTCTCGCCCGACAACATCGGACCGCGCGGCTGGATCCTGCAGGAAGTCACCCGCAACACCGACGCCTATGTGGCGACCCAGTCGCTGGACGCCCTGTACTTGACGCTGGACTACACCTGGACCGACCGGCTGCGCGTCAACCTCGGCGCGCGCCGCGAAGAGAATCTGCAGGAGGTCCGCACCTTCAACCTGGTCAATCCCAGCCAGATCGCCAGCGAATCGACGATCGAAACCAGCGACCTGCTGCCGGCCGCGGCGGCCACCTGGTTCATCAATGACGAAAGCCAGCTGCGCGCGATCTACGCCGAGACGGTCAGTCGGCCGGACTTCCGCGAACTGTCGGATGCGCCGTATACCGATCCGTTGCTGGACACCGAGACGGTCGGCAATCCGCTGTTGAAGCCCACCGCGATCAAGAACTACGACTTGCGCTACGAGCACTACTTCAGCAGCACCGAGACAGCGTCAGTGGCGCTGTTCTACAAGGGCTTCAACGATCCGATCGAGCGCCAGCAGCTCGGCGGCACCGGGGATGTAGCGACCTTCTTCAACGTCGCCAGCGGCGAGGTCTACGGTATCGAGTTCGACTGGTACCGCTCGCTCGGCGCCTTCGATCGCTGGATCCGTCCGCTGGAAAAGGCGTGGAAGGGCTTCGCCCGGGTGCCCTGGGACGAGATCTACCTCGGCACCAATTACGCCAAGATCGAGTCCGGCATCGATCTGTCGCCGGAAACCCAGGGCATTGCGACCTCGCTGGACCGGCCGCTGCAGGGCCAGTCCCCGTACGTCTTCAATTTCCAGCTCGGCTGGCAGCCGGAGGACGGCAAGCGCGAGGCGACGCTGCTCTACAACGTCTCCGGCGCGCGCATCTCGCAGGTGGGGACCAACGGTCGGGCCGACATCTACGAGGAACCGTTCCGTCAGCTCGACTTCGTCTACGGCCAGTCGCTGGGCCACGGTTTCAAGCTGAAGCTCCGGCTGCGCAATCTGCTCGATCCGGCCTCGCGCTTCACCCAGGGCAACCAGGTCACCCGCGAGTTCCGCAAGGGCCGCGAGGCGGTGCTGTCGATCGAGTGGGGTCTGTAGCCGGCCACGCCCGAGGATTCGGGTTCGTGACGTGCTGCGGGCCGGGTCATGAAAGTGCTGACCTGGCGTAATTCGGTCCCGCTATGCTGCGAGCCGGATTTCCGAAAAGCAGATCAGGCGTGGAGGGTCAGGAGCTTCAGCGCGTCACCCGCGGGCAGACGCGGCCGCTGCCCAGCGGGATTTCGACGCATGGGGTCTGGCGCTTCGAGGGCTACACGCTGGACGAGGGTTCGCGCACGCTGACGTTGCCGGGTGGCGAGGCGCAACGGCTGAACACCAGTTCCTTTCTGGTCCTGCAGTACCTGCTGCTGCACGTCGGCCAGCTCTGTGGGCACGACGAACTGCTGGCGATCGGCTGGACCGGGCGGAAGGTCCAGGCCAACAGCGTCGCCAAGTGCATCAGCCTGCTGCGACGACTGCTCGCCGATGAGTCCGGCACGCGGATTCGGCTGACCCACGGGTACGGCTACCAGCTGACCCTGCAGGCCAGCTATGAAGCGGGCGAGGGTCTGCTGGAGCGGGCCTCGAACGTGCCGGAAGCCGGCGAGCCGGTACCGGGTCGACCCGAGTGGACGCTGGCGGCGCGGATCGGTACCGGGGCCTGCGGCGAGGTCCATGCCGCCACCCACGTTGGCGGCCAGCCGCCGCGGGCCTACAAGTTCGCGATCGGCGAACGCGGCCTGCGGGGCCTGAAGCGGGAATTGCTGCTGCAGCGCTACCTCCAGAATGAGCATCCGGCGGTTGACTGTCTGTTGCCGGTGGTGGACGCCGAACTGGAGCGCGCGCCGTACTTTCTCGCCACGCCGCTGCAGCCGCAGGGCAATCTGGCGGAGTGGGCCAAGGCGGACGGACAACTGGCGGTGCTGCCCCGTGAGGCGCGACTGGTCATCGCGCGGACGCTCTGCGAATCGGTGGCTCAGCTGCATTCGACCGGCCTCGCGCACCGGGACCTCAAGCCTCAGAACCTGTATCTGCGCGACGATGGCGGCCGCTATCGCGTGCTGCTGGGCGATCTGGGCGCCGGTGCCGGGATGCTCCCGCCGGGTGTCGATGGCAACGGGCTGCCGATCGGCCAGCAGACCCGTCTAGGCAGCAGCGATGAGGAGGGGGGATCGGAACTCTATCTGGCGCCCGAGTTGCTGGCCGGGTGCGCGGCCACGATCCAGTCGGACCTGTACGCGCTGGGACTGCTGGTCTTCCAGCTGGCGATCGCCGACCTGCGCCGCACCCTCGCACCGGGCTGGGAAGCCGAACTGGGCGATCCTCTGCTCGCCGGCGACATTGCCGAAGCCGCCAATCTGAACCCGGCAGCGCGGCCGGCCTCGGCCGCCATCCTTGCCGAGCGACTGCGCTCGCTGGATGCGCGTCGCGTCGCCTTGCGGGATGCTTCTCGACGAGAGATTCTCGAACGCGAGCTGGCACAGGAACGTCGGTACGCTGCCCATCGGCGTCGGCAGCTGACAGTGTTGCTGGGGCTGTCGCTGTTTGCAGTGGTCGGCCTGTTGGTCATGCTGCAGCAGTATCGCGGTGCCGTGAACGCTCGGGCCGACGCCCGAGCGGCGCAGCAGCAGGCCGAGCGGGAGGCGCAAACCGCTCGCTCGGTGTTGCGTTTCATGAACCACACACTGCTGGATCAGGCCGATCCCTGGGGCAGCGGGACGCCGGACCCGGCAGTCAAGACGATGCTGGAACGCGCAGCGAAGGACATCGACCAGCGCTTCGCCGGCGAGCCCGCGGCAGCCGCGGCGGTGCATGAGGCGCTCGCCGATGCCTGGGAAGGCTGGGGCAACTATGGCAAGGCGATCCACCACAGTCGCCGGGCCCTCGATCTGCTGGCCACGCTGGAATCGCCTTCGGCGTCGGCACGCGCGGGTCTGCTGCTGAAACTGTGCCGCCAGGCCCGCATGGCGCAGCAGTTGAGCATGGCGGAGTCGGCCTGCAACGCCGGCGCGGGCGTACAGCGAGTTGCCGGGCAGGTCAGTCCTCAGCTGGAAGTGGAAATGGCGAAACTGCAATTCGAGCGGGGGCGCTGCGACCAGACCCTGCAGCGAACCGATCGTTTGCTGGCCCGGCCGGATGCAGATCCGGCTGCAGGTTGGTTGCGAGATGCCCTGTGGTTTCGGGGGCTCTGTCATGGACAGACGGCAGATTTTGCTCTCGCGCGACAGGAATTCGAACGTCTGCTCGCCCTGCCATGGGATTCTGTGGTACCCGCGAAGGTGCTCGATCGTGCCTGGGTACAAATGGACTTTGCCGAGATGCTGGTGATGGAGGGAGATTTCTCCGCCGCCACTCCGTTGATCGACGCGGCGGTAACTGCTTTTGCATCACGATTGGGAAGTGAGCATCCGGATACGGTACTTGCCGATTATCATCGGGCGCGGATCCGCTTCTGGTCCGGTGATCCGGGCAGTGCGGTTCAAAAATACCAGCGCGTGCTCGACAACTGGAGCCGCACGTTGGGTCCTGAGCATTTGTGGACGCTGTACGCGCAGACCGAGCAACTCTGGGCACACGCCAGCGAGGGCATTGCCGGTGCGGAACGTGACGCGGCCCGCGCCAGGTTGGCGGAATTGCGTCGGCGAACCTTGCCGCCACTCGAATCGCGCAAGTCGCAGCGGAGTTTTTTCACCGAGGTCTGGGCCTGGACTGCGCTGGCCCTTGACGATACGGACATCGCGACCGTGGATCTGGGGCAGGCCCGCGCCGATGCGGCGAGCCTGCCCGCCAATCACCCGCGACATGGCCTGCTCGATTGCATCGAAGCCGAACTGCTCGACCGACGTGGTGCTCGTGCGGAGGCTCTGCAGCTGCTGCAGCGCTGCATTGACCGCCTCTCCCGATGGCCGCCGGACAACTACCGCTGGCGTTGGGTGGAGGCCGTCAAGGTTCGTCTGGGCGTCTGATTCCGCACGGTTGACCCCGAAATTCGTGCACGGAGGGTCTTTTCAGAAACTTTCATGAATCCGGACTTGCCCGCGTTACGAGCCTTGCCCATCCTCATCTCGGGACCGGCTCCGCCCCGGCAGGCAGAGGCGATCCCGGCCGCGAAACTCGCGGTCGCCCCGCCCGTGATATGTCCTCAAGCATTTCGGCCCCGGCGTTGTCGGGGCTTTTTTTGTGGGCGAATAAAACAGCGACGGGTGCCACGCCTGTATCGGCGACGCACCATCGCTGCCGCGGATCTCAGGCCGCGCTTTCGTTGTCCGGGCGTGGCTTGATCAGCCAGGCTGATGCGAGAATCCCGATTTCATACAGCAGGGTCATCGGAATCGCCAGCAGCAACTGGGAGAACACATCCGGTGGTGTCAGGATGGCGGCAACCACGAAGGCGCCGACGATCACATAAGGCCGGGCTGCCCGCAGCTGTTCGATGCTCGCCCACCCCAGTGCGACGATGATGATGGTCGCCACCGGCACCTCGAAGGCAGCACCAAAGGCCAGAAAGATCACCACCACGAAGTCGAGATAACTGGTGATGTCGGTCATGACCGCAACGCCTTCCGGCGATACCGACACGGTAAAGGCAAACACCACCGGCAGCACGAAGGTGTAAGCAAAGGTGCAGCCGAGATAGAACAGCAGGGTGGCAGAAATCAGCAACGGCATGGCCAGACGCTGCTCATTCCGATAAAGCCCCGGTGCGACGAAAGACCAGGCCTGATACAGCACCCACGGCATGGCCACGATCAGCGCCGTGAAAAACGACAGCTTCAGCGGGGTCAGGAAGGGCGCGATCGGGTCGGTGGCGATCATCTGTCCGCCCGGTCCGAGCGCTTGCAGCACCGGCAGGGCCAGCCAGCCGTACAGCACGTTGCCGAACGGCAGGAGCAGGAGCGTAATCACCAGAACCCCGGCGATGGCTCTCAGCAGCCGCTGCCGCAACTCGACCAGATGTTCCAGCAGGGGCGCGCCGGCATCGTCTTCGGCACCGTTCGTCGGGCTATTCATGGGAACCTCGAAAAGCCCCAGTGGATCTCGGGGAGGCTTTGTAAAATCAATGGCTTGGAACGATTCCGCAGATTCGCACCAGAGTTCGGACCGCCCTCGGGACTGACGCTCAGGGGCTGCGCGGCGTGGCGTCGGCCGGGTTCTGCGCCGGATCGGCAGGACGGCGCAGCTCGTTGGCCAGCCCGCTCACGGCCTGATCCAGATCGCGGCGCGCCTGATCGAGCGGCTCGACGACCTGCTGGGCCAATTCGCTGGGCGTGGGCACCTCGCGCAGTTGCTTCTTCAGCTCCTCCAGCTCGATCTCCCGCTCGACCTCGTACCGCAGGTCATCGAAGCTGCGCCGCGCCTTGCGGATGAACGCACCAAGGGTGCGCATGGCCTTCGGCAGGCGCTCGGGCCCCAGGACCAGCAGGGCCACGATGCCGACGACCAGCATCTCCGAGAAGCCGATGTCGAACACGGCAGCGAACCGGCAGCGTCAACGGTCAGGGATTGCTGCGTTCGCGCTCGACCGTGCCCGGGTTGACGGTGGTGTCCTTGCCATCGGCATTCAGTCGCGGCGGATCGGCTTCGCGCTCGGCGAGCCCCTTCTTGAAGCCGCGGACGGCCTCGCCGAGGTCCTGGCCGACGTTGCGGAGCTTCTTGGTGCCAAACAGCAGCACGATGACCACCAGAACCACCAACCAATGCCAGATGCTGCCGGCGCCCATGATTTGCTCCTCGAAATGGCTGCGTGCCGTGCCCGGATGGGTCGGCCGTTCGCTCGCGGCGAGGATAACGCAGCCCCTCCGGAGCCGATGACACTGGCCATGAACGCCATCGACGCCGAAGCCGGATTTGCTGCGTTGCAGCGTGCCAGCGCGTGCGTGCCAAGGTGCGCCGCATCGCGAGGGATCAGGGTGCAGGCCGGCCCGTGTCGTTGCCGGATCCGCAATCGCCGATGCGCTGGTGCACCGCACCTGCGTGGGCATTGCAGGGAACCTCGAAAGCCCGGGTTGACTCCGGGTTGGACATCATTGAATCAATAAGTTGCGACGTCCTCTCGACGCTGACTCCCGGGATTTTCGGGAAACCCTGCACCGCGAATCGGAGCCGGATTGAACTCTGCCGTCTCCGGCAATACCCTTCGCCATCCACGCGTGCCGTGAATGCGCGTAAATGTTTGTTTTCCAAAGGAAATGCAGATGAGCACGACGCTTGCCAGCCTGGCTGAATGGGTCGAATCGGTTGCCCGCCTGACCCAGCCCGAGCGGATTCACTGGTGTGACGGCAGTGCCGAGGAGGACGCGCGGTTGCGTCAGCAGATGCTGGCCACCGGCGACCTGATCGAGCTGAATCAGGAGACGCACCCGAACTGCTATCTGCATCGCTCGCATCCGAGCGACGTGGCACGCGTCGAGCATCTGACCTTTGTCTGCACGCAGAACCGGGACGACGCCGGCCCGAACAACCATTGGATGGATCCGGCGGCCGCCAACGCCAAGATGGACGCGCTGTTCGCCGGCTGCATGCGTGGCCGCACGTTGTACGTCATTCCGTACTGCATGGGCCCGATCGACTCGCCGCTGGCGCGGGTGGGCGTCGAGATCACCGACTCGGCCTATGTGGTGATCAACATGCGGCTGATGACCCGCATGGGTACGCCGGCGCTGCAGCGGATCGAGCGCGAGGGCCATTTCGTCAAGGGCCTGCACTCGATCGGCGAGCTGGACCCCGAGCGCCGTTTCATCATGCATTTCCCGGAAGAGCTGACGATCAAGAGCTACGGCTCCGGCTACGGCGGCAATGCGCTGCTCGGCAAGAAGTGCCACGCGCTGCGCATCGCTTCCTGGCAGGCCCGGCAGGAGGGCTGGCTGGCCGAGCACATGCTGATCGTCGGCATCGAGAACCCGCAGGGTGAAACCCGCTATGTCGCGGCCGCCTTCCCGTCGGCCTGCGGCAAGACCAACCTGGCCATGTTGATCCCGCCGGATTCCATGCCCGGCTACAAGGTGCACACGGTCGGCGACGATATCTGCTGGATGCAGCCCGGCCCCGATGGCCGCCTGTGGGCGATCAACCCGGAGGCAGGCTACTTCGGCGTGGCGCCGGGCACCAGCGCGAAGACCAACGCCAATGCGCTGAATATGGTCAAGCGCGATGCGATCTTCACCAACGTCGGCCTGACCCGTGACCGGAATCCGTGGTGGGAAGGTCTGAGCGACGAGGTGCCGGCCTACGACTGGCAGGGTCGGCCCTACGACCCGGCCAACGGCCCCGCGGCGCATCCGAATTCCCGATTCACCGTGACGGCGCCGCATTGCCCGAGCTACTCGCCGGAGGCCGAGGCGCCGGCCGGCGTCCCGATCGATGCGATCGTGTTCGGGGGGCGCCGCGCGAGCCTCGTGCCGCTGGTCTTCGAGGCGCTGGACTTCGAGCACGGCGTGCTGGTCGGTGCCGCGATGGCCTCCGAGACCACCGCCGCGGCCACCCACGCGGTCGGTGTGGTACGTCGCGACCCGATGGCGATGAAACCCTTCTGCGGCTACAACTTTGCCGATTACTTCGCCCACTGGTTCAAGGTCGGCGAGAAGCTGACGAATCCGCCGAAGCTGTTCCACGTCAACTGGTTCCACAAGGACGCGAACGGCAAGTTCCTGTGGCCGGGCTTCGGCGAAAACCTGCGCGTGCTGGTGTGGATGCTGGAGCGCTGCGCCGGTCGTGCCGGTGCAGCCGAGACGCCGATCGGCGCGCTGCCGCGTCCCGAAGACCTGCCGACTGCCGGGCTCAAGATCGACGACGCGGCGCTGGCGCAGTTGCTCGCGGTCGATGCGGCGGGCTGGCTGGGTGAACTCGATGCCTTCGAGGCCTATGCCGCCGAGTTCGGCGAGCGCGTTCCCGAAGCGCTGAAGTCGCAGATCGACCGCGTTCGTGCGCGACTGATGGCGGCGATCGAGCTGCCGGCGGCGGCCTGAGGTGTCCGGCGCCGCGCTGGTCACCGGCGGGGGCAGCGGTCTCGGCCGCGAGCTGTGCGTGGCGCTGGCCGCGCGCGGCCAGTCGGTGGTGGTTGCCGACCTCGATCGCGAGCGCGCCGCGGAAACCGTGGCGCTGCTGACCGGCAGCGGTCATCGCGCCGAGGTCCTCGATGTGGCCGATGCGGACAGCTGGTCCGACCTGCGCGCGCGCCTGGACGGGCAGGGCGTGTCGATCGCGCTGCTGGCCAACAACGCCGGCGTAGCTTCGGGCGGCGAAATGGCTCAGGTCAGCCGCGCCGAGTGGGATCGCGTCATGGCCATCAACCTCACCGGCGTCCATCTCGGCGTGGCCACCTTTGCGCCGGCGATGGCGGCGGCGGGGCGCGGCCAGATTCTGAACGTGGCCTCGTTCGCCGGAATCGCCGGCACCCCGCTGCTCGGTGCCTACGGCGTCAGCAAGGCGGCGGTGATCGCCTTGTCGGAGTCACTCCGCGTCGAGATGGCGGCTCGTGGGGTGTCGGTGCACGTGCTGTGCCCGAGTTTCTTCCAGACCCGGCTGCTGGAGTCGGCCGGTGCCGGCACGGACCCGCGCGTGCTCGGCTTTGCCCGCCGGCAGATGCAGAAGGGTGGCCTGACGGCCACGGACGTCGCCCGCTACACGCTGGCGCAGATGGATCGCGGCCGCTTCATGATCCTGCCGCATGCCGACGCGCGTCGGTACTGGTGGCTGAAGCGGTTGCTGCCGGAGTTCTACTTCCGGCAGCTGCTGAAGGTCTGGCGCAACGCCAGCCGGCGCTGATCGCTCACCGCGACGGTCACGGTCCAGCTCGACTGCGGTAGAACATCCGCCATCGCCGAATGGTGCTGTTGGGGTCCGATCATGGAAACGACGCTGTACGTCCTGGGTGCGCTGTTGATGGTGCTCGGCCTCGCCGGGCTGGTTCTGCCGGCCTTGCCGGGACTGCCACTGGTGTTCGGCGGCATTCTGCTGCTGGCCTGGGCGGGCGAGTTCCTGCTGATCGGGGTCTGGCCGCTGGTCTTCATCGGCCTGCTGGCGCTGATCGGCATGGGACTCGATTTTCTCGCCGGATTGCTCGGCACCAAGAGTGTCGGCGCGTCGAAGTGGGCCGTGGTCGGCGCCGGGATCGGCGCGTTGGTCGGACTGTTCTTCGGGCTGCCGGGCCTGCTGCTCGGTCCCTTCGTCGGTGCGATCGCCGGAGAGCTGATCGCCACCGACCGGCTGGAGCAGGCCATGAAGGCCGGTGTCGGGGCAGCGCTCGGCATGATCGTCGGCGGAATCGCCAAGATCGTGATCGCCTTCATGATGCTGGGGATTGCGGCGTTTGCCCTGATGTTCTGAGCCGCGCCGAGTTCATTCGGCCGCCTTGGCGTCATCGGTCGGCGGACTCGCGGCCAGCTCGCGCAGCACCCGGAAGCCGGTCCGCGGCCCGCGGCCCGATGCACTGACGGCCTGCCGATGCGCGCTGCGGACATCGTCCGGCGCGCTGCCCCAGCTGCCGCCGCGGGCGACGCGCATGTCGCAACCCGGATTGACCCAGGCTTCGGGCCCGCGGGGCGCGCGCGCATAACTGTCGTGCCAGCAGTCCTCGACCCATTCCGAGACGTTGCCGGCAAGGTCATAGAGTCCGAAGCTGTTCGGCTTGAAGCTCTTGGCCGGCGCCGGGCCCCAAAAGCGGTCGGTGTAGCCGGCGAAGGCGCGGTTCCAGCGCCGCTCGGTACTCGACTGGTCATTCTCGCCGGTGAGGTTTTCGAGCAGCTGGCTCGGTGTCCCGTCGCCCCACCAGTAGCGGGTCCGGCTGCCGGCACGCAGGCTGTACTCGAACTCGGCCTCAGTCGGCAGTCGGTAGCGCTGGCCGGTCTCGCCGGCAAGCCATCGCAGATAGGCCACGGCATCGTTCCAGCTGACATGCAGCACGGGAAAGGTGGACTTCGCGGCGCGGCCGCTGAAGTCGTTGCGCCAGCTCGCGCCATTGCGGCGGGTCACGCGGCCGCTGCGGAGGTCGTAGATCGACGACCAGCCCTCTCGCTCGGCCTCGGTCCGGTAGCCGGTGGCTTCGGCAAACAGTCCGAACTCGCCGACCGTCACCTCACCCTGGCCGATCGCGAAGCCGGTGTCGAAGCGAACCATCCGCTGCGGGCCCTCGGCGGCCCTGCGGCCGGCTTCGTTCTCGGCGCTGCCCATCAGAAACTCGCCGACCGGTACCACCACCAGTCGTGGACCCCGATCACCACGAGCGAGTCGGTCGGCGAACGTCTCGCCGGGCGCATAGCCGCCATACAGCTCCAGATTGCGGATTCGCTCTGCCAGACCGCGGGCTTGCGCGTCATTGGAGAAGATGCGGTCGATCACCGCCAGCGCTTCGCGGGCCGATGGCAGGTCCCGCGCCGTGATTGCTTCCTCGAAGCGACGCAACAGGTCGGCTTCGGCCTGGGCGCGTTGCGCGTCGTAGTCGAGGCGGGCGCGCGCCAGTTTCGACGAGCCCGGACGGACCTCTGCGACCAGATCCAGTTCGCGGCGTGCGCCCTCGAAGTCCAGTGCGGTGGCGAGCGCGGCCGAGCGGGCGATGAGCGCTTCCTCGAATTGATCGACAGCCTTGCTGATCCGCGGCTGGGTGCGGTCGATATCCGGCAGTGCGCTCAGCTCGCGCGTCAATCGGCGCACCTCGCGCAGCGGCGCCTGCACGCCCGCCTGCGACACCGCCGCCAGCTGACCGATCAGCTGTTCCAGCTCCAGATGGATCCGAATCCGGTCATTGAGCAGGCTGGCGCCACGCACCCGTTCGAAATTGCGACCGTAGGCGGAGGCCAGTCGCTGCACCGGCTCGGCCAGTTCCGGCGGCAGTCGCGGGTCGCTGACCCGCAGGAAACCGGATACGACACGTTCCAGGGCGACCATCGCCTCGCCGGGCGGCGCTTCGACCGCCGCGCGACGCGCCAGTTCCTCCAGCGCGCCCAACTCCCGCGCCCGCCAACGGCGTCGCGCGGTCGTTGCGCGCTCCAGCGGTCGCAGCAACTCCCGGACCGGAGTCTCGGGATCTGCCACCGTCACGGTCGGTCGCTCCGCGCGGGTCGGGGGTTTGATCGGGCCTTCCGGCACCGCGGGTTCCTCGTCGTCCTTCACCGCAGGCTTGCTGGCCTCGTCGCCGCTGAACCAGACCGCCACCGGCTCGCTGCCCGGGGTGACGCCCGGGCGACTGGTCCGCCACACGCCGATCCAGGCGCTGCCGATGATCAGCACGCATGCGACGATCAGGCTCAGAAAGGAACGCAGCTGTGCCCAGATCTTGGACTTGGAAGTGGCCATGGAAACGAGTGTAAGGACCCCAGTCCCGCAGACCCAGCCACCGGCGCGCCGCCGTTGGCTGGACAGCCACACGGCGCTGGCCGAATGGCTTGCGCCGATTGCCGCGGACGCCACGGTGGCCCTCGATACGGAGTTCATCCGGCGAGACACCTGGCGCGCGAAGCTGGCGCTGATCCAGCTTGCCGTACCCGGCGAGGTCGGGCTGGTCGATCCGCTGGCGCTGCCTGATCTGGCACCCCTGGCGCAGGCGCTGGCACGCTGCGAGCTGGTGCTGCATGCCGCCAGCGAGGATCTCGAAGTGCTGGAGCAGAATCTGGGCTTGCGGCCGGCCCGGCTCTTCGACACCCAGATCGCCGCGCAATTCCTGGCGAGTGCACCACCGGCCAGCCTCAAGGCACTGCTGGAAGCCCGGCTGGGTGTGGATTTGGACAAGGCCGAATCCCGCTCGGACTGGTTGAAGCGGCCGTTGACGGCAGCGCAGCTGGAATACGCGGTCGCCGATGTAGCCCATCTGCTGCCCCTGGCGGAACTGCTCCGCAGCGAATTGCAGACGCGTGGGCTGCTGGCGGCGGCCGAGGAGGAATGCGAGCGGCTGCTGGCTCGCGCCGGTCGCGAGGATCGCCAGCCGCAGCAGCGCTATCGCCGGCTGGATCTGCTGGCGCCGGAGCGGCAGCGGCGCTTGCGCCGTCTGCTGCTGCAACGCGAGCACATCGCGCGCGATCGCGACCGGCCGCGGGGCTGGATCCTCGACAATGCCCTGGCGTGGGCGATGGCGGAGCAGATGCCGGCGGGTGTCGCCGAGACGCAGGCGCTTGCCCGGGCTCGCGAGGTCAACTGTCCGCGGCAGATCGAACCGTGGCTGGAGCTGCTGAAGGCCGACAGCCACCCGCTGGACGAAGGTTTCGAGGCTGCCGCTGCGCCGCTCGACAATGCCCAGATCGCCCACTTCAAGCGATTGCGGCAGCAGGTCGAGGCCGTTGCGAAGGATCTCGGCATTGCCAGCGAATTGTTGGCGCCGCGTCGGCTGCTCGAACAGCTGGCGCGCGGGGAGCCGGCCGAAGAGCTGAACGGCTGGCGCGGACAGTGGCTGAAACCGACTTGATGCATCGCGCGCAACTGCTAAGCTTTCCGGACGTGACGGGGAAGTAGCTCAGCTGGGAGAGCGCGTCGTTCGCAATGACGAGGTCGGGAGTTCGATCCTCCTCTTCTCCACCAACACCAGAAACCGGCCTTCTTGGCCGGTTTTTCGTTTCGGGCTGCGGAATCGTTTCCTTCAGCGCAGGGCTTGGCCGACCTTGCTGCCATTGGTCCGGCCGAGCTCGGCGCTGATCCAGCGGCCGGTGTCAGCCAGCGCGGCGAGGTCGACGCCACAATCCAGTCCGAGCCCCTGCAGCAAATAGACCACGTCTTCGGTGGCGACGTTGCCGCTGGCGCCTTTCGCGTACGGACAGCCGCCGAGTCCGGCCACCGAGGCGTCGATGACGGTGACGCCCGCTTCGAGGCAGGCATGGAGATTGGCCAGCGCCTGTCCGTAGGTGTCGTGGAAGTGGCACGCCAGCGCGGCCATCGGAACCTCGCCGGCGACCGCGTCGAGCATCTGCCGAGCCTTGCGCGCGGTGCCGACGCCGATGGTGTCGCCCAGCGAGATTTCATAGCAGCCCATCCGGTACAGCGTGCCGGCGACCCGGACCACGTCAGTCAGCGGCACCTCGCCCTGATACGGACAGCCCAGCACGGTGGACACGTAACCGCGCACGGCCACGCCATCGGCGCGGGCGCGCTCGATCACCGGGGCGAAACGCTCCAGCGATTCGGCGATGCTGGCGTTGATGTTCTTCCGGCTGAAGGCCTCGCTGGCGGCGCCGAACACCGCGATCTCCTCCGCCCCGACCGCCCGCGCGCGCTCGTAGCCCTGCAGGTTCGGCACCAGCACCGGGTAGCGCACGCCGGCGCGGCGAGTCAGACCCTGCATCACCTCGGTGGCGTCGGCCATCTGCGGCACCCACTTCGGGCTGACGAAGCTGGTGGCCTCGATGCAGCGATGGCCAGCGGCCCCGAGTCGCTCGATCAATTCCAGTTTGGTCGCCGTCGGCACCAGCGTCTTCTCGTTCTGCAGGCCGTCGCGCGGGCCGACTTCGACGATGCGGATGGACATGCTGCGCTCCTGCGGGACGGGCCGCGAATGGTAGCGAGGGCGAGTGGCTCAGCGGTCGCGCCGCGGCGTGAGCGGTGGCAGGGGCGGCAGGTCGATGGACGGATCCAGCGCCGTCTCTCCGGCCCGCAGCTGCTGACAGATCCGGGCACCTGCGGCCTCCAGCGCTTCCAGGGCGGCCGTCCGCGCCTCGCTGCCGAGCTGGCCAATCACCAGCGCGCGCGCCGCTGCGTGCAGTGCGTCGTGCTCGACCTTCAGTCCCGCGAGCCAGTCGGTCGGCACGCCCCGTTCGGGCAACAGCAGCAGCCAGCTGCCGAAGCGACAGTGCTGCGGATCGAGGTCGGGCAGGGTGTCCCGTTCACCGCTCAGGCAGGCGGCGATGTTGCCGACTGACCCGCGGATCTCGGCCTCGGCGAAGCGCAGCGGGAGCAGGCCGCGGCGCAGGAGCGGGAGCCCCTGCCAGCCCGGATCCGGTCGCCAGTCGTGCAGCCAGCGGTGCAGCGCATCGATGGGCATCGGCCGGGCCAGTGCATAGCCCTGCAGCCGGCAGCAGCCGAAGCTCAGCAGGACCTCGGCCTGTTCGCCGGTCTCCACGCCCTCGGCGACCACGCCGAGGGCGAAGGCACGGCTGAGGCCCAGAATGCCGTCGATGATCGCCAGATCATCGGGGTCGACCAGCAGGTCGCGGATGAAACGCTGGTCGATCTTCAACTCGATCAGCGGCAGCTGCTTCAGATCGCCGAGCGAGCTGAAGCCGGTTCCGAAGTCATCGAGCGACACGCCGACGCCCAGGCTGTTGCAGGCTCGAATCACCGCAGTGGCGCGGCTGAGGTCGTCGATCACGCTGCCCTCGACGACTTCGAGGGTCAGTCGCGGTGGCAGCCCATGGGCGGGTGTCGCGCAGTGCTGGCGCAGTCGCGGGATGAAGTCCGGCTGCAGGAGATGCTGGCCCGCGATGTTGACCCGGACGCCCAGATCGAGGCCCTGCGCCTGCCAGTCCTGCTGATCA
>Ga0209812_10000421_pt1 | contig 39394 bp, 31 predicted proteins | sample JI71714BDNA_FD_187502 | JGI IMG/M metagenome (GOLD analysis project Ga0209812, IMG submission 187502) | Wastewater effluent complex algal communities from Wisconsin, to seasonally profile nutrient transformation and Carbon sequestration -... | ecosystem: Engineered > WWTP > Effluent > Algae...
TATTACCTAATTACAAAGGGGATTAGAAACTATACACTTTTTAATGTTTTTACCACTTTAGAGTTTATTTTCTATTCTTTTTTGTTTTCGAAACATTTAAAAACCACTCTATTTAAGAAATTAACCATTGGCTTTATTCCATTTTATGCCTTTATGGTTTTTTTAAACTTACAATTTGTTCAGGGGTATAATAATTTTCATACCTATACATTCTTATTAGGCTCCTTTTTTGTGGTATTATTCTGTTGCCTATTTTTTTATGAATCAGTTTTACCCGAACATTTAGACCATCCCCTAGCAAAACAGCCCTTCTTTTGGGTATGCACAGGCTTATTGCTATTTTACATGGGGTCTGTTATTATTAATGCCTTATTTGAGTATTTAAGAAGTTATGACCTTCAACAAGAGGGCAAGAAAATTTATGGTATTATTAACCAGAGCTTAAACGTGGTATTATATTCAGCATTTATTTACGCATTCATATTATGCCGGAAAAACAGGAAGACATACTCGTCACAATAATTATCTCCTCTGTATTCTTTGTATTACTAGCGGTGTTTTTATTGGTCATGCTCTATCTTTTTTTGCGCAAACAACGGCAAAATCAAAAAGAAAAAGAAGAGATGAAAAGTAGGTTTGAACAAACCATTATCAAATCTCAATTAGAAATTCAAAATCAAACATTAAATTATATAGGATCAGAAATACATGATGATACTGCTCAAGTAGTGTATTTATCAATGCTGAGGATTGCCCATTTAAAAGAGAAAATAGAAGAAAAAGAGAAAGAAGAAATTTACAATTTCTTAAAGAAAGTTTGGAACGATTTAAGAAATATTAGTCATAGCTTGATTAATAATAGCTTTCACCAGATTGGATTTGTGGAGTCTTTAGAACAACTTTTACATAATATCAATAAGACAGGCAAGTACCAAAGCCATTTATTAATTGATGAAGACGTAGACTTAGATATTTTAGATAAAAGTGTAGACGTCATTTTATATAGAATGATTCAAGAAGTAATCAATAATATATTGAAACATGCAGCTTGTGATAAAATTAATGTTCATATAACCAAACTAGGCCAACAACTGAAAGTGGAAATTAAAGACAACGGAATTGGATTTAATACAGCAGTTATTAAACAGGAAAACACAGGTGTTGGATTAAACAATATTTTCTCAAGAGCAAAGCTCATTAATGCTACTGTACATATTGACAGTATCATAAATCAAGGAACTACCATTACCATATTATTAAAATCAAAATAACAATGAAGACAACCGTAGCTTTAGTTGATGACCATGAATTACTTAGATCTGGATTAGCTGCGATAATCAATTCTTTCGGGGAATTTGAAGTAGTGTTAGAAGCAGGAAATGGTCTAGAATTCATCAAAAAAGTAAAAGCAATTACACCGCCAGATATTGTTTTATTAGACATTACAATGCCAGAAATGGATGGCTATGAAACAGCGGCATGGATTAGAAAACATTTACCCACAGTAAAAGTATTGGTCTTAAGCATGCTTTCTAACGATTTAGCTATTATTAGAATGCTGAGAAATGGAGTAAAGGGGTATATTATTAAAGACAGCAAGCCACATGTTTTTAAAGAAGCTATGGAATCAATTCAAAAAAACGAGTTTTTTGTAAATGAACTGGTAAGAGACAAGTTAATTAACTATGTATCAAATGAAGAGGATGATGGCAAACAAACTGCTTTATTATTAAGCATATCAGAACAGGAAGCACATTTTCTTCAATTAGTTTGTGCAGATAAATCCTATAAGGAAATTGCCGACGAAATGTTTGTTAGCGTTAGGACAATTGATAATTACAGAGATAACTTATTTAAAAAATTAGAAACAAAATCAAGAGTTGGTCTTGTACTCTTTGCAATAAGACAGGGAATTGCTAATATTTATGAATAAATACTTGGTTATATTTATGAATGAATTGGCTGTATTATTTTCTTATCCTATTGTTTAATTTGCTAGCAAATGGTAAGCTGTTTGCGCAAAAACAACCCGTTCCAATTGGACAATGGAGAGAACACCTCAATTATCAAAAAGCCATTCAAGTAATAAAGGGTGACTTAATTTATGCAGCTACCAATGATGCAGTCTTTTCAATTGATGCGAATCAAGAAATAAACAGATACCATAAAGTAAATGGCCTGAGTGATGTTGGCATTCAACAAATAGGTTGGGATGCACAAAACAGTCAGTTAATAATTGCATACAAAAACAGCAATATTGATTTGCTAAAAGGAAGCATCACCAAAAACATAAGTGATATACAAAGAAGCACCATTAGTGGAAATAAAACCATTAATGGTATTTATGCTTCAAATGGAACCGCTTACTTATCTACCGGTCTAGGCCTTGTACTAGTAAACTTAAATAAAAATGAAATAAGAGATACTTGGATTATTGGTAATGCAGGACGACAGATTGGCATCAATGCATTTACCGAAAACAACCAATATTACTTTGCAGCTTCTGATGAAGGAATTAAAAGAATTGCAAAATCTGGCTTAGATCCTGCTAATTACCAAAACTGGGAAAATATTACTGGTCCAACCAACGGTGCTGTATCATTTATTGACTTCATCAATAACCAGTTACTGATAACCAAAAACGATAGTATTTATATACAAGAAAACAACCAATGGAAATTACTTTTTCAAGAACCTGGCTGGAAAATCATTCATACTGGAATTAGCGAAAGCAGAATAACTATTTGCCTGAGAGCAGCAACAGGTAATTCTAAAGTTATAGTGCTCAATCCCAATGGGAACATAGAAAAAAGTATTTCAGCCCCTGGTATTATTTCTTTCCCTTCATCCGCGTTGATCAATAACTCCTTACTTTGGGTTGCAGATCAGTTTGGTGGGTTATCTTCTTTTGGCAACACTACAGAAAGGTATATACCGAATGGCCCAATGGGCGTTACAAATGGAGAATTTGCTTTTTACAATCAAAGCTTAATGCAGGCGGTAGGCTCTGTAAATACTGCTTGGAATTACCAATTTAATAGAGAAGGTATTGTTCAATTTAAAGACGGAATTTGGAGCAATATAGGAGCATTGAACACTCCCCTGCTAGATACCGTACTAGATATAATTGCACTAACTGTTGACCCTTTAAATGGGACCCAATGGGCTGGTAGTTATGGTGGAGGATTATTAAAACAAAGCAATAACCAGTTTCAAATTTTTAAACAACAAAATAGCTTACTGCAAGCTGCAATAGGAGATTCAGGCAGTTACAGAGTTAGCGGATTAGCTTTAGACAGTAAAAGGAATTTATGGATCAGTAATTATGGAGCCCCGCAAGCACTCAAGCTAAAAACAGTTGATGACAAATGGTTCGGCTTTACTATTCCATTTAGTTTAACGGAAAATGCCGTTGCACAAATTATAACAGACGATTTTAATCAACTCTGGATTCAAAGTCCGAAAGGGAATGGATTAATCTATTACAAGTATGGAAATAATATTGAAACTACGGGTGATGATCAATGGAAAATTTTTAAACAAGGGGTTGGGAATGGCAACCTACCATCAAATAATGTATTAAGTATTTTAAGAGACAAAGACAATAGCATTTGGGTAGGTACCGATGATGGAATTGGTATCATTTATTGTTCAGACAATGTGTTGGGTAATTGTGAAGCCACCCTTCCAATCATTCAGCAGGATCAATTTGCCGGATTTTTATTTAAAGGCGAGCAGGTTCAATCTATGGCAATTGATGGTGCCAATCAAAAATGGATTGGCACCCAAAATGGCGTTTGGTTAATAAGTGCTGATGCAAAACAAATCATTCATCATTTTACAGTTAACAATAGTCCTTTATTGAGTAATGATATTAAAAAAATTGCGGTAGATCCAACAACGGGTGAAGTGTATTTTGCAACTTTCAATGGACTCTGCAGTTATAGAAGCACTGCAACAGAAGCAAGCGAAGATAAAAGCAACATACTGGTTTTTCCTAATCCAGTTCCCCCTCAATATAATGGTCAAATAGCAATAAGAGGGTTAGCAGAAAACACCCTAATAAAAATTACTGAACTAAATGGCAGATTGGTTTATCAAACCAGAAGTTTAGGTGGTCAGGCTGTTTGGAATGGAAGAGACTATGTAGGAAATAAAATTGCATCTGGAGTATATTTGGTACTAGCCAGAGATGGAAAAGGAATGGAAAATATTATTACTAAAATTGTAATAACCAGCGGTAGATAATGCAACTACATATAGAAACTGATAGACTTAGAATTAGGGCATTAACCATTATAGATGCAGGGTTTATGATGCAATTAATGAATACACCCACTTGGATAAAAAATATTGGAAACAGAAATGTAAATGACTCAACTACTGCAAGTAATTATATAGCCAACAACATCATCAACAGTTACCATATAAACGGATTTGGACTATTCTTGGTAGCAGTAAAAAAAGACAATCAATCAGCTGGAATATGTGGTATTGTAAAAAGAGAAGGATTAGTTATTCCAGATTTAGGATTTGCTATGCTTCCAAAGTATGAAGGTAAAGGTATTGCTACTGAAGCCAGTAAAGCGGTGGTGCAGTATGCAAAAGAAACATTACAACTATCTCAATTAGCTGGTATTACTAAAGCAGACAATATTGCTTCTATTCGTGTATTAGAAAAAGTTGGAATGGAATTTAAAGAAAAGATTCAGTTGCCTCAAGATGCAAATATGTTTTCTTTATATACTATGGCTTTGCATAAGGAAGCCTAGTAATCATTTCTGCTTTAGCATATCCATCAAGACCAATTGAAACAATTGAGCCCGCTTCAGACAGGTCTAAAAACCCATCAGCACCAACAATTGCTTCATCCAAAAAAACAGATTTTAATTGCCCAATTACAAAGAAAGTATTGTTGTATTGAATAGGGGCAATTTCAACTAATTCCATTTCATAACGAACCGCTGCTTCTTTTACAAAGGGTGCAACAATGCCCTCCTCATACCATTCTGTTAAGCTAGTTGCTTCAAATTCATTTACATCAGGTAAATATTTGGCACTGCACTGATGTGCTTGATGCAAAAAGGACTCTTGAATATGATTAATGGTATAACTTTTTGTCTGCTGAATATTGGTAATGGTATCTGGAGCTGCTGCCACAGGTCTATTAATATATCCAATTAATGCAGGGTCTGCACCTAAATGCACAATACTACTTACCACAGACAAATTAGGCACCCCTGAACCACTGATAGATCCAATTAAACTAACTGGTTTAAATCCTGTTAGGCAATTAATAAAATTGGCTCTGTAAAATCTCTCCCAGGATTTTATTTCTTCAATCAAAAACTGACGCATAAATATATAAGGACTCAACCTTTAAATTGTTGACTAATCTTTATCTGCTTTTTCAATTGGCTTATAAAAAGCAGCTCGTCTAGGCCCAGGAAAAGGAATATCATTGCCCTTTAAACCATGCCATAAAACTTTATTGAACTCCAAGTCTGGCACAGCATCTTCTTTAGCCAAATTAAATAATTCAGACCTACGCTGCCATTCGTTCATGGCAGTATTTTTGTCTTTTAAGTTAATATTGGGCATCAATGCGGTAAATGACCCCATATTAGGTGTTGAAGTAAAACAACGCCACATGGGTGTAGCAGCAGCATCGTATTGGCTCATTGGAGGAATCCCTAAAATTAATTCCATGGTTCTAAGTGCAGATGAGGTGGAGTACATGGTATGATCTACATACCCTCTTTTCACAAAACCTCCAGCAACAAATGCTATGCTTCTATGTGCATCAACATGGTCTGCCCCATTTTGCGCGTCGTCTTCAACAATAAATATAGCCGTCTCTTTCCAGATAGGGCTTTTGCTTAAGTACTCAACAAACATACCTACTGCATAATCATTATCGGCCACATGCGCATATGGTGTGGGTCTACCTAATCTCAACCCTTCTGTATGATCGTTCGAAAAGCGAACAGAATTAAACTGAGGCACTTTATTAATTGCAAGCAAAGAATCAAAATCTTTTTTCCACTGATAAAACCGGGTAGTATCCATTACACTATTATTGTACCCTGTAAAATATTTGCAGAAATTCCCTTCTAAGCAAAGAATCAAAATCTTTTTTCCACTGATAAAACCGGGTTGTATCCATTACACTATTATTGTACCCTGTAAAATATTTGCAGAAATTCCCTTCTAATACAGGAATATTGGCTTTGTAATTGTCTACAAATTCACCATAACTTCTAAAACTCACGCCTGCTTTTTTTGCATGGTCCCAAAAAAAGCCTCCTTTATTATTGGCTACTTTTCGATTGCCTTCCCCGTCGTAACTACCACCTTTACCTCCATAACTGCTTACCCAACTCTTTTCTAAAAAATCCGTTGCATAAGCGCCCATGGTCCAGTTATGTCCATCCATACTCACTTCTCCGTCTACATAAAAATTATCCAACAACACAAAGTTTTTAGCTAACGCATGCTGATTGGGAGTGATGTTTTCACCAAATAAGGTAAGGCGGGGATCACCATTCCCCTCTTTCATATCACCCAACACTTGATCATAGGTTCTATTTTCTTTAATCACATAGAACACATATTTAATAGGGCTCTTATCGCCAACTCTTCTAGGTATTGGATTGCCCAGTTCCCCTTGAACCACTTTTTCTTTTACTTTATTATACGGGGTATTTTGATATACTACTTGAGAATACACCCCCAGTTGTTTGGGGCTAGGCATATTGATTATGCTCATTGTTCCCATAAATAATCCACCAATATATTCAACCCCAGTAGGCTTATTAGGATCACCTTCATGGTGTAAAACAATTTGCTTATTTGCAAAAGGATTAGGACCATACACGTTGGCCTTAGAAGAAAATCCCTTCCCATTCGTAACAAATATTTTATTGCCAACCACTTTCACATTGGTAGGATACCATCCAACTGGAATAAATCCTTTGCTTTTACTTTGAATAGGTTTACTCACATCATACACTGCCAAGCAGTTATTATCTGCATTAGCAACGAACAGCATTTTTTCATCAGCAGATAAAGCCAACCCATTGGTAGTTGAACCATTAGGCGCATCAGGATACAATGCTACATTTAATATTTCAACTACTTTTTCTTCTTTGGTGTTAATTACTGAAACTGAATTGTCATTGGCATTAGCTACATATAAAACCGTTCCTTTATTATTTAATAACAACTCGTTCGGATTATCACCCACTGGTATTTCAGCAGTTATTTTCCTTTCAACTGTATTAAATAAATAAACTTTATCGCAACCCCAACAACTGATATACAACTGTTTTTTATTTGGTGATAATACACAAGTGTAAGCCTCTCCACCTAATGCCTGTTTAAAAACTGTTTTCTTTGTTTTGATATCAATAATATACAACTGATTGTCTTCCCTAGTAACCACATATAGCAACTGCAACTCGTCATCAATAGCAATTCCGGCAGGGCTTATTTTATTTGGCCACTTTTTTCCTAAAACAATAGAATCAGTTAGTTCAAGTTTATTGTTGTTGATGGTGAATATTTCTATTCGATTATTATGGCCACCAGATGCATACAATTTTTTTTCGTCGGCACTAAATACAAGTCCATACCAACTTCTTTCAACAACTTTAGTGTCCAGAATTTTTTCAGTAATAGGATTAATTAATTGAATGCTTTGCGTTCCTTGGCCATTATTGGTAACAGCCATTAAATTTTTAGACTTGCTTAATACCATATTAAGAGGTAAATCTCCTAAAGGAAAACTTTTTCCAACTGGCGTTAAAGCCCATCCATTGGGTAAGCTTACTTTTTTAGCAAGTAATTGTTGAACGGTTTGTGCATTAGCAATTGCTGAAACAAATAATAATGCAGCAACAAGTAATTTCCTATACATAAAATACAATTAAGGAAACTAAAGGTAGCATTCTGTTAAACAGCAAATAGCAGTTTACGTTAAATTAATCTAACAAACTGAATTATTGCTTGGCAAACTCATAACTCCTAATGGGCTTAAAAGTCAACATGCCCCTATCGCCTAGGGCAACTTTATATTGAATCTGCCGATACATGCCTGTTCTTTGTGCACCAATAGAGTCGGCCGTATACACAGGAAATCTTCTCATTAATGTACCTTCCATTAACATAAATGTATCAAACCCTTTATATCCTGTTCTTAATTTGGGGTCATCCACTATGTCTGGAAAACCAATACCAGCAAGTGTTTCATTTTTGATAGAGGAAATTCCAACCACCGTTCCTTTGTCGTTCGGGTCATTTGTATAAACATACATAACCATATCAGGATAAAAGTCATTATTCAAGTCGTCTACCTCAGCCTTTCTAATTCTACCCTTTACCTCAAAGCTTACATCTCTTGCCCCACTACCAAATCCGATAGGACTTACTGTAACAAAATTCTTGTCTTCATTTTTATTGCTGCATACCAACTTGAAACCAATATTGCCCAATTTCATGGTAGTATCTATTTTTTTTACTTGGCCATATATACTGGTGCCGAAAGCCATCCACAAGCAAATAAAAAGCAAAAAAGATTTTTTCATAATTCAATTTACATATTTCTTCTATATTGACCACCCACTGCATAAAGTGCGTTGGTAATTTGTCCTAAAGAACAATATTTTACCGTTTCCATTAATTCTGCGAATAAATTTTCATTGTTTATTGCAGCTTTTTGTAATTGTTGTAAAGCCTGCGTACTCTTAGCTTGATTTCTCAATTTAAAAGCCTGTAGATTTTGAATCTGTTGCTCTTTTTCTTCTGTAGTACTTCTAATTACTTCACCAGGTAAAATAGTAGGACTACCTTTCTTATTCAAGAAAGTATTCACCCCCATTAAAGGCAATTCGCCGGTATGCTTTTTTGTTTCGTAATACAGGCTCTCTTCTTGAATTTTATTACGCTGGTACATTCTTTCCATTGCCCCTAAAACTCCACCGCGTTCAGAAATACGTTCAAACTCTGTTAACACTGCTTCTTCTACTAAATCAGTTAGCTCTTCAATTGCAAAACTTCCTTGAATAAAGTTTTCTGTATTAGCGGTACCCAATTCTCTATTGATGATCAATTGAATAGCCATTGCCCTTCTAACACTTTCTTCCGTTGGAGTTGTAATGGCTTCGTCATATGCATTGGTATGAAGGCTATTACAATTATCATAAATCGCATAGAGCGCTTGCAATGTGGTTCTAATATCATTGAAGTCAATTTCTTGGGCATGTAAGCTTCTTCCACTGGTTTGTATATGGTACTTCAATTTTTGAGAGCGATCATTTCCTTTGTATTTTTGCTTCATTGCTTTGGCCCAGATTTTTCTAGCCACTCTTCCAATCACACTGTATTCTGGATCCATCCCATTGCTAAAGAAGAAAGATAAGTTTGGTGCAAAATCATCAATATGCATTCCTCTACTCAAATAATATTCAACAAAAGTGAATCCGTTTGCTAACGTAAATGCTAACTGTGTAATAGGGTTTGCTCCTGCTTCTGCAATATGGTATCCACTGATACTAACGCTATAAAAATTGCGCACTTTTTGATCAATAAAGTATGACTGTACATCACCCATCAATTTAAGTGCAAATTCTGTAGAGAATATACAAGTATTTTGAGCCTGGTCTTCTTTTAAAATATCTGCTTGAACAGTTCCTCTCACTTGAGAAAGCGCTTCGGCTTTTAATTGAGCATATATATCTGCAGGTAATACTTCATCGCCACTTACTCCCAACAAACCAATTCCCAATCCATTGTTTCCTTCAGGTAATCTTTCAGGTGAAGATGGATTATAATAAACTGGCCTAGGTGTTTTACTAAACTTTTTCTCTATGATGGCATTTACTTCTTCCCATTTATCATTGGCAGTAATCCATTTCTCACATAATTGATCTATGGCAGCATTCATAAAGAATGCAAGTATCATAGGTGCTGGACCATTAATGGTCATACTCACCGATGTTTTAGGATCACATAAATCGAATCCACTGTACAATTTCTTGGCGTCATCAACAGTAGCAATACTTACCCCGCTATTACCCACTTTCCCATAAATATCAGGACGTGGATCGGGGTCTTCGCCATATAGTGTTACGCTATCAAATGCAGTAGATAATCGGATGGCTGGTTGACCCAAAGAAACATAATGGAAACGTTTATTGGTTCTTTCTGGACCACCTTCACCTGCAAACATTCTGGTAGGATCTTCTCCCTGTCTTTTTAATTCAAATACTCCGGCTGTATATGGAAACTCTCCTGGAATATTTTCCTGTAATTGCCATCTGAGAATATCTCCCCAATCTTTATACCGTGGTAAAATGACTTTAGAAATTCTGGTCCCACTCAAAGATTGAGTAGTAAGTGGCTGTCTAATCGTTTTGTTTCTTACTGTGTATTCAAAAAAGTCTGCCTGGTATTTTTTTACTAATTCAGGCCACTGTTGAATCATTTTTTTGCAGTCTTGATGAAGCGAAGACTCCAATGAAGCAGCAATATTTTCTAACTCTTGTTTTGCAACACTATTGGCCGGCAATGTTTGGATGGCTCCATTCAATTGGTACCATTTTGAAGCAAGTATACACTGCTCATTGGTCCATTCATTATAGCTTCTGTTGGCATCGGCAATTTCGGCCAAATAACGAACTCTCTTTGGCGGGATAATTTGAGCTCTGGTTGTTGTTTCAATTAAACCAGCTTGAATAGCATTGACTGATGAAAAATGAATACCCATTTTTTCTTGAATGGTAAACATGATTTTATCAAACAACTGGTTGATTCCAGCATCATTAAACTGCGCAGCTATGGTTCCTACTACTGGAAGATTTTCATCTGCTTCATTCCACAACTCATGGTTTCGTTTGTATTGTTTGCGAACATCATGTAACGCATCAAGCGCTCCAGCTTTATCAAACTTGTTAATACAAATAATATCTGCAAAATCAAGCATATTGATTTTCTCTAACTGAGACGCAGCACCGTATTCGGGTGTCATGATATATAAGCTAACATCACAAAAATCTAAAATGGATGCATCGCTTTGTCCTACTCCTGCAGACTCTAATATGACCATATCAAAGCCAGCCAGTTTACAAATATTAATGGCTTCTTGTACATGCGCACTCAAAGCTGTATTATCATCCCTAGTGGCTAAACTGCGCATATATGCACGATTATGGGAAATCGCATTCATTCTGATTCGATCGCCCAATAAAGCCCCACCTGTTTTTTTCTTAGAAGGATCTACCGAAATAACAGCAATTGTTTTATCGGTGTAGTTGTTCAAATATCTTCTAACGATTTCATCGGTGACTGAACTTTTACCTGCACCACCTGTACCTGTAATTCCTAAAACAGGTATTGAAACTGAATCTAAAACAGCTATTTCCGAAGCTCCATCTGCAATTCCATTCTCCACCAAAGTTATTTTTCTAGCAACCGCTCTAATTTCTTTTACTTCCCCTAAATTCAATGGCTGATCGGTATTTGCGTTCCCGTTCAATTCAAAGTCGCATTGCATTAACACATCTTCAATCATGCCTTCTAATCCCATGGTACGTCCATCATCTGGGCTATATATTCGAGTGATACCATGCTGATGTAATTCCCTAATTTCTTCGGGCAAGATGGTTCCACCTCCTCCTCCAAAAATTTTAATATGTCCACAACCATTTTGATCAAGCAAATCTTTCATGTATTTAAAAAATTCTACATGACCTCCTTGATAACTGGTAATGGCAATACCTTGCACATCTTCTTCAATAGCACATTCCACAATTTCAGCAACACTTCTATTATGTCCTAAGTGAATAATTTCTGCCCCTTTAGACTGTAAGATTCTACGCATAATATTGATTGCAGCATCGTGCCCATCAAACAAACTCGCAGCCGTTACGATTCTAACTTTATTCTTTAATGAAAACGCCATATCTTATTTTTTAAACTCGGGCAAAAATACTGTATAAATGCAAGGGGTGAACAACCGTTAGTTTTTTATTTGGTCAAAAAAAGGGGCTTTTGCATTATCTTGACATTTAAAGGATTTTTATGCGATTTAAAGTAGTGGTAAACCAAGAGCAGGACCATCCAGTTGTTCATTTGACTGATACACAAACAGGTTGTACGGCAGAACTATTTGTTTTTGGAGGATTGTTAAACGCATTCCATATTCCTTTAGATGGTTCTATTTTTAACTGTGTGGATGGGTTTAACTCAGTAAAAGAAGCAAAAGAAAATATTACTACTGCATTTAAAAGTGCCAAAATAAGTCCATTTGTTTGTAGGCTTCAAAATGGTCAATACCATTATGATGGACAATCTTATACCATTCGAAAAAACTATTTAGGCAATCATGCATTGCATGGGTTGATTTACGATGCGGTTTATGAACTTGGTACGATTACTGAAACAGAAGAAGCTGCAGCCATTACAATGACGCACCAATATCAAAGAAATGATCCCGGGTATCCATTTAGCTATACCATTTCTTTGCATTGGGAGCTAAGACCCAATAATCATTTGTCGGTAACTACTTCCATCATGCATTCCAATAGCAATCCAATTCCCTATGCGGATGGATGGCACCCCTATTTTACTTTAGGTGGGCCAGTAGATCAATACCAACTGCAATTTGATGCCGATACCCAACTGGAATTTGATGCGGCTTTAATCCCCACAGGGAAAAAAATAAAAGATGAAAGATTTTTACAAAAACAATCTTTAGAAAACATTTTCTTAGACAATTCTTTTGAGTTGGCCCCAAATGGAAAATGTGTATTGAGTAACCAGCATTTACAACTAGATGTAGTTCCAGATGAGCATTATCCTATTCTACAAGTATATACGCCTGAACACAGAAAAAGTATTGCCATTGAAAACTTATCTGGAGCTCCAGATAATTTTAATAATGGCATCGGATTGCTCATGCTTTTGCCCAATAAACAATACCAATTCAAAACAAGTTACCAATTAACCCAACTATAAATCTACTACAGCTGTCATTGAAATTTCAACATTCACTCCACGCGGTAACCCTTTTACAGCAACTGTTTCTCTTGCTGGATAGTCTCCATTAAAATAAGTTCCGTACACTTCATTTACTTCTGCAAACAAAGCCATATCGCTTAAGAAAATAGTCGTCTTTACAATATGCTCAAAAGACAACTTTGCTTCCTTTAAAACAGCTTCAATATTTTTCATCACTTGGTGTGTTTCTGCTGCAATATTATCTTGCACCAATGCACCAGTTACAGGATCAAATGCAACTTGACCACTTAAAAAAACAAAACCATTTGCTTTAATTGCTTGATTATAGGGACCAATAGGAGCAGGCGCATTCACTGTTTTTACCACTTGTTTAGACATAGATTTTATTTAATGGAAGCAAATTGCTGCATTTTAATCAACCTACCAACCTAAATTTGTAACCCAAGTCCATTTATGCAAATTATTATTCGAGCAACAGACCTACAATTCCAACTATTAGCAGATAAGTTTAATAAGGACAATCATATCATTGTTAGGTATTATGTATCTGATGAAGTAGTTCCTACAGGGGATATTTATATAGATGCTTGCTTTGAAGAAAATGGACCTTGCTTTTTATCTATAAAAGAACAGACTGTTTTAGTAAATGCAGTTTGCACTGCCGCTGATTCACTTCCCAATAACTATGTCCGTTTTAACGGATGGGATGGATTTTTGTCTCAACCCACTTTAGAAATTGCAGGCAATGATGAAGCAGTTTCAAAAGCTGTAGAACTATTAGAATCAGCGGGTTTACCTACAGTTGTTTCTGCCGACGCATTGGGAATGATAGGCCCAAGAGTAGTTTCAATGATTATTAATGAAGCCTATTTTGCATTAGCAGAAAATATAAGTACACAAGAAGAAATTAATACTGCCATGAAATTGGGAACCAATTATCCTTATGGTCCTTTTGAATGGTGCGAATTAATTGGCTTTCATAAAGTATCAACACTTCTACAACACTTAGCAAAAACAAATGAACGCTACAGTTTGGCGCCTGCGTTTTTAAACCACTAAAACATGGCTTTACTTTTAAATATTGATACGGCAACAGGTTATGCGGGCGTTTGTTTGAGCAAGGATAGTAAAGTATTGGCAAGTCAATCTCATCAACACCAAAAAGACCATGCTGCTTTTTTACAGCCTGCAATTGAAGCCATCTTAAAAGAAGCTGGCTGCAAATTAAATGATATTGATGCAGTGGCGGTTACAGCTGGACCAGGAAGCTACACAGGCATTAGAGTAGGATTGGCTTCAGCAAAAGGAATTTGTTATGCATTAAATAAACCATTAATAATGGTCAATACACTTGCTGTTATTGCGAATGCTGCCATTCAAAATACACCCCAAACCGAAATAGAAAAAGACACTGTTTTCTATGCAATGATAGATGCAAGAAGAATGGAAGTTTTTGCTGGAATGTACAACCAACAGCTATTAGAGTTAGCAAATGCAGGTGCATTGGTGCTTGATAGTGTCTTTTTTGAGGGGCTAAATTGTCATTCTAAAGTAATTTTTTGCGGGGACGGTGCCAAGAAGGTTGAACAATTTACCCTACCAGACAACTATAGTATAGATAATGCTCAACACACTGTAAATCATATGGTTACGATTTCAGAATCGTTTTTTAATGCAAAAAATTTTTCCAATTTGGCCTATTCTGAACCGCTTTATATAAAAGATTTTTACCAACCAATAAAGCCACAATAAGCCTTGCGGAAAAACTAATGCGAATAACCACTCTGTATGCATTACAAAAAAGCTAACTTTGCATAAGTCTTAATACCCCCAATATTACTTGACATGAACGCAACCATTCAATCAATCCTATTAACCAATGGCGCAGAGCCTGTGAAGGTAGATTTCCTTCAGGCAAAGAAGGCATCTTTGATCCTTCGCTCCATTAACCACAAGCTTCGACAGCAAATCATCAAACTATTAGATGAGCATCAAAAGATGACTGTTACAGAGCTTTATGTAAAACTTCGTTTAGAACAATCCGTAGCTTCCCAGCACCTGGCCATTTTACGACGAGCCGGTATTGTGAGTACCACCCGAGAAGGGAAATTCATTTATTACTCCGTTAATTACACTCGCTTAAACGATGTGGTTGGTTTTGTGAAAGCATTGGTAGATTAATTACCTTTGCCGCAAAATCATTGCATGTTTATAAAACAATTATACACTGGATGTATCAGCGAAGCTGCGTACTATATTGAAAGTAATGGAGTCGCAGCTATCATAGATCCTATCAGGGATATTGATGCGTATTTAGATTTAGCTAAAGAACGCAATGCCCAGATTCAGTATATATTTGAAACGCATTTTCATGCAGACTTTGTTAGCGGACATCTAGATTTAGCAGCTGCAACAGGTGCTACCATTGTTTATGGACCAAGTACCATTACAAAATATCCAGTTCATGTTGCAAAAGATTTAGAAATTTTCACGCTCGGTAATATTTCTATACAGGTGCTTCATACACCAGGTCATACCTTGGAAAGTAGTTGCTATTTATTGAAAGATGAAGAAGGAAACAATAAAGCCATTTTCACAGGAGATACTTTATTTGTAGGTGATGTAGGTAGACCCGACCTTGCTCAAAAAGGCAATGATATTACCATGAATGACTTGGCGGGAATGTTATATGATAGTTTGCAAGAGAAAATTATTCCGCTTGCGGATGATGTAGTGGTATACCCCGCACATGGAGCAGGAAGTAGTTGCGGTAAAAATTTAGGTGCTGATTCTTTTAGTACTATTGGTGTTCAAAAAGCAAGCAATTATGCATTACAAGCGGAATCTAGAGAAGCATTTATTAAAGCTGTTACGGAGGGATTAAACGCTCCTCCTGCTTACTTCCCTATTAATGCGAGCATCAATAAAGAAGGGTACACTAGTTTAGACAGCATATTAGCCAACAGCATGCAGCCTTTATTGATCAAGGATTTCAAAGAAAAAACAGCCAATAACGCCCTCATCTTAGATACGAGACATCCCGATCAATTTATGCAAGGGTTTGTTCCAGGTTCAATCAATATTGGATTAAACGGACGATTTGCAGAATGGGCCGGCACTTTATTACCTTTTACACAACCCATTGTTTTAGTTACTGAAGTTGGTGCTGAAAAAGAATCAATCATTAGATTAACTAGGGTAGGAATAGAAAAAATTGAAGGCTATTTATCCGGAGGATTTGAAGCTTGGCAAACTGCAGGTGAACAAATTGATATGATCATTGATGTTGAGGCTGATGAACTGGCCATGGATCTCCCCTTCGATGAAAACTTGGTCATCGTTGATGTTAGAAGAGAAACTGAATATGCCAACGAGCATGTAAAAGAAGCAATTAATATTCCATTAGACCAATTGACCGACCCAGGCAGCATGGCCAATTTAGATGACCACCACAATATTTATATTCATTGCGCAAGTGGCTACAGAAGTGTAATTGCCGCGTCTATGATTAAAAGACAAGGCATTCACAATATTAGAAATGTGGTGGGCGGAATTGAAGCTATAAAAGGTTTACCCGAGAAATTTGAATTTGAAAAAGAAACAGCAGCTTTAAACTAAGATTATTTTATTTCAAGAGCAGCGTGTTTTGCCCGATCAAAGCTCCATTTCCATCTGCGATGGCTCCAGAGATAATTGGCTGGCTTTAATTTTACTGCTTGTTCTACTTTAACTGCGAACAACTTGGTTAGTTCGCCGTCTTTAAAAGAAAGTGGATCAGAAGTAATTAATTCAAACTTGATTTCATAATAGCCTCTTCGAACTTTATAAAAGTGACAGAATACCACATGTGTATCATTTAATTTTGCTCCTTTTTCTGGCCCTAAAATAAAAGGCGTCAATCGGTTGAAAAATGGAACCCAATGCGCTTTCAGGTCGCTTGGTGGATTCTGGTCGGCTGCAAGTCCTAAAGCATACCGATCTTTTACATAACTCCTAAATTGATTTTTGAAATGCTTAGTTGGAATTAGGATGGTGCCATTTTTAGCACGCATATCATAAATTATTTTATCCATTACTGTATTAGACAAAGGTTGATACACCCCAACAAAAGGATACAAACTATGTCTTGGAATCCAATGATTTAAAAATTCCCAATTAAAAAAATGGCCTGCTAATAATTGAACATTTTTCCCTGAGTTGTATAAATCATTTAACACTTCAATATTTCCAACTAAGCGCTTATCTGCTTCTTTGGTACTAATCGAAATCATTTTAATGGTCTCAACAATGGTATCAATGAAATTGTGATAAAAGTCTTTGGCAATTCTAGTACGTTCTTTTTCAGATTTATCAGGGAAAGCAATCACTAAATTATTCAACACTACTTTCTTTCTGTATCCAAATAAATAAAACACTAGAACATATAATCCATCTGCAATAAAATACATGACCCGCCAAGGCAAGAGAGATAACAAATAAAATAAAGGGTAGATTATATAATACATAGCCTGGGAGCTTTAAAGAATAATATTCTGTAAAATAGTACTCTTTTCTTGGTGATCTGTATTATAGTGCAATCCCCTGCTTTCTTTTCTAAATTGTGCCCCTTTTACAATTAAATACCCAACGGAAATTAAATTACGCAATTCGCACAGCTGAGGAGACACTTTAGTTGAACGATACAATTGCTCTGTTTCTTCAAACAATAAATCCAATCTTTTCATTGCCCTACTCAATCGAATATCTGTTCTTACAATACCTACATAATCACTCATGATTTGCTGTAATTCTTTGAGGCTTTGTGTAATCAAGATCATTTCCCTCGGTTCTGCAGTTCCCAATGCATTCCAATCTGGCAAATGCTCAATCAAACTCAATTGATCAATTTGTTTGCAGGTGTCAATAAAACATCTGTGAGCAAATACCATTGCTTCTAACAAACTATTACTGGCTAATCGGTTTGCACCATGTAATCCAGTACTAGCACATTCTCCACAAGCATATAAATTTCGAATAGAAGTTCTACCCCATTCATCTGTTTTAATACCACCACAACTGTAATGAGCAGCAGGAGCAACAGGTATCATATGTTGCATTACATCAATCCCAATTGATAAACATTTTTGGTAAATATTGGGAAAGTGATGAATAAATTGCTCTTTACCCATATGCCTGCAATCCAAATAAACATGTTCAGTACCGGTTCGCTTCATTTCATTATCAATGGCGCGTGCAACAATATCTCTAGGCGCTAAGTCCTTTCGATGATCATAACGTTCCATAAAAGCTTCTCCAGCTTTATTCCTTAATATACCACCATCACCTCTAACCGCTTCTGTAATTAAGAAAGAAGGCGAAACACCGGGTTCAAATAATGCAGTTGGATGAAATTGAATAAACTCCATGTTTTCAATTTTACCCTTTGCCCTATAAACCATTGCAATACCATCTCCAGTAGCAATTTTTGGATTCGTTGTGGTTCTGTATGCTTGACCACAACCACCTGAAGCCAACAAAACTATTTTAGAAACAATTTTTTCAATTTGATTGGTTTGTAAATTCAATACATACACCCCATAGCAAGTAATATCCAAAGTAGATTTAGTAACCAAATAACCCAAATGATGCTGTGTCAATAAATCAACAACAAAACAATGGTTCAATAAATGAATATTCGGAAATGTACTTAGCTGAGAAAGTAATGCTCTTTCCATTTCCATTCCAGTTACATCTTTATGATGTAAAATTCTGTTTTCGCTATGCCCACCTTCTTTTCCTAAACTGTAAATTCCAGATTCATCCTTGTCAAAAGCGGCTCCATAATCAATGATCTCTTTTATTCTTTCTGGCCCTTCTTTAACCACTATCTCTACAATTGCTTCGTTACAAAGCCCATCACCAGCAACCAACGTATCTTCAATATGCTTGCTAAAACTATCCCTGCTTTCATCCCATACCCCTGCAATACCACCTTGTGCATACTTGGTATTGGTTTCATCCGCCTGCGTTTTAGTAATGAGGATGATTTTTTTATTAGGAAATTGCTTAGCCACTTTTAGTGCGTAGGTTAATCCTGCAATACCAGAACCAATTACTAAAAAGTCAGTTTGATGCATACAAAAATTTAGATTGAACTAAGCCGGCTCTATCCAAGCACCATGCTCTTTCAACAGATTAATTAATTCGGAAACAGCAATCTCACTATCAATATTTCTCTTCATGATATCCTTACCCTTATACAAAGTAATTTTACCTACCCCACTACCTACATAACCAAAATCTGCATCTGCCATTTCACCAGGACCATTTACAATGCATCCCATAATGGCAATTTTAACTCCTTTCAAATGATTGGTTACATTTCTAATTTTTGCAGTGGTTTCTTGCAAATCAAATAAGGTTCGTCCGCAACTTGGGCAACTGATGTATTCGGTCTTAGAAATTCTGGTTCTGGTTGCTTGTAATATGCTAAAAGCGGAAGAATTAATGAACTGTTCTACTGAAGTATTACTCAAATAATTTCTTCCACTGGTATCAACCACTCCCGTATTCATTTTTTGATAGCTTTTGTTATTCATTCCTAAACAAATACCATCACCCATCCCATCTAATAATAGAGAGCCACATTCGGTAGCATAATGAATTAAATGTTCATCAGCTGTTTGCCAATTGCTATCAGTAATAATTACAACAGGATTATGCACTTGTAGATTCATTAACTCCATCATCATTCTTCTGATAGACTGCATTGCATTTGCATTGGTACTACTTAAACAAAGCACCACTGTGTTATCATTGGCAAATTCGGCTAAAAAAGTATAGTCATTAACAGCAGTAGCATCGTTATAACAATCAACCATTACAAAGTTGATGGCATCACTTTTACTATTTGCTTGAGCATACCCAGACCTATCGAAGATGGGGAAATAACTGTATTGATCTTCGCAAGCTTCAAATGTTGCAGGATAAACAATCACTTTTAAAGTGCCAGGCAACGCAAAATCAAGTAATTGATTTCCGGTGAAAATATAATCTGCAGCAGCATCACCAATTGCCCATTTATCTGTTGCTTCATCGTATTTGTACCCAATCGCTTCCAAATGTTTGGGAGTAATATTGGGGATTTTACTAAAGTCTGCAATAACCACTGGAACTTGGGTTCCACCAATATTGCTTACAGGGAACGTTTTTCTTCTGCTGTAATGAAAAGGATCATAAGGCACTTTGGAAATGCCAGGAACAAGCCCATGAGTAACACCTTCACGATTTTCAATACTGTATCTTTTAATCAAATCTTTACAAACTGGAATTTCTAACTCTGGGTCTTCGGTTAAACTAACCCTAACGGTATCACCAATTCCATCTTCTAATAAAGTACCAATACCAGCAGCACTTTTAACCCTTCCATCTTCTCCATCACCTGCTTCTGTAACCCCTAAATGCAATGGGTAGCATTCTCCAAACTCTGCCTCCATTTGCTGAATCAATAAGCGATAAGCCTGCACCATCACTTGAGGATTACTGGCTTTCATACTTAAAATAATATTATGGTAGTCTTCTGAACGTGCAATTCGCAAAAACTCCATGGCACTTTCTACCATACCAATGGGCGTATCACCATATCTACTCATGATTCGATCACTCAACGACCCATGATTCGTACCAATACGCATAGCTGTACCATGCTCTTTACAAATCAAGACCAAGGGAGTAAAGCGTTCCCGAATACGTTCAATTTCTTCTAAGTATTCTGCGTCTGTATAATCAATTTGTTCAAACTTTTTTTTGTCAACGTAGTTGCCTGGATTCACCCTTACTTTTTCTACTATTCTTGCAGCAATTTCAGCAGCATTTGGGGTAAAATGAATATCCGCTACCAAGGGAGTAGTGTAGCCGCGTTTACGCAACTCGTCTTTTATATTTTGGAGGTTTTCTGCCTCTTTTTTGGATGGAGCTGTAATCCTTACCAATTCAGCACCCGCTTCAATACAAAGAATGGTTTGTTCCACTGTAGCCATGGTATCCATGGTATCAGTAGTGGTCATGGTTTGCACCCTTATTGGATGACCATTGCCCAACAGCAAATCACCAATTTTTACTTCACGCGTTTTTAGTCTACTAAGTTGTGTTAATGAATTACAGTATAGTTGCATAAAGTACTTTATGGGGATTATCTTTTTCCTTCAAAAAATCCTTGGTTGCTTAATATTTTTTTGAGTATAGATATTCTTGTATCAACCAGTGGAATATTAGCAGGAGCTTCCATATTTAATACAAAGAAATAGGGATGTTTGTTCTCCTCAATCCAACCTACCACCCATCCCAGTTGATCTCCTTTTTCATTATAGGTTAAGCCTGTTTTATAGCTCAATTGATAATTGGCATTCGACTCTCTCAACATCATGCGTTTCACAATTTCATGAGACCTCTTTTGAAAGGGCAATTGATTAAAAAATAAACGCTTCATAATCCCTAACTGCTCATCAGGGGTTAGTTTAATGGTATTATTTAACCAAAAACTGTCGATTGACTTTCCTATGGTATGATTACCATATTTCAAACTGTCTAACCAAAATTGCATGGTATCTTTCCCAACTCTTCTTGCTACTTCTTGATAATAAGGAACTATGGAATTCTTAAATGCTGTTTCCATGGTTATCGCAGAGTCCAACTGTATGGCCATTTTTTCATCAGAAACCACACCGGTTTCTAATGCAATTAATGAGTGTACTACTTTAAAAGTAGAAGCAGGAGAATAGGCTGAGTCTTTGTACCTATTTAAATTATAAATAGTAAAATCGCCAGTGCCATTATCAAATAAAGCAAAAGTTCCTTTTACACCTGCAGAATCAAAGTATTTGCCTATTTCTTCATTCACCTGCACATTGTTGGGAGAGCAAGCCGCAAAAAATAATCCAATACTAAATGCCAATAATAATTTTCTCATATTTTTCTTATTTAATCACCCCCAATTCTTTACCCACTTTAGTAAAAGCAGCAATGGCTTTGTCTAAATGCTCCTGTTCATGAGCAGCGCTTAATTGCACTCTAATTCTAGCCAACCCTTTTGCAACCACAGGATAAAAGAATCCAATTACATAAACACCTTCATCCAATAATTTAGCTGCAAAATTTTGTGCAATCACCGCATCGTATAACATAATGGGAACAATGGGATGATCACCTGGTTTGATATCAAAACCCGCTTCGGTCATTTTTGTTCTAAAATAATTGGTATTATATTCTAGTTGATCTCTTAAAGTAGTAGCAGAAGTAAGCATATCTAATACTGCTATAGATGCCCCTACAATACTTGGTGCAACTGTATTGGAAAAAAGATAAGGACGGCTTCTCTGACGCAACATTTCAATAATCTCTTTTCGGCCAGAAGTAAATCCACCACTTGCGCCACCCAGTGCTTTACCTAAAGTGCCGGTGATGATATCAATCCTTCCCATTACTCCACGGTATTCATGGGTGCCTCTTCCCGTTTTTCCTAAAAAGCCAGAAGAATGACATTCGTCTATCATTACAATGGCATCGTATTGATCGGCTAAATCACAAATTTTATCTAATTGAGCAATAGTACCATCCATGCTAAAAGAACCATCTGTTACGATGATTCTGCTTCTGCAATTGGCCGACTCTTTCAATTTGGCTTCCAAGTCTGCCATATTATTGTGTTCATAGCGAAAGCGCTGAGCCTTACATAAACGAACCCCATCAATAATGGAAGCATGGTTTAAAGCATCACTAATGATGGCGTCTTCTTCACCAAACAAAGGTTCAAATACACCCCCATTTGCATCAAATGCTGCTGCATACAAAATGGTATCTTCTGTTCCCAGAAAATCAGCCAATTTTTTTTCTAATTCTTTATGAATGTCTTGTGTACCACAAATGAATCGAACACTGCTCATCCCATAACCATGGGTATCAATGGCTTGATGCGCAGCTTTAATTACATCAGGGTGCGAAGAAAGCCCCAAATAGTTATTGGCACAAAAGTTCAATACTTTTTTACCATTCACTACAATTTCAGGCCCTTGCTCACTGGTAATAACCCTTTCCTTTTTGAATAAACCAGCCGATTCAATTTCAGCCAATTCACTGGCAATTCTTGCAACAAATTTTTCGTTCATATTCCATTCATTAGAATGGCAAATGTACTAAAGTTCGGCCGAAAGCATTATTCAACCCCCAATAACTCTACTTCAAAAATAAGTAGGGAACCGGGTGCTATTTTATCGCCTTTTTGTTGATCTCCGTAAGCCAAATCAGCAGGAACATAAAACTTCCACTTGCTACCAACAGTCATTAACTGAAGTCCTTCTTGCCAACCCAAAATCACATTACCTAAAGGGAAGGTAACTGGCTCACCTCTTTCAACAGAGCTGTCAAATATTTCACCACTAATTACGGTACCATGATAATGGCATTTAACTTTATTAGTCAATTTTGGTTTAACGGTATCAGTACCATTTTTGATAATTTCATACTGTAATCCACTAGGCAAAGTTACAACCCCTGGTTTCTTCGCCATTTTAGCTTGAAATGCTTTACCAGCTTCTCTTGCAACTGATGATTTCTCTGCACTTAATTTTTGCTGATAATTTCCAATACACAAGTCTAATAACTCATCGGCAATCACCGATTTTTTACCTGTGAACCCATCAGTAATTCCTTTTTGAAACATTGCCGCAACCAAAGGATCCAATCCTTGAGATTTTAAGTTTTGGGCTATTCGAATACCCAAAGCATAACTGGCGCTATCGGCAGAAGACTTAAACATGGCAGTAGGAGCTGCAGTTTTAGCAACAGGTTTTGAAACTGTTTTAGCGCTACTAGCTGTTTTAGCCGGAGCTTTTGCAGATGGTTGTGCCTGTGCTTGAGTAAATGTTACGAAAGCACTTAAAACGAATAAACTGAGTATTTTTTTCATTTGATTTTTTATAAAGTAGTTGCAAATTAAGTCAAAAGTAATTGAAAGGCTGTTGTTGCTTTGCTAAATTGGAAACGAGTTAATACTTGATTCATCATCGCATTAATTTCTTCATTGCAAAGATTGCCCATACTGCCTTCATGGGTATGATTCAGGAAGGTAGAATAAGTAAACTCCCCTTTTTCTATGGCATTCCCAACTTGTTGATACGCATCTCTAAAAGGAACCCCTTGTAAAACCAATTTATTGACCTCTTCTACACTAAACATATATTGGAATTTAGGATCAGCTGCAATAGAAGGATTTACTTGTATATGACTAAACATCAATAGCATCATTTCGATACAATTGTTTAATTCTGTAAAAGCAGGAAATAAATGTTCTTTTAATAATTGCAAATCACGTTGGTATCCAGACGGAAGGTTGGCAGTCATTAAACTAATTTCATTCGGCAATGCTTTGATTCGATTGCAATAAGACCTTGTTAATTCAAATACATCTGGATTTTTTTTATGTGGCATGATACTAGAACCCGTTGTTAATTCTGGAGGGAAACTAATGAACGCAAAATTTTGATTCAAGTACAAACAAGCATCCATGCTCATTCTAGCCAAGGTATCTGCAATATTAGCCAATGCGGTAGCTACGATTCTTTCTGTTTTACCTCTTCCCATTTGAGCATACACTACATTGTAATTGAGCTGATCAAAACCCAACAGATCAGTAGTCATTTTTCGATTGATCGGGAAGGAAGACCCATATCCAGCAGCAGAACCCAATGGATTTTTATTTACTACTGTGTAAGCAGCTTCTAACATTACTAAATCATCCACTAAGCTTTCTGCATAAGCGCCAAACCAAAGTCCAAAAGAAGAAGGCATGGCTAATTGCAAATGCGTATAGCCAGGTAACAAATGGTTTTTATAGGCTTCGCTTTTTTGTTGCAGCAATTCAAACAAAGCATAAGTTGATTCAGCAATTGTTTGAATTTCTGCCCTTAAGTATAATTTGATGTCTACTAAAACCTGGTCATTCCTACTTCTTGCACTATGGATTTTTTTACCCATATCACCCAGCTTTTGAGTTAGCATCAATTCAACAAAGGAATGAATATCTTCTACTCCTTCAGGAATAGTAAAACCTGGTTGAATCACCAATTGATAAATGGCTTGTAACTCATTAACTAGAGCAAGCATTTCTTGATTGGTTAATAACCCAATACTAGCCAACATTTTAACGTGTGCAATAGAACCCAATACATCGTAAGGAGCTAATAGCGTATCGAAGTCTTTGTCTTTTCCAACAGTAAATTGTTCTACTGCTTGCGTGGTGTTGGTATTGTTCTTACTCCAAAGTTTCATAATACCCCTTTTAATAAGTTGATATAAAATTCAATCCCTTTTTCAATTTCTAATAAATAAATAAACTCATCTGCAGTATGACTTCTAGCACTATCTCCTGGACCTACTTTTAGTGCGGGGAACGGCATTAAAGCCTTGTCACTGGTTGTTGGACTTCCGTAACAAACACTTCCTAAAGCTTCCCCAGCTTTTACAATGGGATGATTGTTGCTAATTAAAGTTGATTTGATTCGAGTGCTTCTGGGTGAAATGTCTGCGTTTAAATTGGCTTTTAAAGTTTCCAGAATTTCTTCAAATTGGTACAGTTCATTCACTCGAATATCAATTAAGTATTCTGCAGAAGCAGGCACCATATTGTGTTGCTTGTTCTCTGTATTAAAAGCCGTAACCGTCATTTTAACTGGCCCTAATAAATTACTCACTTTATCGAAATGATATTGCCGAATCCATTCAATATCTTTTACCGCTTTGTACAACGCGTTCTCCCCTTCGTTTCTGGCCGCATGTCCTGCCATCCCAACTGTTTTTGCATCCACCACCATTAGACCTCTTTCTGCAATAGCCAAGTCTAATAAAGTGGGTTCTCCTACAATTGCAAAATCAATAGTAGGTAATTGGGGGATCAAAGCCTCCACCCCATTTTTGCCTGATATTTCTTCTTCAGCAGTTGCGGCTATAATCAAATTATACCCCAAAGAAGGTTTGTTATAATAGTAAACAAAGCATGCAAGTAAAGAAACCAAGCAACCACCCGCATCATTACTTCCTAATCCAAATAATTTTTCATTTGCAACAATTGGATCAAATGGATTCAACTGATATCCACTATTAGGCTTAACCGTATCATGGTGCGAATTCAATAAAATGGAAGGCTTATGCGCATCAAAATATAGATTAGTAGCCCAAATATTATTTCCAACTTGTTTGTAAGGGATTTCCTTTTTATTTAAAAACTGGGCAATACATGCAGCCGTTCTCTCTTCTTCTCTACTAAAAGAGGGGATAGCAATCAGTTGCTTTAACAAGTCAACTGCTTCGGTATACAATATTTTTATATCATCCATTTTGAATGGTTGTACCAGCTTGGCCAATAATTAATTGATCTAACTCAGCTGCATTTCCAATGATTACCTTTGCTACTCCTTGTTCTATTGCAACAAATGCATTGTCTAATTTAGGAATCATTCCTGCAAATATTTGCTGATTCGCTTTAAGCGTTTGATAATAGTTGGAATCAATGATTGGAATAACCGAATCAGCATTATTAATGTCTAACAAAACGCCTTGTTTCTCAAAAGAATAAACCAATATCGTTTCATAAAATGAACTCATTGCTGTTGCAATAGATTGCGCAATGGTATCTGCATTGGTATTCAATAATTGACCCTTTCCATCGTGCGTTATTGGAGATACCACTGGCACCAATGATTGCTGAATCAACTTATTAAAAAATGCAGCATTTACCTGATCAATATCACCCACAAAACCATAATCAATGGCATCTGGCATTTTTCCTTTTCTCTTATGCGCTAAAACCGCGTTGGCATCTGCGCCTGTTAGGCCAATTGAATTGGCACCATAGTGTTGCAATTGAGCTACTATACTTTTATTAATATAACCAGCATAAACCATCGTAACAACTTTCAAGGTTTCTGCATCGGTAATTCTTCTGCCTTCAACCATTTGTTGTTGAATACCCATTGTTTCGGCCAATCTTGTTGCAAGCTTACCACCTCCATGCACCAATATTTTAGCCTGCTTTATTTCAGCAAAGCTTTTCAAGAATAATTGGAGAGACACATCATCATCAACAATATTTCCGCCAATTTTAACAATAACCAGCTGATCCATATTATTGATTTAAGGTATTCAAGATATCGGCCAATACTGCTTGTGCAGCCCAAACACGATTGCCCGCTTGTTGGGTAACCAAACTATTTGGACCATCTAAAATTTCATCACTTAGTTCAATATTTCTCCTAACTGGTAAGCAATGCATTACTTTAGCATCATTGGTGATTGCTAATTTTTCATTGGTCAACATCCAACTAGTATCTGAACTTATTTGCTGACCATATTGCACGTAACTACTCCAATTTTTTACATAAACAAAATCAGCGTTTTCTAGTGCTTCCGCTTGATCATGAACAATGGTTGCTCCATTGGTGAATTGTTCGTCTAACTCATACCCTTCGGGATGGGCAATAACAAAATTGGCACCATCCCATGCATTCACCCATTGCGCAAAACTATTTGCAACACATTGAGGTAATGGCTTAATATGAGGCGCCCAAGTTAATACCACTTTGGGCTTATATGCTACAGCATCTTTTAACAATTCTTGAATCGTAATAATATCTGTTAAAGATTGTAAGGGATGCAATGTTGCGCTCTCTAAACTAACTACTGGCACCCCTGCAAAACGAATAAATTGTTTAATAAACATTTCACTATAATCTTCCTCCTTGTTTTTAAGACTTGGAAATGTTCTAATAGCCAATACATCAAAATACTGACCTAATACAGGAGCAGCATCTTTTATATGCTCCACACTAGTGCCATTCATCACTGCCCCTTCCTGAAACTCTAATGCCCAACCCTCTTTATCTACATTAAAAACAATGGCTTCCATTCCTAAATTAGCAGCAGCAACCTGCGTACTCAATCTGGTTCTTAAACTGGGATTTAAGAAAAGCAGTCCTATCCTTTTGCCTTTACCCAAATGCCCATCAAGAAAAGGATTCATCTTGTACTGCAAGGCATTATCTACCAATTGCTGAATATTGGTTACGTCGGATGCAGAAATAAAGTTTTTCATATTTATGCAACAGTGGTTTGTATTTCAATAATAGCTTCTTTTAACGCTTCTAAAAATTCATCTGCTTGTTTTCTTGAAAGCGCTAATGAAGGCAACAATCTAATCACATTGGGTTTTGCTTCACCAGTGAAAATATTATATTGTTCAAGTAATAATTTCTTTAATCCTTTCAAGTTTTCCGGAACATCAAACCCAATCATCAAGCCTCTACCGCGAACGTTTTCAATCCCTTCAATGGCTTTTAATTGATTCATCAAATACATGCCTCTTTGTTTGGCCATACTAATCAAGTTCTCTTCTTCCATTACTTCTAAAACAGCCAACGCAGCAGCGCATGCTAAATGATTTCCACCAAAAGTAGTACCCAACATTCCATGTTTAGATTGAATATGCGGAGCAATTAAAATTCCGCCTATAGGAAAGCCATTCCCCATACCCTTCGCCATAGAATAGATATCTGCATTCACTTCAGCAATATCATGTGCAAAAAATTGTCCAGTTCTTCCATATCCACATTGTACACTATCAGCTATATATACTGCACCATACTCGGTACAAAGTTTTCTAACTAATTGCAAAAACTCAACAGTGGCCGGAACAATTCCACCTACACCCTGAATACCTTCAATAATTACTGCAGCAATTTCTGCACCTTGTGCTTTGAAACATTCCGCCAAAGCAGTTTCATCATTAAATGGTAGAAAAATAATATGATCCGTCTCATTCACTGGAGCTACAATGGCTTTATTATCTGTAGCGGCTACTGCTAATGAAGTTCTACCATGAAAAGATTTAGAAAAAGCAATTACCTTTTTTCTTCCAGTATGAAAAGAAGCAAGTTTAAGTGCATTCTCATTGGCCTCGGCACCACTATTACATAGAAACAATTGGAAGTCGGTTTTGCCACTGATTAACCCCAACTTATCTGCCAACTCTTGTTGTAATGGAATAATAATGGAATTAGAATAAAAAGCAATCTTCTCTAATTGTGTTTGAATGCGTTTTACCCAATGCGGATGTGTATGTCCAATACTAATCACAGCATGTCCACCATACATGTCAAGATACTGAACACCATCATTATCCCATACATAAGAACCTTGGGCTCTATTAATGGTAATATTGTTTAACGGATATACATCAAATAATTTCATAACTAAAAATAACTGGCTTTCAATTTTAATCCGGCCTTTTCATTTAATCCAAATAATAAATTCATATTCTGAACAGCTTGACCACTAGCACCTTTTAATAAATTGTCAATAGCACTATGAACAACCAACTTATTTCCTTGCTTTTCTAAATGTATTATACACTTATTGGTATTCACGACTTGCTTTAAATTGATCATTTTGTCTGATACAATGGTAAAAGCGGCATCAGCGTAAAAAGATTGGTATAAATGTTTTACTTCGTCAAATGGCAAACCAATGTCAACTATTGAACTGATATAAATACCTCTAGTAAAATCTCCTCTCCATGGAACAAAGTGCAATCCCCTTCCTTCCCCATTAACCGATAGTGCATCATCTATTTGCAATTGGTTAATAGACTGTGTAATCTCTTTAATATGTTGGTGTGCCAATGTTTTATATGCTTCAATATTATTGGCTCTCCAACTAAAATGTGACGTACTGCTTAATCCTTGCCCAGCACCTGTAGAGCCAGTTATACCAGTAGTATAAATATCTGTTAATACACCCGCCTTTGCCAATGGCAATAATCCTAACTGTATTGCTGTTGCAAAACAACCAGGATTTGCAATATTTTGCGCTTGAATGATTGCTGCTCTATTTAACTCAGGCAATCCATAAACAAACGTTCGTCCATTCAATCCAGGGCTTTCATTTAATCTAAAATCTTGTGAAAGATCAATTATTTTAATAGATGCTTCAATTTCATTCGCTTTTAAAAATTCTGCTGCATCACCATGACCCATACATAAAAACAACAGATCAATATCATTACTTAATTCAGCCGAAAAAAGCAAGTCAGTCTCTCCCAATAAATCCGAATGAACTTTGTGCAAAGGATTCCCCGCATTGCTAGTGCTATGTACAAAATGAATGCTCGCATTTGGGTGATTTAATAAAAGTCTTATTAACTCTCCGCCTGTATAACCAGCACCACCCACTATCCCAACTTTAATCATTGGAAGTATTTTTAATGTTGTGATAAATTGCTGTTTGATTTCCAAATATTTTAGAGAACCCTCTTACATCATTGCCTGTCCAACCATTATTCATTTCTCCATACTTCCCAAACTTGCTGCTCATCAAATCGTATGCTGATTCAATTCCAATGATTTGGAACCGGTAAGGGAGTAATTGAACATAAACAGAACCTATTACCTGCGCTTGAGTATCTTCTAAAAATGCTTCAATATTTCTCATCACTGGATCCATCATTTGGCCTTCGTGTAACCAATTCCCATAGAACTGCGCCAATTGATCTTTCCAGTTTAACTGCCATTTTGTTAACACATGTTTTTCTAAAGCATGATGCGCTTTAATAATTACCATGGGTGCTGCAGCTTCAAAACCAACCCTTCCTTTGATTCCAATAATGGTATCCCCTACATGAATATCTCTTCCTATTCCATAAGGTGCAGCCAAAGATTGTATATACTGTATTGCATGAGACGGATGGGTAAAATGTTGGTTATTCACCCAAGTAATGGCGCCCTTTTCAAAATGAATCTTGATTTCCTCTTCGCCAGTTTTAGTGACCTGGGTTGGCCATGCAGATTCAGGTAATAATCCTTTTGAATGCAAGGTTTCTTTTCCACCAACACTTGTGCCCCAAAGTCCTTTATTAATTGAATAAGCCGCTTTTTCAAAATTCATTTGAACCCCTTTTGCTTTGAGGTATTCAATTTCTGCCTCTCTACTCAATTGTAAATCTCGTATTGGGGTGATAATTTCAATTCCAGGAATCATGATATTAAATATCATGTCAAATCTTACTTGATCATTACCTGCACCTGTACTGCCATGAGCAACAGCTACTGCATTCATTTTTTTTGCATGTTCAGCTATATGCATGGCCTGGCTTAATCTTTCTGCGCTTACACTTAAAGGATAAGTGTTGTTCTTAAGCACATTACCATAAATCAGGTATTTTACTATACTATCATAATAGCTTTTTATAGCGTTAATAGTCGTATGTGTTTTAACCCCTAAAGCGTAAGCATGCTTTTCTACTTGCAGCAATTCTTCTTCTGTAAAGCCACCCGTATTCACAATAACACTGTGTACTTCAAACCCTTTTTCTTGAGATAAATAAATAGCGCAATAAGTAGTGTCTAATCCACCACTAAAACCCAGTACCAGTTTTTTCGATTGCATAATTGCTGCATTTAAAATTGAAGAAAATAATTTTTGGAAGTCTTTTTTCTAAACCATTTCAATAATTTACTCTGCTTCACTTTCATGAAACGTTCGTATAATTTTGAATTTTGTTTAAAGTCGGCAATGGTTTCTGCGGGTTCATAATGATCAGCTGGATCGTAAAGCATGGCAGTACACATACAATTTTTTCGATCCTTACTCATCAAAATATCATAATTCACACAACTTTTACAACCAGCCCAAAATTCTTCATCATCTGTTAATTCGCTATAAGTAACAGGTTCGTAACCCAATTCACTATTGATTTTCATCACTGCCAAACCTGTAGTTAATCCAAATATTTTAGCGGAGGGATATTTTTTACGAGATAAATTGAAAATGGTCTGTTTAATCTGTTTAGCCACCCCACTTTTTCTATAAGCTGGAGAAACAATTAATCCACTATTTGCAACAAATTGCTCGTGTCCCCACACTTCAATATAACAAAACCCTACCCAATTGCCATTGGGCTCTAGCGCAATAACTGCTTTTCCTTCGCGCATTTTATTGGCAACATAATCAGGACTTCTTTTTGCAATACCCGTACCACGTGCTTTTGCAGAAGACTCCATTTCATCGGTAATGGTAGTTGCATAATGAATATCATTAGCAGTTGCTACACGAACAATAATTGACTGTTCCAACGTATTTGTATAATTATAAAGAGTAAAAAGATAGCGTAAAGCCCTAACCAATTTTTCGGAGAAATTTTCACTGATAGGGGCAAGTGCCAGTTGCTCGTCCTATCAGAAACCACGTCGTGGCCTCGGTAATACGATAAATGGTATCAGCAGCTGTTCGGTCAAATACGAACAGTTGTTAGCGTGTAAATTAGATGTAATGCTTGCTGCCATTGTTTCAAATGAATTGCAAATTTACAATTCTTTGAAATACAAAGGACAATAAAACTAAAATTCAAATTAAGTTAACTTTTACTGTCTGAAATTACGCATCATTTGCATTCCTTGTCCAGGTGCACCTCTAAATATTTGATTGGGTCCTCTTTGTTGATTGGCAGCAGGAGCACCAAAGCTTCTTAGGTTATAGGTAAAGCTGATCATGAAATATCGCTTCAAAACAACCGTTGAAACGTCTTGGATGGTATTACCAGTAACATTTCGAGTTAAACTTTGGTTTTGATTCAATAAATCAAATACATAGAATTTAAGCTCCCCATCTTTTTTCTTGAACAATTGCTTGGCAATACTTGCACTCCATAATGGAATATTGGTATTGAAGCCTTCTGCCCTTCCAGTATTTTTAATGTACCTGAAATCAGTTGAAAATACCCAGCCAGATTTTGTATAAATGGTTGGCTCTGCAACAAAGGTTTGGGTAAAGAAATCGCCGTTTTGTTGGGGTTGTAAAGTGTATCGAGCAAAGCTAAAACTAGAATTAGATGAGAAGTTCATATCGAACCCTTCTTTGATATTGGTTGTCCAAGAAGCATTAAAACCTGCAGTGGTATTTCTGGTATAATTACTCAAATTATTTACTAGCGTTTGGCTTTGACTGTTGCTTAAATTAACGCCTAAATTGATATTGCTCTTCGGTTTCTTTAATGGGAATCCATAATTTAAAAATCCATTGATATTATAAGTTCCACTTAAATTGACCGGTCTAGTAAACTGAGCACCATTGGGCAAGTAAGTGGTAGAATTTTGAATATCATTGTCGGTAAAGTTGGCATTGATTGTTGCAAAGAAAATTTTCTGAGTAACCACGTCAAAAGAATTATACAAAATTCTGAAAGTATGAATAAACTGTTGCTTCAAGTTAGGGTTACCTGTAGTAATATTCAGGGGGTTGGAATTGTCTACAACAGGCTGTAACTGTTGTGCTGAAGGTTGGCCGGTTCTTCCGTTATAAAAAATTCTTAAGTTCTTCGTTCTTGAAAAGTCATAACGAAAATTCATAGTGGGGAAGAAATTGACAAAATTTTGTGTGATAGAACTATCCTTACTCAAATTCTTACTAATCAAATCTCCTGCTTGAATACCCGAACCTATGCTAAAATTATATTTTGCATTTTGCAAACGATAATTCAGCGTAACTCTATTAGAGTTAAACGTATTTTCAAAAACGTTGGTTAAATTAGGCACAGCAATATCATATTGACCATTCGCTTTATTGTATGAAAATGTTTGCGTGCCTGAATTATTTACGTTGGAATTATAATTGTAGTTGAATTCAATAATCTGGTTTTTACCAATTGGTTCAGTAAAAGAGAAAGTTGCATTCATGGTTTTACTATCTCTATTGGTTATTCCCACTTGATTAATGGTATCTGCATAAGGGGTAGTCGTATTAAAAAAGTTATTGATAGAGTAGTTAGAAGTAGTGCCATCATTCACACTTTTACCTGGATTAAAAGCAATTGAATAAGTTCTACCTTTCTTTTTAAAACGATGTCTAAAAGTTGCTTCTAAACTTGCATTATAGCCACTATTATTCCTGTCGGTAGATGCTATAGAATTATTTAAATTTTTACTGGTACCTCTTGTAGAAAAAGTGGTCACGTCTGTTGCCGATTCTGTTTCTTGAAAACTGATATTGGGTCTTATAATTAAAGAATTAGAAGAATCAAATTGGTGTTCTATATTAAAATTGATTCGATGATTCTGATTCTTAGTAACCGAATTATTTAGCTGCGTATTAAAAATAGATGAATCAGGATTGCCCGGAATTAAATTCTGCGTAAAGCTATTTTGCTCACGAAGGGTTTGCATATCATTAAAGAAATAACTACCCGACACTTCCGTTTTTTTACCCCAAATATCTTTGTAGTTCAAACCTGCAGCTAAAGTTCTAATTATGCCTCCACTATTATTTGTTGCACCGCCACCACCGCCTCTGCCACTACCGGCAACTACTATGGTTCTTCCACCACCACCTCCTCCGCCACCAAATAAATCCTGTGCGCCAAAGTTCTGCTTATTTACATTATTGGCCTGGCCGGTAAACGTAAGTTGACGATCCCCATTAAAATAACTAAGGTTTACACTATTATCGTATCTACCTTCTTCAGAGTCTGACCCACCACCTAAAATTGCCCTTCCAAAATAACCTTTTCTTTTATCTTTTTTGGTTGTGATATTGATGGTCTTGATTCTATTTCCATCATCAAAACCTGTAAATGCACTTTGGTCATTTAAAGCATCAAAAACCTGAATTTTATCAATCATATCTGGAGGCAAATTCTTGGTAGCTAATTTTGGATCGTCACCAAAAAATCTTTTTCCATCTACCAACACTCTTTGTACATTTTCTCCTTGTGCCTTAACTGTTCCATCAGCTTCAACTTGAACACCCGGAAGTTTTTTTAACAAATCTTCCATGACCGCATTGGGCTTGGTTTTAAAACTAGAAGCATTAAATTGTACCGTATCTTTTTTTATAGTGATAGGAGATTGTGTAACAGTCACTTCACCCAAATCGTTTGCCGCCAAACGCAAATAAATGGTTCCTAGATCTACCGATGCATTGGCTTTGGAAAAGTTGACGTTTTTTGTATACGCTTCATACCCTTGAAATTTGATCATGACAATCATTTCGCCAAAGGAAATTTTTTCAACTGTAAAACTTCCATCTGCTTTGGCTAATCCAAATACATCCAATGTAGAATCTTTGGCCTCTAAAATAGTGATGGAAGCATCTTTGAGTGCCTGTTTACCAACACTGTCTACCAACTTCCCTTTTAGGGTAGCTGTACTTTGTGCCATTAAAGCTATACTCGAGAACATACCCAGCACCAATAAAAGTAAACGCATAATCATTATTTTGAAAGACCGAAACTAAAATGTAATCAAGAAAAACACTTGAAGATTAATATTAATGGCAAGCTATCATGATAACAGGGAACTTTATTCATCAAATCGGTGAAAGCCTTAACTGAATAGGTACTCCACGTCTTCTTTTGTTAAAGTTTTAACAAATCCTTCGTCATCCGTAATGACTTCGCGTGCAAGGTTTCTTTTTCGTTCCTGAAGTTTAAGAATTTTATCTTCTACCGTATCGGTACAAATCATCCGATAGGCGAATATATTTTTAGTTTGACCAATACGATGCGTACGATCGATTGCTTGTTGCTCTACTGCAGGATTCCACCATGGGTCTACAATGTATACATAATCAGCAGCAGTTAGGTTCAAACCCACTCCACCTGCTTTTAGTGAAATCAAAAACACCCTGCAATTGTCGTCGTTCTGAAAACGTTGAATGGCGCGCTCTCTTTCTGCTACCGTACTACTACCATCAAAATATTCATAATCAACTCCCAGCTCTTTCATTTTCTCTTTAATCAAAGCCAGCATGCCTAAAAACTGAGAAAAGACCAAGGCCTTGTGATTACTGATATTTTCGGTGATTTCTCTACCCAGCTCTTCCAGCTTTACAGAAACATTTGGATAACGTTCTTCTTCTTTTACAATGGCAGGACTATCGCAAATTTGACGAAGTTTCATTAAGCCTTGTAGAATGGTTAATTGTGATTTCTGTATGCCTTGGTTTTCTACAACCCCCAAGATTTTATCTCGGTAATCGTTTCTATATGCCTCGTAAATTTTCCTTTGCTCTTGGCCCATTTCACAGAAAAGTACCATTTCCTGTTTTTCAGGTAAGTCCTTAGCTACTTGCTCTTTGGTTCTTCTAAGAATAAAAGGATACAATAATTTTCTCAAATGATCTTTTTGCTCTTTCTCTCCAAACTTATCAATAGGAATAGAAAACTCCTGCTTAAAGAACTCCATACTTCCTAACATGCCAGGGTTTAAGAAATTCATCTGCGCATAAATATCAAAAGTATTGTTCTGTAATGGAGTTCCGCTTAAACACAATCGGCTTTTCGCTTTCAGCAAGGAAGCTGCTTTGGTAACCTTGCTACCTGGATTTTTAATTGCCTGACTTTCATCTAAAATGACATAGTCAAACGACACTTCAACAAACTGCTTGATATCACTACGTAAAGTACCATAAGTGGTAATAATTACATCAAAAGCTTTATTACTAATTCCATCTTTTAATCTAGCACCGCCATGGTGTATATAAAAACTAATATCAGGAGTGAACTTTTTAATTTCATTTTGCCAGTTAAACATCAAAGTAGTAGGACATACCACTAATGCTTTTAAAGTGCCGTTCTCTGTTTTTAAATGATGTAAAAAGCAAAGCGCTTGAATGGTTTTACCCAAACCCATATCATCGGCTAAAATTCCTCCCCATTGTACTTCTCTCAAATAGTTCAACCATTGAAAACCACTTTCCTGATAAGGCCTAAGAATTGATTGAAGGTGGGCAGGCGCAGGAACTGGCTTGATTTCATGATTGTCTTTTAAACGCTCATATTTTTCCTCTAGCTGAAAAAACAATTCTTCCTCATCTCTTTGCAAATACAATTCCTCAATCACACTAAAATGGTACTTGCTGAGTTTCATATTACCCGCTTTCCCTTCTCCCACTCTAAATAAGAGTGAATATTTTTTCACCCATTCTTCAGGTAAAATACCCAGCGTGCCATCTGTTAACTGAACAAATTGCTGTTTATTGGCCAATGCTTTTTTAACATCATCAACCGTTACTTTTTGTTCACCAAATTGAATTTCAATTTTGGCATCAAACCAATCTGTATTACTACTGATGAATATTTTGGTAGATGGTTTAGCTGTATTGAACCTAAAGTTCTTTAAGGCTTCAAATCCAAAAACAGGAATATTCATTTCCTTTACTGCGTCTATAAATAAGAAGAACCAATTATTTCTCAATACATCTTTTCCCTTTAAAGCAAGAATATTAGAGTCTACTGGGCGAACAAATCCGGAATGCAGCGATTCTATTCTAGATAGTAATTCCTGCTCTGCAGCAATATTTCTGTGAATGACCAACAACCGATCTGCAATAGGGAAGAATATTTTTTCCTTATCAGTATGCTGAACATCATAGCCTTTATAATTAAAAACTGGTTGAAAAAGCAGGTACTCGCCCTTCTCTTTCAAAAGGATTTTCAATTCGGGCTTAACATCTTTTACCTCTTCTTTTTTAACGTTGGCAAAATGAACAGGATAATTTTTAGATATAGGTAAAATAAAACTGGTTAACTTTTCTGACCAATCTTTTTCAGCAATAATTAATTTACCAGTTGGCAAAAATTGTTCTACCAATAGAATGTCTTCTGGCTTTTTCCAAATGTAAAAATTAGAACCATGTTGAAAAAACATGGGAGACTCACATTCATTATTACTGATTGGAATTAAGTTAGCCGGCAGCTGTACATTACAAGTTACCTCGTACTGATGGTCAGTATAATTGATACTAAATTCAGGCTGGATAAAATGATCAGACAAAACTGCTTCTTGCAAATTCTCGGTCACAAATCTTTTACCAGATGGCAAGTAAAACACAAAGGGGGAGCCAACAAATTCAGTAAATAATTTTTTCAATTTAGGATGCAGGTACTCATTAATTAAGTGCTTGGTTTCCTCGGGCAACTCATCGGTATGCTGCTGAATAATATTTTCCCAAATACCACTAAATGGAGAATTACGATTCAAATACCGATTCACTTCAGCAGACATTAGTTTGCGCAATTGCTGTAAAACCATTTTATCATCTTCAGAAAAAACAGCCGTGTTCACAAACTTGGTAAGATCTAATTTTACTGTCTTACTAATGAATTTGGTCAATTCCTCATTGGCTTCACCTTGTACAGCTTCTATTTGAACATTGGGATATTGTGTTGGAAAAGAAGTGATGACCAACCCGATTTTTAAAGTAGCTTCTCCAGAAGATTCGATCTCCACTTCAATGGAGGGATCCATTTCAAGTAGCCGAGGTTTTGGTTCTACCCCAACAACTACAGCAACCCTTTTTATACTGCTATCTAAAACCCGAAGAAATGGTTTACCATCCGTATAGGTAAATTCAAACTTCCCCTTAATATCATCGGCTAAGGAATAACCATAAAGTGCTAGTAACTTATTTTTTTCCTTGTCCCAATTTCTAATACTGTCAAAATAAGCAGCACCGTGATTCTTAAATAATTGTAAAAAAACGATTCCTTTATGAACACAAAGTGGATGTTCGGTTTCACTATTACAAGTGCAACTGGTATCAAAATTTCTTTCCTCGTTTTTTTGAAGTACTACTTTATGGTGTTCGTTGTCATGATCCAACTCTGCTACCACTCGTTCATTTTTTGCTTCTAGAATGGTGGCTTTATTGGTTCTTAAATATTCCTCTGCCTGCTCAAAAGATGCAGTAGAAGTAAGCATTCTAATTAATTTCAGATCCAACAGTTTTATTTTTACTGTTGTATGTTTCTGGTCGTAAATAGTTTCTTTGTCACCCAACAAGTTTTTATCTAACATATCTTGTAAGTGAAATAAAGCACCTGCTTTATGCCTACACACTTCAGCCAGGTTATACGGACAAGAACATCTTAGAGAAATGGTTTTAGGATCTTTAAACTGATTAATATGTACTTTATAAAAAGTACTGTAGCCATCGTCTTTAACCCTAAAAATAATATTCCCCATCAAGTCATCATACTCAATCAATTCAACATTACCCAATGCATGAATTTTCTTTCCCCTACGGATTACTTCTTCCGTACCAAAATTGTAGATATGTTTAATTAAATAAGGTAGTGCCATTGCTTTATATCAGCCAAAAAAGGCCAATTTGCAAAAGTAAAGGAAAGCAAATTTAAAATGGATTAATAAACCTTAAAATGTGAATGAATTGATTGTTATTCGCCAGAAACCTTCACAATTAAGTCGCCATTTTTATAAAAAGGTAAAATATTGGCCAAATCGGGGGTTACACAATATTCCAAGTCTTTTTCTAAGCCATATTGAGCCAATCGATGCCAATG